>SXGT01647390.1_pt1 | contig 39902 bp, 25 predicted proteins | sample 3176221 | NCBI WGS metagenome assembly SXGT01 (sample SAMN11356862, study PRJNA531348) | freshwater metagenome | isolation source: freshwater sample F1-120 | place: China: Fuxian Lake, Yuxi | collected 2017-12-25
CCCCGCAATCCGACTTTCTCACCTCCCACGCCACTGGGGGTAAGGGGGCACTCCGCTCGCATCGCAATCCGGGCCACAATCCAACCGCTCTCCCAGCAACTTACCCCTGGTATAACAGCGGCAATGAATAATCCGGGCTAGGCCGCAAATCGCTACCGCCCCCCCAATCCATGTGCTCAGCACCCGGTTTCCCGGCGTTTTTGTAGGGTTGGGGTATACCCTAGAAAAAAAATGGTAATTCTCGCGTTGGCTGCTTGACTGCGCTATTTTCTGGGAAGTAATATCTTACCCAGCTTGCCGAATTACCGCCTTTAACGATTATGGCGGTAATTCGGTCCTGCAGTTTTCTTATTCAATACATTCTGACTGGCGATTCCCGCCTATGTCCCGCATTAGAGGAGTCCACCTGTGAAGAGCCGCAACGTGAGCCGCCGCCCGTCATCCCAGATCCAGAAGCGCCGTTCTTTTTTGGAAACCGCTTCCAAGTCGCGACGCAATCCATTTCGCGGCCGCTTACTTCGAGTCGAACAACTCGAAGACCGCCGTTTGCTGGCGGTGATGTTCAGCGAGAACTGGGACGGCGTCGGGGCACCCGCCCTGCCCGCCGGCTGGGCCACCTCGAACAGCGGCGTGTCGGGGATCAACTGGGTGACCGATGCTGCGGCTTCCTCCTCGGCCCCTAATTCGGCATTTGTCCCGGATCTCGGCAACATCGGGGACAACCTGCTCGACTCCCCGACTTTCTTTGTCTTCAACAACCCCACGGCGCAGCTCCCGCAGCTCACCTTCCAAAACAACTTCATCCTGGAAGACACGTTCGATGGGGGCGTGCTGGAAATCTCCATCAATGGTGGCGCCTTCGCGGACATTCTTGCGGCAGGCGGCAGCTTTGTCACCGGCGGCTACACCGAAACGATCGATTCGAGCTTCGGAAGTCCGATCAGCGGCCGCCAGGCCTGGTCCGGCGACTCCGGCGGCTTCATCACGACCACGGTCGATCTCCCCGCCTCGACCTTGGGAAGCAATGTGCAGTTCCGTTTTCGTGAAGGCACGGACAGCAGTTTTTCCGATGTGGGATGGCGTCTGGACGACCTGGTGCTGACGGTCAGTAACGATGCCCTCGTCAATGGCACGGCCGGCAATGACTCGCTCGTCGTGACAGCCACGGGCGCGAACAGCGGCAGCTTTGTCTTGAATGGCGGCCCCGCAATCCCATTTTCCGGCATCAGCTCGCTCACGTTTAATGCGCTGGGCGGTGATGACGCGATGACGATCAATTTTGCCGGCGGCACCTTGTCCAGCGTGGCCCTCAACTACAACGGCGGCGGCAACCCGGGCGACAACCTCGTGCTCCAGGGGGGCGTCTGGACCACCAACACCTACAACTACACCAATGCCAGCGACGGCGACATCAATCTCGATGGCTCGATCATCACCTACACCGGCCTGGCCCCCATCCTCAACACTGGCACCGCGGTCAACGCCATCTTCAATTTCCCGAGCGGCAATGGCGACGACCTGGTCGAGTTGATCGGCAACGGCATCGCCGGCGACAACCTTTCCCGCTTGCAGAGTACTGCGGGCGTTCCGACGTTCGAGACGACCGACTTCGCGTCGCCGACCGCGACGCTGACTATCAACCTCGGCGACGACGGCGAAACCTATACGCAGAGCACAATGACCGACCTGACCACGCCGAACTTGATCATCAACGGCGGGACCGCTGCCGATACGATCAACGTCCGCTTCTCCAACGGCCCACTCGCTGCGGCGTTTACGAACACGACCACGATCAACGCCGGCGGCGGCCTTGATAACGTCAACATCGGCAGCACGGGCAACCTAATCAGTACCATTTCCGGCCCGGTCTTCGTCAACGGCGACGCCCTCGGGGCCAACGTCACGGTGAACGCCCAGGGCGCGGCCGTGGCGGCAGATTACACGATCACCAACACCACAATCACGCGATCGACCCCAGCCGGGTTCGGCGGGCTGACCTATGGCGGCCTCGTCCCCACCAACCTCGTCACCCTGAACACCGGTTCGGGGGCCAACATCTTCACCGTGACCAGCACGGCCAACGTCATCACGACGGTGAACTCCGGCGGGGGAGATGACACTTTCAACGTCACTGGTTCCGGATTGCTCGGCACGAACAACTTCAACGGCGAGGCGGGCGACGATGTGTTCAATGTTGCCGCTCCGATTGCCGGGGCGGCCATCGTCAACGTCGACGGTGGTCCTCATGTGGTCGGTGATTCGCTCAACCTCAATGCCGGCGGCGCGGATGTCGTCCAGAACGGCAATGATCAGTTTGTGATTGGCGGCCCCCTCAACTACGTCAACATCGAAACGGTCCTGCTCACGAACCTGAACTCGTTAACGGTCAACGGCGACGATGGCGCGCTGATCCATAACCAGCTCGTCCTCACGCGCACGCAGGCCAATCGCTTCCGCAGCTTGCTCGATGGCGGCCCGGCCATCCTGTTTGATCGCCCGCTGACGGTGGTTGCGGCTGCGTTCCTCTTCAACGGGCAGACAGGGGATGATACGCTCACGGTCGATAACGGCGCTTTCAGCGACCTCGTCAACCTCTTGGTCCGCTTTAACGGCGGCACCAACAGTCCCGTGGGGACCGAAGCCTCCGGACCTCCCGGTGATACGCTGGTCATCACCGGCCAGGAGACCGATGGCGGCATCGTGGCTCGCGAAACCTATCTGGTCGGCCCGACCCAGGACGCCGGCACCTGGATTCTCGACCGCGACGGCAACACGGGCCCCGGCGCTACTTTTGCACCCAATGGCGATGAACTGACTGTCAGCTTCACCGGCCTGGAGCCGGTCGATACCGATACCCCCGCAGCCATCTTCGATGTGATTTATACCGGCGCCGCGGATCTTGCGACGATTGAAAATGGCGGCGCTCTTCCCGGCGGTACATCGCTCCGAGTTGTCGACAATAGCGCGACGTTCGAGACTTTCCGCTTTGCCAACAAAACCGCGGCCCGTCTCATGGGAAGCAATGGTTCGGATGCCTTCCGCTTGAACGCGACCATCAATGCCGCTGGTCTTACCACTCTGCAACTCTTTGGCAATGTCGCCGGCGACGTCGGGGTCCCCGCCGACGACGATAGTTCCGATAACTTTGAAATTAACAATACCACCGCGGCCACGACCGCGTTGTTTGGACAAGGCGGCAGCGATCTATTTCACAATGCCGGTTTTGGCCCGTTCTTTTCCGGTATTCGCGATCTGACAGGTGTAATCGGCACACTGAACATCAATGGAGGAACCAGCGCCGGCGACGCCGACGCCGTAGTCTTGCTCGACGATAATGCCGCCGCGGCTGACGCCGCCACATTGACCCTCAGTCAGCTTACGGGAGCGGCCACGGGGACGATTGGATACAACTTAGTTGAGTCCTTCTTCTTTGAGGCCACGACCTTTGCCGACACGATTGATGTCCTGTCCACCGCGGCGGGAACTGCGTACGAATTGTCGGGAGATGGCGAAAGTGATGTTGTCACCATCGGCAATCAGACGGCTGACTTTAACGCGAACACTTTTGACGGCAGCTTGGACGCGATTCTTGGCCCGGTCATCGTCGGTGCGGATCGCAATGGAACCGATGGCGCTGCGGACCGGCTCAACATCGATGACTCCGGGACTGCCGCTCTGGCCGGAGCCGCCAGTATCACCAACATCGGCCCAACCACCTTTAACATCAATACGATCGCGGCCTACATCTTGGATAGCGATACTGGTGCAACGACGCGACTCGCAAATTTTGCCCCGGCCAATATCGATTATTTCCATGACGCCATCAACGGCAATCTGAGTCGCCTCGAATTCCTCAACGTTCGCACCTCCACCGGCAATGACGTGGTGAATGTCATCCATACCACCGCCGTAACGCAGACCACGCTCGATACCCGCCAAGGGAACGACACGGTCACCATCACGGGTGACAACCTGAGCGCGGACAACCTCTTCCGCGGCCTGGGGGCTCCCTCCGTCGCCGATGGCAACGATTTCTTTACGCTCAACATTGCCGCCAATTTGGGTGCGGGAGCTTTCGTCCCACTCACCAGCGTCCGTATTGAAGGGAACAACCAACTCGCCGGCGTTGACGGCCGCGACCGCGTTCTCATCAACGACAACAACGCCGGTTTTGCCCGAAACCTGAATTATCACTACCTCACGGCTGGCTCCGGCGACATCGATATCGAAGCGGTCGGCGGCGCGGGCCTGGCCGGCGGCGTCGTTCCCGCCTTGGCCGTCAATGTTCGCACCATGGAATCGGTCACGTTCCTGGCAGCAGGGGCCAATAATGACACGGTCCGCGTCACCGGCATCGTCGCCAACGACGACATTCTGACCGTCGTACCTGACGCGGTTGGCAACGGCCGCGCATTGGTCTATCGCGACGGTGCTCCTTACCTCGGCGCTCCGCCACCCACCATCGCGAATGCCCGTCCAGGCGTTTCCGGCGGCAGTGCCGGTCCCGACCTGGCAATTGCCGGCATGGTTCCAGCGGGCATCACCGTCGATGGCGGCGGTAACTCGGGCGCGGCCACCAGTGGAGACCGAGCGGTGGTCCACGCGGTCTCGGAAAACGCCTTGAACAACGGCGGAGCCGCCCCGATCTTCAGCGGCGGTTTCACGCTCTATGGCGCGGCCCTCGGCGCTGGCATCATCCAGCCTTCCGTCGCTGCCGGTGCCGCATTTGACAATGTTAGCGTGACCGACTCCTTGGTCTCGATCTTCAACACGGGCGCGCTGGGCGCTCTGCTGCCGGTGAACATCGCCACTGCTACTTTCGTGCAAAATGCCCCTACACCTCCACCCACGCAGCGCGCTGGGGTCATCGCCAACGGCGGTGACGAGGCGGGTGTTCGCACCGTCGGCCCGTTGGCCGGCATCGCGGCGGATGATTTCACGGTGACCGTGTCCACGAACTTTAACCTCAAGGTCAACGGCAACCTTCCCGACCCCTTCGCGCTAGGCACGGACGGCTTGCCGATTGGTGACCGCCTGGTTCTATCCGGTCCCGGCTCGCTGAACATCTTCAGCGACAAGGCGGTGCCGCCGAACGTCTCGATCCAGTACAGCGGGAACGTCTTCAATGTGCAGTACAGTTCCATCGAGCGGGTGGAAGCGAGCCCGGGCAACGGCACGCTCAACCTGATTGGGGACAACAACAATCCCTCCGCCGCCAATAATCAGCCGGACAACTTCGTCGTCCGCGGCCGCAATGTGGACCTGGATTTCGTCGACCAGGGCCGCCAGGAAATGACCGTAGCCATCAACGGCAGCGCGCCGATCCTGGTCAACAGCGTGCAGTTCCTGAAGGCGTACGGCGACGACTTGCAGGGGACGTTCAGCCCCGCCAATATCAACACCAACGACAACAGCGTCGATACGCTCGATATCCGCGGTTATGCGGACTACACCTCCCGCGGCTGGGGAGTGGATGCCTTCTTCAACGAAGGGGCTCCGGCCCAGACCGACGGCCTGCAAGCCGACTTGATTATCTACCACACCAGCACCGGCGTGGCGGCTCCTCCCGACGTGTTCGGAGCGGGGACCATTTCCGAAGACATCATTGTCCAACCCACGGGCCCGGACAACGGTGAAATCCGCAGCACCAATGCCGTGGATGGAACGCTGGTTTACAACCTGGCCTACGTCGCCAACACCGACATCATCTTTGTCGATGACGACGGCGTCCCCGGCAATGGCGTTCCCCCGGGACCGCCGCCGCCCGCCGGCACGATTTTTGACGCCCTCAGCGACGTCGATTCGCTCACACTCCGCGGCACCGATCCGAACAACGGTGGCACCAGCGGCAACGAGCGGTTTGACATCAATATCACCGCCGCGTTGGGGACCCCTGCCCTTCCCGCGATTACCGTTACGGATACCGCCAGCGGCCTGATTCTCTACCGCGTCCGTGAATTCCGCACCCAGACACAGGTGGCGGGTGTCACCGATAGTTCCGACTTCCTGGCCCGCGACACGGCCGGCGCTCTGACCTACACCACGATCAAACTGGATCCGCTGGGTGGCGACGACGTGGTGCAGGTGAACGATCCAGCGACCGGCGCGGCGGATGGCACCAGCGTCCTGATGCCCGTTTCCCTGAATGTCGGCGCGGGGAACGACATCGTCGACCTCACCCGCATCGCGGCTGGAATGCCCGCCACGCAAACCACGCAGATTTACGGCGGCGAAGGGAGTGACCTCCTCATCGGCACCCAGTACTTCGACCGGATTTATGGCGGCGCCGGCAACGACACGATTGTCGGCCTGGGTGGCGTGGATCACGAGTACGGCGAAGACGGCAACGACCGCTTTGGCGATCTCCTCCTGACCGGCAACGGCGTGGCCGACGACGGCGGCAGTGACGCCATGTTCGGCGGCGACGGCATCGACCAGTTCATCTGGGAGCCGGGGGACGGCAGCGACGTCATTCAGGGCGGCGTGGACGGAGCGGACATTCTGCGGTTCTTCGGCGATGCCGGTGCGAATGCCTTCTTCCTCATCCCAGCCGCTGCCGCGCCGACCCACATGAATACCATTCTGGGGGCGGCCACCGTGGATACCCACGGCGTCGAGCAGATCATTGTCGACGGCCGGACGGGCGCGGACACCTTCACGGTTTCCGACCTGACTCCGACCGAGGTCGCCGACCTGGTCCTGGTCGTCGACTCGGCAGCCGGCTCCGCCGACGCCGTGGACATCACCAGCCGCAACGTGGCCGATGATGTTGCCATCACCGTGGTGGGGGGAACGAGAGTCAACATCGCCGGGCTGGAATACGACATCAATATCGATGGCGTCGCACTGGCGGATGCGGACACGCTAACGTTCAATGCGCATCGCGGCAACGACAACGTGCTCACCACGGATTCCCTGTCCTTGCTGTTCTCGTCCGCCGAAGTGATCATCAACGGTGGCGACGGCAACGATTTCGTCTCGGGTTTCGGAACGCTCAACGGCGACGCCGGCGATGATACTCTCTTGGGCAGTCTGGATGGCCAAACCATCAACGGAGGTGCTGGCAACGACACCATCCGCGGCGCCGGCGGTATCGATGTGGTGAGTGGCGATGCGGGCGACGATACGTTCCTGCTCGACTTCGACGGCAACGTGGATAACTATTTCGGCGGCGACGGCTATGACACCTTGGTTGTCTCCGGTACGCCGGGCAACGACGTGATCACCTCCAACCAGTTGGACGCCACGATTCAGTTGCGTAATACCTTGAACGGCGTTTCCGAGACCGACTTCTTGCAAACTGCTGCCGGGGTTAGAACTCTCGAGCGGGTTCGGATCGAAGCGGGGACCGGCGACGACACCGTCGTGGTCACCCACGCCGACGTGCTCGGCGTCGACGGACTCGTCAATTCCGTCCTCTTCGACATCGACGGCGGCCCGGCCAACACACGGGACCGCTTGTCCGTCCAGGACAACGGGACCGGAGATCTCGTCCTCTATCGCCAAGGGACCACTTCCGACAGCGGCTCGATCTCGGTGGGTCCGGGCAATGCGGAACCCCTGGAAACCGTCTTCACCGGCTTTGAGCGGGTTGATCCCATCGCAGCTGCCGGAGGAGCCGTTCGCTTCTTCAAGCTCGATACGCTGGAATGGAACGACGATATCGCCAACGCTTCCTACCTGGGGGCGGACGAGACCATCAACGTCGATCCAAACATCGATCCGGGCCTTGTCTCGGTTCCCGGGTTTGCCGATCTGCCGGCTGACAACGATTTCTACCGCATCGTTGCCGAGCGGACAGGCACGCTCGATATCCAGGTCTACTTCAGCGTTCTGGGAACCGTTCCGAGCGGACGCCCGGCACTTCCCAATGCGGGCAACCTCGATATCGAACTCTATGATGTCGACGGTACGTTGATTGTGGATAGCGTGGCCGGTGGCGTGGTGCCAGAATTCGGCCTCAATGATGCGACCGACAACGAGCGGATTCGCATCCCAGCCGTCGCGGGGCAAACCTACTATCTGCGGGTTCTTCCCAACGGCACGGCCATCAACACCTACAGCATCACGACCGTCAACACGGCTGCCCCCGTGCCGTTTGATATCGAACTGCTCGACAATCCGGTGAACACAACGACCAACTCCACGGCTGGCGCTCCCGGCGCGACCGCGGCAGGGGTCAGCAGCGATACGGGCCGCTCGCAGCTCGACAACATCACGTTTGACAACGATCCGACGATACTGATTCGCGTTCCCAACGTGATCCAGGTTGGCGGACTGAGCTTCATCGACGATATCCCGGCCAACGGCAACGGGGTAACTCCTGGCAGCCCGCCTGACGAAACCATTCTGATCCCGTTCGTCACCAGTACGCTGCTGAACTCGCCATTGCCGGGCTTCCGCGTGGCGGTGTTTGTCACGGAAAACAACACCACCGACGCTGTGCTGGCGGGATACGCCCAGCCGATCGCCGGGCGGCCAGGTGTGTTCACGTTTACCTTCGCGAACGACGCCTTGGTTCCCGATGGCAGCTATTTCATCTCGTCCAGCGTCGAGATGATCGATCCGGCTTTGGCCGAGCAGAACCAAGGCTTCGGCGAATTGGCCCAGTCCCTGGAAGCTGTCATCGACACGACCCTTCCGACCGCATTCTTCGGCACGTCGGCCAGCGGCACGGATGGTCTGCATCCCAGCAGCGATTCGGGCGTGGCCAACACGCCGGCGACGTTCACCGACCGGGTCACTTCGGATACGACTCCCACATTCTGGGGCGTGGCCGAAGCCGACACGGTCATTCGCGTTTACGCGGATCTGGATGCCAGCGGGACGGTGACTGCCGGCGACGTGCAGATCGCCACCACGGTGACACTCCCCTACGACGGCACCAACCAGTATCCCAACGGGGCCTGGGAAGCGACGTCTTTTGTGGACCTGAACAACCCGGCGTTCTTCGCCAAAGACGGCCTCCGCACGATTCTGGTGACGGCGGAAGACGTGGCCGGCAACCTCGTCGGCCCCCCAACCACGACCAATCTGCAAATCTTCATCGATACGCAGGGTCCGCAGGTCACCGATGTCGACATCAACAACGCCGGGAATCCTTACGACCTGTTCGATCCCAAGCCGAGCACCGATGGCCCGACGCCGCTGGTCAATTCGTTGGTCATCAGCCTGCGAGACCTGCCGGTGCGTGCCAATCCCTTCCTCTATGGGGCGCTCGAACCCATCGCCGCAGCGACTCTCGGCACTTACCAGGTGCGCGGGGATTACAACGGCATCATTCCGATTTCCTCAGTCGTGGTCATCAACAATGCGGTCATTGCGGGAAGCTTTGCCACGGCAACGGTCCAGATTAATTTTGCCAACCCGCTCCCGGACGACCGCTTTACGCTGACCATTCTGGATGAAGTTGTGGATCCTGTCGGCAATCGGCTGGACGGCGAAAGCAATGCCAGCGAGCCGCAGGAAAACCCGACCTTCCCCTCGGGAAACGGGATCACCGGTGGCAACTTTGTGGCTCGCTTCACGGTCGACACCCGGCCGGAAGTCGGCACCTGGGGAGCCGGAGCTGCCTGGATCGATACCAACGGCAATACCACGTTCGACCAGAACAACGCCGACTATACCAACCGCGACATCACCTACTACATGGGCTACACCAGCGACAACCTGTTCGCGGGCAACTTTGTGAGGGCTCCCGGTGGAGTCGCCGACGGCTTTGACAAATTGGCGGCCTATGGCAAAGTGGGCAGCTCGTGGCGGTTCCTAGTGGATGTGGACAACGACGGGGCAATCACCCCCGGCGTGGACATCGCGGTGGTGGATCCTGCCGGTATCAACGGCGTGCCGGTCGCGGGCAACTTCGACGGCAACGCCGCCAACGGCGACGAAGTCGGCATTTTTACCGGGACAACCTGGTACTTCGATACCAACCACGACTTCAAGGTCGAGCTCGGCTCGGCCTTGGCTTGGAGCGTCAACGGATATCCCGTCGTGGGCAACTTCGACGGCGTCGGCGGCGACGACCTGGCCACTTATAAGGACAACGTCTTCTCCATCGACCTCGGCCGCAACGGCACCATCGACAATACCTTCCGCTTCGGCTTCCCGACGCCGAACAATCGGCCGGTTTCCGCCGATATGGATCAAGACGGCCGGGACGATCTCGGCCTGTTTGTTCCCAACCGGGCCGGCGTTTCGCCTGCCGAGGATGCGGAGTGGTACATCCTGGTTTCGGGCGGTGCCTCGCTCATCAGCCGAATCCATGCGGATCCGATTGATGGCGTGCCGGTCATCGATTACACGCCGGTGCCCTTCGGCGACGATATCTTCATCCAGTATGGAGATCAGTTCGGCTTGCCGATTCTGGGGAACTTCGACCCGCCGGTCACGCCTGGCGGCAGCACCAGCGTCAGCTTCCCGTCCAGCAATCCGACTAACCCGTTGGACGTGAATAACGACGGCTTTGTGACACCGATCGACGCTCTGCTGGTCATCAATGAAATCAACACCAACGGCAGCCATGCCCTGGATACGGACGGCTTCCACACGGCTCCGTTCATTGATACCGACCGGGACAATGTGGTCTCGCCGCACGACGTGCTGCTGGTGATCAACAGGCTCAACGCGCCGCCGGCTGGTTCGCCCGGTGCGGAGGGTGAAGGGGAAGATGACGCGGTGGCCTCCGCGCACGATTCCATCTTCAGCGACCTGGGGGCGACTGCTCCCGTCACCTCCTCGGGTGACAACGGTATCCTCAGCCTGCTGGCCGATGATCAGGTCCTCGCCAAACGGAACCGTCACGCCAAATAGCATCGGCTTGGAAGAACGTTGACAACCTAGGCGGCTTCGGAGATTCCGGAGCCGCCTTTTTTATTGCCCGCGAAAAAGATCGCGCCAATTTCGCGGACATTCCTGGGCAACCCTCGCTAGAACAGCGGTTCCTGCCTCGCTAGAATCGACTCTTCCCGCCCGTTCCTTTTGCCCACCCGGAGAATCTCCCATGAAGCGATGTTTGGTCCTGTTCTTCGTCCTGGCAGCGGCAATTCCGCTCACTGCCCGCGGCGATGTCAAGATGCCGAAAATCTTTGGCGACTCCATGGTCCTGCAGCAAAAGTCGCAGGCCGCCGTCTGGGGCTGGGCCGAGAAGGGAGAGGAAGTCACTGTCTCGCTGGGCGAAACGAAGGCCTCCGCCAAAGCTGGCGAAGACGGCAAGTGGTCGCTCAAACTTGCCACTCCGGCAGCCGGCGGGCCTTTTGAGATGAAGATCAAGGGGAAGAATGAAATCACGCTGAAGGACGTTTATGTCGGCGAGGTTTGGATCTGCTCCGGCCAGTCGAATGCGGAATGGACCGTCAACATATCGGCGAGTCCGGATGTGGAGCGGGAGTTGGCCAAGCATCCCAAGATCCGCATGATCAAGGTCGGCCATAACCCCGCGGAAAAACCCGTCGATGATATTAACGGCCAGTGGCAAGTCTGCACTCCGGATACCGCCAGCAATTTCTCCGCCATTGGATATTTCTTCGCCCGGCACCTGCAAGCCGAGCTCGATGTTCCCGTTGGTATCATCAGCACCAACTGGGGTGGCACCATCTGCGAAGCCTGGACCAGCAACGAAAAGCTCAAGACCGATCCCGACTTCGCCCCCATCCTCCAGCGGAGCGAGAAGTTTCAGGCCGGCAACCCCAACCAGGCATCCGTGCTGTTCAACGGGATGATCAACCCCATCGTCCCCTACGGCATTCGCGGGGCGATCTGGTATCAAGGTGAGTCGAACGTCGGCCGGGCGGTGCAGTACCGCAAACTATTCCCCGCCATGATCATCGACTGGCGCGAGCGCTTTGGTCAGGGAGACTTTCCCTTCCTCTTCGTGCAGCTCGCTCCTTATCGTTACGGCAATAATCTGCTGCCCGAGCAATGGGAATCGCAGCTGAAGACGCTATCGCTCAAGAACACCGGCATGTGCGTGACGACGGATATTGCCACGGTGGGGGACATCCATCCGCCGAACAAGCAGGATGTTGGCCGCCGGCTGGCACTGTGGGCCTTGGCGAACACTTATGAGAAGGCTTCGCTGCCATTTTCGGGTCCGCTCTATGATTCGATGGCCGTGGAAGGGAACAAGGTGCGAATCAAGTTCAAACACAGCGCCGGCCTGCATGCCCGCGGCAATATGGGCCAAGTCACTCAGGTGACGATTGCCGGCGAGGACCAGAAGTTCGTGGCTGCCAAGGCCAAAGTCGACGGTGAAACCGTCGTCGTCGAGAGCGAACAGATCGCCAAGCCCGTCGCCGTCCGCTTCGGTTGGAATGAGCTGGCAGAACCCAACCTCTTCAATGGTGCCCGGCTGCCGGCCTCTCCTTTCCGCACGGATGACTTCCCGCTGCAAACCAAGGACGCCAAGTAGGCAAGACTCGATCTGCCTCGCGAATTCTTCCGGGTGGCACTCCCACGGCCTTGCGTGGGAGTGCTGGTTTCGCGGCAGTATTCTCTGTTTTTCAGGGTATTTCGCAAACTGCCCGTCGTCTCTATCATCAAGTAAGTTCGCTTGTCGATTCGTCATCCTCGCCAGGGCTTTCCCGCCCTCCCTTCGGTTATGGCCACCCAGCTCGACGATCCCCGGATTGTGGAATTCGACGTCCGCACGGACGAAATGCTCGTCAACATGGGGCCGCAGCACCCCAGCACCCACGGCGTGCTCCGCCTGGTACTCCGCACCGACGGCGAGATCGTGTCCGAAGTCGAGCCTCACATCGGCTACCTGCATCGTTGTGCCGAGAAGATCGGCGAGAACCTCACTCCCCGCCAGTGGATTCCCTATACCGACCGGATGGATTACCTGGCCGGCATGAACATGAATCTGGGCTGGTCTCTCTGCGTGGAAAAGCTGCTCGGCTACCAGTTGCCGGAAAAGGCTCGCCATCTGCGGGTCATCATTGCCGAAATGGGACGGATCGCCAGCCACCTCGTCGGCATGGGGGCCTATGGCCTGGATCTGGGGACCTTCAGCCCATTCCTGTACGCCTTCCGCGAGCGCGAAAAAATCCTCGACCTGTTCGAGGAAGCCTGCGGTGCCCGCCTCACCTATAGCTACATCACCCCCGGCGGAGTCACTGCTGACCTTCCCAAGGGCTGGGTGAAAAAGTGCGAGGACTTCCTTACTCAGTTCGAGCCGGTGATTCAGGAATACCACGCGCTGCTGACGACGAATTCCATCTTCATCAAGCGAACCGCCAACATCGGCTATCTCTCGGCGGCCATGGCCATCGACTACGGCTGCACCGGCCCGGTCCTCCGCGGCAGTGGCGTGGATTACGACCTTCGTCGCGACGGCGAAGAACGCTACACCGAAATGTACGACGGCTATGCGTTCGAGGTCATCTGCGAGCGCAACGGCAAATATCCCGCCGACCACGACTACCCCGACGTTCCCAAGGAAGCGGTCCTCGGCGACTGCTGGCACCGGTTCTACGTCAGGATGCTCGAAGTTGTGCAAGCCATCGACATTGTCCGCCAAGCCATAGACCGCTACTCTTCCGCTACGGACTCCTGGGGCGAGCCGATCAAGCTCACTGCCAAGCTCCCCAAGGGGGAAGCCTACCTGGAAACCGAGGCCCCCCGCGGCCAGATGGGCTTCTACATCGTCAGCGACGGCAGCTCGATCCCCTGGCGGGCCCGCGCCCGCAGCAGTTGCTTCTGCAACCTCTCCGTCACCAACGAGCTCTGCCGCGGCTGCCTGATTGCCGACGTCCCCGCCATCGTCGGCTCGCTGGATATAGTGATGGGAGAGATCGACCGATAAACGCTTACTCCTTCGTCCAGTAATCCACGACGAGCACCTTCTCGATTCGCGGGCCGACGAGGGTGACAAATTCCTTGTGGGCGGCGTGCGGCAAATAAGCGTCCCGGTCCTTGGCTGTGGCGAAGGTGACCATGAACAGGTGGGTGAAGCCGTCGGCTTTCCCTTCCACGCTCACGTCGGTCCCCCATTCGAAATCCTGGATCACGTCGATCTTGTTCTTGAGTCCGCGGAACGCCGCTTCCGACTCCTTGATCTGCTCCGGCGTCAGGTCGGCTTTGAACTTCACCAGGACGCAGTGCCGCAGAAGCTTGCCCGCTTTGGCGGCGGACTTTTCCGAAGTTGATTCGGCGGCGGTGGTGAGGGCGGAGAGCATCTGCTTGGCCAAGAACTTGTTCCCTTCCGCATTGAGGTGCACCGTGTCGCCAGTCAGAATTCCCTTGTCCATATTACCCTTGTTGTGTTCCTTGAGGTGAGACAGAAACGCCTTCCGCAGATCGAGAAGTTGCACCTTCTCCTTGGCGGCGACCGATCGGCTGATGTCGCAGTATTCGTCGAGCAGCTTGTCGAGCGGGTTGCTGCCGTCGGTCTTTTCGCCGATGACCGTGGCCGTGCAGAGGATGACCCGCCCCCCCGCCTTCTGAATATTTCCGATCAGGCTGGAGAGCCCCTTCTCGTACGCATCCTTGGGCGTCCCCTTGCCGCTGGTCGAATGCCAGACGTCGTTGATGCCAATATAGATGACCACCACGGTCGGCTTCTTGCTCAGCACATCCCGCTCCAGCCGGCGTTCCAGATCGGGAACTTTGTTGCCGCTGATGCCCGCCCCGATGACTTCGACTTCCAGATCCTTGTGGTCCTTGCCGAGCGCCTCGCGGACGAACGTGACGTAGCCCCCCGGTCCCGCTCCTGCCTGCGTGATGGAATCTCCCAGAAAGACCACCCGGTCCCCCTTCTTCAGTTCGGCGGTTGCGTTCGCCGCGGCAAATGTGAGCACGGTCATGGCGGCCAGCCCCAGCAGACGCGAAAATGCAGTTGGCAAAGTTGGCATGTTATGGTCCTCGGTCAGTAAAGTTCAGCGAGAGTTAGAATCGCTAGAGCATAGAGCGCGGTTAGAATCGCTGCCAGTTGCCATCGCCGCGAACTCTTTCCGCGTAGGTTTGTCATCGCCTGTGCGAAACAGGCAGGAATGAACAGAAGGGAGCAAAGGAAACGAAGAAAAGAGCAGAAGATTCAATCCCACAAGACCTCCACTCCTTCCCCACTTCGTTACCTTCGTTTCCTTCTGTCCAAATCCTTATCCCAGTCTCTTATCGAAAAGAACATGTACACCCGCGCCCACTTCGCCGAAACCGACCTGGGCAAGCTCCATGACGCCATCCAGGCCTACAGCTTTGCCACTTTGGTTTCCCAGCACGCAGGGGAGCTCACCGCCTCGCATCTGCCGCTTTTGCTGAAACGGGATGCGGAGGGCGAATACGGCACCCTTCTGGGCCACATGGCCAAGGCCAATCCCCAGTGGCAGCAGGCGGCCGGGCAAGACGTACTGGCGATTTTTTCCGGGCCCCATGCCTATATTTCCCCCACCTGGTACGAGGAGGAGAAAACCGTGCCGACCTGGAACTATGTCGCAGTCCATGCCTATGGCCGGCTGGAAATCATTGAAAATTCACGGGAAAAGCTCGACATTCTCCGGCAAACGGTGCAGGTTTACGAGCGAAACATGCCCGCCCCCTGGCCCATGCCAGAGCCCGATGAGTTTGTCTCCCGCTTAGCGGACCAGATCGTCGCCTTCCAAATTCCGCTTCGGCGGCTTGAAGGAAAGTGGAAGCTCAACCAGAATCATTCCCTTGCCCGGCGGCAGCGCGTGATTGCCGCCCTGAACAGCCGCTCCGAGGAGGCTTCACGGGAGATAGCCGGGCTGATGGAAGAGCGCTTGTAAGTCAGACCACCATGCGAATCGTCCCCGCCGCCAGCCAGATTCAAATCGAAGAAATCCGGAAGCTCTTTCAGGAGTATGCCGCCTCCCTCCCCTTCGATCTCAAATTCCAGAAGTTTGACGAGGAGGTGAAAAAGCTCCCCGGCGAATACGGGCCCCCCACCGGCTCCCTGTTCCTGGCGGTCGATGACAAGGAAATCGCCTATGGCTGCGCGTCGCTGCGCAAAGTCGACGCCAAAACGGGCGAAATGAAACGGCTCTATGTCCGTCCCGGCTCACGCAAGCAAGGAATCGGACGCCAGCTCGCCCAGGCCATCCTCGAATCCGCCCGCGGCCGCGGCTATCAGCGGGTCGTCCTGGACACCACTCCCCACATGAAAGAAGCCATCGACCTTTACGAGTCCCTGGGCTTCGAGAAGATCCCCGCTTACCGCAAGAATCCCATCAAGGGGGCGCTGTTCTTTGAACTGTGCCTGAAGTAGACGTGCCGACACCGGCCCGCTGGCCTGATTGACGCCGCTTAACCCTTAAGCTTTGGAAAGCTCCGCTCCGCGCCAGGTCAGATCGCTGGCCGGCTCGACTTCGATGGCGTGCCAGCCTCCCTCTTCGCACTCGGCTTTCCAAAGGTCGCCGACTTCGGCATCCTCCAGCAAGCTGCGGACCAGGGAGAATAAGGGCTCGGGAACGACGAGGGAAATGGTGCCGGTGCGATGCTTTTTGAGCAGGCGTTCCAGGGCACCTTTCACGCGGTCGAAGGCGACGCCTAGGGGCTCCCCCTCGGGCGGACAGACGGTTTCAGGATGCTCTTGCAGTTGCCGGTACACCTTGGGCTGGCTGTGGCGGACTTCGTCCACCAGCTTGCCGTGCCATAGGCCGTGGTCGAGGTTGTGCAGGTCGTTGACCTTTTTGACGCGGAGTTTGTGATCGGCGGCCAGGATGGCGGCTGTTTGCTCGGCACTGCGGCACGGGGAGGAATAGACCTGGTCGATTTTGGTCTCGTGAAGCTCCTGGACAATGCGGGTCACTTGCAGGCTGCCGGCTTCGCTGAGAGGGATATCGAGGGTGCCCTTGATCCGGCCCTGCTCATCGAAGTCAGTGGAACCGGGGCGAACGAGTAAGATGCGTACCATAAAGGAGTGGAGGTCCTGATAGTAGCCTGCACACTCCGTGTGCCGGCTTGTCTGCTCACGGAGTGAGCGGACTATTTTCTAAACGGGTTGTGGGGTTGCCAGGTGGGTCAATTCCATGACCGCCTGCTGATAATCGGGTTTACCAAAAATTGCCGAGCCGACGACGAACAGTTGCGCCCCGGCCGCACTGGCCTGGGTGATGGTGGCCGGGCTGATTCCACCGTCGATTTCGAGGAGGACGTCGGGCGGGACCATTTCGCGGACTTGCCGCAATTTGTCGAGCGCGACGGGATTGAACGATTGCCCTCCAAAGCCGGCCTGAACGCTCATGACCAGCACCAGATCGCAGAGGTCCAGGCAGCCTTCCAGGCGGGAGATGGGGGTGGGGGGATTGAGGGCGATGCCGGCTCCGCAGCCCAGGGAGCGGATTTGCTCCAGAACGGGCCGGGGGTCTTCCACCGCCTCAACATGGATAGTCAGGTTGTCCGCCCCCGCATCCCGGAACTGCCGCACATAGTTCTGCGGCCGCTGAATCATCAGGTGCACGTCGATGGGAAGTTTCGTGAGCCTGCGGACGGCCGCCACGATGGGCATGCCATACGAAAGGTTTGGCACAAATGAGCCGTCCATCACATCCAAATGCAGCCCCGGCACCCCCGCATCCTCTAGGCACCGAACTTCCCGTTCCAAATTGCCAAAATCGCACAACAGGAGCGAAGGGAGCACAGCGGGAACAGAGTCCCGGAGGCGGTTCAGAACTGGGGGTCGTATCATAAATGGGACAAGCGTACCGGCGGGCGCGTTAGCTCCGAGGAGCGACGCAGTTGAGTTACCGGAGGCTTGTTCACGGAACCTTGAGCCTTGCCACCAAGCCAAAAAGAAGCGTTTGGGGCGTCTTCTATTCTAGTAGTCATTAGGCGGGCCGTCATTACGTGTTCTACAAAGACGCAAAGTCGTGGCGCAAGGCTTTATGTAGTAAGTAGTTGCAAAAACCACAGCCAAGGACTGGCTGGGCGGCAGAACCCAGCAAATCGTTATAACGGTCAATCGACTTGCGGCAAATCGTCCAGGCTCTCCAAACCGTACAGGTCCAAAAACCGCTCCGCAGTCCGATACGTCGGCTTGGCACCTTTTACTTCCGCCCGTTCATAGGCCAGGATTTCGCGGCGGACCAATTGCGACAGAATGCCCCCACTGGGTCGTCCGCGAATCCGGTCGATCTCCTGCAAAGTGATCGGCTGGTTGTAAGCCACGATAGCCAGCACATCGATGGCCCACTGCGTCAGGCGGACTTCCTTAATCCGGCCGTAGAATTTGTCCCGCAGGGGCGCGAATTCCTCCCGCAATTCCAACAAATAGCCCGCTCCATGCGAGTGAATCCGGTAGGGAGCAGCTTCCGTGGTGTAAGTCTCATTGAGCTCGCGAACCAATTCGTCCACTTCATCCGTGGTCACTCCCCGCATCAGCCCGGCGATTTGCTGGCCCGAAAGGGGTTCGCTCAGGGGATGGCCGACGAACAAAATGGCTTCCAGGATACTTCGCGGAGTGATCTCGCAGCCCTGGTCGTCGTCGCCATCGACGACCCGGCGCAGGGAGGCCTTTCCCAGCCCATCCGTCGCTGCGCCGGCGGTTTCTCTTTGTCCCTCGAATCCTTCGTCCGGAGAAACATTTGCCAAGGCATCCGCGAGTTCAGAATCCTCGGTAGGCGTCTCTTCCCCTTCCTCCGGATAGGGGTCCGCCCCCTTCGAGAGGAGCGCGGCATAGGTCTGCCCCAGTTCTTCCAAGGAAATGCCAGCGTCTGTTCCCTCGTCGGGGGCCAGATCAGCCAGTCCCAACGACTCGGCACTGGGCGGCTCAAGAATGGCTCTGCGGGGAGGATCGTGTTTGGGTTTACGAGAGGTCATTTGCGCGAGTCTCTGCTCCGCCGGCTTGGCCCCCGCGTCCACGCGGGGAATGCAGGCTGAACCGCCGCATTGTATCCTGTCTGATACTGGGAGCGAATAACAATCACCCCGCGCCACATGGACGAGGCAGCAAATCGATTCAGGAGAATTACCATGAACCGACGCACCTTTCTCGCCGCCAGTTCCGCCACACTCGCTGCTTCTCGGCTCTGCCTGGCCGAAGCGGACGACGGGAAATCCAAAGATGTCCCCTGGCTCCAGGAAATCCAGACTCCGCCGGCCAAACTGCCGGCTGATGCGCCTAAACTCAGCGATCTGCTGATCGATGGGAACGGCAAGAAGATTGACAGCTTGGCCGGCTGGAAGCATCGCCGCGAGGAACTGCGAAAATGGTGGCTGGAGTTCCTGGGCCCCATGCCGGCGGAGCGGAAGGGTGCGCAGAAGCTCGAGGTGCTTCAGGAAGACCGGCCAGAAGGGGTGATCCGGCAACTGGTGCAGTACGAAGTCGAGCCGGGCATCCTTACTCAGGCATATTTGCTGAAGCCCGCCAAACAGGAAGGGAAAGTGCCCGGCGTCGCGGCGTTTCACTCCACCGTGGATGAGTCCATTCTGCAGCCGGCAGGGGTGAAGGGAGTGCCGGAGAAAGCGTTTGGCCTGCGGTTCGCCCAGCGAGGAAGAGTGGTCTTCTGCCCGCGGAACTACCTCTGGCCGGACAACACCCACATTGCTGCCAAGGAGGAGGCAGAGACGTTTCAAAAGCGGATGCCAAAATCCAAAGGGATGGCCAAGATGCTTTACGACTCCCTGGTGGCAGTGGACATACTTGCTTCGCTGCCGGAGGTGGATGCGGCAAGAATCGGCGCGGTGGGGCACTCACTGGGCGCCAAGGAAACGCTGTATCTGGCCGCGTTCGACGAACGAGTGAAAGTGACAGTCAGCAGCGAAGGAGGCATCGGCACCAGGTTCTCTAACTGGGACGCACTCTGGTATCTCGGCGACTCCATCAAGGCAGCGGGATTCACCCACGAGCATCACGAACTGCTCGCGCTCGCCGCTCCGCGGCCATTCCTGCTCCTGGGTGGCAACAGCGCCGATGGCGACCGGGGCTGGCCGTTCATCGAGCAGGCGCTGCGGGTCTATCAGCTTTACGGCAGTCCGCTTCGCGTTGGGCAGTTCAACCACAAAAAGGGGCACGCCGTGCCGCCTGAGGCGGAGCAGCGGATTGAGGAGTGGTTTGCGGCATATCTATGAGCCGCTAATCCCCGGATGAACCCATTCGCTCGTCCCGTCGGCCCAGTTTTCCTGTTTCCAGATGGGGACGTCTTCCTTGATGGTGTCAATCAACCATTTCCCCGCCTCGAATGCCGCCTGTCGATGGGGCGAGCTGACCGCGATGGCGATGCTGGCCTCACCGAGCCCCAGCCGCCCGAGCCGATGGACGATGGCGACATGCACCAGCGGCCAATTCTCGCGGGCCCGAGCTTCGAGCTCCGACAGCTTCGCCTCGGCCATCTGCTGATAGCACTCATAATCGAGGGATGCCGTCTGCCGGCCCTTGGTGAACTCGCGAGTCGTGCCGAGAAAGAGTACGACCGCCCCGGCGTCGTTGGAAGCAACCTGGGCGAGAATTGCGGAGGAGTCGATGGCGGAGTGGGTGAGGGTGATCATGGAAACAGGTAGCTATTCGCTGACCAAATTGTTTGGCTATATGCAAAATGTCTTGGTTAGAATCTCCTCGGCGTAAGACAATCCACCCAAAACATGATCGATGCACTTGTTGTCTTCCATCCAAAAGAGTGAGCCCGCGCCCAAAGGATATTTGCCATTGTAGAATTTGGAACTAAATCGCTGCCGAAATTCGGCAACATCTTCATTTAGGGAGTAGGCAAGAACATCCCTATAAGGGTCGAGCGTATGTAGCCTGCCGATCGCTGCGAAAAACGCCTTTCGCCGTTTCCGTTCTGGCCCAGACCAATCGACACTCATATAGACGATGGCGCGCTTTGCTCGACTGATTGCTTCCAATACGTCCGTGTCTGTTTCACTGTGACTGAAGGTACGCGGCCGCTTGTTGATGAGCAAATCAACAGAAGGAGGTACCTTTTCGATGATTTGGTAGTCCGTAAGTGACTGCGGGTCGTGCATCGCGAGCACTTCCGATGGTGAAGTAAACACTACTTTGCCGTCCTCCCAAGAGGAGATCGGAAACCCCTCCCTGGCAACCTTGACCACTTCCTCCCGCATGGCAATTTGTATTGCCATCTCAATTTCATCAATTGTCGGCTTACGGTATGCGCCCATGTGATCACTCCTTCGGCCTATTCTACCCTCCGCTGACCGGCGGAATCAGCGCCACTTCCGCACCGGGAGGAATGACGGTTGAATCCGCCGCGTAACTGGAATTGACCGCGATGCGGATGTGCGGCAGGACATCGGCGAGCGAGGGGACCTGCTCAGCCAGCGCGCGGCGGAGGTCGGCAGCCGTGGCGGGATCAGCGAGAGCGACTTCCACCTGGTCGCGGCCGAGGCGCTGGCGGGCGATGGCGAAGAGTTTGATAGAGAGGATCATCAGGTAATTGTGAGTTCCTCGCTCCGGGCGGTCAAAAGCTTCTCAATTTCGGGCATCAGACCATAGGCCAGGGCGAGCATCTTGAGCGGATGGATCGTGGGCTTCGTGGTTCCCTGCTCCATCTGCATTTTACAACTGCTGCACTCGGTCGTCCCCAGGTCAATGGAGGTGTCTCGCAGCGCCGAGATCAATCCCCAGCCGGCCCGGAGACTGGCGCGGTAGTTGTCCCGCCGCAGGCCATAAGTGCCGGCCATGCCGCTGCAGCCCCGCTCAATCCGTTTCACGGTAAGGCCGGGGATAAGCTTGAGCAACCGCTCGCCCGGAGTCCCAACGTCGAGCGCCCGCAGATGACAAGGGAGATGGTAGCCAAGCGTGAGGTTGATCGGCGTGAAATCGAGCTCCAGCTTGCCAATCTCGTGCATCCGCCAGAGATACGTGCAGGCTTCGCTGGTGTGATTAGCAACCAGAAGTGCGTCTTCGTCGTCGAGCAGGTTCTTATATTCGTGGGTCAGACAGAGGGCGGCCGAGGGCTCCGTGGCGACGATTTCGTATCCCAGGCGAACCGCATCGGCCAGCAGGGTCACGTTTCTTTTGGCAATGAAGCGAGCCCGTTCCACATCCCCGAGGGCAATTTTCGCCATCGCGCTCCCAAGCTGCTGCGGGTGGACATATACGGCAATGCCGTGGTGCTGCATGATGGCGACGAAGGCCTCGGCAAGTTGCACGTCGTACCAATTCGCATACAGGTCCACAAAGTACAGCACCTTGCCGCCGGTTCGCCGCGTCGGGCGGGTGAGGCGGCGGCGATCCGCTCGGCGGAGAAAACTCGACGACGCCACTCGCGGCAGCTTTCGCCCCTGGGCGATCCCGGTCACTCTCTCCAACAGCCATCGCATGGTCCGGTTGTGCAAGGCCCAATTGGCAAGCGGCCCAAAGAAACCGGCCCAACGAGACAGCCAGTCCAGTCGCGACAGGAACCAGTCAGCCGTATCCAGTCCATTGCTGGTGACATACTGGGCCTTGGCCTCAATCATCAGTTTTGGAATGTCGACGCCAGCCGGGCATTCCTGGCGGCATTGGTGGCAGTTGACGCAGAGATCGGCCACCGACTTCACCAGGTCGGTTGTCAGTTCCCCCGCTTCAAGCTCGCCGCTGATGATGCCGCGCATCAAGTTCGCCTTCGCCCGAGGCGAGGCCTCCTCGGAAGGGGAGTGGCGGAAGATGGGGCACATCCGCGCGTCGGGGGACTGCGTCCGGCAGCGCCCGCACCCGTTGCAATGGTTGGCCGTGGAAGAGAGCGCTCCATCCCAAATCAGATGCAATTCGAGGGGTTTTTCCGTGGGCTTCACTTCCGGCGTTTCCGAGACTCCCGTTTCTACGCCCGGTGCAGCCTCCGCTGGCGGTTTCGCGTCGAGCAATCCATCTTCCCGATACGGCCGCATGTTCTTGGTCAGGGGTTGTGGCAAATCCGCCACCACTTTCCCCGGGTTGAGCAAGTTTTGCGGGTCGAAGATGCGCTTCACTTCGCGGAACACGTCATAGAGCGGACCAAATTGTCTTCGCACGAACCAGGTGCGACTCAAACCGCAACCATGCTCGCCACTGATGGTGCCGCCGAGCGAGAGCACCTTTTCGTAAAGCTCGGTGGCCAGATCCTGCATCTTGCGAATTTGGTCGGGCCGGGAGAGGTCCAGGAACGGGCGAACGTGCATCTGACCGTGGCCGGCGTGGGCGAAAAACGACGCCGTCACCTGATGGTTTTTGAGTACGTTCTGCAGATGCACCAGAAACTCGGGGAGCGTGTCCGGCGGCACCGCAATGTCTTCCACAAATGGCGTGGGGCGTTCGTTCCCTTGCACGCGGTACAGCGTGGGCGAAACTCGCCGCGCCAGCCGGCGGAAGAGCTCGAACTCTTCCGGCGCGAGTGCCAGGTGAAACCCAAAAGCCAGGCGGCGACGGCGTTGCCAGCGGAGAGCTACCTGTTGCAGGCTTTCGATGACTTCGCGGGATTCGTCGGCCTGCTGCTCGACCATGAGCATCGCTTCGGCATCGCGGGGTATGGCCTGGGCGTAGCGGGGGTCCACGTCGCGAGCGAGCGTCAGGATGCGGCGGTCCATCAGGTCGCAGGCCGCCAACTTGAGCTCCGCTGCTTCCATGGCGGCCTGGGCGGCGGCTTCCAGGCGGTCAAAGAACATCAGGACCAGGCCGCGGCTCTTGGGAATGGGTTCGGTGCGGAGAGTGGCCTGGGTGATGAGGGCCAGCGTCCCCTCGCTGCCGACGAGGAGGCGGGCGAGGTCGAGCTGGCCATCCTTCAAAACGTCGGTCAGGTGATAGCCGGCCCGGTTGACCCAAGCCCTGGGCTGGTTGGCTTTGATGACGGCGTCTTCACGCTGGATGAGGTCTGCCAGGCGGCGGACGATTTCGCGGCGGCGAGGGTTGGGGTCTAAGTCTGGATTGTCCGTGACCGGATGGCGGGCGGCTTCAAAAACTTCGCCGTCGGCCAGGGCGACTTGCATGCTCACTACGTGCCTTCTGGCGGAGCCGTGGCGGAGCCAGTTGCTGCCGCTGTTATCGAGGGCCAGCACGCTCCCCATCGTGGTGACGCCGCCCGTCGCGGGATCAGGGCCGAACTGCCTGCCGAATGCGGATAGATAACGGTTGAGTTGGCCGAGCACGACCCCCGGCTGGACAGAGACGATTCCCTCCTCGACGCTCACAATTCGCCGCATCGCCTGGGAGAAGTCCAAAATCAGTCCCGGCCCGAGCGATTCGCCCGCCAGGCCGGTCCCGGCGCCGCGGGCATGCAGCGAATGGCCATTCTCGGCACAGTAACGAATGGCGGCCTTTACGTCGGCCACACCCCGCGGCCGGGCCACCCCCAGCGGCGGCACCTGATAGATGCTGGCGTCGGTCGAGTACATCTGCACGAAGGGGTCTTCGCAGTGGACCTCTCCCGACAGGAGCCCTCGCAAATCCGCCTGGATCCGTTCGCGCTGTTGATCCATGAGGAAAAGAGGGTGAGAAATCGGGCCTTTGGAGAAGACATAAGAATACTTCCCTGCGCCTGCAATAGGTAGAGCTTAGCCCCCGCGACCACGCGGGGATGCACCGCGTGGTCGCGGCGGCTAAGCATTGGAAGGTAGGCGCGGTAGAATGCACCTATGCCGCGTCCCCGTCTCACCCGCCGTTCGCTCCTGCAGGCTGCCGCCCTGACCGGGGCTTCGTTTTTCACCGGCTGCGGATCACCCGGGGGGGAAACTGGGCGGCTGGATGCGGTTTGGGGAAGGCCCGGCACGACACCCGGCAAATTGCAAAAGCCGCGAGCGATTACCATTGATCAGCATGACAACCTCTACATTGTCGACGTCACGCCGCGCATTTCGGTCTTCACCCCCGATGGCGAATACGTTCGCGGCTGGCAAACTCCCAAGTTCGACAACGGCAAACCATCGGGGCTTTCCTTCAGCCGCGACGGCAATTTGCTCGTTGCGGACACGCATTGCGCCCGGGTCCTCTGCTATACCCCCGACGGCAAGCTGCTAGAAAACCGGACGATTGGCGGCATCGCCGGGGAGAAGCCCGGCGAATTCAGTTGCGTCACGGATTGCCTGGAGGATTCGCAGGGAAACTACTACGTCTCCGAATACGGCGAGTGGGACCGGATTCAGAAATTCACGCCGGCGCGAAAGTATGTCTCCCAGTGGGGAGGGCACGGCAGCCAGCCCGGACAGTTCCTGCGCCCGCAGAAGATGGACATTGACGACCAGGACCAGATTTGGGTGACGGATGCCTGCAACCACCGGGTCCAGGTCTTTGATGTTCGCGGCACCGAGCCCAAACCAGTCACAACCTGGGGGGCGGAAGGCTCGTCTCCCGGCCAGCTTCGTTATCCCTACGACATCCTCCTCGACGGCCAAGGGCACGTCTATTTGTGCGAATTCGGCAACCACCGGGTGCAAAAATTCACGCTGGCGGGCGACTTAATAGGATGGTGGGGCAAAAACGGCCGCGGCGACGGCGAGCTCGACCAACCCTGGGGCATCACTCAGGATTCCCAGGGCCGAATGTACGTACTGGACACCTATAATCACCGGGTACAGCGGTTCTGGCTGTGATAGACTGAATGGCACCAAACTGGCACGAGAACCTGAAATTCGAAATTACCGGTGGAGCATCGTAAGGGCCAAAACGCAAGTCTAGAATTCTTGCAAATGGAACTCTATTACCGATTGTGGGAAGCGTAAGCACATCGCATCGAAAGAGACTCCTATGACCAAACGGCAACACTTGCATGGCCGGAAGAATCGCCGACTCTTCTTTGAGCAGTTTGAGGATCGCCGGATGCTCGATGCGACTCCCTGGACCAATCCGGCGCTCGCCGAAGATGTGGATTCCGATACGTTCGTGACCGGCACGGATGCCCATATCATCGTGGAAATGCTCATCGCCAGCGGCGGGCAGCCCGTCACGGTGCCGATGGAAGGAGTCGGCCCTCCCTTTCCGGACGTGGATGGCGATGGGATGGTTGGCGTAGGTGATTGGGAGGAGTCTGTAACGTGCTGAACCTGACGGGCAACCCGTATGTTGGATATCCCCCTCCCGGCGTTCCTGGCAATCCGCCTCCTGGTAATCCCCCGCCTGGCAATCCGCCTCCCGGAAATCCAGGTGGCAACACCACGCCGCCGGGGATTTCGGTTTCGGCCGTCCCCGCCAGCGTTGCCGAAATGCAGGTCTTTACGATCACTGGCACTTTCACGATGGCCTATTACTTGATCGTGGGCTCGCAGGGGGGTGATTTCCGCGTGACCGGTGGTAGTTTTCAGGGAAGCGGAGCCGGCACCTGGTCCGTCACGGGCTATTTTACGGACGACAACGGGTCGGGTACGGCGAGCGATGTGCGGACGTTGAAGTTCGAGGTGGGCAACAACCTTACAGTCAAGGGAACCGCGTCCGTCAACATCACCGTGAACAACGTCAATCCTTCGGCCCAAATCACGTCTCAGGGGTCGTTCGACGAAGGCTCCCTGGCCACCATCGACATCACCATGCTCGATGCCTTCAACGCTTACGGAGTGGTCGCCGATTCCTATACCATCGTGGTCGACTGGGGAGACGGCCAGACAGAGACCATTCAAACCGCCCAGCCGGTCGTCCCCTCCACGCTGTGGAACTGGACGCTCATCTCCTCGGCGTCGATGGCTCCGCCGATTCCGCCGGTCTTTCCCCACCGCCTGGCAACTCACCTCTACAAGGACGATGACCCCACCGCCACGCCGCAGGATCTCTACACCGTCACCGTCACGATCACCGATGATGACACCGGCACTGGCGTCGTTACCGCCGACATCCTGATCAAGAACGTCCTCCCGACGCTCCATATCGGCTATTTCGTCCCGCTGAATCTGACGGACGAATACGGATACGACATTCATCCCTCTCAAATCGATGAAGGGGAAGGAGTCGAAGTCCATGGCACGCTGTTCGACCCCGGGCTTCTCGATACCCACACGGGAACGCTGACGGTCGACGTGAATTATGATGGCGACACGGAAGACGAAGGCGAAATCGCCGATCTGGCTTTTGAGGAGACCGAAACTCCTGGTTTTTGGACATTTGTCGCGGTCATCGACAATATTCCCGACGACGGGCCGTCCAATCTCGCCTGGCAAAGCAACGGCACTCCCTTCGACGACTTGATTTTCAAAGCCGAAGCGTGGGACGATGACATGCCGTCGGGGACTCCCTCCGTCGCCTACGAGCGGGAAGCAACGGTCTTCAACGTCGCTCCCGAAATCGAAGGGTTTTGGAGTCCTTCCTTGAACGAGTACGGGATTGAGAACGGTGTCTTGGTGGCCGGGGCCATTTTCGACATTGGCGTAATGGACCAACACCGCCTCTTTGCGCTATGGAATGGCCAAACGGAAATCGCAATACCAGTGCCGGTGTCGGACGGAACGGGAGTCACGCATTTCTCGTTTACCCGCCTCTTCGCTCCCGGAGAGCACGACTATTCCGCTTGGTTCCCGCTCGCCCTGCGCGCCATCGATGACGATACGGGCGAGGTCATTCAGATCGTATTCCTCGCTTCCGAAGACCCAGTGCCAACCATCGCGAAAGTAGAATTCATCCCCGTGGCTCAAATTGATTGGACGGGCGTCGCGGCAACTGCGAAGGCCCGTTACGGAAAGTTGTTGCTGGACAGTAATCCCAACGGCGACGCTAACGACGAACAGCAACTCGTGCGGCAAGCACTGAAGCAACCGGCCTTTCTCGGTGGTGATCGACTGTTTCCGGATGCCGAAATTGCCACTTCGACGATTGGGCGAAATGTGGTGCGAGTCCGCGCCACGGTGACGAGCGCCAAGGTTGACGATTCTGTGTTTTTCCGTTCCTTTGACGTGGACGACCCATCTTCGGATAAGCTCCTGGATTTAACGGACGGTGGGAATGATAATCGTGGCCGCCTGGTGATTGACAACATTCACGCGCCGAAGACGAGCAGCAAATTCGGCGGAGGCTATAGGGGTCGCCTCCGACCCGTGAGTGCCGGTAATGTGCTAGGTGGCTGGGCAGCCGAAGGCGCTTCGTTGGAATCCAAGGTCAAACTGCTCAAGAACGCGATGGGAAATGTGGTCATGGCCAATGGGTTGCCTGTCCTGGTTGCGGAAGTCGATTTGGCCGCCAGCTTCGCTCCCGGCGACAATTTCCGCGTCGGGGCGCATGGCAGCCAGAAAGTCCTGAAGGGCGTCGTGCCGACGGCCGTGCCGACGTCTGGCGAAAAGCCAGAGCTGACAAAACAGCTTTCGGTGTGGCGGCATGTGCATGTTGAGGTCGACGCCCCAGCCGGCATAAGTATTGATCCACTGATGCTTGCTGGAACCACCAACCGGCAGCAAAACCGCTTCGCGGACGCATACCTCGAACCCGAATACGATGCGATCAACAAGGCAGGAACGGGAATCAACTCGACAGCTTTGGCCGGTAGCCCGTTCTCACTCAAGCCAGATAGTTCTTTTTCGGATGCCGCCCAAGCTTCGGTCGCGGCGGCCATAAATTCCGGCGCAAAGGAAAGCGATGTCTTTTGGGTGGCCTACGTCGGGGCGGGGGTGCGCCTGAGCGAGAATGCCGGCGCAGAAGGGATTGCCGCCGGCGTGACCGCAAACAATGTATCCGCAAAGCCGTTTGACTATTCTGTGATTTTCGACGCGGACATTACCGCCTTCTTCACAGCCGCGAACACTCCAGAAGTCGTTGCCAGAACGGCTGTTCACGAGGTTGGACACCAACTTTTGCAGCCGGGTGGTGCGGGAGCGGATCCTGACGGCCATCAAGGACGACTTAGGAATGTCGTAAAGTATTATAACGCGAGCGACGCCGTCAAATCCGACAAGGATGAAAAGTGGGAAAGATTCATTAATGTCATGAATTCGGCGAACATCCAGATTCCGCGGGATAAAGGAGACGTTACTCTGCCTCTCGGTACAGCTTTAGACGGAATCTTCCCGATTGAAGGAAACAACTCCGGTCCCATTGATCGATTCTACTTCTATGCCCCGGATATTGATGAAATGCGGAGCCGGAAGACATCCCCTGGGCGATTCTAAGATGCGTACACAAACCAACTGGATAGTTTGCAGTGTCCCAAATCGCCAGACCTTTTTGTGTAGCGGGATGTTGTTCCTGTCGCTGATTGGCGTTTTTGCATCGGCAGTCGGAGCGCCCTCGAAGACGATTCGCGAAACCGTCAAAGTGTCCGCCGGCGACGTGACGGATGCCGAGCTCAAGAAGCACTCGGAAAACTCCAACATCGGTTCGCTCGACCTGAGCGGCTGCAAGTTCACTTCCAAGGGATTCTCCCATCTCAAGGGCATGCAAACGTTGACAGAATTGAACCTCTCGGAGTCGTCCTTGACTTCGGCCGATATGGAAGTAGTCAGTCAACTGAAAAGCCTGCGAGTCTTGGTGCTTGCGAAAACGGTAATCGATGACGCCGGACTTCAGACATTAGCCGCGCATCGGACGCTGGAGTCCCTTGACATCTCGTTTACCCGAGCCACCAAGACTTCTCTGGAATCCCTGAATGGGCTGACATCTCTCAAGAAACTCAACATCAAGGGGACTGCGATTGGTCTCACGAACCTCGTCGTTCTGAAGCGCCTAGGAAATATCGAAGTGACATATCTCGACGAGCAGTTTACGTTCCAGGAAACATCGCTGCTGCGCATCATGCAAGCCGATGCAAAGAATGCAGCAAGAGAAGTAGACAAACTGATTGGAGTGTGTAAGTCAGGCACATCGGATGAACGGGTGCGCGCCATAATGAGACTTTGCGATTTGACTCTGTACGATGATCGGGCCGAACATGTCATTCTGGGCGTCGCGTCCAATGATTTGGAAAAGGACCAAGAAGTCAAGCGCTGGTCGATTTACCATCTCAGTCACGTGTCGTTAGACCTCGCCTTACCCGTCCTGAAAAGAGCACTGACGGATTCCAATAACGAAGTCGCCATGTCCGCCGTTTTTGCACTTTCAAGCTTTACCCACGGTGCTGAAGAACGTGCTATCTCGTCGGAGGTCTTGATCAACGAAGCCCTAACGTCAAAAAACATCAATGTCCGAAAGGAAGCCTGGCTATCTATCGCAACCAGCTACCCGACGCCAGTAAACCGCCGCTTGGTTTCGACAGTAAAGGATGACACTCGGCAACCCGCGGAAGTCAGGGAATATGCGGCGGACATTTTGATGGATTGGGACCAGATGGAGCGCAAACGGAAAGCCTTGGACGACAAAAATCGTAGTAAGTGAATCTGGGTCCGCCGTGCGTATTCTTTAGCCAGGAGCTAGCCGATGTTTGGATTGCAAGTCGGTTTCGACAGGCCGCAGTGGCTCCTCGCGCTCATTCTGCTTCCAATTCTATGGGCCGTGTCGTTCCGCAGCCTGGCGGGGTTGGGGCCTTATCGCCGTCTGTTCGCGCTGGGCTTTCGCACGCTGGTGCTGGTGTTGATGGTGCTGGCGCTCGCGGAAGTGCAGCTCAAGCGGATTAGCGACCGGGTGACGGTGATGTATCTGCTCGACCAGTCGGAGAGCATTCCTAAAATCACCCGCGAAGCGATGCTGAAATATGTGATGGAAGACGTGGCCAAACACCGCCGCAAAGGGGACCTGCAAAACGCCTCCGAAGACAAAGCTGGCGTGATCATCTTTGGCCGCGAAGCGACCATCGAATATCCCCCCTTTGCCGACGAGATTCGCGCCGTCGGCAGTGGACAGCTCGATACGCTGTTCCAGATGCGGACCGACGCGACCAACATCGCCGCCGCCCTCAAATTGGCCCAGGCTTCGTTTCCCGAGGACACCGCCAAGCGGATCGTGCTCGTGACCGATGGCCAGGAAAACCTCGGCGATGCCAAAACCATCGCCAGTACGCTCGTGGAGAACGGCATCGGCATCGACGTCGTGCCGATTCGGCTCAGCGCCACCTCGGAAGTGGCCATCGAAAAAATTGCCTTGCCGGCGGACATTCGCCGCGGTCAGGAATTTCAGACGCGCGTCGTGCTGGAAAACTTCAAGCAACCTGTCAAGGACAAGGACAACAAGATCTTCGACACCGGCGAAGTCACGGGGAAGGTCACCATCACCCGTTCCGTGGGGGGCGAGCAGGCGCTGCTCTATGAGAATACGGAAACGCTGAAGCCGGGCAAAAATGCCATCTCCTTTCGGGACAAGATCGAGACCCCGGCGGGATATATCTACCGGGCGACTTTCACCCCGAATGATGCCAGCCAGGACCTGATGCAGCAGAACAACTCGGCCACTGCCTTCACGCACGTCCGCGGCAAAGCCCGCGTCCTGATGATCGTCGATTCCGATACGCCCGGCGAGTTCGACAGACTGGCCGACAGCCTCGGTAAAAAGGACATCGAAGTCGTCAAGATGCTCAGCAACCAGCTCTATACCAGCCTGGCGGAACTGCAGGCTTATGACTGCGTCGTGCTGGCGAATGTTCCCCGGGCCAACGGCGTCCTTGCCGCCAATGTGGAAGATACGGCCAGCTTCACCGACGACCAGATTTCGATGCTCGTGCGCAATACCGAGCAATTCGGATCTGGCCTGGTGATGATTGGCGGTCCCAACAGTTTCGGAGCGGGGGGCTGGAGCAACACCGAGCTGGAAAAGGCGATGCCGGTCGATTTTCAGATCAAGAATGCCAAGGTCCGGGCGGTCGGTGCCTTGGCCATGATGATGCACGCCAGCGAAATAGCGCAAGGGAACTATTGGCAGAAAGTCATCGGCATTGAGGCCCTCAAGGTACTCGGCCCCATGGACTACTGCGGCGTCGCCCACTGGGACAATTTCAGCGGCAAGGAAGACTGGCTCTGGAGGGACAAAAAGACCGGGCTCGGCTTGGCGCAAGTCGGCACCAGTCAGAAATCGATGATGGCCAAGCTCGACCGGATGCAGCCGGGGGACATGCCCGATTTCGAGCCCGCCATGATGATGACGTACAAAGAGCTGTTCAAATGCCCGGCCTCGGTCAAGCATGCCATCATCATCAGCGACGGGGATCCTTCCCCGCCGGGCGCGTCGGTCAACCTGTTCAAGAAGGCCAAAATCAAGGTCAGCACCGTCGCCGTCGGCGCTCACGGCACAATCGAAGACACTCGCCTCCGCGGCATTGCGGAATCAACCGGCGGCAAATTCTATCGGGCCACCAATCCCAAGGCCTTGCCTCGGATTTTTCAGATTGAGGCCCGCCGCGTCGCCCGGCCGCTGGTGAAGGAAGATCAGAACGGCATCCCGGTCGGAATCGTCGACCGCCGACATGAAATGGTCGGCGGCATTGAAGGGGAACCACCGCCGATCAAGGGATTTGTGTTGACCCAGGTGAAGGAAAACCCGCTGGTGGAAGTCATCATGCGGGCCGGCGCGATGAAGGATGCCGGGCCCGAGAACACGACCATTCTGGCTCGCTGGATTTATGGCGCGGGCAAGACGGCTGTCCTAACTACCGACGCCGGACAGCGCTGGGCCACCCCGTGGCAGGACGGCTGGGAGAGTTACGACAAGCTGTATACCCAGATCATTCGCGACGTGATGCGTCCCGTGAATGAGCAGGCCGATTACTCCATCGCCACCGATGTCAAGGATGGCAAGGTGCGCGTGGTTGTGACGGCGCTCAAAAAGGACGGCGAGTTCCTGAACTTTTTGGATATGAGCGCCGTCGGCACCGGGCCGAAGATGGAAAACATCTCCATGCAGATGCGGCAGGAAGCCCCCGGCCGCTATGTGGGCGAAATGCCCGCTTCGGAAGCCGGCAGTTACCTGCTCGCGATCAATCCCGGCAAGGGCCCCGATGGAAAACAGCAGCCGCCGCTGCTCACTGGCGTGAACGTCCCCTACTCGGCCGAGTTCCGCAATCTCGAGACGAATAAGGCCCTGATCGAGACACTGGCCAAGTTTTCGCCCAAGGGAGGACAACCGGGCATCGAAATGCCTGATTTTTCCGCCAACCAGACCGCGATTGATCGACTGATTGGCGCAGTCGATACCTTCCGCCGCACGCTTCCCAAAGCGATGAGCAGCACCGACATCTGGCCGCTGATTCTGCTCCTGGCTGCCGGCATTTTCCTGGTGGACGTGGCCATCCGCCGGATCACCATCCACTTCTACTGGGTTGCGCCTGCCCTCGCCTACGGATGGGGACGTCTGATGCAGCGTCCGCTGGAACCTGTCCGCACCGAAGCGATGGAGCGTTTGCGGAGCAAAAAGGCCGCCGTCACGTCGCAGCTCGACGAGCGCCGCGCTTCCGCCCGGTTTGAACCGCAGGTCGATGCCGATGCCGGTGGACCGCAGCGTGAACTCGGCGATGTCCTCCAGGACGCCACCGGCGGCAGCAGCAATGCGCCACAACAGCAGTCGCTGCATCCCCCTCCTACCGCGGCGGCCGGGCCGGAACAAGACACTTATACCGAGCGGCTAATGGCGGCGAAGAAGAAGGCCCGCAAGGATATGGGCGGTTAGGCACAAAACGCTAAGATGACGGAATGGAAGCCGCCCTTTCGCCTCAGGCTAGGAATGCCCACCAGTCACTGACTGCTGCTCAACTTTCGGCAGTGGAGCATGTCGATGGTCCGCTCTTGATTCTCGCGGGACCGGGGAGCGGCAAGACGCGGGTGGTCACGCACCGCATCGCCCATCTGCTCGGCGAAGGAATTTCCGCCCGGCAAATTCTGGCCCTCACGTTCACCAACAAAGCCGCTGCCGAGATGCGGAGCCGCGTTGAAAAACTGGCTCCCCGCCAGCCGGTTTGGATGGGGACCTTCCACGGCTTCTGCGCGAGACTCTTACGGCTGAATGCGGCACTCGTCGGTCTTTCCGAGAACTACTCCATTTACGACATGGATGACAGCCACAAGTTGCTCGTGGCCGCGATTGAGGACGAGCGCGTGGATCTGAGCCACGTCACCCCCGATGCCATCCGGCAAGCCATCGGTTGGGCCAAAAACAACCTCATCACCCCCGACCGCTACACCGGCAGCAAAGGGCGGCAGCTCGGCGGCATCGTGGAGCGGGTCTATCCCGCCTATCAACGCCGGCTGCTCCGCGCTAATGCCGTCGACTTCGACGACCTTTTGATGCACGTTGCTACGCTCTTGCGGGAGAATCCCGAAGTGCGGGCCAAGCTCGATGAACGCTACCGCTACATCCTGGTGGATGAATATCAGGACACCAACCTGGCCCAGTACGCGATCGTGCGGGCGCTTTCCATCGACCACCCCAACCTGGCCGTCACCGGCGACCCCGACCAGTCCATCTACGGCTGGCGGGGAGCCAACCTCAGCAACATCCTGGAATTCGAGAAAGACTTTCCCAGCGTCAAAGTCGTGCGGCTGGAGCAGAACTACCGCAGCACGAAGGCGATCCTCCGCGTCGCTGATCAGCTTATCTGCCACAACGTCCGCCGCAAGAAGAAGCAGCTCTTCACCGACAATGCGGAAGGGGCCGCCGTCCGCCTCAACTGCTATCCCACGCAGCGGGACGAAGCGGACGATATCGCCGCCCAGATTGTCACGGCGGTCCATGCGGGCAAACGCCGCCCGCGGGACTTCGCCGTGTTCTACCGCATCAACGCCCTCTCGCGGCAGATCGAGCACGCCCTGCGGGAACATGTCATTCCCTACCAGATAGTGAACGGCGTGGAGTTCTTCCAGCGGAAGGAAATCAAGGACGTGCTGGCCTACCTGCACCTGATTAACAACCCCCGCAGCGACGTGGCCCTGCTCCGCATTATCAACACCCCCACCCGTGGCATCGGCAAGTCAACGGTCGTCAAGCTGCAGGACCATGCCCGCAAGAACAGCCTGCCGCTGCTGGATGCCGCCCGCGAAGCGGGACTGGTCGAGGGGCTGGCGAAGAAGTCCTTGGTGGCTGTCGCCAAATTCGTCGCCATGTTCGATCGGCTGGGAGAGGTCGCGACTGCGCATGTCGAGGCGATTGTCGGCCGCGTGCTGAGCGAAAGCGAGTACGAGGAAGTGCTGACGAATTCCGAAGCGGAGGAAGACCAGGAGCGACTGGCCAACCTGCAGGAGCTACTCACCGCGGCCCGCGAGTTTGACATGCGAAACCCCGGCCAGGGCCACCTGGAACAGTTTCTGGAAGAGACGTCGCTCGTCGCCGATACCGACGCCTGGGAATCGGAGAGCGACAAGGTCACGCTGATGACCATGCACGCCGCCAAGGGGCTGGAGTTTCCCGTCGTGTTCATTATCGCCTGCGAGCAAGGTCTTTTGCCGCACGAGCGGAGCCGCAACGATGAGGAGAAAGTGGAAGAGGAGCGGCGGCTATTGTTCGTTGGCATTACGCGGGCGGAAGAGGAACTGCAACTCAGCTACGCCGACTACCGTATGTTCCGCGGCCAGGCGGCCCCGACGATTCCCAGCCCGTTCCTGATGGAACTGCCGCGTGACGAGATGCAGCTTTCCAGCAGCATATCCAGCCGCCCGCGGGCGCGGGACTGGGAAGAATCGCAGCTTCCCCGTGTGGAAGCCGAACTTTCGCACGACGATGGGGACGTCAGCTTCGACGTCGATGACTTCTCGCAAGTCGAGCCGGAGGAGTCGAAGAAGAAGAAAGTCCCCCTGCTCGTTTCCGGCGTCACCACAGCCGCCAGCCTGCTCGCCGAGCAGGAAAACGGCCTCCGCCGCGTTTCCCCCAGCATGTTCAAGCACGGCATGACGGTGGAGCACCGCGAGTACGGCATTGGGACCATCATCAGCCTCTCCGGCGAAGGCCCCAAGCGCCGCGCCACCGTCCGCTTTGCCGCAGCGACTGGTGAGAAGTCGTTTGTACTGATGCATGCGAACTTGCAGCCTGTGGAGTGAAGTAGGCTGCCACTCCGTGGCGAGCCATCCACTGTCCGAAGGACAGCAGGAAAACTCGCTTAACAAAACGCTCTACTTGAGGTGTATCTCTGGAATCAGATCGGGCACAATATCGATTTTGGGGAACTCGTCCGGACTCTCCAACACCGGTTTCAAACAGACTTCAAACTCGCGGAAGAGTTTTTCCAGGTCGAGTCCCAGGTGATGCGGGCGGTACTCTTGCAGGTAGCCGACGCTGGTGAGGTAGAGCTTTTTGGCCCCGCGCGTGTTGCCGTTGCCGAAGTGGTGCAGGCAAACGGCGACCTGGATGAGCCCTTGGTAGAATTTCCGAGAAGGGCCGCGGTAGTCGGCCCAGAGCTCTTCCCAGACTTCGTGCGCTTCAAAGAAGTCGCAGACGTTGAAGTGCTCGATTCCGGCGAGATAGCGCGGATCGTAGGCTGCGTCGGACATGGGACGGCTCAATTCACGATATCAAAACTCTGAAACTCATTGGTGACAGGACGGATCACCGTCTCCGCGTGGCGAATATTCCCTGCCATCGAGTCAGCAATCGCCGCGAGCAGCCGCTCAGTCTCACCGCGATCTCCTTCCACGACTAGTTGCACGCCGCCGTCGGGGAGATTGCGGACGAAGCCGGTGACCTGAAAGACGCGGGCGATGTGGCAGGCGTTCCAGCGAAAGCCGACCCCCTGCACGCGGCCGGAGTAGTAGACTTCGCAGCGGATGGGACGTGATTCGGACACGTTCCCATTGTAGCGGGCAAAGGGGTCGGGAAGAGTTTTTGCGGCACCATGTTCCAGCGCCCGAAACCAAACCGCGAAAACCCTTCCCGACCCCGTCCCCTCAAGAAACAAAAAAAGGCGGGTTCAGCAAGCGCCGCTGAACCCGCCCAACACGGGGGTGAGAAAGCCTTAGTAATGGTCACAGGCTGCCTTAACAACAAGTGACAACTTAAGACTACATTCACGGGGTCTCATGTCAATTTCTAATCTTGAGAGAATCCCTGAGGATGAGGAAAATGCTGCCGAGGAATTCAGGCTTTGCGGCTGTTAGCGGTTGTAGGGCTACGCCACGTCTTCCATGACCGCCGGCAGTTCTTCTTCCTCGCCGGGGACCGCCAGCAAGGCTCCTTGATGATGGCGGACCGTGGTTCCCTGGCCGTACACCGGGCCGACATGCCGGGCCGGCAGCCGCACGTGCACGACGACGCGGTCTTCCAGGTATTCCCGGGACAGCACTTCCCCGTGGGCCGCCAGGTACGCCAGCAGCCGGCCGTTGGCGACGCTTGTCTCCACGTCGAGATCCAAAAACGAGCGGCTCAGGGCTTCGCTGACAGATTGATGCAGCCGGTCAATACCTTCGCCCGTTCTGGCGCTGATGTTGACCGCGTTGGGATAGCGGTTGGTGATCTTGGCCAGCTCCGCGGCATCGGTGAGCCGGTCGGCTTTGTTGAGGACGAGCAGCGTCTGCTTTTCCTCGATACCGATTTCCTGAAGGACTTTGTAGACGGCGCTAATCTGCTCCAGCACGGCGGGATTGGCAGCGTCGGCAATGTGCAGGAGCAAATCCGCCTGGCGAGCTTCTTCGAGCGTCGCCTTGAAACTGGCAACCAGCCCGTGCGGCAGATCGCGTATGAATCCGACCGTATCGGAAAGCAGCACCGGCCCCCAACTCGGCAGTTGCCAGCGGCGAGTGCGGGTGTCGAGCGTGGCGAAGAGCTTGTCCTGGGCCAGCACGCCCGCCTTGGTCAGCGAGTTCATCAGCGTGCTTTTGCCAGCATTCGTATATCCGACGAGCGACACCGTCAACCGATCTCGCCGCGAAGCGACGAGCCGTTCCTTCCGTTTCTCGATCGTTTTCATCTCCACCTTCAACTCATGAATCCGCTTCTCCACAATCCGGCGGTCCTCTTCGAGCTGCTTTTCACCCGGCCCGCGCATGCCGATGCCGGCCTTGATGCGGGACAGGTGGGACCACATCTGCTTCAGCCGCGGCAGCGAGTACTCAAGCTGGGCCAGTTCGACGGCGAGGCGCGATTCGTAGGTCTGGGCGCTCGTGGCGAAGATGTCGAGGATCAACTCGGTCCGGTCGAGAACTTTGACTTCAACGGCTTTTTCCAGATTGCGGGTCTGGCCGGGATGCAGGTCGTTATCAAAGATAACGAGGTCGGCTTCGTGATGGGCGACGAGGTTCTTCAACTCCTCGACTTTGCCTTTGCCGAGGTACGTGGCCACGTCCGGCTTCTCCCGCCGCTGGGTCAGCCCGCTGGCAATTCGCGTTCCTGCCGTCTTGGCCAGGCCAGTGATCTCGTCGAGCGGATCATCTCCTTCAAATTGTCCAGGAAGAATAACGCGAACGAGAATCGCCTTCTCTTTCGCTACGCCGCCGGAGCGCTCAAGTTCATGCACGGTGATGATGGTCCTCGGGGGTTTGGATTTTCCTGCCTCTATGACAACTATACTATGTCGCTACCTGTTTTTCTGCATTTTGCGCGCCACTTGTCCCCAAGAGGCCGCTGGACTTGACCATCGGCATCCCGCTGAGCGGCCAGGAGTTTTCTCTGGTCGTCCGAGAGCGAGCGAATGAAGGCCTGTTCTCGAAGCGGGCTGCCGGTGTCCCGCTTTTCCGCCGCCAACACGTCGGCCCAGTAAAACAGCCGGTCGCCAGCATCGTACCGGGCAAATACGCGGCAGTCGAACCAGGCCAGGCAGTCCGGCAAAATCGGGCAGCCTGCGGAGCTTTCCGTTATCGCCAGACCTTCCAGCTTATCCCGCTGGCGGCCGCTATCTTTGGCAAAGTTCCAGGCCAGCTCAGCCTGATACTCTGCCAAAAGATGCGCGACAAATGCCTCCCCCTCTTCGACAAGCTCCGCCGTGAAATGGTTCGGGGCCAGTCCCGCCAGAATCACCGGCCGCTCTCGGTCGATGGAAGCCTGTGCCACCCACGTTGCCGTCAGGCCTCCCCGCTTCCCTCCCGCCGCCGTCGTCACAATCCAGACCTCGCGGTCCACGAGGCGGAGGAGGGAATCGATTTCGGCAGGAGTTTGCATGTGGTGGGGTAGGCTTCCAGCCTGCCCTGTTTTTCCCCTTTTCTTTTGGGCAGGCTGGAAGCCTACCCCACTTTCTACTTCGCCTTCTCGAATCCCGCCTTCAGCAATTCCTCATATCCCGGCTTGAGGACCCGGACTTCAAAGCCCTGCTTCTTCAGGACTTCCCCGCAAGCCAGCGCCCGCCGGCCGGCCCGGCAATGCGTATAGATAATCTTGGTCTTGTCCAACTTCTTCGCCAATTCAGCTGCCTCTCTCTCCACGTCGAGCTTGCTCTTGGGCATGAACAACGCGCCCGCAATGTGCCCGGCGTCCCATTCGTTCTGCTCGCGAACATCCACCAGCACCGCCTTGCCCTCTTTGATGTTCTTCAACGCGGCTTCCGGCGTGTCCTTGGTGTGCGTCAAGTCTTCCGCGCTCGCTGGTTGGGACCAGGCCATGCTAATCACGCTCGCCATCGCCAGCGCACCAAGTAAGAATCTCATTGCTTCGCTCCTGCCAAGGGGTTTGTGAAATTGTTTGTCCCTCAATTGTAGCAAATCGATCCGTCAAACAGCCAGACAGAGCGAGTCACTGAAAGCTCCGCTCGACCCCGTTCTGGCATCACCATCCCAATTTGCTACAACTGATACTCCTCAAAAATCAACCTCTCTTGTTACGGAGTCCTCTCCATGTCCACCAACGGTTCCCTCAATCGAAAACTCCGGATGGCTCTCTGCGGCGGCGGACAAGGGGCGTTTATCGGCCGCGTCCATTGCACGGCCGCAGTGCTGGATAACCGGGCGGCTCTCGTGGCGGGGGCACTCTCCAGCAATGCCGACCGGGCCAAAGCTTCCGCTCCCGATTACGACATTCCGGTGGAAAGAGCCTACACCTCCATCAGCGAACTCGTGCAAAAGGAAAAGGCCCTGCCAGCCGACAAGCGGATCGACTTCGTCTCCGTCGCCACGCCGAACCACACGCATTTCGAGCTGGCCAAAACGGCTGCCGAAGCCGGCTTCAACGTCATCTGCGACAAGCCGATGACGTTTGACCTCGCCCAGGCGGAGCAGCTCGCCGACATCGTCGACAAAAGCGGCGTCGTCTTCGCCGTTACCCACAACTACACCGGCTCTCCGCTGGTGCGGCAGGC
>SXGT01643665.1_pt1 | contig 39899 bp, 32 predicted proteins | sample 3176221 | NCBI WGS metagenome assembly SXGT01 (sample SAMN11356862, study PRJNA531348) | freshwater metagenome | isolation source: freshwater sample F1-120 | place: China: Fuxian Lake, Yuxi | collected 2017-12-25
GACACACCGGAGCGTCGGCATCCTCCGTCAATAATGTGGAGTCACCCCGCCAAGGGCTCGCCGTTCAGAGCCAACGACGGCCGCTCCACTCCACATTATTGACCACTTCACATTAGATCCTGATTGAGACGATTTTTTGCCACCGAGATCACGGAGGGAAAAGAGAGGCGACAGAGCGGAGGAGCGGGCGTTCTTTTCCGGTGGTATTCTCTGTGACCTCCTGCCGGGCCTCAGTGACCTCTGTGACCAGCGGTTCGATTCCTTCGGTTGCGGGTGCCGCGGTGCGAAATGTCCGGGCTCGTGGCGCGACCAATAACTTTCGTGACGTGTAGTTGCGAGCGCCAGCGAGTGGACCACCGGCGCGCTCCACTCGCTGGCGCTCGCCGCTACTTGTCACGCTACTTTGCGGTCGGCCCACTAGCAGCCTTGAACTCCGAAACTTGCTGTAGTCAGGTAAAGCTTGCCGACGTTCCGACATGCCTGCGTTTCAGAGCGAATTGGCGCCAGACGCGGAGTCATGATTTGTTTCGGTTCGTCGCGACCGGATGTTCGGCCCATCAGGCCGGAAAAGCTCCCTTGCCAGCCACCGTGGGCGCCGCAAGCGTTGCCTCTTCTCATGAGCAACGCCGTCAAGATATACGACACGACCCTGCGCGATGGCACGCAAGGTGAGGGGATCAGTTTCTCCGTCACCGACAAGCTGCTGATTGCGGAGAAGCTGGATCATTTCGGGGTCGATTACATTGAGGGCGGCTTCCCGGGATCAAATCCGCGCGACATCACATTCTTTCACGAGGCGCAAAAGCTGCGCCTGAAGCACGCGCGGCTCGCGGCCTTCGGTTCGACCCGGCGCGCCGGGGCCCGGGCGGATGAAGACGGTCAGCTGCGGACCCTGCTCGACAGCGGGATGCCGGTGCTGACGATCGTGGGCAAGACTTGGACGCTGCATGTGACGGAGATTCTCCGTACGACGTGCGAGGAGAATCTCGCGATGATCGAGGACTCGACGCGGTACCTCGTGGCGCAGGGGCGCGAGGTGATTTATGACGCCGAGCATTTTTTTGACGGCTACAAAGCGGATCCGGAATACGCGATGCAGACGCTGGCGGCCGCGCTGCGGGGTGGGGCGGCCAACCTCACGCTGTGCGACACCAACGGCGGCACGCTCGTCGACGAGTTCAAGGACATCGTGGGCCGGGCGGTGCGGGAGTTTGGCGGGGATAAGATCGGAGTGCATTGTCACAACGACAGCGGTCTCGGCGTCGCGCTCACCCTCGGAGGCGTGGCGGTCGGGGCGACGCTGGTGCAGGGCACGATGAACGGCTACGGCGAGCGCGTCGGCAATGCGAACATGGCGACGGTGCTGCCCAACCTGGTGCTGAAGATGGGGCGTACAGCGCACTGCGCGGCCAGGCTCGCGCAGCTCCGCGACCTCTCATTGTTCTTTGACGAACTGGCGAATCTGCGGCCGGACCCAAAGGCGCCCTTCGTGGGGCACTCGGCCTTCGCGCACAAGGGCGGGTTGCACGCGAATGCGGCGCAAAAGGTCGCCCGCAGCTACGAGCACATCGACCCGGCGCTGGTCGGCAATCGCACGCGCGTGCTGGTGTCCGACATGGCCGGCCGCAGCAGCCTCGCCTTGAAGGCGAAGGAGCTGGGGATCGAGCTCGACGAGAAACGCCCCGAGATGAAGGGGTTGATCGAGGAGCTGAAGGAGCGGGAGTTTCGCGGCTATGAGTTTGAGGCGGCGGATGCGTCGTTCCGGTTGCTGGTGGCGCGGCACCTCGGGCAGCGGCGGGAGTTTTTCGCGGTCGAGGGTTATCGGGTCATCATCGAGCGCCATGGCGGCGAACTCTGGGCCGAGGCCACGGTAAAGTTAAAGGTGAACGGCGAGACCCTGCACACGGTCGCGGAGGAGACCGGTCCGGTCGGCGCGCTGGACCGGGCGTTGCGTTTGGCGCTGGAAACGACGTATCCGCAGCTGCGCGACGTGAAGCTGCGCGACTACAAGGTGCGAATCCTCGAGGGCAACAGCGGGGCCGGCTCCCGCACCCGCGTGTTGATCGAAAGCGGTGACGGCAACAAAATCTGGGGCACGGTGGGCGTGAGCGACAACATCATCGACGCCAGCTGGGAGGCGTTGCGGGAGTCGGTGGAGTACAAGTTGTCCCTGGGGTGAGGCGGGTTCGTTTCGCCTTGGTGGCATGGAGGGATGGACGGTGGTGCCGCTAACCTGGATTGGGAAACGCGGAGCTCGCGAAGAACGCGGAGGAGAAACTCGCTGCTCCGCGAGCTTCGCGTTAGTTTCTGGTGCGTTCATTGAGACCAACAGGTTGGGCTAACCCGTATCGATTCAGGCCGAGGTGGAGCCCGTTGTCCCCAACGGGCTGATTTGAGAGTGTCCGGCACAAATCCCGATGAGGACATCGGGTTCGCCCTTTCATTGGATTCGCTTTTGCAGGTCGCTTCCGGCCCGGCGTCACGCGCCGCGGCTGACGAGCGATTCGATCAAGGCGGTGAGGAACGTCGTCTCGCCCGGAAGGCCGGCGAGGGCCTGGAGCGCGCTGGCGGTGTGGACCCGGGCCAACCGTCGCGACTCGTCGACCCCGTGCAACTTGACGTAGGTCGTTTTATCGGCGCGGGCGTCCTTGCCGGCCGTCTTGCCGAGGGTCGCGCTGTCCGCCGTCGCGTCCAGCACATCGTCGATGATTTGAAACGCCAGCCCGAGGTGCCGCCCGGCGCGGCGGAGCGCGGCGAGATCGGTTTCCGACGCGTCGCCGATGAGCCCGCCCATCACCAGGGCGGCCTCGATCATCGCGGCGGTCTTGTTCAAGTGGATAAACTCCAGTTCGGCGGCGGTGGCGTCCGCTTTTTTTTCCGCCAGGAGATCCTCCATCTGGCCGCCGATGAGGCGCCGGCTGCCAGCGGCGTCGGCCAGCTCGCGGAGGAGGGCATGGGCGAGCGCGGGCCGGGCGGCGTAGGCGGTGCTGAGCAAGGCAAACGCGTGGGTCAGCAGCGCGTCGCCGGCGAGGAGGGCGGTGGCTTCGTCGTAGGCCCGGTGCACCGTCGGCCGGCCGCGGCGCAGATCGTCATTGTCGAGGCACGGGAGGTCGTCATGGATCAGCGAATACGTATGGAGGCACTCAATCGCGACCGCCGCGGGCACGGCGGCCGCGGCGGTCGCGCCCACCAGCTCGGCCGCGCCCAGCAGGAGCACGGGCCGCAGCCGTTTGCCGCCCGCCCCGAGGCTGTAGCGCATGGCGGCGTGCAGGCGGCCGGGCCGCGTGTCGGCCGGGGGGACATGCTGCGCGAGGCCCTGTTCGACGGAGGCCCGATGGCGCTGAAATTCGGCGGCGAAGTCCATCGTCACGGCAACGGGCGGAATTGATCGCGATAGACTTTGCCGCGCTCGAGGCGGGCGGCGACCTCGGGATAGTCGCGATTGGAGAGCGCGGCCTGAAACAGGTGCAATTCATGCTGGAACTCGCGGAGTGCGCGCAGCACCTCGTCGCGATTCTGTTCGAGGATGCTCCGCCAGATCCGGGCGTCGCTGCCGGCGATGCGGGTGGTGTCGCGCAGGCCGCCCCCCGCGTGATTCCGCCAGCCGGGGTTTTTCGTGGCGAGAAAGTCGCACAGGCAGGTGGCGAGCACCTGCGGGAGGTGGCTGATGTGCGCCACGATTTCGTCGTGCTGATCCGGCCCGACCGTGACCACCTCGGCGCCGAGCAGATGCCAGAAGGCGACCACGACCTCGAGCGCGTGGGCGGCGGTTTCGGGCCGGGGAGTGACAAAGCAGGTCCGGCCGGTGAAGAGGCTGGCGGTGCCATGTTCCCAGCCGGTCTGCTCGGAGCCCGCCATCGGGTGCGCGCCGACGAAGTGTGCGCGGGGCGCGAGGGCCTCGGTGCCGAGTCGCACGATCTCGCCTTTCACGCTGCCGACATCGGTGACGACCGTGCCCGCGGCGAGGGCCGGGGCGATCTGGCGCAGCAGCGGAACAATCCGGTCGACGGGCGCGGCCACGACCACGAGCCCGGCCTCGCGCACCGCTTCCTCGGGGGTGTCGGCCACCGCATCGCACCAAGGCTGTGCGCGCAGGGCGAGGCGGGTTTCGGGGCGGCGCGCCCAGAGCACGATGCGCCGGGCGGCGGCGTGTGCGCGCGCGGCACGTGCCACCGAAGCGCCGAGCAGGCCGGGGGCGAGGATGGTCAATTGGGCGGGAAGGGGCACCTTCGGAGGCACGCAAAAACCGGGTGCGGTGTCGAGTGGCGATCGCTAACCGCGGGCCCCGAGGCGGACCACGCGGGCGAATTCGGCCGCCGTGACCGGTTGCACTGACAAGCGGGAGTTGCGGAGCAACGTCATGTTGGCGAGTGCCGGGTCCGCCTTGATCTGGTCCAGGCTCACGGCGTGGGCCAGGGCCCCCACCACGTCGAGTTGCACGGCGACCCAGCCGGGCTCATCGGCGGTGTCGTCGGGAAATGCCGTCCGGGAGACGGTGGCGATGCCGCGCACCGCCCGGGTGGATACGCTCTCGTATACGAGCACCCGGTCGCCGGTTTGCATGGCGCGAAGGTGGAGGCGGGCCGCGTAGTTGCGGACACCGGTCCAGGCGGTGGTGCCATCGCGGACGAAGTCAGCCCACGCGTAGGTCGCGGGTTCGGATTTGACGAGCCAGTGTTGCGGGGCGGGGGTCTGGGCAGATTTCACACGGTGGAGTTGGCACGGCGGGCGGGGGAGAGCCAGCGAAACTTGCGGGGTGCACAGCCGCCGGGCGACCGGCGTCGCGGAAAGTGGAGTATTGGGTTGTCTCGGCGCGTCCGGTTTGGTGCCTTCCGGGGGATGGAACCGACCGAGGCTGAAAAAAAACAGGGGCGCCGGGTGCAGCGGCTGCTTTATGCCCTGACCGTAATCATGATTGGCGTTCCGCTGATTATCTATTTCATGCGACAACCGTGACCCGGTTGCGGTAAGGCTCATTCCATGAATCAAACTCTGCTGCCGATCCGGATCACTTTTGTCGCGCTTTGCGCTGCGGCGGGCTGGCTCATTTCATTCACCGTCCTGGCCGGCGAACACCAACGGGCGATGGCAATTTTGGTGGGCCTGGGAATCGGCGCGCTGGTTGTCCTGGTCGACCTGCTGCTGAAGGGATTTTCGCTGCGCGGACTTTCGGCGATCACCTTTGGCATCGGCGTCGGGTTGCTGATTGCGCACATGGTGGGCGCGTCGCCCCTGCTCGAACAGGGCACGTTGGATCCATCATCGATTTACCTGATCCGGCTGGGGCTGTTCGTCGTCTGCCCGTACCTCGCGGCGGTGATCGCGTTGCGCGGGAAGGATGAATTCAATCTCGTGATTCCGTACGTGCGTTTTATTCCGCACGAAGTAGATGTGCCGCTCGTGGTGGTTGACACCAGTGTGCTGATCGACGGGCGAATCGCGCGGGTATGCGAAGCGGGATTCCTCAGCGCGGCGCTGGTGATCCCGCGCTTTGTGCTCAACGAACTCCGGTTGGTGGCGGATTCCTCCGACCCGCACAAGCAAGCCCGGGGCCGGCGCGGCCTGGAAGTGCTGAACGAACTGCGGAAAATCAAGAATCTCGACATCCGGATTACCGAGAGCGAAGTGACGAAGCGGGAGGACGTGGACGCCAAGCTGGTTTTTCTGGCGCAGTCGATGCGGGGTAAATTGCTCACGACCGACTACAATCTGGCCAAGATGGCTGAGTTCCACGGCGTGCCTTGGTTGAATCTTAACGCCCTGGCGAAATCGCTGCGCCCGGAACTGATGCTGGGCGAACGTCTCGACGTGGATTTAGTGAAACCCGGCAAGGAAGACGGCCAGGCGGTGGGTTACCTCGAGGATGGCTCGATGGTCGTGGTGAATGGTGCCCGCGCGTTCATCGGCCGGCGCGTGCAGGCGGAGATTGTCAGTGCGCTGCCCACCGCTGGCGGGAAGATGATTTTCGCCCGACACATCGCCGACGTGGAGTAGGCCGCATCCTGCGCACGCCCAGCGGTTTTTTCGCGCGTCCAAGCGCGGATGGGCAGCGGATCATCGTTGGTCGGCGCAAAATGCGGCCCAGAAGCGAAAGCGCCGGGGAATTTTTGCGGGCAAAAGAATGGTGTTTACTTGCGCGCGACGATTTCCCAAAACCTCACCTTCCTCACGGGCCTGTAGCTCAGTTGATAGAGCGCTTCGTTCGCAACGAAGAGGTCGTCGGTTTGATCCCGATCAGGTCCACCAACCCCGACACCGCATTCAAAGGGCGGGGTGTCGCCGGGCGAAGCGGGATCCGTTGGGCTTGTTCGAGCCGTCGGTTTCTAGCGCTTCATTTTGAAGACCAATGTCACGGCGCTGAAAACTCAGACGGATCTGGAGTGTTGGCCCTTGATTTGCTACCTTCGTCCTTGAATATGGGGTTAGCCACACTCCGACCACACCATGACAGCACAAAAAAAGACCATTACAAAATCCGTAAAGTCGCAAGCCCCAGCGACAAAGAACAAAGCTGCCCAACCGGCCGCAAAGAAATCAACTCCGGCTGCGGCCACACGTGCCAAGTCTGCGAAAGTCGCAACTGCCGCTCCCGCGGCATCCGTTGCGCCGGTCCGGCGCGGCGCCAAATCGGCGCCTGTCGTGGTGCCGGTCAAAGCCAAGCCGGTGGTCACGGCCATTGTCGCGCGGGTCGATGTGGGTTTTGGAAATTCGCTTTATCTGCGCGGAGATGGCGTCGGTCTCAGCTGGGACCAGGGCGTGATGATGGACTGTGTCGGCGACGACTTGTGGCAGATTTGGCTCGGAGAATCGGCCAGCGGTTTTGTGTTCAAGTTCCTGGTCAATGACCAGACGTGGAGTATCGGCCCGGATTTCACGACCGCCAGCGGCACGAGTGTGACGCTGTCGCCAGAATTCTAGGCTTTGCGAATCCTACCGGGCGCCGACGGCCGCGTTGGCGTCCGGGTTCAGGGCGAGCAAGCGGGCGCGGAGCAGGGCCACGCCTGCGTCGCGATCGGCGAGTTGATCGGCCGTGATCACCTCGCAGCGCATGCGCACGCGCGAAAACGGCTTCGGCACGTAGAACCGGTCCCAACTGCGGAGCCTCCAGGCCGACTCAAACTCGGCGCCCACAAGCACCATGGGCGCGCGAGTCCGGCGGGCGACGATCACGCTGCCCGGTTTGACTTCGTAGCAGGGGCCGCGCGGGCCATCCGGAGTGACGCCGATGTCGTGACCGGCGCGCAGTGTTTCCACCAAGGCGTTGGCCGCCTCCCGGCCGAGCCTGCTGCTGGAGCCGCGGACCGTCCGCAATTGGGCGAGCGCGAAGAAGGCGGTGAGCCACGCACCGTCCTGGCTCGCACTGACCAAGGCGTACGCCGGGCGGCCGACGCGGAAACGCCGGACGATCTCGGCGGCCAGAAACAGCCGGTTGTGCCAGAGCACAATGGCGACAGGCTCGTCGTTTTTCATGTAGTTCCGCAGGTCGTCGGGCAGGGTTTCGAAGCGGAGACTCCTGCCCCACCAGCGCAGCAGAAGCCCGAGCGGCCACAGGGCGGCACGGCGCCAGCCGGAGATCTCATTGACGAGCGGCGGTGGAGTGGGCGGGAGCGAAGGCTGGGTCGGAGACGGATTCAGGCAGCCGGTTGTGGTCGAAACGGGAGCGGGCGCCAAGCGAAAGAACCAGCGAGGGCGTTTGACGTGGCACAAATTCAGGGCCACGAAGCACTGATGCCTCCCCTGCTGCCGATCTGTTCTCTGCTCCCCTCGCCGCGCGCGGGTCTGGACTGGCGCGCGTTGCACGCGTTTCGAAAATCGGACCGGGGAGGGGAGTTCTATTTTGCCTGCCTCGAATATGCCCACGCGTTATGGCAGCGCGGTTTTGCCGCCCGGGCATTGCTGTGTCTCGACCGGGCGTTGGGAGCTGACCTGGGCGGCGATGAGGCGGTGCTGCGGGACCATCCGCTGCCCTACGCGGCCATGGCGTGGATCATCGCGAACACGCCAGCGGGCATGTTTCTCGGCAACCCCCGGGTGCATTTTCAACATTATGCCGACCGGATGAACGAGCCGCGCCGGGCGCAGCGGCAGTGCCGGGCGTGGGCGTGTTGGGCGCTGGCGCGGGCCGTGCGGCCCGATTTGCCGGGCGATCCGAAGCACCGGGTGGTGGAGCCGACGCTGGTCGAGATTGACCTGGCGTTGCGGGCGCATGGGCATCCGGGCGAGGCGGAGCGATGGGCCGTGGAACTGCGAAATTGCTCCAAGGGAGACAGTCGATGAGCCGTGGGTGCCCCCCGTTGGTACCGGGTATCACTCAAACGTGCGGATAAAGGCGCGTGATCGAACTGACCGCGGAAATAGCCCCGCCGATGGCCGCTTGCCCCGGCGGATTTGCTGGCTGCTGGGTTTTACATGCATCGCGCCGTCCGTAACCGATCTCCCACATTCCCCACCACGACGGATTCATTCCGCCGCTCCTTCCCCGTCCTAGCGCTACCCGCAGGAGGAGACGGTCAAACAGCAGTTCACGCGCGATGCGATCGAGGCGCTCCTCGCCGGGCGGCCGGTTGCGCTTGAGATCACGAAGCCGTTTGGCGGCTCGACGAAATGGCGGGAGAAGAGGCAGAAAGACAGGTCGCGATGGAAACCGGCTGGACCAAGATTCCGGTGGCGCTGGAGCGGGTCGGGTTAGAACGTTCCCTTAACCCCAAACGTCCACAACGAGCCGAAGTCCTCGCGCGAGCTGTGCTGGGCATGGGCCGGCGTGTTGGGGCCGCGGCGTTCGACGTCTTCGGTGGTGTCGAGCAGGTTTCGCATGCTGCCGAAAAGCGCGAAGCGTTTGTAGAAAGTGTATTCGCCACTGAGATCGACGTAGAGCCGCCGCGGCTGCCAGGTAAACGTGCCGGGTTCGATGCTGCGGGCCGACGCGGCGATGGCCCCGCCCCGCCGGATGCCGCGGTAGTTCCAATTCATGCGGACATTGTATTTCGGCCGGGCCAAGCTCACCCCCCAGTTATAGGTACGGGGCTGGTAGTTCGAGAAACTTGCCGTCGCGTCCCCCGTCGCCCGCTGCGCGCTGAGGTTGGCGAAAACCTGGACGCCGCGCGCCCACTGCGGCAGGAAGGTGAGCGCCTGCTTGTAGTCGAACTCGGTGCCCTCCATGCGCACGACCCCGGGCACGTTGTAGTTCGTCGAGACGAAATAGGGCTCGTAGGTTTCCGGATCGAGGTCGTAGAGCGAGAGGAACTCCGGCGTGGCCTGAAAGATGACGCCGCCAAAGAGATTGCGGAAGTCGCGGCGAAACGCGCCGATCGAAATCTGGCCGACGCGCTCGAAGTAATACTCGATCCGCACCTTGCTGGTGTTGGCGCTCCAGGCCTTGATGCCGGCGTTGTTCACGCTGATGCGATTGCTGTTGGGGTTGGCGGGCAGCTCGGTGTCGGGCAACGTGAGGCCGCCGGCGTATTGATCGAAATTCGGCCGACCGACCGATTGGTAGACGGAACCGCGCACAATCAGATTTTCGCGCAGATTGTAGCTCGCATTCAGACTGGGAAAGAATCGCAGGTATTCCTTTTCGGTGTGCTGGCCGCGGTCGCGGTAGGTGAGTTTTGACACGGCGAGAGCATTGGTGAGGGCCGCACCACCCGCGGGGTTGGGGAGGGTCGTTGGCTGGATCAGCGTCGGCGCCGGAATCCGATTCACGCCGGTGCCCGTGAAGATGATGTTTCCGTTGGTGTCGCGCTGGGGAATCACATCGCCCTGGGCGTCACGCAGGTAGTTCCCGGTCGGATCGGTGAGCGGGCCGTACGCCTTTACGTTGGTCTGCTCGGCGCGGACGCCCCCCACGAGCTTCAGCCGGCCGTTGAACAGGGAGACGTCGCCGCGAACGTAGGCCGACGACAGGATTTCGGAGGCGAATTTGGAGCGGCCAACCGCGTTGCGATAGTCCGCGTTGGGATCCCGCGTGAAATAGCCGGGGTTGGCGTTTTGCAGCTCCCAGTATTTGTAATTGCTCGGATATTGGACCTGCGGGAACCCATACGGGGCGGTGCGTTGGGAAAAGATATCGTCGAGAATCAGGCCGGCATGGTCGTCACTGACCGCGGCGCTGGGCGTGGTGGAGCGCAATCCGTCCCTGCCGACAAAGGTGTAGGGCACGACGCCGCCGCGGATGTCGCGGATCGACTGGCGCATCTCTGCGCCCATTTTGATCGCGACCGGCAGGCCGCGGATGGAAAAGTCGCGGCCAAGGTTGACGCGCGCGCCGCGCTGGACGTCGGACGACTCGTAGAAATCGGAGTTGGCGGCGTTGAGCACGTAACTGTCGAGGAGATACGGATCGACGGGCGCGCCGGTGGTCCCGTCGGTGACCTTGATCACGCCGGGCCGCAGGTAGAAAATCTCACTGAACGCGATGGTCACGCCGGTGCGTTGCGTGGTGGCGCTGTTGAAGTGCCCCTTGTCGACGTCGCGATAGTGGTTGCTCGAATGGGAGTAGCTCGCGCCGGCGTCCATCCGCCAGACCGGACCGTTGTGCCGCCAGATGAGCGTGGGCATGTACGTGGTGCCGGCTTTCTGGCGGGCGCCGGTGTTGACACTGATGCTGCCCTGGCCGGCGTCACCGTTGGTGGTGCGGGTGTCGAAGTGCCCGGGCAGCACCCGGGAAATTCCGAAGCCGAGGGAGCGGTTGTTGAACTCGGCGTCGAAGTAAGCGTACTGAAATCCAAACGAGATCATGTCGTTGCGCGCGAGTTTGAAGTCGATGGTCGCACCGAGTGAGTCGCGACTGGTGAGCTTCGTGCCGTCGCGCACGGTGAAGTTGGTCAGGTAGGGTTGGTCCGCCGTGGTGTCGGGCAGCGCGCCCGGCACGGTGACCCCGGCGACGACGACCGGGGCGTTCGTGGTGTTGCCGGCGCCGCGCCAGGTTTTGGAGACCAGATCCTGCATGGTGTATTGCGACGAGTGGCCGCCGGAAAGGGTGAAGCCGAAGCGCTTGTTGACGGGCACCACCCAGGAGAAATCCATGCCGGGGTGAATCTTGTAGGTCGCATCGCGCGTGGGGCCGGGGGTCTTGCGCAGGCTTTTCTCGGCGTCGCGAAACATCCAGTACACGCTGGTGTTGAGGACCGGGCGCGCCCGCTCGAAGGCCCCGCGCGGCACCATATTGACGCCGCCGGCGAGCGCCGACCCGGGCGATTCCGGGGTGGGCGAGTGAAAGACCTCGATGCGGGCGATGTTGTTGATGGAAACCTGCTCGAGTTCGACGGTGCGGCTGACGCCCGAGGACGCCGCGCTCGAAAGCGCAAAGCCGCCGATCGTAACCGGCACGTTGTTCGACGGCACGCCGCCCATCGAGATCGTGCGGGCATCGCCGCCGCCGTAGTCGATGCTGATGCCCGGGATGAATTTCAGGAATTCGCCGACGTTGCCCTCCGCGACATGCCCGAATTCATCCGCCGCCAGGACATTCATCATGTTCGGGGCAAAACGCTGCTCGTTGATCGCGATCGCGGCACCGTCCATCTCCTTCGAGGTGGAGATGACAAACCGGTCCAGTTTCACCGTGCCGTCGTCGACGGCCGGCTTGGCGTCGGCATCCGCGAGGCTGAAATCGCGCTGAGCCGTCTGACCTGGTGCGACCCGCACCGTGGTTGACTGCGCGACGAGCCCGGTGTGAAACACGCGAACCCGGGCCTCGCCCGCCGGCACGCCGACAAGCCGGTATTGCCCGGAACTGTCGGTAAACGTTTCACTCCGGGTGCCCTCGACGGTGACGCGGGCTTTTTCGAGGTACTCGCCGTTGCGGGTGTTGAGCACGCGCCCCTCAATGGTGCCGGAGGTGGCTTGGGCGGGTGCGCGGGCGATCGCCAGAGACAGAGCGGTGGCGAGCAGGCTGAGCCGGGCGAAGCTTTGCAGCGGAAGGAATAGGTTCATGGGTTGGGACGGGGCAATCGGGCGTGGAGCGGGTTCGATCGCAATCAACGGAAGTTGGGGCGCGACTTGAATTTGGTTCATGGCCGGGCGACGGAATTGCACAACGAGAAAATATCGGCGGCCGCGCTTGCACGCCGGGGCGGGGCGGCGTGAAGTGGCGCGATGACCCCGGACTCCTCCGCGCTTGTCATCGGTTTCGATGCCGACGACACGCTCTGGCACAACGAGAGCATTTTTGAAAAAACGCACGAGCGTTATCGCGCGCTGCTCGCGCAGTATCACGATGCCGCGACCGTCGATCGCACGTTGTACGCGACCGAGCTGCGCAATCTCGAACTCTACGGTTACGGGGTGAAAGGCTTCACTCTCTCCGCGATTGAGACGGCGATTCAGCTCACGGATGGGAAGATTGGCGCCGAGGAGATTCAGCACCTGATTCTGCTGGGGCGCGACATGCTCGCGCATCCGGTCGAGTTGCTTGAAGGGGTCGAGGAGACCCTGGCGGCGCTCGCCTCCCGGCACCGCCTGCTGTTGATCACGAAGGGCGATTTGCGCGATCAGGAGCGGAAGCTCGCGAAGTCGCACCTCGCGGCGCACTTCCGCCACGTCGAGATCGTGTCGGAGAAAAACGAACTCTCCTACGCGGAAATCCTCCGCCGCCACGGCATCGCGGCGCGGCGATTCCTGATGGTCGGCAATTCCCTGAAGTCGGACATCCTGCCGGTACTCGCGCTGGGTGGCGCCGGGGCCCATGTGCCATATCATCTGACCTGGGCGGCGGAGCGGGTCGAGGGGGTGCCGCAGGCGGCGGGACGATTTTTCCAGTTGGAGAACCTGCGGGGGCTGCCGGCGGTGGTCGCGGCACTCGCTAACCCGAATTTTTCCTAACGCGGCAACCGCAACCGAAGATTTCCGAAATCGTCGCAAGCCGCGGCGAGTTGGATCGATATTGGCAAACTCAGAGGTGTGAAAGGTTCGCCCGGTCGGGCCGACTTCGTCGGGGCTAACCGCGGCAAAGTCGCTCCCCCGACAAGTCGGGGACGGATATTTCTCCGAAAAAAATCTTCATGAGTGTGCGGCGATTCGTCCACATCGTGCCTTTCTGCGGCGATTTTGATCGTCCCTCAGGGAGCGGCGGTTTCCCAACCGCGAAGAACCGTCGGCCGACCGAATTTGGGCGGTTGGGCAACCGCCCCTCCTTTGGTTGCGGTTGCCGCGTTGGGCTTGATCCGGGCTAACGCCGTGCGTTGACGGGTTCGTGCTTCGCGCTTTTGCTCCCGGCCTCATCCCACCCAGCCCCATGATCATCCTTCGTGTCTTGTTTACCGCCGCCGTTGTCATCTTGCCGCTGGCCGCCGCGGAGTTGCCCGCTTTCCGCGTCCGGCCGCAGACCATCGATCCGGCGATTCAGATCGGCTATGGACTCGCGATCGCGGATGTCGATGGCGACGGCAAGCCCGATATCCTGCTCGCCGATGCACGGCGGATCGTATGGTATCGCGCACCGAACTGGGAGAAGTTCGTGATGGCGGAGAACCTGACGCCGAAGGACAACGTCTGCATCGCCGCGCGCGATCTCGACGGCGACGGCAAGGCCGAGGTGGCGGTGGGCGCGGAATGGAATCCCGGCGACACGGTGAACAGTGGCGCCGTCTTTTTGCTCGAGGCGCCGGCGGATCGCACGCAGCGCTGGACCGCCCGCAAACTTCCGCACGAGCCGACGACGCACCGGATGCACTGGGTGCGGGCCGGTGGCGGCGCCTCCTATCTCGCGGTGCTGCCCCTCCACGGGCGGGGCAACAAGAACGGGGCGGGGGAGGGCGTGGAGATTCTCGGGTACGAGTGGCCATGGCGGGAAACCAGCCGGCCGGTGGCGTTGAATGCCAAACTGCCGCCCCTGCACCTGACCCATAATTTCGAACTCGTGCGCGGCGAGGGGGCACAGGCCGGAGAGGCGTTTATCGTCGCAGCAAAGGAGGGCCTGCAGGCGATCAACGCCACGGCGAATCGCTCCAAGCCCGTGCTCGTGACGTCCCTCGCGGCGGGCGAGGTGCGGCGCGGATCGCTGCCGGGGGGTGGCGCCTTTTTCGCGACGATCGAGCCGATGCACGGGCATGAACTTGCGGTGTATCACGGGCCCCCGGCGCCGTCTGCCAGCGGTGCCGACTGGACGTCGCAGCGGGCGTTGCTCAACGACAAACTTGCCCAGGGCCACGGTCTCGCCACCGGTGACCTCCTCGGCGTGGGCAGCGATCAGATTGTCGTCGGCTGGCGTGGCGGCAAACCGGGCGACAAGGTGGGCCTTGATCTTTACGCCGCCACGGTTGCCAGCGGGCAGAACTGGAAACTCCACGCCCACGTTGATGAAAACAAGATGGCCTGCGAGGATCTGAAGGTCGCCGATCTCAATGGCGACGGGAAGCCGGACATTGTGGCCGCGGGGCGCGCGACGAAGAACGTCATCATCTATTGGAACGAGACCGGAAAGTAGAATCCGGCGAAGTGGTCAGCGTGCCCCGATGACTGAAAGGAAGCCGGATTTCAGGCCGCGGCATCGGGGAGGGGTGGATCAGAGGCATTTTGTTAGACGTCCCGGCAGGAGCACTGTAAGCAGTGCAAACATGAAGCGCTTCCCGCCGTGTCTCGCCGTCTTTTTCCTTTGGAGCGTCGGAGCGGTCGCGCAACAGCTTCCCCTGGTGAAGGTGCTGTCCACCGGGGGCACGATCGCGAGCCGCTTCGATCCAGTCCAGAAGGGCTTCGTCCCGGCCTTGTCCGGCGAGCAATTGGTGGAGGCAGTGCCTGAAATCAAGACCATCGCCCGCGTCGAGATCGAGGCGGTTGCCAACATCGGCAGCTCCGACATGACGCCGGAGATTTGGCTGAAACTGGCCCGTCGCGCCAACGAGGTGCTGGCCGAGTCCGGGGTTGCAGGCGTCGTGGTCACCCATGGCACCAACACGATCGAGGAGACGGCCTATTTTCTGGATTTGACTGTCACCGACGAGAAGCCGGTCATATTGGTGGGTGCACAACGCGCCGCTTCGATCAAGGACACGGATGGCCCGCGCAACCTGATGAATGCGATCCGCGTGGCGATTTCAGCGGAGGCCCGCGGGAAGGGCGCGGTGATTGTGATGAACGGGGAGATCAATGCGGCCCGCGAGGTCACGAAAACGAGCACGTTGGATGTCGGTACCTTCCAATCCCTCGAATTTGGGAAGCTGGGCTACGTGGGGGACGATGGCGTGCGCTTCTATCGGGCGCCGCTGCGCCGGCAGACCATTCCGCTCCCGCCGACTGCGCGCCTCGGGCGGATCGAAATCGTGCCGCACTATGCGGGGGCCGACGGCCGGTTGATTCGCGGACTGACGAGCGAGGGCGGCTGCGACGGCCTGGTGATTGCGGGCGCCGGGCTCGGGCACGTGAGCGGCACGATGTTCGATGCCATCGAACAAGTGCGGGCGAAGGACATCCCGGTCGTCGTCAGCACGCGCGTGTACACCGGACGGACGCAGCCATTGTACGCGACGAAGGGCAGCGGGGTATCGCTGGTAAAGATCGGCTGCGTGCTGGCCGACAATCTCTCGCCCCAAAAGGCCCGGGTGCTGCTGATGGTGGCGATGACGCGCACAAAGGATCCGAAGGAGCTGGCGAAGTATTTTGACCGCTAGTGTGCCGACCGCAAAGTAGCGTGACAAGTAGCGGCGAGCGCCAGCGAGTGGAGCGCGCCGGTGGTCCACTCGCTGGCGCTCGCAGCTACACGTCACGAAAGTTATTGGTCGCGCCACTAGCCCTGCGCTTGGCCCAAAAGATCTCACAATTAGAGGTGTGAAATCTTCGCCCTGTCGGGCCGACTTCGGCGGGGCTGACCGCGACGCAGTCGCTCTGCGCGTAGGGCAGACGGGAATTTCTCTGAAAGGTTTTTCATGGGGAAGTCCCGCTTGCTCCGGACACCCTCAAGAATTTCTGGTGTGGAGCGTGGTCGCCCATCCGATATCGGATTTTCCTTCTCCGACCGGCTGCGGGCAAGTGCCGCCCTGCGTTCAACAAGAAATGACCGGACAGATGTAGCCAAGGTTGGCAAAATTTGCATAGTCGGTCTGCCCGCCCGGCGCGTGCCGCATGGCGGGCTCCTTCCACCTCAACAATCGTACACATCATGAATGCTCCCTTGAATACGGATTTGTCGCGTCGCGACTTCGTCAAAATTTCGGCCGCGGGCACGAGTGCCGCGGTGTTGGGCGGAATCGGTGTCACCCGGGCGATGGGTGCCACCTCCGGTTCCGACAAGATTCGGGTCGGTGTCATCGGCTGCGGTGGCCGCGGCCGAGGCGCGGCGCAGAATTGCCTCGAAGCGGCGCCCGGCGTGGAAATTGTCGCGCTTGGCGACCTTTTCCCGCGGCAGGTTGATAGTGCGGAGGCGGCGATCAAGAAGTTCGCCGCGGAGAAGAATCTCAACCAACCCGCGATGCTCAAGTTTTCCGGTTTCGACAACTTCCAGAAGGTGCTCGCGGCCGACATCGACATGGTGATTCTCGCGGCGCCCCCGGGGTTCCGGCCGACGCATTTCGAGGCGGCGGTGAACGCCAACAAGCACATCTTCTGCGAAAAACCGGTGGCGGTCGATCCGGTGGGTATCCGGCAATTCATCGCGGCGACCAAGAAGGCGAAGGAAAAACGCCTCGCTGTGGTGGCGGGCACGCAGCGGCGGCACCAGCAGAGCTACCTGGAGACGATCAAGCGCATCCAGGACGGGGAAATGGGCGAACTCGTCGGCGGGCAGTGCTACTGGAACGGCACCGGTATCTGGTTCCGGGAAAAAAAGGACTGGCTCGCCAACTTATCCGACTTCGAGTGGCAGTGCTGGAACTGGTATCACTGGGATTGGATCTGCGGCGACCAGATCGTCGAGCAACACGTCCACAACATCGATGTCATGAACTGGGCGTTCGGCGGACCCCCGGTGAAGTTTGTCGGCATGGGTGGGCGCCAGTCGCGCGGCGCCATCCCGGGCAACATCTGGGATCACTTTGCCGTCGAGATGGAGTATGCCAACGGCGCGCGGGTGATGAGCATGTGCCGGCACACACCCAAATCGACGCCGCGCGTGGCGGAGCATCTGGTGGGGAGCAAGGGCGTGGCAGACCTGAACCAGCAGTTCCTGGCCACGATCAAGGGGGCCAGGCCGTTCAATTACTCCGGACCGACGCCGGACCCGTACGTCGTGGAGCACACCGATCTCATCCGGAGCATCCGCGCCAACGATCCACTCAATGAAGGCGAGCAGGTCGCCATCAGCTGCATGACCGCGATCGGGGGACGCATGTCGGCGTACACTGGCCGCGAGATTTCGTGGAAATGGCTGATGGAGGGCTCGAAGCTCGATATCTTCCCGAAGGAGTGCAAACCGGGCCCGGGAGTGTTCACCAAGGTTCCGATGCCGGGCGAAAGCGAACTCGTGTAACCAAGAAGCTTCCGGCCCGCGCTGCGCGGGCCGGATATTTCCGACCAACCTTCCGGCCCGACCACCAATGGTCGGGCCGGTTTTTTGCCGGGGTTCGCGCTGAAGCGCAGAATGCCGATCTTGGAGGCGGGGTGCCCCGACCCCGCGAGGCATGGGCGGCGAAACAAAAAACAGCGGGGTGGGGGCACCCCGCCTCCAGGTGGCCCACCACGGAATACGATTCTGTCGGATCCTGCGCCGTTGGGGCAGGGGATGCTCAAACTCCCGGGCCCGCGTCGCGGACCATCTGGGGTTACAACCGCCGGTACTTGTCGGGCGGAATTTTGATCCGATGCCCGGAGTCCAGGTCGGTGAAAATGTGCCAGTGTGCGTCGTTCGTGTTATGCACGGCCACTTCCATCCTGTGGCCGGCTTCATAGCTGTATTCTTCCATGGCGAAGCCATGATCCTCGTGGAGGATGGCTTCGCCGAGTTCGCCGCTGTGCGGCTCGGTGACTTCGATTTTCCAGGTGTCCATTGGAGTATTGGGTTGAACAGAAATTGGCGGTGGCAGGGTGAATCCTATTTCTCGTGTCCGTTGCCGTTGCGCTTGGCGCGCTCGGCGAGAATTTTCTGGGCGTGTTCAGGTGAAACCTCGGCGTAGTGATCGAAGGCCTCGGCATGGCGACCGCGACCGCTGGTGAGCGATCGCACCACGGTGCTGTAATGATGCAGCTCTTTCTGCGGCACCCGCGCCTTGATGATCTGGAAGTGGCCGTCGGATTCGACGCCCAGGATTTGTCCGCGGCGCGCGGAAAGGTCGCCGAGAATGGCGCCGACATACTCGTCCGGCACCGTTACCATGGCGATGTAGACCGGCTCGAGGAGGCACGGCGTCGCGGCATGAAACGCCTCCTTGAAGGCGTGGTAGCCGGCGACCTGAAACGCGATGTCCTTGGAATCGACCGGATGCATCTTGCCGTCGTAGAACTCGGCCTTCACATCGGTCACGCGGAAGCCGGCGAGAATGCCCTCTTTGCACGCGGTGTTCACGCCTTTTTCGACCGAGGGCACGAAGACCCGGTCGACGTTGGTGCCGACCAGCGATTGCTGGAAAACCAGTCCGCTGTCACGCGGTCCTGGCTCCACCCGCAGCCAGACCTCCGCAAACTGCCCGGCGCCGCCGGTCTGCTTCTTGTGCCGGTAGCGGGAATCGCCCCGGCCGCGAATCGTCTCGCGGTACGGAATGAGCGGCTCTTCCAGCACGACCTGCACGCCAAAGCGCCGCAGCAGTCGTTCGATGATGACCTGCAGGTGGATTTCACCCTGGCCGGAGACGATGGTCTGGTGAATCTCGTCATCGACGCGGTAATGAAACGTCGGATCCTCCTGATGCAGCGTCGCGAGACCGACCGCGAGCTTGTCCTCGTCGCCCTTGGAGCGAAGTCGCAGGGCGCCATGGATGTTTGGCCGCGGGTACTCGACCTTGGGCAGAGTCACCCCATAGCGCGGGCTGCAGAGCGTGTCGCCCGTGTGCGAACTGCGCAGTTTGACCACGGCGCCGAGATCGCCGGCCCGGAGCAGGGGCACCGGCGTGCGATCGTGGCCGTTGAGCACATACAACTGGCCCAAACGCTCCGAGACATCGTGCGTGGTGTTCAGCAATTCGTCACCAGATCGGAGCGTACCGGAGTAGACCCGGAAGAGCGACAGCTCGCCGAGCCCCGGCTCGTTCATCGTCTTGAATATAAACACCACCGGCTCCGGTTGCGAAAGCGACACGGAGCCGGCGACGCCACTGGCATCCCGCGCGGGCACTTCCGCGCGGTCAAGTGGTGAGGAGCCATACTTGGCGATGATGTCCATCAGCCGGGCCACGCCGACGTTGGTCTCGGCGGAAACCGCGAACAGTGGCACGACGACCTGGTTCTGGATGGCCTTGTGGAGCCCGGCGCGGAATTCCTCCTCGGCCAGGGCGCCTTTTTCAAAAAAGCGCTCCATGAGCGCGTCGTCGGATTCGGCGACATATTCGATCAGTTCGCGGTGGAGTTGTTGGACGCGTTCGCTGAGGGCCCCGGCGGGAGCTTCCGTGTACTTGCCGGTGCCGCCGGGTGCGTAGGACATGATCTCGTTGCGCATCACGTCGAGCACGTGGCTGAATCCCGGGCCGGCATTGAGCGGGAGCGTGAGCGGAAACACGTTTTTCCCAAAGTGGGCCCGGGCATCGGCGAGTACATCGTCGAACTTGACGTTCGCCTTGTCGAGGCCGTTGACGACGATCATTTTCGGCAGCCCGAAATGCGTGGCGTATTCCCACGAGGCATCGGTGCCGACGCCGATGCCATGGGCCGCGTTGATCACGATGAGGGCGAAGTCACCGACCCGGAGGGCGCCGAGGCCCTCGCTGATGAAATCACTGTAGCCCGGCGTATCAAGGATGTTGAACTTCTTCTCCATCCACTCGGTGTGGAGGAGCGAGCAATGCACCGAGATTTGGTGCTGCTTCTCGCTCGCGTGGTAGTCGGAGACCGTGGTGCCGCCGGCGATGCTCCCCATGCGGCCGAGGCGGCCGGAACAGGTGAGCATCGCCTCGGTCAGCATGGTTTTTCCGGACGAGGCGTGCCCGAGGACAGCGAAACTTCTCAGGTCTGAAGAGGCGTATTCTTTCATTGACCGTGGGATTTTGAGGGTTGTGGCCACGCGGTGCGCGTGGAGGTGACGCATGAAACTCTAGCGGAGGGGAGAGGGGGAGGCTGCGCGTCGCTTGCGAGACAGTGCGCGGAGTTTGCCCAAGAAACGGCGGTTGCCAAGCCCGGGAATCGGGATCCGGCCGACGCGGACTATGCGGTTGCGATTTTCATCCGCCGCGTCCGTGCGGTCCGGTCAGGTCCAGCACCGGACCCAGGGGCACGATTTGCGTCGGGTTTATTTCCGTGTGCGTCACGTAGTAGTGCCGCTTGATGTGATCCAAGTTTACCGTCTCCGCCACCCCCGGGGTTTGGTAAAGATCCTGCAGATAGCCGTGCAGGTTCGCGTAGTCGACAATCCGGCGGAGGTTGCACTTGAAATGGCCGTGATAGACGGCATCGAAACGGACGAGCGTGCAAAAGAGACGCCAGTCGGTCTCGACCTGGTTCATGCCGAAGAGAAAGCGCCGGGTGGCGAGTCGCGCCTCGAGGGTATCGAGGGTCGCGAAGAGGGCGCGCACGGCCTTGTCGTAGGCGCGCTGGCTGGTCGCGAATCCCGCGCGATAGACGCCGTTGTTGACGCGTTCGTAGATGACCGCGCTGAGTTCCGCCTGTGCACCGGCGATTGCCGGCGGGAAAAGATTCGGCGTGGCCGCGGCTCCCGCGGCGAACTCGTCGTTGAACATCCGGCAGAGGTCGTCCTCCGAGTTGTTAACGATGCAGCGAGTCTCCTTGTCCCAGAGCACGGGCACCGTCCAGCGCCCGTGGTAACCAGGTTGGCTCACCGCGTACGCCTCGCGGAGAAACATAAAGCCGTTGACCGGATCCGGCGTGTGTCCCGGGCCGGCGCGAAACGCCCAGCCGCGTTCGTCGCGCACGGGATCGACGACCGTGAGGCCGATCGCCTGATCGAGCCGCTTCAGATTCCGCACAAGCAGCGTTCGATGCGCCCACGGGCAGGCGAGCGAAACGTAGAGGTGATAACGCCCGGCAGTCGGCGGGTAGGCGGTGGAGCCGTCGGCGCGAACCCAGGCGCGGAAGGCGTCTTCCTGCCTTTGGAACTCGCCGTCGTCGGTTTGCTCGTCGGGAAACTGGCTGCGCGTGATCATGCGCGCTTCGGCGACAGGTCGACAGCTGGCGCGCAATCAGGGCAGCTCATAGACTTCGACGATGGCATCTCCCGTGCCAAGATTGACCCCCGACACCTGCACCGTGTAGCCACCCGGGGGCAGGTTGATCACCAGGGCGGCATCCCGGCTCCCGGGCGTCAGCGCAAAGGCCGCGACGCCGGCAAAGGTTGCCGCCAGCGAAGCGGCATAGTTGTCGTTTTCGGCGATCTTCACCGGCGTGGAATTGGCGGTGAAAAGCTCCAGCTTGGGATCGGCGAGCACTCCGGGAATGTTGAATGGAGCCCCGCCGAGGGTCGGGCCGACGGCGCGGATGAGCACGTTCTTGTACCCGGTGCCGTCGATATAGAACCCGGCGATGAGCACATTGTCGCCGGTGCCAACGAAATTGCGGGCGGACAAATTGGTCAGGCGCGGGGAATTGCCCGTGCCTGCGTCGTAGGCCTCGACAATCAGATTGCCGGCGGTGGATCCGGAGGCTTGGACGGTCCGCACGCCGTCGATGGAGAGGACGAGGGCGGCGTCCAGGCTGGCGGTGGAGGCGAAAGGAAACGCGCCGACGGCGGCGATGGCGGCGGCGACCGCGGGATTGCCGCCCCAGTTGTCGTTGGCGGCGACTTCCGTGGAGTCGCTGAAGAGTGCGAGCCGGGGGTTGGCCATCGTGCCGGGCACGCCGAGGGCGCCGAGACCGGGACCGGCGGCGCGGACCAGCAGCGATTTGGCGCCACCCTGCATGCTGGTGCCAACCGTGAGAATCTGGTTGGCCGCCAGTGTGGTGCGCACCGAGAGGTTGCTCAGGCGGCTGGCCAGCGGGGTGCTGACAATGACCGTCGCGGACGAACTGGTCACCGTGCCGAGCGAGTTGGTCAGCACGACGTCGTAGCTGGCCGTATCGGTGGCGGCGAGTTCGCCAAAGCTGAATGAAGCGCCATTGGCGCCAATGATCGCCGAGCCGTTCTTTCGCCACTGGAAGCTCGGCGATCCGGTCGCCGTAACGACCAGCGTGGCGCTTCCACCGACGGCCGCGTTGATGCTGGCAGGCTGCGCCGTGATGGCGGGCGGCGTGGTGGAAGTACCGCCGGTGACGGTGAGGTTTGCGGTATTGCTGGTGACGGACCCGATAGAGTTCGAGGCCGACACACTGTAGCTGCCGGCATCGGCCGTGGTGAGGCCGGAGAGCGAAAGGGTGGCGCCAGTACGGCCGGCGAGCGCGACGCCGTCCTTGAGCCAGTGCAGCGTCGGCGTGGGCGAGCCCATGGCGGCGGCAGTCAAAATCACGGTGATGCCGATCGCCGCGGTTCGGCTCGCGGGCTGGGTGGTGATGGTCGGGAGGGTGTTGGTGCCGGGCAGGGTCACGCGGTAGGCGAGCACCATGGTGTCGATGTTGAGTCCGGCCCGGTAGGATGAACCGTCCTGAAAGCCGTTGGTCGTCGAGAAATCATTGTCATTGCCGACCAGCAGAAAGAAGTCGTCGGGCGCGGCGGGATCGAGCGCGGGCGCGAGCGCGAGGCTCTCCCATTTTTCGGCGAGGGTGTCGGAGTTGTCGTTCGTGCTGTTGTTGAGATTGAATTTCGTGAGTTGGGTGGCGTCGTTGACGTCGATGAGCACGGCGGAGGTGGCGGGGGTGATCGCAGCGTCGATCACCCCACTTGGCGCGGCGGATCGATTGGGACTGTCAAAAGCAGTGCCGGCGATGTTCGTCGCGGAGCCGATGTCGTACACGAGCACGGCACGATAAAGCGATCGGGGCGCGTCACCGCCGCGGCCGTTGCCATCGCGCGCCAGAACGAGAAAGTGCCGGCGGCTGAGCGTGACGAGGTCGCCGACCGATGCGACCAGTTGCACGCCGCTTTGCGTGTAGATCGGCAACGGCAGAATCCACTCGCCCGTCAGAACGGGCGCGGCCGGATTGGTGATGTTATATTCCAGCAAACGGGTGTGGCGGCGCAGGCTGCTGCCGCCGGACCCGCCGTCCTGGCGGGTCGCGGACTGCATGAGGGCGTAGAGCGTGCGGCCGTCGGCGGAGACAGTGAGACCCTCGAGGCCCTGGCTGTTTTCGCGACCGGCGTCCGGCTGAACGGGTGAGGGGGAAGGTTGGCCGGCGGCCGGGCTGGCCGAGGAGAAGGAATCCTGGGTGTTGCGTTTCGGGATGAGCGCCTCGGGCGGGCGGGTGGCGCCGAGCAGCGTGCCATTCGCAGCGAGACGGTAAAGGTAGGGGCCGTATTCGTCGCTCACGAAAAACGTGCCGTCGGGGAGGAGGGCCAGCCCCTCGGGGTCGAGTGCCAGGCGGTTGTTGAAAGCCTGCGGCAGGCGCGGAAAACCGGTGCGGGTGGCCGATCCGCTGGGTGTGGGATCGTACGAAGTGAGTGGCGTGCCGTCAGCTTCGGCGAAGAGGGTCGTTTCAGTGAGGGAAAGAACGAGCTGATCCTGTTTCGAGGAGCCGTTGGTGTCCGGCTTGAACGTCAGGGTGAACTTGTGGCGACGTGGACGATAATTGGTCGTGACGCTGGATTTCACGTAGCCGCGATCGGGCTGGGTGTAGAGCGTGCCGGAGTAAGTGCCGCCGGCGCCGCGCTGCCAGGTGCGAACATCGAGAGCGAGGCCGGAGAGCGAGCCGAAGGTCTCGTTTTGTTTGTCGCGCTTGTCACCATCCACCCGCCCGACGCCGACCAGGCCGGAGTGGGAAAACGTGATGCCGCCGAGCGTGACAGATTGCGCATGCGCGGGTGAAAGGGCGATCGCGGCAGCCAACGTGCACAAAATCGCGGAGCAACGGGGGAAGCGGGCCATCGGGCTGCGGTTATTGAGGAAAGAGGCGGTAAGTCGATTCCATTTCCTGGCCCGCAAATCAGGCGGGAAATCCGCTGCCTCAGTTCCCTTCGATTCGCGACCGATTCTTCGCGACATTTAAGGATTGCCTGAGAACCGGAGGCACGCGAGTTGTCTCATCGCATCAAGGTCAGCACGAGACTTCCCCACGTGCTTGGCTCACACCACCCACCGCAATATTTTTCGTCTCTTGAGCAAATCAGCATCCGACCAGTTTCTTCCAGTACACTGCATCGAGTCTTTGTCGCGCTGGTGCGGCCGAAAGCGGGACGATTCCAGCCTTCCGACTCCGCGCTTATGAAGATTGATCGAGCTCAACGCCAGCGGCGTGAAATAAAGTACATCATCCCTGAGGAAACGGCGCTCAAGGTTCGGAGCTATCTGAGCAGCTACCTGGATCCGGACGAGAATGCCGAAGGCAAGGTGGACAATTCCTACGACGTACAATCGCTGTATCTGGACTCGGATAAGCTGCTGACCTTCTACGCCGCCAAAGAGGGTGATCGCAACCGGTTCAAACTGCGCATCCGCTACTACGACGATGATCCAAATTCGCCCGTTTACTTTGAAATCAAGCGCCGGATCAATGAAGGCATTGTGAAGCAGCGCGCACGGGTCCGGCGCGAGGCCGTCAAATCGCTGCTGGTGGGCACGGCCCCGTCGCGGGATCATTTGTATTCCTGGAACCCGCAGCATTGGTCCGACCTGCTTGATTTCTGGCAATTGGTGGAGCGGTTGCAGGCGGCTCCGCGTCTGCACAACGCCTATTTGCGGGAGGCGTATGTCAGCCCGGGCAAGGGAGCGGTGCGCGTGACCATCGACCGCAAGGTGCGCGCCGAACCGGAATTCGGCGGCGATTTGCCCACGGCGTTCAAGAAACCGGTGGAGCTCTTTTCGAGCGCGGTAATCCTCGAACTGAAGTTTACCGAGCGAATGCCAACTTGGTTGATTGAAATGAACCGGGGTTTCGAGCTGAAGAGCTGCGGGGCCGCCAAGTATGGGGATGGCGTCGAGGCGCTCGGGTTCATGAAGGTGGCGCGGCGATTGACGGGCTTTGAGTGGGGCCATTCGGAAACTTCCGCCGCAACCAGCGCGCCTTGGCTTGACGCTTCGGCGACATTGCGCCGTTCTGTGGGACCCAATCGCAAATGAACACCTTTCTTCAAGGGGACTACGGTTCCGCGCCGACTAGTTTCCAGTCAATGTTTCTTGCGCTCCTCCTGGCCTTCCTCTCCGGCCAGGTTTTTGCCTGGGTCTATGTCATCACCCATTCGGGCGTGTCGTATTCGCGGTCCTTCGTCGTTTCTTTGATCCTCCTGCCGGTGCTGGTCGCCTTGGTGATGGTGGTGATGTCCAACAATCTCGTCACCGCTTTCGGGCTCATCGCGGCCTTTGCGATCATTCGTTTTCGTAACGCGATCCGCGACACCTTGGATTTGTGCTACGTCTTTTCGGTCATCGTGCTCGGGACGGCGTGTGGTACGTTGAAGTTTTCCACGGCGGTGGTGGGAGCCGTAGTGTTGGCGGCCCTGATGATCTTCCTCTGGATGACGGCATCCGGCACCCGCCATCGATTCGATTTGATTCTGAATCTCCGCTGGATGCGCTCACCGGATGAACTCGCGGCCGTGCGGCACCTGCTGGAGCGGCACAGCCTCCGGGTGCACGTGGCCAACCAGCATTTCGGTGCGGGCATGGAGGGGGCTGACCTCTCTTACCGACTGTTGCTGAGAGACCCCTCGCGCGTGGCCGAGCTCCTCAGCGAACTGGCCGCCGTGCCGGGTGTCGATCGGGTGTCGAGCGTGCAAGCCGCCGACGAATCGGAGATTTAATCGAATGGATTCACGCCTGCTCACACCCATCCCCACACCGCCCGCGCAGCGCTGGCGCGAGATCCGACTCCTCTATTTGCCGCGGGCCGTGTTCGCGCTCGGTGTGATTCTGGCGGTCGTGCTCTGGACTCGCTGGGTCGCGCCTTCGACGCTCGTGGCGGAAGCCGATATCATCCAAGCTGACGTGCGATCGGCGCAGGCCGGCACACTCGTCAGTCTCAAGGTCGCCATGATGCAGCCCGTGAGGGCAGGGGAAGTCATCGGGCATGTGGCCACCGGCAACCCCCGGCTCCTTGACGCCACCCTGGCGCTGATCCGGGCGGAAGTGGGCATGCTGACCGCCACGATGCAAGGGGCGACCGATCGGCAGCGGGTGGCGCTGGAATTCGAGCGCTTGCAGCTGGATTGGATGAGTCACCGGGTCGAACTCGCGGCGCTGAAAGGGCAGCTGCAACAGTCGGCCGGTGATCTGGCGCGGGCGGAGCCCATGCATCGCGCCGGGTTGATCACGCTGGAGAGTTTTGATCAACTGAAGACGACCCGCGATACACTCGCGGCCCGGGTGGAAGAGCAGTCGCGTTTGGTGGCGCAGCTGGAGCCGGTGATTCGCAACTTCGCGACGCCCGCGTCGCAAGCCGCCGGATTGTCGACCGAGACAGCGTTGACGGCGACGTTGAAGGTGCAGGAGGCCAAGCTGCGGATGGCCGAGGAAGAGCTTACCCCCATCGCGCTGACGGCGCCGATCGACGGGGTCGTCTCACTGGTGCTGCGCCGTCAGGGAGAGGCGGTGACAGTGGGGGAGATCATCGTTCGCATCAACGCGACGAAGACGGAAAAGATGACTGGATTCCTGCGGCAACCAATTTTGATTGACCCGAAGCCGGGCATGACGGTGGAAGTTCGCACCCGGACACTTTCCCGGGTGAGTGCCACGACAAAGATCCTGCAGGTCGGCCCGGCGCTCGAGCCGATTTCGCTGACGCTGCTTGCGGCGATGCGGCTACCTCCGACGCAACTGCCGGAGCCGGGCCTGCGCGTTCAATTTGCCATCCCGGCAGGAATGACTCTCCGGCCGGGCGAGCACGTGGACGTAGTTATCCACTGACGGTTGATTGAGTTTCGACACGGGCGATTTCTCCCGGTTGATGGAGACGCCCGAAGCAAGGGTTCATCTCGGGCCGCAGGATGCAGACGCCGGAGAAATAAGGTCTGTCCTGGCAAGAAGTGGAATTACGAAAGGGGTGTTTCGAAGTGCTGCAGCGCCCACCGCACGGCGTGGCTGCGAGGTTCGCGCACGATGATTTGCAAGCCGGTGGTCAGGCCGGATGGCAGCGGCACGGGCACGGTGAGCACCGGAAGTCCGCCGAGGCTGGCCGGTGCGGTGAGCGTCAAGATACGATTTCGCATTTCCAATGTGCATTGCGCCTTGGTCGGAGCCGGGGTGGGGGAGGCGGCTAACACAAGAAAGTCGTGGCTGCGGAAGTAGGCGGCCCAGACCGCCCGCACACTGGTGAGCGTGAGTTGCGCGGCGGCAATCTGCGCCGGCGTGATGGCATGGACGCGATTGAGGCGATCCCAGACGACCGGATCATAGCGTTCGCGGAAGCGATTGGCCCAACCGCGATGGAATTCCCAGGCCTCCCGCGCGACAATCGTGTGATAGGCCGTGAGCGTCGGCGCGAAGCCGTCGTGAAGTTCGGCGGCGAGATCAGAGCGGGCGGCCGGCGCCAACCGGGCGGCGGCGGATCGGCAGGCGACAGTCACCTCGGGATCGAGGCCGGGCATCTCCAAATAACAGCCCTGAGGCGTATGCTCGTCGGGACCTTCCCCGACGAGGGCCTGGAGGGTTGCCCGCATTTCGCCCGCCGTGCCGGTGAACCACCCGGCGGTGTCGAAAGTGGGCGCGAGCGCGACCGCATCGGCAATCAGGGCATCGCGCGGGGTGAGTCGGAAGCCAAACAGCCCGCAAAACGCGGCGGGCACTCGCACGGAACCGCCCGTGTCGGTGCCGAGTGCGAGCGGCACCAAGCCGGCGGCGACCGCCGCCGCCGAACCGCTGCTTGAGCCACCGGTCGTATGCCCCGGAAAGCGCGGATGCTCGCAGTCGCCATAGTGCGAGTTTTCCCCGGTGACACCGTAGGCGAATTCGTGCAGCTGGGTCTTGCCGGCGAAGACCGCCCCGGCGGCGTGCAACCCGCGCGCGAAAGCGCCATCACTGACCCCGGCCGGCCGCACTTCGGGCAGGAACGTCGACCCCGCGAAAGTGGGAGGGCCGGCAAAATCGAAGAGGTCCTTGGCGAAGAAAGGAACGCCCCCGAGCGGAGCGTCGCGTCGGGCGGCGCGAAAGCGGCTCACTAATTCCTCCGGCGGGCAGATCCACGCGATCACCGCGCGCTGCTGGGCGATCGAGAGAGTGGCGCGCGCACGCGTGTGGACCTCGTGCGCGGCCTGTTCAGGCGTGAGTTGCTGCCAGTCGCGAAAAGTCATGGCCCCATGTTTCATACACTCCTGACTCAATCCTCAAGCCGGTTCACCACGGATTTCTTGGATTGTCGTTGCGCGGGGCGGACGCCCGGAACATTCAGCTGTTTTATCACCATGAATCCTGAAGCCAGACTTGCCGCACTCGGTCTCACTCTCCCAACTCCGCCCGCCGCCGCCGGCAGCTACGTGCCGACCGTGCGCACCGGGAATCTGCTCTACTGCGCGGGCACGATCGCGGTGTTCAACGGCCAGCAGACGCACGTCGGACAGGTCGGCAAGGAGCAGACGATCGAAACGGCGAAACAGGCGGCGGAGATTTGCGCGCTCAACACTCTGGCCAACATCAAGGCGGCGGTGGGCTCGCTGGAAAACGTGACCCGAATCGTGTTTGTCAGCGGTTACGTCAACGCAGTCGACGGTTTTGCGGACAGCCCGGCGGTGATCAACGGTGCGAGCGATCTGTTCGTGAAAATTTTTGGCGACCTGGGCAAACACGCGCGGGCGGCCGTCGCGGTGAACGGCCTGCCGAGGGGCACGACCGTCGAAGTGCAGGTCGTGGCGGAAGTACGGTAGGTCTCGCCGGGCCGGAACCTCAGAGCTGTTTCAACAGCACCTTCGCGTTGCGTCCGCTTTCTTCGTGGGAACGGTGCCGCGCCTCGGGGAGAATTTCCTTCGAAGTTTCCTCGAAGCCGCAGACGTTGCTGAAGAAACCGAAATTCTGGGTCGAGAGGGCGAGCAGCGTGGTGGCCCCGCGTTCTTTCGCGACCATCCCGGCGAAGTCGACCATCTTCTTCCCGATGCCGCGATTGTTGTAAAACGGCATGACGTAGAGGGAGCCGACTTCCGCAATCTGCGGACGATCCGGATAAAAATACAGCGTGACGCAGGCGATGATGTTTTCATCGACCTCAAACACGAAGAATTGATCGATGTTCTTTTCAATCGCCTGCTGCGTGCGGTGAATGAGTTCCTCGCGGCGCACGGCGTTGCGCGTGAGGTTGTGGATCAGCCGCACATCGCTCTTCCGGGCCTTGCGGATCTGCTGATAGTCGTTGCCGTAGACGAGGGAGCCGACGCCCTCGCTCGAAAAAATCTCGTTAAGGAGACCGTCAAAAATCCTTCCGTCGAGGATGTGCACCCGGGGCGTGCCGGTCTCGATTGCCTTGATCGCGTGCACCGCCTTGCTCCGGCTGTCCTCGGCGAGGCGAGCCGGTTCGTCCTGGACGATCTTATTCAGAGCCTCGATGGAAATCTCGCGACGGATGTGGCCGTCGATTTCCAGTCCGGGTGACAGCGCGAGATAGAGCACCTTGGTGGCGTGCAAGGCCTCCGCGAGTTCGGCGGCAAGCAGGTCGGAGTTGATCCGCAGTGACCGTCCGTCCGGACCAAAGCCGATGGGGGAGACGATCGGCACGACCTGGCGATCGATCAGCTCGGAGAGAAAATCCTTGTCGATCCGGTCGACCTTGCCGGTGAACTGCTGGTCAACGCCTTTGATGATGCCGAGCGGCAGCGCCCGCACGGCGTTGGTCGTGGCGCATTTCAGCAAGTTTTGAGTCAGGGCCTCGATCAGGGCGTGTGAAGCCCGCGAGGACGCGCGAATCGCCAGGTCAAGTGTGGCGGCGTCCGTGATGCCCGCGCCGTCGGCGTTGGTGATCGGAATATTGCGGATGACCGACAGTTCCCTGAGCTGGTGGCCGATGCCATGGACGAGCACGACCTTGATGCCCAGCGAGCGCAGCACGGCGATGTCGACGAGGATGTTGCTGAAATTGTCGTCGGCGATGATGCCACCGTCGATGGCGATGATGAAAATCTGGCCCTGGAAACGGGGCACGTATTTTAGGATGCCGCGCAGATCCGTCGGCTTGATCGTGGTGGCGATCGCGGAGGCCGGGGGAGAGGAAGGGGGTGAACCGTTGCCGTTGCTGGTGCTCATCAAGAAGTGCGGAGCGATCTTGTCGGGCATGACGCGGGGCGCGTCAATAGCTGCCGCGCAGTTCCGGAGCAGGCCGGTGGCGGGTCATTTCACGTCCAACCGCCACGAACGCGAGGAACGTTCCGCGATCAGCACCACCTGGTAGTGGCCGGGCCGGAGCGTGCCGGAAGGAAGCGTGAGCTGCACGGCCGCCTGCCGGGAACGGGTGAGCAGGTCGCCACTGACGTGTTCAAACGTTGGCGCCACGATCACGTGCTCGCCGCGGACGTAGAGCTCCGCGCCGCCGAGTTGCTGTTTGTCGCTGGGCAGGCTGCAGGTGAGCTGGATGACGTAGGGCAGCAGCGCACTGCCGGTCGCCGGGGCGGACACGGTGAGAATCTCCGTCGGCAAGAGGAGCGGTTCCACCAGCGTTGATTTGAGTTCGCTGGGCAGGCCACCCGCGGTCGTGGTGATCGCGGCCCCACCGCCGGGGCGGGTGCCATCGGCCGGGCGTTGGGCGAGAAGCGGGATGCGTTGATAGCCCGCCGCCAGCAGGCGCGTGACGTTCGTGCGATTTTTCATGTCCTCGTACGGCTGAAACGCCGGACCCGGCTTGCGGTAGCGAAACGTCAGGATGGTGTAGGGCACGATGACGAGGATGATCGCGACCACGATCCATTTCATCGGCCAGGGCTGGCGTTGCTGAGGAGCGGCGGACATGTGCAGGTCGAGGAAATGCCACGCGTGGCCCAGGTGGCAAGGCTGGGTGAATACCATTGCTCCCTCCGCGGCGGGCTGATTCGTTGCCCGGCTCCATGAAACTCTGGTCGCAATTTTTTATCCCGACACTGAAAGAAAGTCCGGCCGACGCCGAGATCGCCTCGCACAAGCTGCTCGTGCGGGCAGGGCTCGTGCGCAAGCTGGGGGGCGGGCTCTACACCTACCTGCCGCTCGGCCTGCGGGTGATTCAGAAAATCACGACGATTTGCCGCGAGGAACTCGACGCGGCGGGTGCGATCGAGCTGTGGATGCCGCACGTGCATCCGGTGGAGCTGTGGCAGCAGGGGCCGCGCTGGCCGGCCGCGCGCGAAATCATGTTCCGGGCCGACAGCGCGGGCGACGGCAAGCGGACGCCGCGCGAACCGGAATTCGTGCTCGGCCCGACGCACGAGGAAGTCATCACGCCGCTGGTCAAGGCCGAGATCACGAGCTACCGCGATCTCCCGAAGAATTTCTATCAGATTGCGACGAAGTTCCGGAATGAGATCCGGCCGCGCTACGGCCTGATGCGCGCGCGTGAATTCATCATGATGGACGCGTACTCTTTTGACACGACCGACGATGGGGCGGTGAAGAGTTACCTGGCGATGAAGCAGGCCTACGAGCGCTTCTTCAAGCGCGTGGGGGCGCACACCATCGCCGTCGAAGCGGACACCGGCGTCATGGGCGGGAGTTTTTCGCACGAGTTCATGGTCCCCGCCGAGATCGGTGACGACGATGTGATCTACAATGAAGCGAGTGGCTACGCGGCGAACCGCGAGAAGGCCACGAGCGCGCTCGTGCCGGCGGACTGGGCGGACGTGGCTCCGAGCGGGGCGGTGGAGGAGCTGGCAACTCCGGGAGTCGTCACGATCGCGGCGCTCGCGGCGGCGCCGTACTCCGTGGCGGCGGACCAGCAGTTCAAGACGCTGGTCTACCTGGGCGATGGGAAACCGTTTCTCGTGATTCTCCGGGGCAACGACGAACTCGAGGAGGCGAAGCTGGGCGCGCTCGGGTTCACCGTGTTTCGGGCCGCCACGCCGGAGGAAATCCTGCCGGTGTTGGGTGCGAAGCCGGGCAGCCTCGGGGCGGTGCGGGGAACGATCAAGGAGCCGGGGGCCCTCGCGGGCGTTTTTGCCGATCACGCCATTCGTTTGATTGGCAATGGCACGACCGGGGCCAACCGGGATGGTTTTCATCTGCGTCACGTCAACGTGGTGCGCGATCTCGCTGTGACCAGGTTCGGCGACTTCCGGCGGGTGCGCCCCGGCGAGCCCGATCCCAAGAGCGGTCAGCCGCTGCAAGTGCGCCGCGGCATCGAGGTCGGGCACATTTTCAAGCTGGGGACAAAATACTCGGAGAAATATGGGGCGAATTATACCGACGACCAGAAACAGTCGCACCTGATGGTGATGGGCTGTTATGGCATTGGCATCAGCCGCACGATGCAGGCGGTGATCGAACAAGGTCATGACAGTGACGGCATCGTGTGGCCTTGGAATTGCGCGCCGTTTCACGTCCTGATCTGCGTGCTCGACCCGCAACTGCCGGAAGCGATGGAGCTGGCGCGGAAACTTGCGGCGGCCGCCGAGCGGGGTGGGGCGGAGGTGTTGATCGATGACCGCGCGGAGCGGCCGGGAGTGAAATTCAAGGATGCGGACCTGATTGGCATTCCGTTGCGGCTGACAGTGGGCGGGCGGGGGATGAAGGAGGGCATCATTGAGTTCAAGTGGCGCGCGCAAAAGGAAGTGTCGAAGATTCCCCTCACGGAGGCGGAGGAACGCGTGACTGCGGCGGTGCGCGAGGCTGGCGCCCGTTAGCCGGCGACGCTCCCCGGAGCCATGCCCAGCGGCATTTCCACGACGAAGCCGAAATCGATTTGCACGGATCGGTCGGCCCCGTTCACTTATCGGCAATGAACAGCACGCGGACCAGTCCAATGCCCAAAGAGGAGACGCGCACGGCGCTCGCCTTGGCGGGGGTCTGGCGGGTCGTCGTGCTCAACGACCCGGTCAACCTGATGTCCTACGTGGTGTTGGTCTTCAAGAAAGTGCTCGGTTTCGACGAACAGACGGCGCGGCGAAAGATGCTCGAGGTGCACGAGCAGGGACGTTCGGTGGTGTGGAGCGGTCTGCGCGAAAAAGCGGAGGCCTATGCCTTCACGCTGCAACAATGGCACCTGACCGCTGTCCTCGAGCCCGATGAAGCGCATTGAGGTAAGGCTCGCGCTGCCGGTCGTCGCGCCGCTGCTCGATGTGATCAAGGACCTCGCGGACAATCTGCGGCGGGAACTGGCCGCCCCGCTCGGCCTGGTGGACCTCGAACCGGAATTCCGCGAGACGTGGATCCAGGAGTTGCTCAGCGGGCAGACCACGGAGGTGGGGGTGCTGCTGGCGCTGTTCGACGACGATTTTTTCCGGGAAGGGGTGGTGGCGTTTGATGAGGACAACGCCGAGGTGATTGTCCGGGCCTGCGCGGCGGTCCGGCTGACTTTGCGGGAGCGGTGCCTGAAACCGCTCGGGGATGAAGTACTGGAAAGCGGGGATGTCGATTTGACGCGCCTCGCCGAGCCACTCCGGCGGGCCTTCATGTGTTATCTGTTTCTGGCGACGATTCAGGAGCTGATCATCCAGCACCTGGATGAAAGTATTTTGGATTCCTGACGCGGAAATGGCATTCGCGTTTGACGGCGGCCGGGCACCGCGTACGGTCGGGACGACACTCGGTGGTGTTCGAGGTGCTTTCAATAACTGCTCTTTGCCTTAAGTAAATCACGGGAGCCAAAACCGTCGTGGAAGATGTCAGGCCGTAAACCGGAAGACAGACGCTGCGGCGGAGGCGCCCACCTTAACTCAAAAAGGTCTTGAGCCTTTGGGCATACGGCACGCGCGGAGTGTCACTATTTTTCCCGGCCGCACGGTTCTCAGGCGCCAATCGAGGGGCGGCCGGTGCCCGGAGCGCATCGTCCGATTTGCGGTGGCAGGTCGAGTTTCGGAGGGCGTCGCTTTGTCGGCGCCGTGCCGTTTGGATGCAAGCTTGGCTGAGACAAGGCGCATTCGACGAGCCGGCTCGACAAGCTCAAGGCCCGAGCCTGTCGCGGGGCTCAGGGTCCCGGACGCAGCCCGCCGAAATCGAATTCCGGCGGTGCCCGATCATTCGAACCGACATTCGGGGGAGATCCACCCGCTGGTCCGGGCGGGTGTTGAAAAGAATGGACCCTGGCTCAAACGACCGTTCAGCTGACGGCGTCCCATGACTCCCACCTTCTATCATATTCTCCACGTCTTCTCCGTGCTGGTCCTGACCGGTTACACGTTCTACGCATTTGCCGCGGCGCCGGAAACGCGCAAAAAGGTGATGATCATCACGGGAGTCGCGAGCCTGCTCGCGCTCGTCGGTGGGTTTGGCCTGCAGGCAAAACTCGCCGTGGGCTGGCCCGGTTGGCTGGTGGTCAAAATCGTGTGCTGGCTCGGCCTCTCCGCCCTCGCCGGGATCGGTTACAAGCGGCGCGGTGCGGCGGGCACCCTGGCCATGATCGCGATCGCCGTGGCGTTCGTCGCGGTGGTGTTGGTTTACACCAAGCCGTTCTGATCGGCTCGCCCCTCCCATGGCCGGGTCGCTCTGCGGGGTGTGGGTGGATGACGCCGGTCGGGTAAAAACTACGATCGAGACAGCGGACGGTGGCCGGGTGGAGCAGGTCGTCTCGCTCCGGCCGTTCGCGTGGGTGGGCGCGGGTTCTCTGGTTTCACCGACTCCCGCCGGAGTAACCGTCGAAACGCTGGGTGGAGAGGGACCGTACAACCGGCTCGTGCATGCGGAATATTTGGAGATCTTCAACGACTTCGTTCGGAGCGCGCGTGAGGGGGCGGGGGTCGATGTGATCCGTCCCTTGGAAAGTCAGTTTCTGCTCCAGAATCGTGAACGGCTATATCGGGAGATGACATTTGGCCGCCTCCGCCGCTGTCAGTTCGACATTGAGACCGCCTCGCCGGAGGGCGGCTTCCCGGACGCGGCGCGCCCGGACGATCGGATCCTGGCGATCGGCCTGCGGCTGGGCGGACGGAACCAACTGCTCGTGCTGGATGAGATGACCGACGCGGCGGAAAAGAAACTGCTGCAGGAATTCGCGGTGGCGCTGACGGCGGCGGACCCCGATGTGATCGAAGGGCACAACCTGTTCAAGTTCGACCTCGATTACCTGCGGCAGCGGTGTCGCCGGCACAAGCTGCCGTGCGCATGGGGGCGCTACGGCGAGAAAGCGGTGTTTCGCAGCAGCAAACTCAAGGTCGCCGAGCGCTGGATCGACTTCATGCGTTGCGACATTCCAGGGCGGGCGGTGGTTGACACTTATCTGCTCGTGCAACTCCACGACATCACGACGCGCGAAATCACCTCGTACGGCCTGAAGGAGGTCGCGGTTTATTTTGGGATCACGGACGACACCAGCGACCGGACCTATATCAGCGGGAATCAAATCCAGCAGGTGTATCGCGACGATCGGGCGCGGTTTTGCGCTTATCTCGAGGACGACCTCCGTGAAACGCAGGGACTCGCCGATCAGCTGTTGCCAACCTATTTCGAACAGGCCCGGACTTTTCCGACGCTCCTGCAGGAGGCGACGCTGCGCGGGGCGACCTCGAAGATCGATTTGCTGTTCCAAGAGGAGTATTACCACGCGCGACAGGCGTGCCCGACGCCGCCAGAGGTGAAACCGTTCGAGGGCGGCTACACGCGGAGTTTTCAGGAAGGCGTGTTTCGCCATGTGCTGCACTTCGACGTGGCGTCGCTGTACCCGAGCCTGCTCCTGGCGATGGGTCGCAATCCGGGGAACGACACGCTCGGCGTATTCATCCCGCTGCTCCGCCGACTGCGCGAGTATCGGCTGAAGTACAAACTGCTCGCCCGCACCGCCGACTCAGCTGAGGAACGCGCCGAGGCGCAGGCGCGGCAGACCAGTTTCAAGATCCTCATCAATTCGTTTTATGGTTATCTGGGTTTTTCCGGGGCGCGCTTTGGCGATGGCGAACTGGCGGCGGAGGTCACGCGGCAGGGGAGGGAACTCCTGCAGCGATTGATCGACGAGTTTGCGCGGCACGGCTGCCTCATCCTCGAGGCGGATACGGATGGAATTTATCTTTCCGCCGAGAAATTCCACGGGAAACCGGAGGAGCTGCTCGCTCTGGTTGTCCCAATTCTGCCCGCAGGCATTGAACTCGAATACGACGGTCGTTACGCGGCGATGTTCTGCTACAAGGCCAAGAACTACGCCCTCTACGACGGCGCGAAGATCACGCTGCGCGGCAGCGCGCTGCGTTCGCGGGGCATCGAGCCGTTCCTGAAACGGCTGTCCGATCAGCTGATCAAGTTCCTGGTGGGAGCCTCGCCGGAATCACCGCTCGTCATCTGGGAGGATTATCGAAAACGGCTGCAGCTGCGGACGGTGCTGGTGGCGGACTTGGGGAAAAGCGAGACCCTCAGCCAGGCGCCGGAAACGTACGAACGCTTCATCGCGGACGGCGGGAAGCCGCGTCGGGCCGCGGCGGAGGCGGCGCTGCAAATGACCCCGCGCCCGCGCATGGGGGAGCGCATGACGTACTACATCACGCCGCGAACCAAGGGACGCACCAGCGACTGGCAGCGGGCACGCCCGCTGGGGCTCCACCACCCGGTCGCCGCGCCATATGACGCCGACTACTACACGGAAAAGCTGAACGACTGGCTCGATCGATACGGCCGGTTCCTGGGTGCGAGTCCGACCCCGCCGCCTCAGGACCAGGGGGAGCTGGCGTTTTGAAAACCTATTCCAATCATCGGTTGGGTTTACGCGGTTTCACCGCTCTTCCGCCCATCCGTGCGTGCATGCCTTGCCCATGAAACCATCCCCGCCCCTTTTGTCTCTCCTCGTCGTTTCTCTCTGGCTGCTCGGAGGCATCGCCGGCGCACAAACTCCGAAACTTTCCGCCAAAGAACAGTTTCATCTTTTCCTCCTCGTCGGGCAATCCAACATGGCTGGGCGCGGCGTGGTGACGCCACGGGATCAAGAAACAAGTCCCAGCGTCCTGATGTTAAACAAGGCTGGCGAGTGGGTGCCGGCGGTTGATCCCCTGCACTTCGACAAACCGGTCGCCGGCGTGGGCCTCGGCCGGACGTTTGGTCGCGAGCTGGCCGCGGCCAGCCGGGGAGTGACGATCGGACTCATTCCGTGCGCGGTCGGCGGGTCGCCCATCGACACCTGGCAGCCGGGAGTGTTCTACGATCCGACGAAGAGCCATCCGTGGGATGACGCGCTGCGCCGCGCGAAGATCGCCCTGCAAGCCGGCACGTTGCAAGGCATCCTCTGGCACCAGGGGGAATCGGATTCGAACGCCGGGCCCGCGCCGACGTATGAGGCGAGGCTCCACGATTTGGTTGCGCGGCTGCGGGTGGAGTTGAGCGCCCCGGCCGTCCCGTTCATCGCGGGCCAGATGGGCAAGTTTCCGGACGCGCCGTGGAATGAATTCAAGACGCAGGTGGATCGGACGCACCGCGAGCTGCCGCGTAAGGTGAAGGTCACGGCGTTTGTCAGCTCGGAGGGATTGCAGCACAAGGGCGACAAGGTGCACTTCGATGCCGATTCCTGCCGCGAGTTTGGCCAGCGGTACGCCGCAGCTTATTTGAAACTAACCCGCGAAAATAACCCGACCCCGCCGGCGAGAAAATCGGCGGCAAAATAAATGAAACACGCGACCTTCTCTCTCCTCGGTTTTGCCCGTCTCAGTCTGGCGGTCACGGCGCTGGGCGCTGCCGCCCGGGCCGACGTCAAACTCCCGGCAGTTTTTTCCGACCACCTGGTGTTGCAGCGCGATGCCGTCGTGCCCGTGTGGGGTTGGGCCGATCCCGGTGAGACTGTGACCGTGAGCATCGCGGGGCAGTCTCAGACCGCGCCAACCGGCGCCGATGGCAAATGGGTGGTGAAGCTCGCCAAGCTCAGCGCGGGTGAGCCGACGACGCTCACGGTGAAAGGCAGGAACACGATTACCATTCAAGATGTGCTCGTCGGCGAAGTGTGGCTGGGTTCGGGGCAGTCGAACATGGCGATGGCCGTGAAAGACGCGAAGGACTTTGAGCAAGAAAAAGTGGCGGCGAATTTTCCGCGGATCCGGATGTTCAAGGAGGAGTCGGTGGCGGCCGAGACGGCGCAGACGGTGGGCAAGGGCGTGTGGCTCGTTTGTTCGCCCGAGACGGTCGGCGGTTTTTCGGCGGCGCTGTATTTTTTCGGACGCGAGCTGCACCAGGTGCTGGGCGCGCCGGTGGGAATGATCAACTCGTCGGTCGGTGGTACGCCGATCGAGTCGTGGATCGCATCCGAGGCACAGCGGGCAAGCGCGGAGTTAAAGCCGTTCGTCGCCTTGCTCGAAAAGGACAACGCCGCGATCACCTCCGACGCCGCGGTGAAGAAATACGAGCGCGATCTGGCCACCTGGGAGGCGGGCCAGAAGAAGGCGCGCACCGAAAAACAAAAGGCGGCCAAGCGTCCGCCGAACCCCGCGGAAGTGCGCGCGCGCAAGGGCAACCTCGGCGGCCTCTTCAACGGGAAAATCTCGCCGTTGATTCCCTACGCCATCCGTGGGGCGTTGTGGTATCAGGGCGAGGCGAATTCGACGCCGGCGAAGGCGCCGTTCTACGAAGCGCAACTGCGACTGTTGGTGAACGATTGGCGGGCGCGTTGGGGCTACGAATTCCCGATTGCCTGGGCCCAGCTGCCGAATTTCGGTGGCCCGGGGCGTGACTGGCCGGCGGTGCGGGAGGCGATGTTGAAGACCCTCGCGCTGCCGGGAACCGGCATGGGCATCAACATCGATATCGGCGAAGAAGAGGACATCCACCCGAAGAACAAGCAGGAGATCGGTCGCCGGCTGTCGCTGTGGGCGCTGGGTACCGTTTATGGCCGCAACGTGCCGGCGACGTCGGGTCCGCTGCCCATCGGACACGAAGTACGGGCGAAGGAAATCGTCCTGCGCTTCAACCACGTCAATGGCGGACTGGTGGCAAAGGGGGGGGTGTTGCGGGGATTTGTGGTGGCGGGGGAGGATCGTCAGTGGCAGCCCGCCCTGGCGCGCATCGAGGGCGGCACGGTCGTGGTCTCAAACCCGGAGGTGCCGCAGCCGGTCGCCGCACGCTACGCGTGGGAGAATTTTCCGGCGTGCAATCTCTACAATGGAGCCGGTCTGCCGGCGTCGCCGTTCCGGACCGACGAATGGAAGTGAAATCACCTTTTGGCGGCTGGCACCCCGTTCGCCGCGGGTCTCGGCGGCACTGCCGGGTGGGTTTCCCATTTTGACGCGATGGGCTGCCAACTGGCCATGCCCTCGTGCCAATAATAGTCTGCTGCCGTGATGGCATGCCCGTCCAAGAGCTGCGTCACACCGTCTTCCGGGTAGAGCCCCAGCATTTTTCCATCGCGGGCAAAATAGATGTCCATGGTGGTGGATCGACTCGGGGCGACTATTCTCCAGCCGAATCGGGCGAAAATTGCCGTGACGTCAGGTGGCGGGCAGAAGGCATGCGATGAGCCGAGGGAGAGCGAGGTCGGACGCGAGCGGCTTTCACGTAGCGATTGATTTTTACGGATCGTAAACAATTTCCACGGATCGCGCGCGACGAGACTCACTGGGCGGGCGGAAACGACGGAGGACTATGCGAGAAAACACGCCCAGAGAAAGCCCGGACGGTTTCCCGTACCGCCCGCCAGCCGAGTGCGGTGGTCGGCCGCGCGAACGGTCAGGCCTTGGCCGGTTTGCGGCCGCGGTGGCGGCGCCAGAAGACGAGGGCGGCGGAGGCGCCGAGGAAGATCGCGCCGTAGGTGGCGGGCTCGGGGGTCGGGCGGATTTCCTTGCCGAACCAGCC
>SXGT01401797.1_pt1 | contig 39898 bp, 38 predicted proteins | sample 3176221 | NCBI WGS metagenome assembly SXGT01 (sample SAMN11356862, study PRJNA531348) | freshwater metagenome | isolation source: freshwater sample F1-120 | place: China: Fuxian Lake, Yuxi | collected 2017-12-25
GATCCTGTTGGCCTCCGGCCTGCTCGACAAACCGGTCTCTGTTCCCTGGTGGAACGGATTGAAGTTGCGGCTCACCACCTACAACGGACCCTCAACCCCTAATTCTTAGGTGTATTGTTGTCCGTGGAAATTCAGGCTAGAGAACATCGTAATCTCTGCCGCTTTTTGCGATCTGACGAAGAAGCGAATCGGACGTTTAGAAGGCGTCGCTCTTCCGGCTGATCAGCGAAAGAAACTCATCCCGCGTTTCCTTCCGCTCGCGAAAAGCCCCGAGCATGGCGCTCGTGATCGCGCCCGAGTGCTGTTTTTCCACGCCGCGCATCATCATGCAGAAGTGCCGCGCCTCGCACACAACTCCCACACCAAGCGGCTCGATCATCGCCTGGATCGTCTGCGCCACTTCCTGCGTCAGGCGTTCCTGTATCTGAAGCCGCCGCGCGAATACGTCCACAATCCGCGGAATCTTGCTTAGCCCGATCACGCGAGTGGTGGGCAAATAGGCAACATGCATCTTCCCGAAGAACGGCAGCATGTGGTGCTCGCACAGGCTGAAGAACTCGATATCCTTCACGATGACCATCTCGTCGTACTTAACCGAGTACAACGCGCCGTTGACGACCTTGGCGGGGTCCATGTGATAGCCGCTTGTCAGGAACCGCATCGCCTTATCCACCCGCTGCGGCGTGTTGCTCAAGCCCTCGCGTTCCGGATCTTCGCCTAACTGCGCCAGGAGTTCGCGAATGTTCGTTTCGATGGAACGGTCCTCGCGCTTGGGAGTCATCACCCTCACGGTTGCGTTGTTCTTCTTCATGCTTCCGCCACTTCAAAGATGTTACGATCCGTCTCCGCGATTCGGACTTTTTCAAGCGCGGGCCACGGGCCGGGAAACACGCTCTCCCAACGGTCCTTCAGGCGGCGATACACTTCACGCCCGAAATTCTCCGTAGTCGGAACCTCCTCCGCGAAGCGCGGGACCTCCGAGTTCAGATTCCGGTGGTCGAACGGCCGCAGCACCGCCTCCTCCACCAGGCGGTCAAGCGCCGCAGGGTCCAGAGCGCGTCCCGAATCGTCGAGCGGGCCCCGTGCGCTGATCTCCAACCGGTAATTGTGGCCGTGTCCGAACGGATTGTTGCATTTTCCGTAGAGCACCCGGTTCTCCTCGTCCCGCAGTTGAGGAGCGTGAAGGCGATGCGACGCCGATAAACGGTAGACGCGGGTCACGCGAATCATGCCCGGTCACCCGCTTCGTGCTCTCCAAAGTAATCGACGAACAGGTCCTCGGTCTCGTAAAGTCGCACGGCTTCCAGCCCCGAGCCGCCGCTTGTCAGTCGCGGAGCGATCCTTCGCCAAATCTCGATCGCGATGTTTTCCGTGGTGGGAATCACGCGGTCGAACGGCGGCACCTCGTGATTCAGGAATCGATGGTCGAAAGGCTCCACCACTTCCTCATTCAGGATCGCCTTCAGCACTTTCAGGTCAAGCACCATCCCCGTGACCGGGTCCGGATCTCCGCGGAGCGTTACCTCCACCACGTAGTTGTGTCCGTGGCCGTTTGGATTCGCGGCCGCACCGTAGATTTCCCGGTTCCGATCGTCCGTTAGCGCCGGGTTGCGGCAAACGTGCGAGGCGGAGAATTCGACTTTTCGGGTAATCAGCATGGAGCGGACACCATTACTGATGTCCCAGAACGTCATCGAGATGCACTAAACTTATTATAGAACGCAATGAACGCACCCCAATCCGAGCGCACCTTGAAGGCGCTGATCGGACTGCTGCTCGCAGTCTTCGTATTCGTGATCTACGACTCCGTCCGGGAGACTATCGTCGTCGTGGGCGATAGCGCTCCAGCCTTCAGCGTCACGACGGATTCAGGCCGTGCCGTCTCCCTGGGAAATTTCGGGGGAAAGCTTCTGGTGCTGAATTTCTGGGCAACCTGGTGCCCGCCCTGCATTCAGGAAATCCCGTCGCTCAACCAGTTTCAGAGGCGGTTTCAGGACGCCGGCGTGGTGGTGCTGGGTGTGAGTATCGATAAGGACGAGAAAGCATACAGGAACTTCCTTGGGAAGGCGCGCGTGGGATTCCTCACGTCGCGCGATCCGGAAGCGAAGATCAATGGCGAGTACGGCACGGCGAAGGTGCCGGAGACCTACATCATCGATACCAAAGGAAAGGTTGTGCAGAAACTGATCGGCCCGCAGGATTGGAACGATCCTGGCATCCTCCGCGACGTTCAGGCTTTACTGAGGAGCAACCCATCGTGATTGCGGCCGAAGCGCGCGCGAAGCTGATAGCGGTGGTAGGGGCGCGAGGCTACCTCGAACGCCCGGAAGATCTGCTGCTCTACGAATACGACGGAAGCGTGGACAAGGCGCGTCCGGACATGGTCGTGTTTCCGCGTTCGACGGATGATGTCGTCGCGATCGTCAGGATCACCAACGAATACTCGATACCGATCGTCGGCCGCGGTTCGGGGACCGGCCTCAGCGGAGGTGCGATTCCAAGAGCCGGCGGAGTCATCATCGGCTTCTCCCGAATGAACCGGATTCTCGAGATCGACCTTGAAAATGAGCGTGCGGTGGTGCAGCCCGGCGTTGTGAACCTGGATTTGACGCTCGCGGTGCAGGGCGACAAATATTTTTACGCCCCCGATCCTTCGAGTCAGCGGGCCTGCACGATCGGAGGCAATGTCGCGGAGAACGCCGGAGGGCCGCACACGCTGGCCTATGGCGTGACGACGAATCACGTGATGGGTATCGAAGTGGTCTTGCCGGACGGGACGGTTTTCGAGACGGGTGGCAAAGAGATCGATGGGCCCGGATACGATTTGACGGGCCTGCTGACTGGCTCCGAAGGCACGATGGCGCTGGTGACAAAGATCACGGTTCGCCTGATGCGCGCGCCGGAGATGGTGAAGACGCTGCTTGCGGTTTACGATTCGGCCGACGATTGCGGCCGTACGGTGGCGGAGATCACGGCTCGCGCCATTACGCCGGTAGCGGTCGAGATGCTTGACGGAGTGATGCTGCGGATGGTGGAAGAGGCCACGCATGCGGGCTTCCCCATGGACGCCGCCGGCGTTCTGTTGATCGAACTGGAAGGCCTTAAGGAAGCCGTGGAAGAGCAGGTGGAGCAGATTCGCGAAGTCGCCATGGCGTGCGGCGCGCGTGAGTTGCGCGTGGCCCGGACGGCCGAGGAACGCGAGTTGCTTTGGAAGGGAAGGAAGAACGCGTTCGGAGCCGTCGGCCGCGTAAGTACCTCTTACTACGTGCAGGATGGCGTGGTTCCCCGCAAGCAGATTGCCGCCACTCTGCGCAAGATCGGCGAAGTGGCGGAAGGGAGCGGGCTCACGATCAGCAATATTTTTCATGCCGGGGACGGCAACATGCATCCCATTATTCTGTTCGATTCCCGCAAGCCGGGGGACCTGGAGAAGGCGAAGGCGGCCGGCGAAACGATCCTCGAATATTGCATTTCCGTCGGAGGGTCGATCACAGGCGAGCATGGAGTAGGCATGGAGAAGAACGAGCTGATGAGCCAGTTGTTTACACCGGAGACGCTCGACATGATCCGGAACTTTAAGAACCTTTTCGATCCGCGGAACCGGCTGAATCCCGGCAAGGTACTTCCGACAGGGAAAGGCTGCCTGGAGATTCGGCAGCAGCCGCTCGCGCCGGCGAGCCTGGTTTACTGAAAGGAAGCTCCAGAGGGGACGTTGAAGGAAAACGGCTGCGCCCGGGCATTTTGGGGGCTGGCCATCGCCGTTTTCGGACTGTGATTGGTGTCGGGGAACGCTCGCTTGCCCTGCCGTTTGAAAATTGCAGGCGTTGATTTCACATTCTTGAGAGGGCGCACTGAGAGGACGTATGTTGCGAAGAATGTTTCTGGCTCTGCCAGCCGCCGCTGCCGCCCAGACGGGGGTTCAGACATCAGCCAGGAAGGCCGTGTCGAAAAAGGGTTCCGGGGCAAAGACCGCCTCTCGCGCGGCGCTGAGCGCTAAGGAGCGCGTGAACCGCGCCCTGCGCGGAGGGGACGCGGACCGTCCGCCGTTCACGTTCTGGTATCACTTCGGCCTGGAGAAGCGTCCGTTCGACCGCCACGCCAAGGCGACCCTGGAGTTTCATCGCAAATTCCGCACGGATCTTGTAAAGGTCATGAGCGACTACCCTTACCCGAAGGCCAAGGGAAAATGGCACGAGCTCAAAGTAGACGGGAATCCGTTTCCGGAACAGATTAAGGCGCTCGAGGCGATAAACGACGGCATCGCCGGCCGCGCGCACTTCGTCGAAACGATATTCAATTCCTGGACAGTTGCGGAAAAGCTTTCTTCGAAAGACGAAGTCCTCCGGATGAAGAGCGAAAATCCGCGGGGTCTGCTTGCCGCCCTCGAGATCATCGCGGAATCCCAGACGCATCACGCTCGAAAGGCTGTTGAAGCGGGCGCGTCTGGTATTTTTCTCGCGATCGCCAACGCCCAGGAAGGCGTGTTGTCGCGCGCGGACTATGCGAAGTTCGGCGAGCCTTTCGACCGGCTGATCCTGAAAGGGGTGGAATCCGCGCCTCTCAATACGCTGCACCTGCATGGCGACAAGGTCTACATGGACCTGTTCTATTCCGGCTGGCCGGCGGCGGCGATCAACTATTCGGCGCACGCGACCGGAGTCGGCATCGCCGAAGTGCGTCAGAGGTTTTCGGGACTGATCATCGGCGGAATCGAAGAAACGAAGTACCGCACGCTCACCGAAGCCGGCTTGAAGACGCAGTGGCAAATGGCCGGGGATGCGGCGGGCAGGCGTTTCGTTCTCGCGCCGGGATGCTCGGTTCCAAACGAAACAACGGACGAAGAGATGCTTCGTCTGACGAAAGCGATCAAAGCCTGAATGAACAACAACGATAAAATTGCGCTCGTAACGGGCGCTGGCAGCGGCATCGGCCGCGCGGTGGCGATCCGCCTGCAATCGGCGGGATATTCGGTGGCGCTCGCGGGACGCCGCGAGGCGGAACTCGAGAAGACGGCCGCTCTGGCGGATCCTTCGGGCGGCAGGATGCTCGCCGCCGTCACCGACGTGAGCGAACCGGATTCCGTGCGCTCCCTGTTTGCGAAAACCGTCGCCGCGTTCGGCAGGCTCGACGTTCTCTTCAACAACGCGGGCACAAACGCGCCAGGCATTCCGATGGAGGACCTGACGTTCGAAATGTGGCAGAAGGTCGTCGGCGTGAACCTCACGGGAGCGTTCCTCTGCGCGCAGGAGGCCGTGCGAATCATGAAGGCGCAGGAACCGCGAGGCGGACGCATTATCAATAACGGCTCGATTTCCGCGCACACGCCCCGGCCGAACTCGGCCCCTTACACGGCCACGAAACACGCGATCACGGGGCTCACGAAGTGCATTTCGCTCGATGGCAGGAAGTATGACATCGCGTGTGGGCAGATCGATATAGGGAATGCCGCAACGGAAATGACCGCACGAATGACCGCCGGAGTGGCACAGGCGAATGGCACGACTATGGTGGAGCCGAGGATGGACGTGCGGCACGTGGCCGATGCGGTCCTCTACATGGCGAATTTACCGTTGGACGCGAACGTAGAGTTTATCACGGTGATGGCGACAAAAATGCCGTTCGCCGGGCGGGGTTGATCAACCAGTTAAAGTGGCGAGGCCAAGCCGGCCAAGGTGCTTTTCCATCCGGCGGCGCAGTACGGAGCGGGCGCGCAGCAGGCGGGACTTCGCCGCGGTAACGGTGATTCCGAGCCGGTCCGCCACATCATCGATCGGAAGTTCGTTCACGTCACGAAGCCACAACGCACTCCTCAGAAGCGGCGGGATGCGCCGGATCTCCCGGACTAGGACTTCGCGGATCTCGCTCGCGGCGAATCCAGCTTCCGGGCCGGCGCCGGCGGATGCGAGTTCGAGGGGACGGCCGGTATCCGGGTTTTCCCGGGTGTCGAGTGAAATCAGACACGCGCGCCGCTGCTGACGGAGCCGCATCAGGCATTGGTTGACGACGATCCGCATCAGCCACGTGGAAAACTTTGCCTCGCCGTGAAATTTTCCGATATTCCGCCACGCGCTCCAGTAAGCGTTTTGCACCTCATCTTCGGCGCATTCGCGTTCGCGCAGTATCCTGACGGCTTGGCGTACGGACTGGACGTAGTGCCGCCGGAACAACTCCGAAAAGGCCGCGTCATTCCCTCCCTGTGCCAGCCGGACGAGTTCGGAATCCAAAAGGTTTTGCATCGCTGTTCTCTTCTCCAGATTCAAAAATATCAGACAAGAGCCGCATAATTTCAGTGACTTTAAAACTGTTTTGAGCCATAGTAAAATTATCGCTTCCTATTTCAATATGGATAAAACGGGATTCGCAATTTCGCCGAAAACGCCCACTGCGATCGAGGATGTGCTGGCATCTCACGAGATTGGGGCGAAGCTGAACCGGCTCCGGCTCCGAAAGAAAATCTCCCTGGTGGACCTTGGAAAGCACACGGGCCTTTCGGCTTCTCTCCTGTCTCAACTGGAGAACGGGAAGCTCACGCCGACGCTGCCGACGCTCGCGCGCATCGCCATGGTGTTCGACGTCGGTCTCGACCACTTCTTTGAAGGCCGCCAAAGCCGGAAGGTCTTCTGCGTGGTCCGGTCAAGCGAACGGATACGGCTTCCCGATACGCCGGATTTGCCATCGCCCTCCTATTTTTTTGAATGCCTGGCCTACCCCGCCGTGGGCAAGAGCATGCAAGCCTATTTCGCGCGGTTTCCCAGACGCACGAAGCACGCGGCGGCTCATTTCCACGATGGTTGGGAATTCCTCTATGTGGTTGAAGGCAAGCTCGAGATCCGGATTCACGCCGCGAGCCATCAATTGGCAGCAGGCGACAGCCTTTATTTCGACGCTTCCGAGCCCCACAGTTATCGCGGGGCCGGGCAATCCGGCGCTAGTGCGATCGTGGTTGCGCTGCCCCTCCGAATTTAGAACCATCGTAGTTTGTACGTTTGGCAATCCTTGCAGTCTGTGAATAGTGGAGATAATGAGAATGATGTACGAGAGCAACCTGAACCTTCTGCGTTCCGTTCGTGCGGAAACGCTCCGCATCAGTCAGGGCTTGACCCAGGCACAACTGGATTTCGCGCCCTCGCCGGGCAAGTGGACGGCTGGAGAAGTGCTTGACCATATCCTGCTCGCCGAGAAGCTTTATCGCGATCTGATCGGACAGTTGATCGATCTCACCAAGGCGGGGCGTGTGGCGGAGATCGACAAGGGGTTTGAAGACGTCAACACGTCCATCTTCTTCATCCCCCAGGCGGTGCTGCCTTATTTAGCCGTGCCCCTGACCATTTTCAACATGTTCGTGCCGGGTTTCGTGCGCGAGGCGATGACGCGTTTCCGCCTCATGCCCGTTCAACGGCCGGATATCGCAAGCCCGCGCAAGGGGCGCCCCGCCGCGGAGCTCCGCGATGATCTCCGGGCTTCAATCGCGGCAACCGAAGGGCTGCTGGCGGCCAACCAGTCGCTCGATTACACCAGGATGCGCTACAGGCACCCGTTAATGGGGGACAACAACGTCCTGCAAGTTCTTCGCATCGTCTCGTCCCACGAGCAACGCCATCAGTCTCAACTGAACGATATCCTTCGCTCCCGGGCCTTTCCAAAAGCGGCTTGAAATGCGTGCGCTCACGCTCATCCCGATTCTCTGCACGCTGATCCCCTCGACGAGAGCGGCCGCTGAGGACTGGATTCGCATCGGTGCTCCGGAGAAGGCTGGGTTCGAGGTTTTGACCACGGCTGGCGCGCATGCCGGGCGCGAGACGCTTGTGCGTTTCGAGCAGTTCCGCCACGCACTCGGCTGGATCACCGGCAAGGCGGACCTGAGGGGCGACTTGCCCGTTCGCGTCATCTTGTTCAGGAAATCGCAGGACGCGCGCGGTTGGCCGGAAGGCGTCACAGTGGCACGCGATCGAGGCGCGATTGTCCTGGCCGCCGGAGCACCGCCTTCGCGGGAGGTCCTGAGGGCCACCGCGCGTTTGTTGCTTGAGACGGGCTTGGAGCGTATGCCGCAACCGCTTGAGACGGCTCTCACGGCGCTGATGTCCACGCTTGACGTCTCCGGGATTCGGATTACCATCGGCCGTCCGGTGCCGCCCGCCGAACGAACGCGCGAATGGGCGCGCCTTCAAATGCTCGCGACCAGCCCCGAATATGCGGGCAGGATGCGCATCCTGTTTTCCAACATCCGAAAAGGCGTGGACGAAGAGACGTCCTATCGCAACGCGTTTGAAAAATCGCGCCAGGAAATCGATCGGGAGTTGGACCGGTATGTGGCCGCGGGCCAGTTTCAGACGAATCCGGTCTCAAGCCGACCCATGGCGGAGAAGGATTTTCCGGAGAAACCGGTGGGGGCGGAGTCAATTCGTCTGGCGCTCGCGGACCTTCTCGTAGAGGCGAAATCCCGGCCCCTCTATGAAGCGGCTGTTGCCGCAAAGGCTTTCGCGGCCGAGGCGAACGAGGGTCTCGGCCTGCTCGATCTACAAGGCGGACGCAATGCGGAGGCGCGAGCGCGCTTCGCGGCGGCAATCGGCGGCGGCGTCACCGGCACGCGCGCGTATATCGAGTACGCCCGGCTCGAAACGGACCGCGAAAAGGCCGTGGCGGCGCTGGAGAAGGCCATCAAGCTGAATCCGAAATCGGCCGAGGCCCACTTCCTGCTTGGAGGCGTGGAACATCTGAAGACCGCCGCCGCGCTCGATCCGAGACGCGCCGATTACTGGCAGGCGTTAGCCGAGGTCCAGTTGCACGCCGGTGACTTCGGCAGCGCCGCCAAAGCATGGCGATCGGCCGAGCAAGCTTCGACTACGGATGAGCAGCGCAAGCGCATGCAGGCCGCCAGGCTCGCTATCGAAGCCCAGCGGCTCGACTGGGAGGCCGCGGAGAAGAAACGGGTTGCGGAAGAAAAAGAGCGCGAGATCCGAAAATTGAAAGACGAAGCCATCAGCGAAATTCGGGCCCTTGAAGCCAAGGCGAATCAGGGCAAGTCTCCCGGCGAGCGCGGAAAAGACGTCGTGGAGTGGTGGGACGGCCCCAATGTTCCCGCGAGCGCGGCCGGCAACCTCACACAGGTGGATTGCATCGCCCGGCAGTTTCGTCTGGTGATTGAGACCGCGGACGGCAAGCCTGTGAGGCTCGCGGTTCGCGAACCCGCGAAAATCACAATCATTGGCAGCGGCGAGCAGACTCTCGGCTGCGGCCGTCAGAAACCTCGTGCGGTCCTCGTCGGGTACTTTCCCAAACCGGACGCCAAGCTCGGCACGGCCGGCGACGTAGCGACCATCGAGTTCAAGTGACGAGTAATCGCTGGTTCCTTCTGAGCGTATTCCTGCTCTCGTCCTCAATCAATTATCTGGACCGCTCGGCTCTCGCCGCGCTCGCTCCTCTGGTGCGCGCGGAGTTCCGCCTCTCGAACGCCGAGTACGGTTTCGCGGTCACCGCCTTCTCGATCACTTACGCGGCGGGAGCGCCCGCGGCCGGCTGGCTTATCGACCGCCTGGGGCTCGCGCGCGGCATCACGCTGGTGGTTTCGATGTGGTCGCTCGCATCGGCGGGCGTGGGGTTGACATCGGGCTTCGCGGGATTGCTCTTTTGCCGCGCGCTGCTCGGACTCGCCGAAGCCGGAGGCATTCCCGCGGCAGCGAAGGCGATCCATGCGTATTTGAAGCCCGAGGAGCGCGCACTCGGCAACAGCCTGAATCAGGGAGCGATCAGCCTTGGATTAATGATCGCCCCTCCAGCCGCAACGTGGATCGCGGCGACTTTCGGATGGCGCGCGGCGTTTCTTGCAACCGGAGTACTGGGATTGCTGTGGATTGTCCTCTGGAGGGCCGCCGATCCAGCCATCGCGCTTCAGCCTCAGGCAAGTGCCGGGTACGGTACGATGAGCGCTCGGCGCATGTGGGGATTGCTTACCGCGAACGCGCTCAGCATGGTCCTTTACTCGCTCTGGACCAACTGGACCACGCTATTTCTCACAGGCCCAGCACGCCTCAGCCTTGGAGAAGCCGCCTGGTACGCCTGGATTCCGCCGCTCCTCGCCGCGCTCGGAGGACTTGCGGGCGGGTGGCTTTCCTACAAATGGATCCGCGGCGGGATGGAGACCATCGCCGCGCGCACGCGCGTTTGTTTTTTCGCGTCGCTGGCGGGCCTGCTGACCGCGGCTGTGCCGTGGCTGGCCGGTTCGGCGGTTTGGGCGACGGCTGGAATTTCGTTGAGCATCTTTTCGGTCGCCGCATTCAGCGTGAACTTATACTCCATGCCGCTCGATCACTTTGGCGGAGCCGCTGCCGCATTTTCGGTCTCGCTGCTGGTGAGTTCCTACGGCGCGATGCAGGCTATCGTATCGCCGCTCTTTGGTTGGGCGATCGACACTTATGGCTACGCGCCGGTGTGCGCCATCGCCGCGCTGACGCCGCTCGCGGCTTACGGCGTGCTGCGGTGGACGGAGATTGACGCCGGCGGCCGCTAACGAAGCCCTCACTTCACAAACACAAGTTCTCCGAACCGTTCCGGCTTGTGCGGCCATGGCTTCGGCTCCTGCGGATTCGTCCACATACTGAGCCGGCGGTTCGGCTCGGTGCCATCCCAGCGGTTCAAGTTGGCTGTCCAAACTACGCCTGGCGTGGGCCGGGATGCGCGTTCCTCGAAGTTCCTCCACGGGATGGCTACCTCAAGACTCCAGCCATTGTCCTTGTCGCCATTCATGTTCAGCGTCCCGCGAATGTCTGTCGCAAGCTGCACGCCGTCGAACTGAAACCGCTTCAGGAAATGCCTGGCGTTCACGGCGAAGTAGTCGTAGAGGACCGCGCGGACATTCATCTCAAGGCCGTAGTAAACGGCAATCTGCGAAGGGACGGGGTTGATGAAGATCTCGACTGCATCGTCGCGATAGGTCGGGTCGTCGCGTTGCGTAAACTGCGCGGTGATATCGGTGTCGTCGCAGTCGTAGGAGACGTAGAGAAATTCATCGTCCCAAAGGAGACGCGCGGTGGTCTTCTGCTTCGCCCCGGTCTGGAAGTCCCACGGGAAGCCGAACTCGACCTTGCCGGCAGCTGCCCACTCGCCCGCGTCGATCTTGCCGTCGACAACAATCGGCTTTGCCGCGCGCTTCACTTCATAGCGGGGCGTCTGCCCGTGAAGCGCGGCGCAGGAAACGAGCACGATGGTGGAGAGTCTTCTTGTCACGCTGATATTCTTGCACAAGCGCGGCCTGCGATAATCGAAGACGGATGGGATTCGCCGGTTTTCTGCTCGCCGCGGGCTTGGCGTTCAACTTGTTGGACGGCGAGGGCGTGCGCCACACGGCGGCCGAGATTGCGCCCGGCAAACCCACCGTATTCTTCTTCCTGAGCGCCGAGTGTCCAATTTCGAATTCCTACGGGCCGGAGATGGCCCGAGCGTTCTCGGATTATTCGCCGCACGGCGTGAGTTTCTTGGCTGTCTACGCCTCCTCCGCGCGTAAGCATCCGTTTCCCGCCCTGATTGATGCGCCGCTGTCGCTCGCCGCGCAAACAGGGGCGGCAGTTACGCCGGAAGCGGTGGTTGTCATGGATGGGAAAACGCTCTACCGAGGCCGCATCGACGACCGATACATCGATTTCGGGAAGTCCAGAAGGGTGCCCCGGCGGCAGGACCTGCGCATCGCACTCGACGAAATTCTTGCCGGAAAAACCGTATCGCAACCCACGACGAAGGCTCTGGGCTGCGCGCTCCCCAAGCCCCCCGCTTCCGCGAAAAATGCCTCCGTCACGTTCACCGAACACATCGCGCCAATCCTTTACAAAAACTGTGCGGCGTGCCACCGTCCGGGAGAGGCCTCGCCGTTTTCGTTGCTGACCTATGAGGACGCAGCCAAGCGCGCCGCCCAACTTGCGGACGTGACTTCCCGCCGCATCATGCCGCCGTGGAGGCCGGAACCGGGATATGGGCACTTCGAGAATGAGCGCGGTCTGAGCGCGGCGGAGATCGCGGAGCTCGTGAAGTGGGCAGGCGATGGCGCGCCCGAAGGCGACCCGGCGCGGCTGCCGCGGCCCCCGAAGTTTCCCGATGGCTGGCGGCTCGGAACGCCCGAGCTTACGGTCGAAATGAAAGCGCCGTTCACCGTCGCCGCGGATGGACCGGATCAATACATGTGCTTCGTCATTCCTTTGCCGATACAGGCGGACCGATGGGTCAAGGCCGTCGAGTTCCGTCCGGGCAACCGCAAGGTGGTGCACCACGCGCTGATGTTCACGGATACCAGCGCCGCCACGCGAGGCCGCGACAGTTATCCATGCTTCGGCGCGCCGGGCTTTCTGCCGGGCGGCGGGCTCGGCGGTTGGACTCCTGGCGCGGAGCCGGTCCGCATGCCGGAGAACACAGGCGTGGCGCTGCGAAAGGGCGCGAATCTGGTGCTTCAGCTCCACTTTCACCCGACGGGCAAGCCGGAGGAAGAGCGGGCGAGCGTCGGCTTTCACTTCGCGGACCGTGCGCCGGAGAAGCGTCTGGCGGACATTCCACTCGGTTCGCGCAACATCGATATTCCGCCCGGCGAACGTGCGTACAAGGTACGGGACGCGTTCACTCTTCCGGTGGATGTTGACGCGATCGGGATCGTGCCGCACGCTCACTACTTGTGCAAGGAGATGAAGGGCATCGCAGTGTTGCCAAACGGCAAGAAACAGTGGCTATTGTGGATTCGCGACTGGGACTTCAACCGGCAGCAGCAATACCGGTATGCGAAGCCCGTCCGCCTGCCGGAGGGGACGCGCGTCGAGATGGAGTTCTCCTACGACAATTCAGACGGCAATCCGAACAACCCGAATCATCCGCCGCGCCGCGTGGCGTGGGGTCCGGATGCGGGCGACGAGATGGCCGGTCTGCATATTCAGGTGATTCCGGTGCGCGCCGCGGACATGGGAGAGCTATCGGCCTCGCTCTGGGGAAAGTTCATGAGAATGGTTGGAGGTGGATTCTACCGGCAGGCCGAACCGGTGAAATAAGCGCCTATATGAAGCAACCCATCTGGAATTTTGAACAGGAACCGGCGGAAGAGCCGTGCGATGAGACGTCGTATAACCTGCGCGCCTACTTCGACCGCATGCCGCAGGAGAAGATGCAGACGTATCGCGCGGATTGGACCGATGCGGCGGTGATCGCATGGGACGGTAATTTCAAGGACGACGGCACGCTCATGCTGATCTGTTCCGAGCGCGAGGTGGATATTGAAGAGTATCGCCGCGTGCTGGCGCAGTGCATCGCATACCGGGAACGGGCAGGCGCGTAAACCTCCAGCCGTGCTCGACCAGCTTCTGGAAGATTGCGGCCGCGCGGCTCGATCCCACCTGGGCCAGGGCCGTGGCAACCAGGAGAGCAGGCCAGGTTCCGTAGCGTTGGACTTGCGCGGCACCGTATTGCTCGATGATCGCGTCCTGCTGAGGATGCTCGCGCAGAAACGAAACCAGCGAATCCGCGTTTCCATCCCGTAGCGCCCGATTCAGCGCAGATTGTCGTCGCCAACGCGTGCGTAAGGAACCGAACATTCTTAGGCCTGCGGCTAACCAAGGCCTTTCCGATCTCGTAGGATATTGGTTTTCCGCACCATCCATCCGAAGGGAGCAGAAACGCCATGCAGTACAGTGGCCTCCGAAACTGCGTCGTCTTACGACACTACGGTTCGATCCAGCGCACCGCTTCCGCGAACGCCTCGAACAGCTTCCTCTGCGCGCTGTCGCTCTTGACGCAGTCTTCTGGATGCCACTGAACGGCGACGGCAAATTTCTGGTCGGGCTTTTCGAACGCCTCCACGACGCCATCGGCCGCGCGCGCGCTCACCGTCAACCCATTGCCAAGTTTGTCGAGTGCCTGATGGTGCCTCGAATTCACCTGGACCGGACCCTCACCCACAATTCCCGCCAACCGCGTTCCCGGCTTCACTTCAATGGCATGCGCCGGTTTCGAAGCGTCTTCGGGAACTTTGGGAACCACGCGATGGCCCGCCGCCGGATCGAGATGCTGCTCGAGCGTGCCACCCATGGTCACATTAAACAGTTGCATGCCGCGGCAGATCGCGAGCACCGGAAGGTCCGCGCGAAGCGCCTGTTTCAGGAGTTGCTGTTCCATCGCGTCCCGGCGCGGATCGGGCTTTTGCGTTTCGACCCTTCGCGTCTGCCCGTACTGCCTGGGATCGACGTCGGTCCCGCCGCTGAGCAACAAGCCGCCAATGCCATCGAGGGATTTGATGCCGTCCTCCGGGCTGACTGGGACGGGCTCCAGCCCCGCCTGCCGAAGCGCCGCCAGATAGGGCTCCCGCCGGCTGTCTCTTCCAAACGTAACCGCTACCTTCATTCTCCGCTGCCCGGTTCCTTGTCGATTTGCCTTTTCACTTCCACCAGCCATCGTAGCGTGACAAAATTCACGACCGCAAGGAAAGTGGCGATTTCGAAAGCGCCGTACCCAACCGCCGCGCCCAGCGCGCTCACGCTCCAGATGCTCGCCGCCGTCGCGGTGCCGTGAATGCTGCTTCCCTGCTTTATGATTGCGCCCGCGCCAAGAAATCCAATACCGGTCAGCAGGCCCTGAATCACGTTCGCGTGGCCGCCCGTCGAGGGACCAAGCGCTGTCACTGCGATCAGAACGAAGGCGCAACTCGAGGCGGCGACAAGCGGAAACGTTCGAATGCCCGCGCCATGCGTGGCGCGTTCGCGGTCCCATCCAATGGGAAGCGCCAGGGCGTACGAAATCGCGATCTTCATCAGATCCCGCCAGTGAAATGTTTGCCAGTCGAATTCAAGCATTGCCATGCTACAGTGCTCCATGTATGGTAACCCTCAACCGCCAGATTACGCTCGCAGCTCGACCCGTCGGCATGCCTAAAGAGTCCGATTTCAAGATGGTGGAATCGCCCGTTCCTTCGCCCGCGGAAGGCGAAGTTCTCCTGCGTTCCCTGTACCTCTCGGTCGACCCTTACATGCGCGGCAGGATGAACGAAACGCGCGGCTATGCGGACCCGGTCGTGCTGGGAGCCGTGATGTTGGGTGGTGCGGTGGGTGTGGTGGAGGAATCGCGGAGCCCGGCGTTTGTGGAGGGAGACATCGCTGTGGGCATCCTCGGCTGGCAAGACTACGCTGCCCTCCCCGCCAAAGATCTGCGCAAGGTGAACCCTTCGCTTGCCCCGATCACCACAGCGCTTGGAATTCTTGGTATGCCCGGTCTTACGGCGTATTTCGGCCTCCTGGACATTTGCAGTCCGAAGGCGGGTGAGACGGTCGTGGTGTCGGGCGCGGCCGGCGCGGTCGGCTCACTTGTGGGACAGATCGCGAAGATCCAGGGTTGCCGCGCGATCGGCATCGCGGGCGGGCAATCGAAATGCGATTATGTCACCGGCGAACTCGGGTTCGACGGTGCGTTCGACTACAAAGGCACGGCCGATTACCACGCGAAGCTGAAGGAACTGTGCCAGAACGGCGTGGACGTCTATTTCGATAATGTCGGGGGCGCAATTTCGGACGCGGTATTCCGGTTGTTGAACACGCGCGCGAGAGTTTCGGTGTGCGGTCAAATCTCCCAATACAATCTGGAAAAGCCGGAGTTGGGGCCGCGCTGGCTGACGCAGATCCTTATCCGGCAGGCCAAGGTCGAAGGGTTCCTTGTGACGCAGTTCGCGGCGAAGTACGGGGAAGGGATCCGCCAAATGGCCGCCTGGCTCAAGGAAGGGAAGTTGAAGTACGCTGAAGACATCGCCGTGGGGTTGGAAAACGCACCGGTGGCGTTCATCGGGATGCTGCAAGGACGGAATACCGGAAAACAACTGGTGAAGACGGGAGAAACGGAGTGACGGGATGGTTCGAACAAGGTTAATCATTGGGGCGCTTGCCGCTCTTTCGGCCGCCGCCGCGGATGTTTCCTCCGCGGATTTCTACGATGCGATCCGGCGCGACGACATCACGGCGTTGAAAGGTATGCTCGCGAAAGGGAACGCCAATATTGCGGACCGGCGCGGAGCCACGCCGCTGATGCATGCCGCCGCCATCGGCAGCGCGGAGGCGGTGAAGACGCTTCTCGCGGCGGGAGCGGATGTTAAGGCAAAGAATGCGTTCGAGGTGACAGCATTGGTATGGGCCTCGGGCGATTTCGAAAAAGCGCGTCTGCTTATAGAGGCCGGCGCGGACGTGAACGCGCGCTCGAAGCAAGGGCAGACCGCGCTCATAACGGCGGCCGCAAGCGCCGGGAACGTGGAGACGGTGCGGTTGCTGCTATCGAAGGGAGCCAACGTCAAGGTGGACGGCGGCGCGGCCCTTATGGGAGCCGCCGCCGCGAACGACGCCGCGATCGTCCGATTGCTGATTGAAAATGGCGCGGATGCGAAGGCCGCGGACCGGGCCGGTAATACTGCGCTAATGGGCGCGGCCTCCGGCAATCACGTGGCGAACGTGAAGCTGCTTCTCGATAATCGCGCTGACGTAAACGCAGCTTCAACCGAGGGTGGTCAAGTGAAGAACGGCGCGATCGCGCTCAAGCAGTTGACTCCGCTGCTGATGAGCGCGGCTTTCGGCTCGACAGATCTAGTCGAGACGCTCCTGGACGCCGGAGCGCAGGTGAATGCGAAGGATGTCCGCGGCATGACGCCGCTCATGCTGGGCGTGGCATCGGAGACGCAGAATGCCGAAGTCGTGAAGTTGCTTGTCGCAGAGGGCGCGGATTTGAACGCGAAGAGCAACGCCGGCGAAACCGTACTGGATTGGGCCCTCAGGTTTGGCGACCCGAAGGTGATAAGGATATTGAAAGATGCAGGCGCGAAGACCGCTGCGGAAAACCCGAAAGTCCCGCAGCCAAACGCCACGCGGTTTGAGGAGAAGAAAGCCGTGGAAGCCGGTATTGCGCTGTTGCAGCGGAGCGTGACCGAATTTTTCAAGCAGAGCGGCTGCGTTGCGTGCCATCACCAGAATCTGACAGCCATCGCGGTGACGGCCGCTCGCCAGAAGGGCATCCGCGTGGATGAAGCGGCGGCTGCGGAACACCAGAGGACGGTCAAGTTCTTCCTGACCGGCGTGCTGGATTTCCTGCTTCAGCGAATCGATCTTCCGGGTGCGCCGGACATCGCGCTCTACTCGCTGACCGGTCTCGCCGCCGAGGGCTATGCGGCGGATTCCATCACCGACGCGGTGGCGCTCAATGTCGCGATGCAGCAGCGCGACGACGGCAGTTGGAGTGTGGGCGGCGTCTCGCGGGCGCCGATCGAAGAAAGCAATATCGCGAGAACCGTGATGGGCATCCGCGCACTACGAACTTATGGGGCCCCGGCTCTTCGACGCGGCTTCGAGCGGCGGATAGAAAGGGCAAGGATTTGGCTCGCCGCGGCCAAACCGCGGACAACCGACGACCATGCCATGCTTGTGCGCGGCTTGAAGCTAATCGGAATGGATAACGCGGTCCCGGCCGCCGCGGCGAAGTTGCTCACGTTGCAGCGCGCGGATGGCGGCTGGGCGGGCAATCCGAATCTCGAAAGCGACGCCTTCGCCACGGGCGAAGCGCTCGTAGTGCTGCACGAATCTGGGGCGCTGCGCCCGAACGACGCAGCCTGGACGCGCGGCGTCGAATATCTGCTGAAGACGCAACGGCCCGATGGCTCGTGGTACATGAAGAGCCGCGCGCCAAAGTTCCAGCCCTACTTCGAAAGCGGCTCTCCGTACGGTCACGATCAATGGATTTCAGCGGCCGCCACAGCATGGGCCGCAACGGCGATCGCGAGCGGCCTTGAGAAATAGACCGCAACATCCTCGAAGTGTTCCGGTCCCGGTTCCCGGCCACACGGGCCGCGATTGCGGGCCGGCGGGCAGGATAGGCCACCGGGAAATCCCGGGCAAGCCTGCGTGTTGCTGGTAAGATGTCTGGGTTATGCGACTACTGTCCCTGCTTGCACTTTCGATCCCGCTGCTCCACGCCCAGCCAAACGTCCTGACGCCGAAGGAGGTGGCCGACGGATGGATTCTGCTCTTCGATGGCGAATCTCTTTGGGGCTGGACCCAGGAAGGCAAAGCTCAGTGGCGCGCGGCTGACGGCGTGGTGATCGCGGACGCCGGCGATTACGGCTGGCTGCGGAGCAACAGCGAATTCGCGGACTACATACTGAAATGCGACTTCCGCACCGCCGCCGACGGAAATAGCGGCGTATTCCTGCGGTCGGCGAGAGCGGGCCAGCCGCACGAAACCGGCTATGAGTTGCAGATCTTCGACAAGCACCCGAAGTTCCCAACCGGCAGCCTGGTGGAGTACGTGAAAGCCAAACCCGTTCATCCAGCGCCTGGAGAGTGGCACTCCTACGAAGTGCTGGCGCACGGTGATCGGTTCGTTGTCCGTCTCGACGGAAAGAAGATTCTCGATGGCATCCAGGCCAAGAGCAAGGCAGGTCACATCGGCTTGCAGTATAACAAGGACAAGAAAATCGAATTCCGCAACGTGAAACTGAAGCCGCTGGGTTTGATGCCCATCTTCGACGGAAAGAGCCTGTCGGGCTGGCAGGAGGTGATCGCGCCGCGCCCCAGGGAGAAGCCAATCTGGATGGCGGCAAACAAGATGATCCACGTGGAGAAGGGACCGGGCCAGCTCGAAACAACCGCCGAGTATGCGGATTTCGTTTTGCAGCTCGACGTGCGCGCGAACTCGCAAGACCCCAATCGCCATCCCAACAGCGGCGTGTTCTTGCGAGGAGACCCGAAAGGCTATTGGTCGGGCTACGAGGTGCAGGTCCGCAACGAATTCAAGGATGGCGACCGCACGAAGCCGGTCGACTTCGGAACCGGCGGAATCTACAACATGCAACCCGCGCGCAAGGTAGTCGGCACGGACAACGAGTTCTACACACAGACCATCGTGGTTCGCGGCCGGCATTTCGCAACCTGGGTCAACGGCTATCCCGTGGGGGATTGGGAAGACACCCGCGTCGAAGGCCCGAACGCGCGCCGCGAAGCGCGACTGAAGGGGGGGCCGATCAGCTTGCAGGCGCACGACCCGACGACGAATCTCGATTTCAGGAATTTGAAAGTCGTGACGCTTCCGTAAGAGAGGGGATTGAATGCGACGCCGCCATTTTCTCGCATCGCTTGCCGCTACGACAGCGGCGCGCTCACAATCGCAAAAGTCTCCGAACGTTCTTCTTCTTATTTACGACAAGTGCCGCGCCGACGCGCTCGGCTGTTACGGGAATTCCGGAGCGCAGACTCCGAATCTCGACCAATTGGCCGCCTCGGGCACGCGCTTCGATCGAGCCTACGCGCCGCAGGCTCTTTGCGGACCGGCGCGAGCTTCGATGCTTACGGGACTCTACCCGCACGCCCACGGACTGCGCCGGAATGTGTATCCGGCGCCAACGGGACGCACCAATACGAATTTCCCGGAACCCATCGCCGACCCGTTCCGCGACTCCCGTTTCCGGCTCTGGGATAACTTCGTCTACCACTTGAACAACGCCGGATACGCGACCGGATGCATCGGGAAGTGGCACCTTGGCCCAGCGAATCCAGGCTTCTTCGACACGTTCAAGGCCTTCAACTCCCAACTGCGCCACTGGGTGGGAGAGCCGCACCGCTCGGCCTATCGTCCGGACGTCGAAACCGATGAGGGCATCCGTTTCATCGAGGCTAATGCCGCCCGCCCGTGGTTTCTGTACCAGTCATATTACGCGCCGCACGAGCCGCTTGATCCCCCCAGGGAGTGGGCGGCGAAGTTCGCCGGCCGGGAACACGCGGATTACCACTCGACCATTGCCAATCTGGACTGGAACACGGGCCGGATACTGGAGACGCTTCGGAAGAAAGGCCTGCTCGACAACACGCTCGTCATCTTCACGGCCGATCATGGACGGACGTGGATCGACCGGCCAGGTTCCGCCGAGGGCATCGCGCTGTCCTACGAGGAGGTCGCGCGCGTGCCTCTCATCGTCCGCTATCCGGCGCGGATGGCGAAGGGAAAAGTATGGCGTTCGGGGGTCAATCTGGCGTCGGTTGCGCCCACCATCCTCGATGCCTGCGGTGTCTCTCGCGGCCTGGGACTGCTGACCGACAGCTTCGCGCCGGACCTTCATGCCGCGAGTCTGTTCAACACCGTGACAGGAAGCGATACGTGGAGCGAACCTGTTGTCCTGCAAAACATCCCGCAGCGCGCGATCGACGGTTCGCTGTTCGACGAGCGCGCGATTCGCACCGGGCGCCACAAGCTGATCGTGAGGAAGTATGATCTGCGACCGGAGTTCCGGGCGGGAGAGTTGTACGACCTCGAAGCCGACCCTGCGGAGTTCTCCAATCTCTACTCGAAGCAGCCGAAGCTAGTTGGGGAGCTGGCGGTGCAACTTGAAACCTGGGCCCGGCAGACGCGCGACGAAGTGGCGATGGATCTTGCGCGCTTCGTGCAAAGGAGAATGAACTGATGTCCCCTTCTCCGAAAATCACTCCGTTCCTTTGGTTCGATGGCAGCGCCGAAGAAGCGATGAACCACTACGTTTCGATCTTCCCGAATTCAAGAATCCTCGGCGTCACACGCCATGGAGACACCGTCTTTACCGCCACATTCGAGATCGAAGGCCAGAAATTCATGGTCTTGAACGGAGGCCCGGCGTTCAAGTTCAACGAAGCCATCTCACTGTTCGTCAACTGTGAGAGCCAGGGCGAAGTGGACGACTTGTGGGAGAAACTGGCCGCTGGCGGCCAGAAGGGGCGCTGTGGGTGGCTCAAGGACAAGTTCGGGTTGTCATTGCAAATCATTCCTTCGGCCTTGGGTGAGATGTTGCAAGATAAGGACCCCGCTAAAGCGAAAAGGGTCATGGAGGCAATGCTTCAAATGGACAAGATCGACATCGAGCGTTTGCGGGAAGCGTACAACCTGTAGCTCCGCGAAATTGGCTTTGGGCCGGACGGATCACGGGCGCGTTGGCAGGGCTGTTCATCCTGGTGGGATGACGTGATGAAGCTCTTCAGACCGGGTAACCTGGGTCAAGCCGTTGCCATGCATGTTAGCCTTGGCGAAGTTCAGGTCACGCCTTCAGTGCGAACGTGAATCCGAACATCGCCTGAACGGCCACAACGCGGCCGCCCTTCATCTCAACCGTGGCCGAGGCAGACGCTAAAGCGCCGCCAATCCTGATCTGGTCCGCCGCGAAACCGATCGTCGCCGATTTCGCGTTGCCGGCGAACGTGAACGAAATACACGCCCCGTCGGCACTCTCGAACGTCCCTTGGAATGCGACTACGAAGGGCGCCGCTCCGGGCCCTCCCGCAACGCTGAATCCAATGCCAATCCTGCTTCCGTTCTGGCGGACGTGAGTGAACTTTCCGCTCAGCGTGAGAACCATCTCCTTGCCGCCCGGCCGCTTCACCGCAAGCTGAAGCCCTCCTGAGAACGAGGGATTCGCAAAAACGGCTTCTATGACAATGTCCGCGGGGATCACCTGTACCTGATTCCCTTGCGAGCCCTGCGCTCCCACCGAGTAGGTGATCTGGAAATCCGGGCTCACGCGCATCGAGCCTACCAGGCTCACGTTGTGCTTTCCGTTGGCGAAGCTGTAAGCCAGTTGATTGGTTCCCGGCTGCACCTTCAACTCTCCAGGCAGCTTGAAGATGTCCTCGGTCTTGTTCGCGCGCAGATAGATGAAGTTCAGTCTGGCCTTGTCATCGGGATCGGCTCTCCAACGTCCCACGAAGAGAAGGATGGCGGTCTGATCCTGACGGCCCACGGTCTTGCTGGCGATCCGGTAAGCGAATCGGCTTCGCAGGTCCGACAGGGCTCCGTCCAGCACCGATCCGATCCCGTCGATGGTCGTGAACGCGAGCTTCATGTCGTCCCGCAGATCCCATTCGCCCCGCACTTCGAACTGGTGGGCGGATGTGAAATCCGGCCTTACGATCAGAACGCCGTCGCGCAGATCGTAGCGCGGCCTTCGCCCATCGTGAAAATTCGCCAGCGGCTCTCCGCCAGGGGCTGCCTCCCGCGACGAAACGCAAAGTTCGTTGTTCCCGTTGAAGCTCCAGACCACGTCGAAGGACTCCGTCTTCGACCCGTCGGTGGATCGCGCTATCAGTGTATTCTGCTCATCTGTGCCCCAAGTGCCAAACTTCAACCCGTTCGCCGACACCGCGCCATTCCCCGAGGTGTCGAAATCCCAGGAGTCCCCCGCTTTCCCAATGGTGAAGTTCGCCATTTAATATCTCCATGTCCGTTCTGTCATCTTGGATCAACATTCACTCCGAAGTAAAATCGGCCTCGGGGCATTCCGGGCGCGGCGTAGAAGCCGAGAGCGTAGTCGAGCTTCAGGAAGACGCCTTTCTGGACCTTGACCCGCAACCCTCCGCCGGCTCCCACCCGCGCGCCCGGACGCCCGCTGACGGCTCGATACAAGCCTCCGGCATCGACCAGGGGCGACGCCTTCACCGTCTCCCTTAGGTACTTCAGAAGCCCTCCCTTAGCGCCGAACCTCTCCGGCAAAGGAATCCACAACTCGCCGCGGAGGCTCCACATTCGGCGGCCAATCGCTTCGTCGGTTCTGAACCCGCGCACCACATCCGCGCCGCCAAAGGATGGAAGCTCGACCACAGGTGTCCGGCCATCGGCGAACCACGCACCGGTGTACACGTGCGCCTGATAACGTCTTGGAAACGATTGGACGAATTCGGAAGTCACGGAGCCAACCGCAAAGCGCGTAGTGCCGGCGAAAACAGGGACCCCTGCGTGAATGCGCGGCGAAAGAGTGAACCGGCGCTCGAACCGCAGACTGACGCCCTGGATGAAGTAAAGCGCCCCGGCGTCCAGGGTGGCGAGCTTCGTTTTCTCGTCCGGCCTCATTGCCCGCAGCAGCGTAACGGTTGTACGGCGCGCTTCGAGAAACGTTCGCAACCATCTGCCGTTGCGGTCGCGGAACAGCTCAAGAGTGGCGCCCGCGGCAGCCGACCAACGCCGCTCATCGGCGTTCGAGCCAAGAATGAACCGCCGCGCGTCGGCTTGTGTTTCGCCGGACAGGTTAAGCGAGAGCTTGCGACGCCAGTTGCCGATCCCGAAACCTACGAAATCGGTCGAATAGTCGAGGCTCCCGCTCCCCCCGGCGCTGCCGCCGCCACCCGACGCCGAAAGGCTCCGAAGCCGCCCGCCCGCGCGCAAGACCCTGATTCGCGGCCCGCCGCGTACGCCCTGGCCGGGCCGGTAATCGAGGCCGCCGCCGATGAATAGGCTGTCGGAGAGCGCGCCGTGTGCGCCGGTCAGCGGGGGAGTTCTGGAGTCGTCACGCGCCGGGGCCGATAGGCGGCGGACCTGGAGCGCGAAGGTGTTGGCGCCGCCTTGATCCGGAATGGTGTCGAGCGCAAACCCCAGTGCGGACATGCGCGCCGCAGCGCTGAGATGCCCGGCGCTCAGCAGAGGCCGCCCATCCTCGGGATACGAGATTTCACGGGCAGTTCCCAGGGACCGAAAATCCCGATCCGGCAACAAGTAGTAAAGCGCCTTGAGAGAATCACGATCATCCCCCGGCCCACTAACGGAACTGACGCGCGATCCTTCGGTCACAAACACCACGCGAATATCAGACGAAGTATCGGGCGCCTCGATCACGACATCCCCGTATCCGTCGGCTTCGGCGTAAAGGCCTTTCAGCCGCTCCTGGATTTCCGGCGCGCGCCACAGGCGGCCTTCCAACGGAGCGAGAGCCGCGAGAAAATCCGCCCGACCGGCCTTGTGGGGGCCCGTATCTTTGAACGCCACGTAGTCATGATTGCTATCCGCGCCGGCGCAGGGTGCAACGCACGCCATCCAGGGCCGGACCGGTGGCGCCACCTGAAACTTCAGCTCTCCGTTTACGCAGGGGGTGTCGAGTTGCTCTTCATCGCCCCAGACCAAGCCTGTCACCGCGCTCACCCCGGCGAGCAGCCTCAGATGGACGGCCGGCGTGAAAATTTCGCATAAGCTTCGCTGACGGAGGACCGGATCGACGGCCTGCCAGTTGGCAAACTTCCCGGAGTACCCGGCCCATGAGCCGTTGAAATGGCCCAACTCCGCATCTTCCGGGCACGGATCTTCCGAGAGGTAGCTTCCGCAATGGATGCGCCCGGGCATGCGGAAGCTCGCATTCAGGTCCGCGACAACGCTCTGGCGCGCTTTCGCCTCCGCCGGCTTCAACCGACGCAAAAGGCGGGCGTCGTCGATCAACTCACCTACGGTGAGGTAACCGTCCGCCACCGCGACTCTCACGCGCAAGCGCGGGGTTTCCGTTTGGGCCACAACTATCGCGGCGGCGCGCGCAAGGATTACAACAACGAAGAGCCCGAACCTGAGGCACATCACTATCACGACAACGGTAACACGAGCGGGAGCACGCGGACTCGGCGATGAGATCGCATTGCACCGGAAGATGCTGGTCCGATGCGGATGGACGAAGGTACGCCGTGGTCTGAAATGACTGACGCCCCGGCGGCGCGGACCTGGCGCACGCTAGGGCAACGACTGCGACATCATCGCGGCGCTGAGCAACGAGGACGCCATCCCGCGAGTCCCTTCCGGGGGCGGAACGCCGCATTTTCGCCCGACGCGCGTTGGGTGGAGTATTTCTATTGCCGCCGAAGGGGCCGGTGGGGAAATAGCTTCCAATCGCCGTTAGCCGCGCGAACTCCGTTGACGGCATGATTGGAAACGCGGCGGTCGAATTGGGAACGATTGGCCGGGTACCCGGAAGTTGGAATCCTGGGAATGCAAACCCGCGCCGAGCCTCGGATCTGAAAAAGTAGTTTACGCCTGCAGCTCCGCTGCCTCCAACATCGGAGGCCTCCGCAATACCGATCGCACGGGCTCCGTCGATGGCCTCGTCGGCAGCGACGCCGACGACGTTAACGTCAACATCACCGCCCTTTCCACGGACACCGTTGCAGAAGTGAAAGTTCTCCGGTGATCTTGCTCCACCCGCCAGGAACCACCCACCGGGGGGCAAGTACTACCGAACGGCAGCCTACAATCACCCTCGCCGCTGATTTTGCCCCAGAGCCACTCGCCGAGCCTACCCGCCGGAGAGCACCCGGGCAGCCAAGGCCACGCTCGCGGACGCGGCAATCAGCCAGAGCGTCGGTTTCTTAGTGAACGCAGTGAATGCGAAAGCTCCGATGGCAATCACCGCGGGGACCGCCCCGGTAATCGAGTCCCGAGCGAGGGGGACCGTGGAAAACGTCACGAGTCCGGCGGCTGCAATTACCAGGGTCGCGATCGCGCTCTTCACTTTGCGGCTCTCCGCGCGCGCGCCCAGATAACGCAAGAGCGGCACGATCAGAAACGCGGGCGTAACCATTGCGAGGCACCCGGCGATGGCCCCCGGGACGCCCGCCACGAAATAACCGACACTCACCACGTAGAGTCCGTTCGGCCCGGGCACGGTTCGCCCGGCGGCGACCGCTGCGTTCAACTGGCGGTCCGTAAGCACGCGATGCCGCTCGACAAGATCCGCTCGCACAACCGGCAGCGACGTCAGCCCGCTAAACGAGGTGAGCGTCGCCTTCGCCAAGAAAAGGTAAAGGACGAACGGGTTCATTGCTCCCACACCAGTCCGACGACGAATGCCCCACCCAGGAGGGGCACCGGCGCAAGTCCAAGGCCGAACGACAACACCAGCGAAATCGCGTACAACAAGACCGTACGGGTCCGGCGTCCCGTTTTGAGGTGCGGGCGCAGTAGCTGCCACACGCCCGCCGCCATCATTCCGGCCGCCGCCGCGAGCGTTCCCTCAATCGCCGCCATCGCCACGGGACTCGACCGCAGCACCTGATAAGAATGCGTAAACAGGACGACGAGGAACGCGCTCGGCATCGCGACTCCCATCACGGCCGCAATGGCGCCCGGCCATCCGAGCAGACGCCATCCTGCCCCGGCGCAGAACGCCAGTAGGTTGGTGCCTGGCACCACACGCGCCAGTCCATAAATAAGCGCGTACTGCTCGCGCGACATCCAGCCGCGAGAGGTGATCATCTCGGCCTGAAGCGCGGCCATGGTAGGATCGCCGCCGCCGAACGTAAGGTTTCCGACACGCGTGAAGAGCGCGGTCAGACGCCCTAAAGATAGAGGCTCCATTGCTGTAATGTATCATCGGGTATGCGCGGGAAATGGATTCTGCTCGCGGCTGCCGTGATTCTTGTAGCGATCGCGGCGGGCGCACTTACGCGTTTGCGGAACTCCGCGGCTGACAAGAACACGGTGTCCCTGCCGCCTCCGGCCCAGACACCCTCCAATTCAGTTGGCGCGGAACTCAATCTTACCGGTGTCATCCGTGCACAGAGGACAGTGTCCGTCAACGCTGAAATCGAAGGCACGATCGAGTTGTTCTCCGCCGAGATAGGCCAGGACGTGTTTGAAGGACAGATGGTCGCCCGTATCGGAAATCCCGGGCTTGAGAATGCTCAGCAACTGGCCATCGAAGCCGTCGCCGCAATTCAGAATCGCGTAAGCGGAATCGAGAGTTCGATCATCGCCGCGCGTCTTGAGTCTTCGCGCGCCCGAGCGGACGCAACTCGCGCCAAGCTCGAATACGATCGAACGCAGAAGGTCGCGGAGCGGCAGCATCTGTTGAATCGGGAAGGAGCCACGCCGCGTCTGGTTTTCGAAAAAGCGCAAAACGAGTTCGCGAATTCGAAGGCCGAATTCGGAAGCCTGGACGAGCTTGCGAGGCAGTCGGAGGAACGTATCACAAAGCTCCTGGGGGATCTTGACCGGGCCAGGAAGCTGCTGTCGGAAAAATCGGATGATCTGGAAGAGGCCAAGACCGAGATGGGCGCGAGCGAGGTCCTGGCGCCGGTCGACGGTCTACTGACCGCTCGCAAGAAACAAGTGGGCGACCATGTCGCTCTCGACGACGCGGCAATCCTTGAAATCGCCATCGACCTCGGGCTTCTTGAAGTGACAATCGAGCCTAAACCTGAGGCACTGGCGCGGATCAAGGCCGGTCAGGAGGCCCTCATATCAGTGGCGGAACTGGCCGTGGACGGGATGCAGGGAGAGGTCGCCGAAATCCAGAGGAATCTGGTCATCGTCCGCTTTTCGAGCCCGGACCCGGCCGTCAAACCCGCCATGACGGCGGGCGTCCGTATCAAGATAGAATAGCTCTTGAACGGCCCTACTTGTATGCAATTTCTTTCCACCAGCCTGATCGAGCTCATCACCCAGACCTCCACCAACCTGCCGCCGGACGTGAGGCAGGCGATGGGTATCGCGGCGGCCGCCGAGACGCCCGCCACGCAATCGTCACAGGCGTTGAGCGTGATCCTGACTAACATCGATATGGCGGCCGGCGACGAAGGTCCCATATGTCAGGACACAGGCATGCCGACGTTTCTGATCCACACTCCGGTTGGCGTCAATCAGATTGCGATCAGGAAGGCGATACGCGCAGCGGTTGCCGAGGCGACGCGGCGCGGAAAGCTCCGGCCGAATTCGGTGGACTCCATTACGGGCGAAAACAGCGGCGACAACCTGGGCGACGAGACACCGGTCATTCACTTCGAACAGTGGGAGGAGGACGAGATCGAAATCAGCCTCATCCTCAAGGGCGGCGGGTGCGAGAACAAGAACATCCAGTATTCGCTGCCGGCGAATCTCGATCATCTTGGCCGCGCCGATCGCAACCTGGAAGGCGTCCGTAAGTGCATTTTGCACTCGGTGTGGCAGGCGCAGGGACAGGGCTGCGCGCCGGGAGCACTGGGGGTCTGCATCGGCAGCGACCGGGCCCATGGCTACGCGCTTGCCAAGCATCAGTTGCTGCGAACTCTCGACGACACGAACCCTCATCCCGATCTTGCGCGCCTCGAAGCCGGGATTATGGACGAGGCGAATCGCCTTGGCGTGGGCGCCATGGGCTTCGGCGGCAAGGCTTCGCTCATCGGCTGCAAGATTACGGCGGCGAACCGGCTGCCGGCGAGTTTCTTCGTATCCGTGGCATATGAATGCTGGGCGTTCCGGCGGCTCGGAGTGCGCCTTGACGCGGCGAGCGGAGCGATCACGAAGTGGCTTTATCGCGATCCCGAGCGTCCAGTGGAGCGAATGACGAAGGGCGAAGGCTTCGCGCTCTCGGGCAGGGAGGTTGTTCTAAATCCGCCGCTGACCGAGGCGCAGATGCGCGCGCTCAAGGTGGGCGATGTGGTGTTGATCAGCGGCGAGATGTTCACGGGCCGCGACGCGGTTCACGCCCACCTGATGAAGAATCCCCCGCCGGTCGATCTGCATGGCGCGGTGCTCTATCATTGCGGTCCTGTGATGCTGAAGCAGGGCGAACAGTGGGCGGTGAAAGCCGCGGGTCCGACGACGAGCATTCGCGAGGAGCCATATCAGGCCGACGTCATCCGCAATTACGGAGTGCGCGCGGTGATCGGCAAGGGTGGCATGGGGCCGAAGACTCTGGCGGCATTGAAGGAGTGCGGCGCGGTGTACCTCAATGGCATCGGTGGAGCGGCGCAGTACTACGCGCGGACAGTCGAGCGCGTCCTCGGGGTAAGCCTGATTGAATTTGGGATTCCGGAGGCGATGTGGCATCTGAAGGTGAATAACTTCATGGCGATAGTGACGATGGACGCTCACGGTAACAGTCTGCACGCGGATGTGGAAACATCCACGGCGGAGGCTCTCAGAGCCCTGCAAACGGTCTAGATGATGCGAGCCGGGGCTATCTGGATCGCATTCGCCGGGGTGGCGCTCGCGCAGACCGCGCCCAACCAAATTCGCCGCCTGGTCGAGCCGTCGCTGCAATCGCCCGACGTGGTGGCATCCGAGCTGCGGCGTTACATTCTAAAGCAGGCTCCACAACTGTTTGTGCCAGCCTCCGCCGCGGAATGGACGAAGGAGGCCGCGCGCCTTCGGCGCCACCTTCTCGACAACGTAGTCTTCAACGGTTGGCCGCGTGAATGGGTGGACGCCCCTCTCAGAGTGGAAGACCTCGGACTGATTCCCTCCGGTGCGGGTTATCGCACTCGCAAGTTGCGATATGAAATCGTCCCGGGCATGTGGACCAGCGCCATCCTCTACGAGCCTGAGAACGCGGTGAAAGCGCCCGGCATTCTCAACGTTAACGGTCACGTGGGTCCGTCCGGCAAAGCGATCGAGTACAAACAGAAGCGGTGCATCCAGCAAGCGAAACTCGGGATCTATTCCTTGAGCCTCGAATGGTTCGCGTTCGGTGACATGGCGCATGTGGAGAACGCCCACTGGTACGGCGCGCATCTGGATCTGGCCGGCGCGAATGGAGTCGGTCTCTTCTATCTCGCCATGCGGAAGGGCCTCGACTATCTGGACTCCCATCCGAAAGTGGACCGGAAGCGCCTCGGCGTCACAGGCCTGTCGGGCGGGGGATGGCAGACGATCGTCCTGAGCGCTTTGGACGAACGGGTCGCAGTATCGGTACCCGTAGCCGGCTACTCCGCGTTGACGTCGCGCATCGAGCGGCCGGAGGACACTGGCGACATTGAGCAGAACCCCACGGATTTTCTCCTTGGCCAGGATTACACACACCTCACCGCGATGCGTGCCCCCCGGCCCACGCTCCTGATCTACAACGCGGAGGACGATTGCTGCTTCCGGGCGCCGCTGGTAAAGCCGTACATTTTCGACGCCGTACGCCCGTTCTTCCGTCTGTACGGAGTCGAGAGCGCGATTGCCTGGCACGAGAATGCGGACCCGGGCGATCACAACTACCAACTCGACAATCGAGTGCAGTCCTACAGGTTTTTCGCGAAGCACTTCGGAATGCCGGACGTGGCGGGAGAGTCTCAACTGGGTGCGGATGTCAAAACCGTGGAAGATCTTCGAGTGCCACTCCCAAAGGACAACCTGACGATTCTCGGCGTAGCGCGGAAGCTCAGTGCGCGACCGCGATCAACCGCCACTCTGGCCGAGACGGTCCGCTATCGCGAGGCGGAACTTGCGCATGCGTGGGTAATCGCGGGCACGAAAAGCAAGGGGTTTGAGAGCCAGTCGCTGCGTTTCGAGTTTCGCGACGGTCTTAGCGCCGCCGGCGTTTTGTTCCGCGCCCTTTCCGCTCCGGAGAGCGCACTCGCGACCATCGTGCTGAACGATGCCGGCAAGAAGTCTTCCTATGCTGAAGTGTCTGAACGCGTCAACCGGGGAGAACGGGTTCTGGCGCTCGATTTGCTTTTCACGGGCGACGGAGCGCCGGCGAAGCCTGGCCCCTCGGCCTATACCCAGATGCTGGCTACGACCGGCCGCCGCCCGCTCGGAATGGAAGCGGCTCATTTGATCGCGATCGCCAAATGGCTCGGCGGCAAACGCCGGGTGAGAGTGGAAACCACGGGTATGCGCAGTCAGGTGACCGCGCTTGTGGCCGCGGCTCTCGATGCTGGTGGCATGGGCGAACTTGTGGCTCGAAACGGCATCGGATCGCTCACGAGCCTGCTTGAATCGCCTGTCGAGTACCAGGCCGCGCCCGGCCTTTTCTGCTTCGGGCTGCTGCGCGATTACGATCTCGACCGGCTCAGGGGTATGGCCGCTACTGCTTCAAGACCTTGACGACGAAGTAGCTGACCGTTTTGGGGACTTCCTTGAACCAGTGCGGAGTGCCTGCAGGAATCACGATCACGTCGCCCTTTGTCAAGTGGTGCGTCTCGCCGCCACTGATATCCGAGCCTATCATCTGGCCGGGTTTGGTGGCTTTTGCGCCGACGGCAGTTCCGCCGGTCACAAACGTAGCCTCGCCATCCGTCACGTACATAATATCCGTTTCTCTCTCGTGAACCTCGACTTTGCCGCCCTTCTCGCGGTGGCTGCCAGAGACAAGGTGATTGGTTCCGGTGACCAGCGGACCGCCTTTGGCTAGAGCCGCCGCGACCTTTTCGTGACCGACATATGTAACGCCTGACGCATCCGCGGCAGTGAGCAGAACAGCAGCCGATGCAAGAACCGTTAACGTAAGCAGGAGCTTCATAAATTTGCTCGTCCCTCTTCCTCGTCCTTATCTTCCTGGCAATTCCGGGAATTGCGCCGTCTGCCACTCACCTTTAATAATAGCCTCGCGAATCTGGCGGGGCGTCTTTCCTTCCTTGGTCATACGGTCGGCAAGGAGAACCTCCTTGAGACAGACCATTCAACCAGCGGAGTGGGAATCGATATGGCAATGGAGCAGGCTGCCGTGGCCCGTCTTGTCGCAATGGCAATAACACGGCTGCTGCGCGAGCACTCCGGGAATCTGGCGCGCGATCGCGTAGGCTTTGATCTGCGCGGGGTGCTGAAACGTCTCCGGAGCCAGCGTCTTCGGATAAGGCTTTGCCGCCTCCGCCGTGTTGAAGTATGCGGGGACCGGATGATCCTTGTGGTTATCGGCTTTTTTTGCGCCCTTTTCGTCGGCCGCGGTCGAAAGCAAAGCCGCCGCGCCGAGCAGGAGGAGTGTTGCCAGTGGCCTCATCGCCCCACCGCCTTCGCAATGCCGTGGCTGTGCTCGCTCAATAGCTGGGGCGAGACGACCAGGAGCGACTTCTCGATATCCTCTCCCGTCTCGATGGCGCGCTTGAGGTGCAGCGCTGCAAGGCGCGAGACCCATGGATCGGTAATCGGGCGGTTGACTCGGACGCTCTCGTCGAGCAGATCCCGGTTCATGAGCGCTACCACTTTTTCTTCTCGCTCCTCGCCGCCCTCAACGGCTGCGCTGAGAGCAAATTTGACATCCACCGAATCGCTATGGCGGAGGGAAATGGCGTTTTGCTGCCACTTGAACCGGACTCTCCAAGTACGCCCGAAGGGGTCCGGCCCGGCTTCGAACTCGCGGAAGTTCTCCATGCAGCCAATGGTAGCATCTTAGACGGCGCGAACTCGTGGATGACGCAGACAACCTGGGACAATCCGCGCCGGCCCTGATCGCCCCCGGTCCCGCTATGCCGAACGGCAGGTTAATCGCCGGGAAGGGCTATCATGGCAGATACACCCATGACCCAGTCAAGCAATCCCCGCCTTGCATGGTTCAACGGCAGGTTCATGCCCGAGAATCAGGTGCTGATCCCATTCCGCGACCGGAGCTGGAAGTACGGCGACGGCGCCTTCGACATGACGCGCACATTTAACGGCCGCGCCTTCCGGCTGAAGGAGCACATTGACCGCTTCTTTCGCTCGCTGCGGTATCTGCGTCTGGATCCCGGCATGAGTCGCCGGGAGATGATCGACGTGTCGGAGCAGATCGTGTCGCGTAATGAACATCTGCGCGTCACAGCCGGCGATTGGTGGATCGGCCAGCGCGTCAGCCGGGGCATCGATCCGATCGATGACGAAGTGCCCGAGCACAGCGGTCCGAACGTGATTGTGGAATGTACGCCACTGCCGCTCAAGGCGCGCGCGCGGCAGTTCCGCGACGGTCTGGACGTGTGGACGCCCGCCCAGCGTCGCATCGCGCCGGATATGCTCAGCCCGCGAGCGAAGACCCACAACTACCTGAACATGATCATCGCGGAGCAGTCGGTGAAAGCCCACGATCCGGATGGCTGGGCGGTACTGTTAGACGCAAACGGAAACCTCGCCGAGGGGATGGGAAGCAACATCTTCGTGGTCCGCGAAGGCAAACTCTACACTCCGGGCGAGCGGAACGTCCTCCCCGGTATCAGCCGCCAGATGACGCTCGATCTCGCGAGCAAGCTCGGCATTCCAGTGGTCGAAGGTGACATCGATCTCTTCGACGCGGAGAATGCCGAAGAGATGTTCCTGACCTCCACGAGCCTCTGCATCGCCGGCGCGCGCAGCTTCAACGGCGCTAAGATCGGCGAAGGCCTGGTGCCCGGTCCGATCACCAGGCGCCTGACTGAGGCCTACATCGCCGAGGTCGGCTGCGATTTCGTAAAACAGTATCTTGACCGGCTGAGTTGATACGTCAGCAAATCGACGTCCCAACCGGTGGTTCTCGATTAGAATCGGGGTGCCGGCGCCGGGCGGCATCACTGTCTTCCCGCCATGATCCGCCGAAATGCCGATTCCCGGTCATGGGGGTCGAAATCACCAATGGGACCGCTTTACCTGGAGAAGGCGGCCGTCTAGAGCGGCCGATTCCCACGGATCGCCCGCAAAAAAGTAAGTCCGTTCGGGCGTCCTCGGCGCCCTGAACTTGTCCGGCGCACGGTGACTGCGATGACAATTGCTTGTCGCCGCCCGCTTTTGCCCGGAGACCATCGGGAGAGGCGCCCCATTCTTCGCAACCCGGAGAGGATTTCCCTATGAAACACGACGCGACTGTTACCGCACAACTGCATCACATTTTGGGGGCGGATATCACCTCATCCTTGTCTTTCCACCACCACCAGCACGTTGCCGTCAGTTGCCTGATTCGGAATTGACGGGCTGATCCGTTTTCGATATCCTTAAGGCCACTCAGTAGCGAGAGCGATCTCTGCTGTACTGCATTCTCAAACTCATCGTGGAGGAAAAATGACCCCCAAAGAAGTGTTGGAATTGGCGGAAGCAAACGGCGCCAGACAGCTAGACATGCGCTTCACCGATATCCCCGGCTTGCAGCACCACGTTTCTTATCCGATTTCCCAGTTGTCCGAAGGCACTTTTCAAGATGGATTCGGCATCGACGGTTCGAGCATTCGTGGATGGGCGGCCATCAACGAGAGCGACATGCTGCTCATTCCGGATCCGAATACCGCGCTGATGGATCCCTTTGGCGAAACCCGAACTCTCGTTATGTTGGGAAACGTAATCGACCCGATCACGAAGCAAAGCTACGAACGCGACCCCCGGTACATCGCCCAGAAGGCTGAGAAATATCTCCAGAACAGCGGTCTCGGAGACACAGCGTATTTCGGCGCCGAAGCGGAATTCTTCATTTTTGATAACATCCGCTTCGACCAGAACCAGCACTCCGGCTACTACTTCATCGATGCTGAGGAGGGCCGCTGGAATTCCGGCCGCGGCGAGAACAACCTCGGTTACCGGCCGCGCTACAAGGAAGGTTACTTCCCCGTACCACCAACCGATCACTACCAGGATCTGCGAAGCGAAATGGTCCAGACCATGATCGAGTGCGGTCTGGATATCGAGTGCCATCACCACGAAGTTGCGACCGGCGGCCAGTGCGAAATCGATCAGCGGTTCGACACATTGGTGAAGTCGGCCGACAACATGATGCTCTACAAGTACATCGTTCGCAACGTAGCCAACCAGTACGGCAAGACAGTGACGTTCATGCCGAAACCGCTGTTTCAGGACAACGGAAGCGGCATGCACACGCATCAGTCGATCTGGCGGGATGGCAAGCCTCTGTTCGCGGGCGATGGCTACGCCGGTCTCAGCCAGATGGCGCTCTGGTACATCGGCGGACTGCTGAAGCATGCGCGCGCGCTCTCGGCGATAATTGCGCCGACCACCAACAGCTATAAGCGTCTGGTTCCAGGCTACGAGGCCCCGGTCAATCTTGCCTACTCGCGCCGCAACCGGTCGGCTGCCTGCCGCATCCCGATGTATTCCGCTAGTCCGAAATCGAAGCGCGTCGAGTTCCGGCCGCCGGATCCGGCGGCGAATCCGTACCTGGCGGTCGCGGCCCTGCTGATTGCCGGCATCGACGGAGTGCTAAACAAGATCGAACCAGGTGAACCGCTCGACAAAGACATCTACGACCTGTCGCCCGAAGAGATGAAGAACGTTCCATCGATGCCCGCTTCTCTAGAGGAGGCGTTGATCTGCCTCGAAGACAATCACCAGTTCCTCATGCGCGGCGACGTGTTCAGCGAGGAACTGATCGAGACCTTCATCGAGTACAAGCTCAAGAACGAAGCGGACGCGATACGCCTTCGTCCTCACCCTTACGAGTTCTCGCTGTACTACGACATCTGAGCGGCTTGTCACGGAGTTCGTTGTGAGTGTGGAGCACGCCATTGCCGCGCGTGGCCTGCCATTTCCCGCTGGAAGGCAGGCGGCGAAAGGCGATCGCCTGCCCTACGGCTACGTACGGCGCTTAGAGCCGCCACGGAAGCATTCATTGCAAAAAGATAAGTTCGTTTGATCCCAGCAGTGCCTGCGCGTATTCGTTCCACGGTTCGTGTCCGAAGGGCTCGCGGCCCTTCGCCAGAAAACTCAATGCGAGGTCCGTTTCCTTGGGGCTCGGATCGCGGCTGAATACGCTTCTGTAGAGCATCCGAACTTTTTCCGAAGCTTCCGTGACACCATCCACGCTCCTGATCAACGCCGCGGCCTGGCTCTGAAAAAACTCGCTGTTCATGACGAACAACTGCTGTACGGGCGTCGTGGTGATTTCGCGGCCCGGGCTGTGCTGCGTGGCGTCCGGAAAATCGTAAAGCCGGAGCAGTGGATGCACGCGAGAGCGGCTGATCTTCGCGTAAACGGAGCGGCGAGTGTTCTCTGTTGCTTCCAGTTCGGAGGATGGCCCTCCCATGGTCATATCTATTGTTCCGGACGCCTTCAGGATCGCGTCCCGCCAAGCCTCGAAGTCCAGCCTGCGAGGGTTCATACGCCAGAGCCATTTGTTGGCTGGATCGGCCTGATGGGCCGCCTCCACGCGCCGCCCCGACTGGCGGTAAGCCGCCGAAAGCATGATCTCACGATGAAGCCATTTGAACGACCAGCCGTTGGCGATGAAACGCGCGCTCAAGTCGTCCAGCAATTCAGGGTGGGAGGGGCGCTCGCCCTGCGTCCCGAAATCGCTCGGCGTGCCCACCAGCGGGCGCCCGAAATGCCATCCCCATACCCGGTTGACAATCACTCGGGCGGAAAGAGCAGCGCCTTCACCTGTGATCTTCTCCGCCAGTTCCAGGCGGCCCGAGCCGCGTGTGAATGGCTCCGGCGCGCCTTTCGAGAGCACCGTCAGAAAACGCCTTGGAACGACTTCGCCGGGGTTCGCCACGTTGCCGCGGATGAACACCGGCAAATCCCGCGGTTGGCCCGGCTTCAGTTCGATCCACGTCACCGTGGGGTCGAGCGTTCCAATCCAGACACCGCAATCGATAATGGCGTGCGTCAGGGGAACGTCGGCCTTGTCGAGATTCTTCTTCAGTTCCGCGACTTCCACCTGCATCCGCTCCACCTTCTTCACCGCGTCCGCCGAAATAGTGGCGAACTCGTTCAGGTTGCGCGAGGCGCCGCCCACACGATACAGCTTCTCGTGATCCCAGACCAGTTTCTCTTCGGTGGCCTTGTCCATGGGTACGATAGGACGCTTCACCAGCCACGTGCTCGCGAAAACACCCGCGAACGCGTAGTAGTCCTTCGCTGAAATGGGGTCGAACTTATGGTCGTGGCAGCGCGCACAGGCGACGGTGAGACCCAGCAGTCCACGGCTCACGGCGTCGACACGCTCATCCCAATCGTCGGCGGCAAGCGTCCCGATGACTTCCGTCGAAAGCCGCAGATCCTTGTGATACATGGGTGAGTTGCCGATGTACCCAAGCGCCCGCATATCTTCCGGCTCAAAGCCTGGCATGAGATCGGCTGCGAACTGCTGTTTGATGAACCGGTCGTAGGGAACGTCCCGGTTGAAGGCTTCAATAACCCAATCGCGGTATCTCCAGGCAAACGGGTGCGGCTGGTTTGTAGCTTCACCCGTGGGATGATCCTCCGCCCACCTGGCCACGTCGAGCCAATAGCGCGCCCAGCGTTCTCCGTAACGGGGAGAGGCCAACAGCTTCTCGACGAGCCGTTCATAGGCGTCCGCCGTGTTGTCCGCCGCAAAGGCCTCGGTGTCCTTATAGGAAGGCGGAAGACCCGTGAGATCAAAGCTCGCGCGCCTTATCAACGTGCGCCTGTCCGCCTCGGGAGATGGAGAGAGTTTGTTCTCATCCAGCTTCGCGAGCACGAAGAAGTCGAGTTTCTTGCGCGCCCATGCTGGCTTCGATACGGTCGGGGCGTTCGCCTCCTTTACCGGCTGGAAGGACCACCACTGCCGGCCCTTTTCGAAGTCGATCCCTTGAGCGGGCCTGGCAGCCGGCGTTACACGCACCCGCGGATCGGGCGCGCCCATGGAAATCCATTTCTCGAAGTCCGCGATGGTTGTTCCTGCCAACTTTCCGGTTGGGGGCATTCGAAATCGATCGTCCTGATATCGAAGCGCCAGCACAAGGCGGCTCTCATCGGGCTTACCCGGGACGATCGCCGGGCCCGTCGCACCTCCCTTGACAAGGCCCACGCGCGTGTCGAGCACAAGGCCGCCCATCGGCGTCTTGGCCGTCGAGGAGTGGCACGCGTAACATTTTTCAGCGAGCACCGGGCGGATCTTCTTCTCGAAGAACTCAAAGTCCGGACTCTGTGCGAACGCGCACTGCGCCACGAAAAGGGTCACAAGACCGGCCCTCTTCACGAGGCTGACCCGCGTCACGCCAGAATCTCCTTCACGACTCGCCCTTGTACATCGGTCAGGCGGAAATCGCGGCCGGCGTATCGATAGGTCAGACGCTCGTGGTCGATACCCATCTGGTGCAGGACCGTGGCGTGAATGTCATGGACGCTCACCCGGTTCTCGACCGCCTGAAACCCGAATTCATCAGTTGCTCCGTAGACAATTCCGCCTTTGACGCCTCCGCCCGCCATCCACATCGTGAAGCCGTAAGGATTGTGGTCGCGTCCGTCACCCGCCTCGGATACCGGCGTGCGGCCGAATTCGCCGCCCCAAAGGACCAACGTCTCGTCGAGCAGACCGCGGCCCTTCAGATCGCGAATGAGCGCGGCGGAAGCGCGGTCCATCTCCGGACATCGCCCCTGCAGATTCTTGTCGATGTTCTTGTGATCGTCCCAGGGCTGTCCGGGTCCAGAGTGAACGTGGACGGAACGTACGCCTTGCTCGACCAGCCTCCGGGCGAGCAGGCAGCCGTTCGCGAAGGGGCTTGTGCCATATTCGGCGCGAACGGATTCAGGTTCCTTCCTGACGTCGAAGGCATCGAGCGCTTCAAACTGCATCCGGTACGCCGTTTCCATGGCCTGAATGCGGCCGTCGAGGACCGAGTCGGGCCCCGATGCCGCCAGATGCTCCTTGTTCAGAGCCTGTATCAAGTCGAGTTGCGCGCGCTGCGCGTCCGGTTTTACCTGCGTATTGCGCAGATAGCGGATCATTTTCTCGGGATCGCTCTCTGCGTTATTGAAATGCGTGCCCTGGTGCTCGGACGGCAGGAATCCCGCGCGCCAGAGCGAGCCGAACGGCGAAGGGCTGAGGGCGACGAAGCCGGGAAGGTTCTGGTTCTCCGTGCCGAGTCCGTAGGAGAGCCACGCACCGAGCGTCGGGCGCGTGGCGGCGATATTTCCCGAATGAATCAGACTGCGCGCCGGCGTGTGGGTCGGATTGAACGTGTAGACCGAGCGGATGACGCAGATATCGTCGATACTCTCCGCGAGCCTCGGCAGGAGTTCGCTGACCTCGACGCCGTTCCTTCCGTGCCGGGAGAATTTCCAGGGCGAAGGCAGCAGGCCACCCGTCATGCGTTCCGTGCGCAGATTGGCCGTGGACGGGCGTTGGCCGGCGTACTTTGCGAGAGCGGGCTTGGGGTCGAACAGGTCGATATGCGACGGCCCGCCCGGCAGGAACAGGAAAATCGAGTGCTTCGCCTTGGGGGCGAAATGCGGGCCACGAACGGCCGCGGCGTAAGACGGTTCGGCTCCCGCCATTCCGGCCAGACCGAGCATGCCGAAGCCTCCGCTGAGCGATTCGAGAAAGGCTCTGCGCGAAGGCGTTGTGCTGTTTTCCGGCTGCATGGGGCTCTGGGCCTCACTCGATTCTATCCCGTTCCCGCCCTACTGAGGTAGGAGCGCCGGTTGCCGGGTTCGCAGATTCCAAGGGAAGAAAGGAAAGAATAAGTCCGAAGGTGTGAGCGAAGCAATCCGAGGCACGAACTACCGGTCCGGACAACGTGAGGCGGGATGAATCCCGGACGGTGGTGTTAGCGAGGAATTCCAGCCGGAGCCTGTCGAACGAGTTCAGGAACTTCGTTCAAGGAACTGGATCAGGTTCCGCAGTTCAAGGCAACCGGTAAGTTGGCTGGCTTTCTCCAAGCAGCTACTGCAACTTCATAGAACGACGCCGTCACGTACATATAGCCATGCCCAAGCGGACAAACATCGCCTGACCCGCCCCGGGGTGCAGTGCGCGCGTCCCCAGCTTTCGTCAGGGCGTCGATTCGGCTTCCAAGTTGCGCCAGATGAACGGAAGGACATCGGCATACAGGCGCCCGTTTCGGCCCCATAGGCGGTTGCGGTGGTCGCCATTGTACTCGTCGAACCGAAAAGTGACTCCCGCCTTGTCAAGCTCCCGGGCGTAGGCGCGGGCGGTGATCGGAATATGCGGGAACTCGTCCTCCCAGGCGGTGTCGAAGCGAAGAGCGGAAAGTTTAGCGATGTTCGGCGCGTCTTGGGCCACGGTCTGCACCGGGAAACGGCTTTGCCAGCGTTCGTGAGCACCGGGCGATGGAACGAGAGCGTCACCGGATTTCGTGAACGGGAGGTCCACGAAGAAAGGCGGCTTCTCGCGGTTGGGCGAAAAAGCCTGGGCGAGGGCGACAATCGCAAACGCGGCGGGCCCGCCTCGCATCAGGTCTTGGAGCGTCCGCGCTTGAAGCACCGAATCGAACGCCGGGTTCTCGGGAGAGATCTCTCCGCCCCATCCCAGCACGGCCGGATTCATGGCATACACGACGCTAAAGACGTCCGGGTAGCGCGCGCCCAGAGTAATCGCGCCGTAGCCGCCCATTGAGTGCCCCGCGATGCCGCGGCTCTGCGCCGCCGGCAGCGTCCGGTACTTGCCGTCAATGAAACCTGAATTATGCACGAAAAAGCCTTCGGCGTCGGCTCTTCGTCGGCGCTGCGTGATCCTCGCGTGACCTTTACGATTGGATTGACTCTATCTTTTCTCGCCTCCTCCTGATTCCGGTTCCTCGACCGCCGTCCTCTAACC
>SXGT01355616.1_pt1 | contig 39893 bp, 45 predicted proteins | sample 3176221 | NCBI WGS metagenome assembly SXGT01 (sample SAMN11356862, study PRJNA531348) | freshwater metagenome | isolation source: freshwater sample F1-120 | place: China: Fuxian Lake, Yuxi | collected 2017-12-25
GCACGCGTATCAAGAAAAATTTAGTAAGATTCCTCCAGAGGAAGTTGCTCTCTTCTCTGATGATCTCGAAAAAATTTTTTCGTACCTCGAAAAATATACGAAGCATGAGTTAAAGGATAAGTTTGTGTAGTCCTGTTTTTTACGTTCTGGGTTCCGGATCAAGTCCGGAATGACAGAAGAAGGGCTTGGATAAAACAAAAAATGGTGTCAGGCACCCTGCGGGGAGCCAGACACCATTTTTTGTTTAACGCTTCGCCCACTGGGAGCCTTTGCGCGCTTTTTTGAGGCCGTACTTCTTGCGTTCCTTTTCTCGAGGATCCCGCATGAGATAGCCGAGCTGCTTCAACGATTTACGATAATTTGGGTTGAGGTCGATGAGCGCCCTGGAGATGCCGAGGCGAGACGCTTCGGCCTGGCCACGCTGGCCGCCACCCATCGTCTCGATCTCGATCTTCACCTTGCCATCCTGACCGACGGTGCGAAGCGCATCGATCAGCGTCTCCTGCAACTGGTACACCGGGAAGTACGCTTTGTAATCACGACCATTCACCGTGATCTCTCCATTGCCGCCGAGCCAAAGCTTGGTCTTTGCAACCGCACTCTTCCTGCGACCGATGGCGTAGATAAATTCACCGGCGGCCATGGACTTCGCGCCGACCTTCGAGGCTTCGTCGGTCGTCATGCCGACACCTGCTGAGGCAGTAACAACCTTCGGTGCCACAGCTTTTTTGGCGACCGCAACTTTTTTCACCGGCTTCTCCTCGGATTTTGGAGTTGTCTTTTTAGTCGGTGTCATAGTTAGTCATTGTGGATCTTAAGCCGCTTCATCCGGTCCTTGCGCTGGCGATTCTTCGGGAGCATCGAGTACACCGCGTTTTCAATCGCCTTTGACGGATCCTTCGCCATCACCGTCTTCAGCTGTGTCTTGCGCATACCGCCCGGATAGCCGGAGTAGGCGTAGTACACTTTGTTCTCCAATTTGTTGTTGCCGATAATCTTCACCTTTGCAGCATTGCGAATCTCGACGTTGTCGCCGTGATCGACATGCGCCTCGTAAGCAACCTTGTGTTTGCCCTGCAAAAACTTCGCCGCCTCAGTTGCGACGCGGCCGATGGCTTTGCCCTCGGCGTCAATCTTCAAATGTTCGCGCTTTGCCGTCTTCATAGTTACACAAGTTCAATCTGTACCATTTCAGCACCATCACCCTGACGGCGAAGCATCTTCGTCATTCGCGTGTACCCACCGTTCCTCGTTTTATAGCGAGGACCGAGCACTTCCATCACTTTCTTTGCAGCGTTTTCGTTACCACGAAGAAACGCGCTGATCTTACGGCGGCTTGCAAGAGTGCCGGTGCGACCTGCAGTGATCGCACGCTCAACAAGCGGACGAACAGCCTGCGCCTTCGCTTTGGTGGTCTTCACTTTTTCATACAAAATCACGCTGGTGGCGAGATTCGCAAGAAGCGACTCGCGAGGGCCTTTCTTCCTGTCCAGGATTTTTCCGGAATTGCGATGGCGCATATCTACAAATAAATACTATCCTACTTCTTTGCTTTTTTTGCTTTTTTCTTCGGCTGTTCCTCGCCATCTTCAGAAGAAACTTCTTCTATCACAGCAGGCACTTCTTCAGCAGCCGCCGTTTCTTCCGACGCAACCGGCATCACACCACGATGCAGCACAAGCGAGAAGTGATCAAGAAGAATCTTCACCGACTGATCAACCGCTTCTTCTGGTGTGATTGTGCCGTCGGTTTCGATCGTCATCACGAGCTTGTCGAAGTTGGTGATCTGACCGACGCGCACGTTATCAATACGATACCCAACGTCGCGAACTGGTGAAAACACCGAATCGATCGCGATCATACCCAGTTCGTTCTTCTCCTTCGAGCGCTCTTCGACCGGAACGTAGCCGCGGCCCTTACCGACAAAAATTTCCATCTCAAGCTCTGCCTTCTTATCCGTGAGCGTTGCGATGTGCAAATCAGGGTTTGCGATCTCCACGTCGCTTGACGCTTCGATATCGGCGGCAGTGGCCGCTTTGTCACCCTTCACCTGCAAGAGTAATCGCACCGGCTCGTCATTGTACACCTTGAGGCGGAGCGACTTCAGGTTCAGCAACACTTCGAGTACGTCTTCCTTCACGCCGGGGATCGCGACGAACTCGTGTGTCACGCCCTTGATCTTCACCGCGGTCACTGCCGCGCCCGGAAGCGACGACAACATCACGCGACGAAGCGCGTTGCCGAGCGTGGTTCCATATCCATGGAAGCACGGCTCGATGGTGAGGGTCGCCTTGCTGGCATCCTCGCCGGGGGTGAGTTCGATTTTCGACGGAAGCAAGATGTCTTCCATAGTGTTTTTTCCTCCTAAGAGTGAACTTTTTAAAAACGTTTTATCGTGAGTAGAACTCAACAATCAGTTTCGGATCGAAGTTCTGCTTCAGCTCATCCCCTTCTGGCCTCGATGTCACCTTCGCGGACTTTGCAGCTGCATCCAGGTGGATCCACGTCGGCGCCTGATACTTCTCGAGGCGAGCACTTTCATCGGCGAACAACTTGCTCTTCGCGATACTCGCAGAGAGAGAAACGACGTCGCCCGGTTTCACCTGATACGAAGGGACGTTCACCTTCTTGCCGTTCACTCGAATACTACCATGTCCGACGAGCTGGCGCGCGCTCGCGCGGGACTTGGTGAGCCCGGCACGGAACACGACGTTGTCAAGACGGAGCTCAAGCATCTGCACAAGGAAGCTCCCCGTGTTACCCACTTTTCGAGTCGCTTTTTCAAAATAATTGCGAAATTGCTTTTCCATGAGGCCGTAAGTGTTCTTCGCCTTCTGCTTTTCGCGAAGCTGGATGCCGTACGGTGTCGGACGGGTGCGCGAATTTGGACCGTGCACGCCCGGCTTAAAAGGGCGGCGCGTCATTGCGCACTTCGGGGTGAAGCACCTATCGCCCTTGAGGTAGAGTTTCTCCCCCTCACGGCGGCACTGTTTGCATTTCGGTTCAAGTCTTCGTCCCATAGCTTTTACACGCGGCGCGGCTTAGGAGCGCGGCAACCGTTGTGTGGAATCGGTGTCACATCTTTAATTGAAGTCACATTGAGACCGTTCGCGTGGAGGGCGCGGACCGCGGCTTCGCGACCGGAGCCGACGCCGCAGACGAATGCACTCACTTCGCGAAGACCGACATCTTTCACCTTGTCGCAGACATCCTTTACGATCATGCCCGCTGCGTACGGGGTGGATTTCTTCGGGCCCTTGAACCCGACCACGCCAGCGCTCGACCATCCGAGCACGTTGCCGTTCGGGTCGGTAAGCGTGACGATGGTGTTGTTATAGGAAGCCTGCACGTACACGCAACCCACACTCACCTGGCGAGCGGTTTTCTTTTTGCCACGGGTGCGACCAGCAGCCGCAGGCTTTTTCGCCCCGGCTTCTGTGGCCACCTCGGCCGTCTCGCTCTTCATGATCGGTTCATCTGCCATAGCAATGTTACTTCTTCTCTACCTTAGTACGTCCCGACCCCATCGTCTTTCGCGTGTTGCCGCGCACGGTGCGGGAGTTGGTCTTCGTGCGCTGACCGCGCGCAGGAAGCCCTTTAATGTGACGAGAACCGCGGTAGCTGCCGATCTCCTTGAGACGCTTGATGTGCGCCTGGGTGTCGCGGCGAAGTTCACCTTCTACCTTATAGCCCTTCTCAATTTCGTCGCGGAGCAATTTTTCCTCAGCGGCGGTGAGTGCGGCGGCGCGGGTATTTTTGTCGATCTTCGTTTTTGTCAAAATGTCGTTCGCTTTGCTGCGACCGATACCATACACATAGGTAAGGGCGATTTCGATGCGCTTATTCGGAAGGGTGATACCTGCGATACGTGCCATAATAAATACGAAAAATTACCCTTGACGCTGCTTATGCTTCGCGGTCTTACAAATCACATGGAGACGGCCGTGGCGGCGAATCACCTTGCAATTTCGACAAATCGATTTCACGGAGGCGCGGACTTTCATGATGAACTGGAAGTGGAATAAAAAGCGAAAGCAGTGTACAGGAATACTTTTTCCCTGTCTACTGCCTTTTAATACCGGTAGACGATCCGACCCTTGGTAAGGTCGTACGGCGTCATCTCGAGCTTCACCTCATCGCCGGGAAGCAAACGAATGCGGTTCATACGCATCTTCCCTGAAAGGTGAGCGAGAATGACCTGGCCGTTATCGAGTTTGACGCGAAATGAGGCGGCCGGAAGGCACTCCTCAACAACGCCATTGAACTCGATGAACCCCTTCGAAACCGCTTGCGCGCCTGAAGTGGGGTTCTCCTGCCCTGCGATTTTCTTCTTCTTTCGCTTCGGTCTGCGTACGGCCATAGATGGGGATAAGAGTACCGGAGCAAAGAAAAAACCGCAAGATGTCCACAGGACCTCTTTATCGCAGCTGTTTAGCTACTCATAAAGCTTCGCTACTTTAGCACATTTCCTGAGGGTGTCAAGGCCGAGCTTTGAGGTCAAAATAAGCGCGAATTGACAAGAGCGCTCTTTTATGAAGTAAATAGGGTGTTCCTTCGAAGGAGGAGACACAATGAAGCACGAGATCTCGAAGGTGAACCCGGTGTGGCTGAATGCGACGCAGTACCAGCATTCCAAGCATGCGATTACTCCGCGGACGTGGTCGTCGGATAAGGCTTATCCTACTCTTCAGTGGTGGGCAGGAATGATCATGTGCTTTGGCTGGGCACTCAGCCTCGTCCCACTCGCATTGATCGGTTCATGGCTACTCTTTTTTGCCTGGACCAGTGTCTGGTTTCCTTCCTGCATTTTTCTCGACTACTGGATCATCAAAAAGCTGGAACAGCGTCGGCTTGCAACGATTCCTGCCCGCGAACGTGAGTGGCACCAGACATACGTCTCCCTCTACGAGACAGCAGCAAACGTGAACGCCCGACTCGCCGCTCTCCAGGAGTGGACGGAGACGGCGAAACCCGAGGAGCAGCCTGGTCCTGACGTCGTCGCGAAATGCCGCGCCGATAGCGAACGACTCGAGGCGGTGCTTGCACCTTTCCACAAGGACATCGAGAAGAGAGAGCGTGCGAACAAGCGCAAGGCGACTCTCGCAAAACTGCGCGACACGCTTGCGGCGAACAAGGACGGAACCTACATGGACACGCGAGATGTGTCTGACGCCGCATACGTCGCGGGACTGACCATTGCAGAGGAAGAGCACCGTACACGCGTCGCTGCGACCGATGACGCACTCGCGCAAGACGACAGTTCCGACGAGCTTGTGGAGAGCGAAATACCAACACAACATCGCACGTAACGTACTCGAACTCCCCCGCTTCTTGGGGGAGTTGATTTTTTATCCGCCATACGGGAGAATGCTATCGCTCTTTCTCCATAGAGGGCTCCATACAAGGAGTGGAATCATGCACACCATCCGCAGTATCGATCCGTACCCGACTAAAGAGGTCAAGCATCAGCACTGGCGATCTGAAGACCTAATGAAACAGGCGAGTTTTGGCGGCTGCCTGAAAGAAGCGCTTCGGCATGGAGGTTGTTGTGGAGGCGTCGGATTGTTTGTTTTCAACGTCGTGTATTTCTTCCTTCCGTTTCAGTCGTACCTCGCTACCGTTCTTTTCCCCGCCCTCGTCGTGGCCATTTTTGGCGCAACACTCAACATCTTTTCTCTGAAGCGAAGAGGACGAAAAAATCTCGAAAGACTCGCGAAAGAAAAAACGGCATGGGATCACGAGGAATTCGTTCATGTCATCAAAAAGATCGAGCAGTTCAATACGCGACTAGAGGCGCTCAAGGAATTTGCAAAGGTTGCAGGGTCGGATGCACAACCTGGAGTTGACGTCGTGGCGCAATACTCCGAGGAGCGCGAACAACTGTTCAAGGAACTCCAGGTATGCGTGCAAAGGCTTGATGACATCCAGCGCGCCGAGCAAAGAAAACGAGCGTTGCTCCGACTACAAGAGGTGCTCGCCAAAAATCGTAACGCTGAGTATCGCACAACGCAGGACGTCGCTGATCTCGTCTACACGAACAACGTGCGCATTGCGCTCGAGGAAACGATCGCTGGCGAAGCGCCGGAAGAACTGACTCTCGAAGACCTTCCCGCGGACCACGTACGAACTCGTCACAACTGATGCACATGAACCCCGGCAGCTTGTCGGGATTTTTGATTCCGCGCGCGCAGGTTGACAATCGCACGACACATGGGCTAGATTCATGAGTCCCTACGAAAGTCGTAGGTGCATGAAGGAGACTGAGACGATGAGCGGGATCCGACATATGAGCCAGGTGGGGATCAGTGTAGACGAGTCTTTGAAAAAAGTGCGGAGGCAGTGGTGGCCGAACATTTTTGGCGCGACGCTAGGTGCTGCTATGCTGGGATTGGTGTCATGGTTTGCCACACATACTCCCGCAGATCCGTTCAGTGGCAGTCTCTTCTATATCGCGGCTGGAGCATTCGTAGGTTTCATTCCCGGACTCTGCGTCAATCAAATACGGATTTGGACGACAAGGGAGCGCACATGGCATCTCCAAAACCTCGCCATCGCCAAAAAGGTCGAACTGTTCAATGTTCGGCTCGCGGCGCTCCAAGCGATCGAAAGCAACATGGAGAAAGGCGACTGGTGGGATCCGGCGATCACGAAGGAGTGCGAAAACGTGAAGGCTGCACTCCTGCGCGAAATGCGGGCGCATGCACGTAAGCGTGCGATCCAACAGTTCGAGGCCGCGGTCGCCAAGGATCCCGATCCGCAGTTTCGCAGCACGAGGCAAGACCTCGCGTCACACGTCCTCGTTGCGCGTATCCGTGTCGCCGACCAGAGCACAGAACCAGGTGGCATGACCACTGCGCTTGAGGAAGACGAGCGATTCACCGCACTCGAAAAGACGAAGGCGCAACACAGTCCGTAACCTCAACCACACTCCCCCACTTTTCGGGGGAGTGTTTTTTCTTCTTGACTTTTCATGATCGCTCTGGGAAGATCATCCCTTCCTTTGAAAGAAGGATTGTCCATTTCATGACTACAACGGAGGAGCGATGGCAACTCATTGTGAAGGTGGTAGACCGGAACACGAGCGAGAGACCAAGAGTGACTTGGTTCCTCATCAGTGTGAACTCGCTACATTAAACGGGCTGCTACTCTCCCTTACTACGGAAGAGAAGCAGCGACTGATGCAGGCGCAAGAAGCATTGAATACGCGATGGAGGTTTTACTTCTCTCGCCTATTCGTGGTCACACTGAGCACCACCCTTGCAGGATGTGTGGCCGGAACAGTCACCGCCTTCTTTCTGGGCCTCTTGTGTGGTTTCATTTTAGAACTTGTTCTTGGAGGGTGCTTATGTGCTCTTGCGCGCCGTCGGGTGAAACGCATGCACGCTAAGGAACGCAGATGGCACGAAGGCATCATCGCTCTTTGTGAGAACGTCACGTACTACAACGAGAAAATCTTATCGTTGCTGGCGTTGGTCCCAACCATCAAGCCCAACGAAACCATCCCTCATGAGGTGATGGCAAAATGTCGCATGGATCACGATGCGCTTGAAAGGCGGAGAGAGATTTTCCGCCAAGAGACCCTCATCAAAAACCGTGAAGAAAAACTGCGACAATTCGCGGACGTGCTCGCAAAAGACAAAAGTGGGGGCTACCGCGAAACACGAGATGTCACCGACATGGTGTTCGCGGAGAATCTCCGTGTACAGCTCGACGCCGAGGTGACGGAGGGGCTAAATCTTGACGAGGTGGCGGTCGATGACCCGACCGCGGATGCGCAAAAACGCCTCGGCTCATAACGCAAGACCCGTCTACTGAGACGGGTCTTTTTTGATAGCTCCTCCCCAATTCCTCCTCGCGTGGCGAGGAGGGGCATTACGCTTTAAGGCCCCTCCTTACCTTAGGTAAGGAGGGGTTGGGGAGGATTACCTTATACAACTACCGCTTTGATGCGCCGCACGCCGGCTGAAGAAGCCTCTTCTTTGATAATTTTGAATTTGCCTACTACTGCCGTGTGTTCAACGTGCGGGCCGCCGCAGATTTCTTTGGAGAAGTAGCCGCGCTCGTCGTCACCAACCATGTACACTTTTACTTTATTACCAAGCGTGGCGTATTTGTCTTCGAAGAGGCCGATCGCGCCGGCGCTTTTCGCTTCGTCGACCGTGAGCATTTCAAAATGCATCGGAAGGTCTTGCGCGATTTGTTGGTTCACAATGTCTTCAACTTTCGTAATTTCTTCCGGTGTCATTTTTTGTCCGTGCGAAAAGTCGAAACGGAGTCGCTCGTGCGTGATGTTCGATCCTTTTTGTTCGACGTGATCGCCGAGTACGTTTCTGAGCGCTTGATGGAGGAGATGCGTCGCGGTGTGCATACGAACCACGATCTCCGAATGGTCCGCCAGACCGCCTGCAAATTTTTGCTCCGCGCCGGCGCGTGATTTTTCTTGATGCGTTTTCATCGCGTCTTCCCACTCGCGGCTGTTCACTTTTTTTCCAAGCACTTCTTCGGTGAGTTCCATTGGGAACCCGAACGATTCATACAAATAAAACGCTTGCGCCCCCGGCACTTCGAGTGCGGTTGCGTATTCTTCTTTGAGTTTCATCGCTTCTTGGAGTCCGCGGTGCAGCGTTTGCGAGAACTTCTCTTCTTCGTTCTTCAGTTCATCGAGAACACGCGCGCGATTCTTCGAGAGCTCTGGGTATGCATCGCTGTACATCGCAATCACCTTCTCCGCGATCTCTGAGGTGAACGTGCCTTCGATGCCGAGCTGCCGACCAAACCGTACCGCACGGCGAATCAGTCGCCGAACGATGTATCCCTGGTCGGTATTCGATGGCCCAACACCGCGCGGATCACCAATAATAAATGTCGCAGACTTCACGTGGTCCGCAACCACGCGCATCGCACGGGTTGTTTCATCGTCTGCACCATACATTTTTCCTGAACGCGATTCGATTGCGGCGATGAGCGGCATAAACAGATCCGTTTCAAACACCGTCGATACGCCCTGCATCACCATCGTCATGCGCTCGAGACCCATACCAGTATCCACGTTCTTCTTCGCGAGCGGCACAAGCGTACCCTCAGCAGTTTTATTGAACTGCATGAACACGTTATTCCAAATCTCCACCCAGCCGTCGTCTTTCGGATCGAACGCTTCTGGCGCAGAGTCAGACTTTGTCCAATAAAAAATTTCCGTGTCCGGTCCTTGCGGCCCTGGATGTTTTCCTCCTGCTGGCCACCAGTTATCATCTTTACCAAGATACGCAATACGTGCCGCGGCCACACCGACCGATTTCCAAATCTCCACCGATTCTTCATCACGCGGCGCGCTTTCATCGCCCGCAAACACCGAAACCGCAAGTCGACGAGGATCTAGTCCGAATCCATTGGTCGGTGAAGTGAGCAACTCCCAACTCCACTCAATCGATTCTTTTTTAAAGTAATCGCCGAGCGACCAATTGCCGAGCATCTCAAAAAAGGTGAGATGTCGGTTGTCCCCGACCTCATCGATGTCACCGGTGCGCACGCATTTTTGCGCGTCCGCAAGTCGCACGCCTTCGGGATGCTGTTCACCGAGCAAATACGGCACGAGTGGATGCATCCCCGCGGTCGTGAACAGCACTGTCGGATCGTTTTCGGGAATCAACGAAGCTGAAGCGATCACTTTATGGCCCTTGCGTTCAAAAAATTTCAGGAATTTTTCTCGGATTTCTTTGCCGGACATAAAAACATGAAGCTAGGTGTAAATAAACGTGATGACAGGCACCCTGCGGGGGGGGCCAATCACACACGTTTATTTACACTCCCCACTCATATCACCGATGCACCGATAATTCGACTCCTTGCCATTCAAAAAAATTGTAAACTTCGGTTTGAGCCGCAAAATCGTCGCTTCGATCTGCGCCTTGATCCGTGGATCGTCACAGACGCCGCCTGATGCAATCTCTCCCTTCAGCCACACTTCCGTGGTCACTCCATCGGTACTCTGTATTTTTTCCACTTTCAAACTCGATTGCCACAGTGCATTGTAATATTTCTCAATACTCGACTCTTTGACGGAAAAAAGGGTTGCAAGCGCATCAGCAAGCACATTATCTGTTGAGGACTCGCGGTGAATTTTTTGATAGACCGCGCGATCGTTGCAGCCGATTCTGCCGGGAAGAAGCGTAGCGCCTGGCGGCACCGCTGCATTTTCTGTGAGAATCATGCCTACAGAAAGATCATTTGCGGTGCGATCACTTTCTTCGTTCGCTCTTGCTGCTGCATCGGGATCCTCGATCATCACCGGCTTTGTCTCAGGAGTTTTTTTATTCCCCAACCGCATGCACCCTGCACCGACTAAGATAAGAAGCGCAGGAACAGCGATCGCTATAAGTGCGGTACGAAATTGTGAAGTCTTTTGTGTGTGCGACATACCCGGTACTACAACACTTTCTTTATAACTCGAAGAAAAAAATACAGTATCTTATTATTTCATAACATCCCCGGTCACGTAACAGTTGCAGTACCGGGCATACGCAAGAAAGGATAGCGAACAGCGAGGGTTAAGGCAACGGACAAAAAAGACCCTGCACCAGACGATGCAGGGCACAGCCCTGAAGAAGCGGGGGTCTTACTCAGGCATGCCGATCTGTTGGAGGTACTGGTAATTGCGCCAGGCGATCCAGATCCAGATCCCGGTAAAGATGACGGTGAGTGGACCGGGCGACACGAAACACATCGCGATGTAGAGGACCGAAAGGAGCGATGAGGAGGCGAAGGCAGCAAAAGCTGCCCACCTTGCGCGGTTGACGTGTCCTTGCTGAAACCAGTGTGTGGACAACATTCCACAGACGAATGAAATGATGAAAAAGACGAACGAAAACTGACTGAGGATCGAGAAAAAGAACACTATGGCGTTCATCGTGGCCTCCTTGGTCACCTACAAAACGTGACGACAATCAGCGTACCGCGAGTACGCGAAATCGTCTATGCCGCTGAACGCGACAACGGTAGCCGTCCGTTCTGGCGTGCGTACTGTTGTATGTCGTCGATAAAAATTTCCCACAACATTTCAGAAGCGTGTTCATCATCAAACGCTACAGCAAATGCTTGCTTCAGTGCCGCTTGCACGTCGGATGCAGCAAGAAAAGAAGTGAGTAACGCGCGGCCTTCTGGTGACACCGGCTCTCCACCGAGTCCTCCAAATTTTTTTGGCATGAGAAGTGTGGAACGAAGAACATCGTCCATCACATTTTGTGACAAAATAGTTCCGTGATCGTAGCCGACAATGCCGCTCTCCGGCGAGGTGTCGTTGTCAGCGACGAGAAAATTTTCTGCGTTGCGGTCAGTGTTTCGAGTAACTGCATCAAAAAGAGCGATCCGTTCCACTGCGTCTTTATACTTTTCTTCCTTCCACTCTGGAGCGACTGTGGCTGATCGACCCTTTTGCCACGCTTGTACCGAACCGACACCTTCGGGACCATCACGAAGAATTGTCGGTGGAACAACATCAAAACCGAGTGCTCTATTAATTTGAAAAGCGATCCATTCACGATTTGCAAAACCACCGTCGGGGATACCGATTCTGAGTCCGCTCATTTCTCGCACGCGAGGTTTGTAGACAGCCTCTCTACCGCTTTCGAGACGAACACGTAACGGTCTATTTTTTGGCGCGTTTGGATCATTCGGATCAGCAATTTCACTGAGCTGTGTGACCTCTCCCGCCAATTCTTTTTCAACTTGCTGATATGTTCGTTCGATCGCTTCACGTTCGGGATGTGCGCGTATAACCGCCTCAGACAAAGCTCGTCCCGCTTCACGCATACGCTCAACGAGACGCAATTCTTTTTCATGATCCTCCGACATCGCCACGTGCTCTTTTTTTTCACGTATTCCCGAAACCGCAGGAGTTTCTCCTGAGGAAGGGATAGATTTTTCGAACTCGCTTGATGCAGATTCCCTCATAATGATTCCATCGTAACACTGACGTGTTCTTTTTACGAAACCGCTTCGGTAATCACGGCACCCCCGAGACACATTTCACCGTCATAAAATACGACAAATTGTCCGGGAGAGATCGCGCGTTGTGAATTTTTAAAGTCAACGCGAATACCCGCTGCGTCTGCGGATACTGTAGCCGCTTCGAGCGGTTGACGATAGCGGATGCGCGCAGCGCACTCGAGCGGAAGAGTCGGTGCAGTTCCGGAGATCCAGTGTATGTCGGTTGCGATGAGTGACTTTGCGAGAAGTGCGTCGTCCTCACGTGCGACAACAACGGTGTTGCGACGAACGTCTTTCTCCACGACAAAATATGGCGCTCCACCGCCGAGGCCGAGGCCGTGACGCTGACCGATAGTGAACGGCGCAACGCCGCGATGGCGACCGATCACACGACCGTCTGTGGTGACGATCGGACCGACATGCGCGGGAATTTTTTCGGCGAGAAATTGCGTGAGATCAACTTTCCCGATGAAACAGATTCCTTGGCTATCTTTTTTTTCTGCGGTCGGGAGTGCGAACTCGCGCGCGAGTTGCCGGACTTGAGATTTTTGCAGTTCTCCGATCGGAAAAAGTGTTTTTGAGAGTTGGTACTGGTTGAGTTGGTGGAGAAAGTAGGATTGGTCTTTGTTTTTGTCGAGACCGGTCAAGAGTACCGCGGGGACAGTCCCCTTCGGGGACAGTCCCCTTGCGTAGTGTCCCGTCGCAATCATGTCGAAACCGAGTTCCTCCGCGCGGCGGAGAAACAGATCGAACTTCACCATTTTGTTGCACATCACGTCGGGATTTGGCGTGCGACCAGCAGCGTATTCGCGCACCATATACTCCACCACGTTCGCGCGATACTGCTCTTCGAAATCAAACGTCTGAAAAGAAATACCGAGCGTCGCCGCGACACGAATCGCATCTTGCCGCTCCTTCTGCCAAGAGCACTCCCCAGTGCATGGATCGGCTTCATCGGACCAGTTCTTCATGAACGCGCCCGCGACGTCGTACCCCTCACGCAACAAAAGCGCGGCAGCGACACTTGAGTCGACTCCGCCAGACATCGCAACGAGGATTTTCTTTTTTGGCTCGAGCATAACAAAAGACACTACCATATTTTGCTGCGACGAGCAAGGTCAAAGCTGGTAGAGTTCCGTGTATTTGCGCTCAATATACTCAAGAAAATACTTCGGGTCCGGTGCTCTGCCGGTCGCATCACGAACGATCTCTGCGGAATCTTTGAGGCCGCCGTATGTGTGGACATGCATGCGAAGCCATGCGAGCAGCCGACCGAATTCTCCCGCGCAAAATCCTTCTTCAAGTTTTGGAATTGATGCCGAGGCTGCCGCATACAATTGTGACGCATACAAGTTGCCGAGCGTGTACGTCGGAAAGTAGCCGATCAGACCTGCGGACCAATGCACATCTTGAAGCGGACCATGCGCAGCATTCGGCGGCGTAACGCCGAGGTACTCACGCATCTTCTGATTCCACATCTCAGGAACGTCCTTCGCCTCGAGCTTTCCCTCGATCAAATCGCGTTCGATTTCAAAACGAATCGTGATATGCAAATTGTAGGTCACTTCATCCGCTTCGGTGCGAATGTATGATGGCGCGACGTTGTTCAACGACGCGTGGAGCTGCGCGTCATCTGGCTTGAACCCAAGCGTGCGACATTCCTCCGCGAGAAACGATGCGAACGATCGACTGCGACCGACGATATTCTCCCACAGTCGTGATTGTGATTCGTGTATGCCAAGCGACGGCGCTTCACCAGCACTCATGCCGTAGTGGTCTGCGGGAATTCCTTGTTCGTATAACCCGTGACCGACCTCGTGGATTGTGCTCATAAGTCCATACAACAGATCGTCCTCCCTATAACGCGTGGTGATGCGCACATCGCCGGGATGCATGCGACTCGTGAACGGATGTGCGCTCGCGTCAAGACGCCCGGCGCCGAAGTCGAAACCGAGTCGCGTAGCGATCCATTCATTAAATGATTTTTGTCGTACGGCTTCAATTTTTGGAAACGTCGCAGGAACGAGCGTGGTGTGCGATGTCTGAATTCGTCGCAGCAACGACGAAAGCGTGGGAACGATCGCACCGAGCATCTCGCTCGCCGTGCGAGTCGTCATCCCTGGTTCGAACTCATCGAGCAGCGCGTCGTAGGGCGACTCCTTGTACCCAACGAGCGCTGCCTCCTCGCGTTTCACTGCGATAATTTTTTCGAACGTCGGTAAAAATGCGTTCCAATCATTCGCTTCTCTCGCCTTGCTCCATACCAGATGTGCGTCGGCACACAATGCGTCCCGGCGCTGCACGAACTCAGACGACAATTTACGCTGTCGCTCAAAAATACGCGCGGCTTTTCGTACTACCGCCGATCGCGTGGAATCGAGATGACCGTTATCTGCTGTGGTGACGAGCGCCTGAAGCACACGCGCGTACTCTGACGATGTTGCTTTCTCATACGCAACGCCCGAAAGACACGCGATCACTTTCGCACGACTATCGTTTCCTGATTCAGGAAGCATTGTCGCCATATCCCAATCGAGCACACCCCTTGCAGAACAGCAGTGTCCGATCTCCTCGGATAATTTCTTGAATCGTTCGTACGTTTGTTCAACCTCCTCAGCAAGGATAGATGTTTTTTGTTCCAATACTTTAGTAAGCATAATCGCAATAATAAAAAATGAGAAAGGCCTACTTTCTTCCAACTCTTTCTCACTCTCTCACTTTCTCACTTCACTTACCAGCTGCTGAAATTCCTCCCAAGTCCTCGCAACGTGTAACTGATCCCCTACTTTGCATTCCTCCGCAACACCATCTTCGTCATACAAAATACATTTTGTTTTTCCTGGCAGCGCATCGAGCACGCGAATTTTGTCATCAAGAAAAATATCGATGCCAAGTCGCTCGCAGTATCCGCGTTTTTCTTCGTCCCCACCAGAAAAATAAATGCGTTCGGCTGGCACAATGTCGTACACGTGGTGTTTGATCAGCCAGTCCTGTGCGTACCGTACAGAGTCCGTGCGACGGGCGGAGATAATGTACAGTTCCGCATCGAGTGCAGCGAGCGCAAGAAGTGCGCCAGTGCTTGCGGGCGCCGCAGCGGTCCAATGTGTGTAGAGATGCAACTGCATCGCTTCATACACGTCTTTTGGTACGAACCGTTCTATCACGTTGGTGTTCGTCTGCCACGGCTCGAGCACAACACCATACTCCTCCGCGAGCTTCCGCTTGTGCTCGCGGTGATCAATCAGTACCCCATCGAGGTCGATGCCGATGCGCAGTGGTGCTGGCATAAGGCTCTCTATATATAGAAAGCATACCGCGCCCCTTCCCGACTTGTCCACAGGGTGACAGGCACCAAAGGATCAGGAGTGGATAAAAAATACCCTCCGATGACCATCGGAGGGCTGGTGCTACAACGGAGGGAGCGTGGCAAGTCGTCGCTCGAACACGTCGAGTGTCGAGGAGAGGATCGACGCAGCGGTCTGTTCCTCAGTCTCGGTGGTTGAGTCGTGCCAGAGCATCGCCGGATCGGTCGCGCCGCGGAGACGGGTCCAGATGCGCTCGTGTGCATCCAGCAAACCTTGCAGCGTCTTCGGATTCATCGTCTCGCCATCCTTCTTCGTGAGCGCCTTCGCGAGTTCGCGCCGGATCGCCGTCTTCGGGTCGCAAACGAGACAGATGTGCAGGTCGAACAGATTCTTCGTGTTGTATGGCAGTAGGTAGTACCGCTCAATCGCAGTCTGCTGCGCGCGAGTGATCTTGCCGTTCTCACGGTAGTACTCCATACGCACGATGCCATCGAACACTGCGCGGTCGAAGATCACAATGTGCTTGTCTTTCGAGAAGCACCGATCTCGCGCAACGCCGAGTGCATACTCTGCAGTGCGCAAATTGTAGTCCGGTTCGATACGCGGACGCCACTCGATCACCTCGGCGCCTTCGGTCGGCGACGACACCGCGTACCCATTGCGTATGAAGAAATGCTTCAGCATGTCCTTCATCGTGCTCTTGCCGGACTTCGGCGTGCCGTACAGCTCGATCATGAACGGGCGATGAAGACGCGCTTTGCGCGCCCCCGTGGGATCGAAACGAGCGAGCACGTCAGCTGCGCGCTTCTCAAGGAGCGAGATGTCCATGGGGGTACCTCCAAAAATAGGTGGACCAACATATGGTACCCGACCTCACCGCAAACGTTATCCACAAACGATCGACCTCCCCCTTCCCCTCCTCCGAGAGGAGGGGAATTACGCTTCTAGCTTCGCGATAACTTCCTTTGCCTTTACGAGATCCTCGCGAAGAACATACAGGTGCGTCATGTCGATCGCTTCATTATATTTGTTCAGTAGTGCAGAAAATCTTTCGATCGGTTCGTAAATGTGGCGACCGAGCACTTTTCTCCGCACAAACATCGAACTGTCTGCCGCGGCGGGTGAAGTTTTTGAAAGATACTGGTGCGAAGTGATCTGGAAGTACGGAACACCGGCATCTTTGAACGCCTCCGCAACTTTTACCATCAATGCTTTTTCTTCAGCACGCGCATTTTGTGACGATAAAATCATTTTTGGCGGCACACGTCCGACGAGACGGCGCGACCACACATTTTTTGGATCCTCTGCAGCAGCAAACAAGCGCTCAATCATCGTGCTGTCGCGCAATTTTGCATAACTGATCGCATCACCAGGTACGATGAGTGTGAATTCTCCACCATCCAATGCGCGCTCAAGAAAATAATCGAATGCGATTGTAGTCTTATGAAGATACACTTGAAGAAACATGTGGTACCGCGCGAGAAGAAAATCCTCAAATGCACGCACTGCGGTTGAATCGATGGTTCGTACGAGTCCTTTGTCCGGCATTTCCACAACACCGAGATTCACGACAAGATGATCGATGTCATGCGTGCCGTACGCGACCCCGGTGAAATATGCGTCACGGAGCAAATAATCCATACGATCGCAATCAAGCTCGCCGGAGATCAGCGAACGGAGCAGACGATGAATCCCTTTTGCGCCTTCCTGTTCACCAAAACGTTTCCGCCATGATTCCGATGGCATCACACCGTGATGCACGAGCGAAGCGATATCCTGCGCTTCATCGCGAGAAAGTGGTGCGGTAGGATCATCCGCGAGCGCTGCGATGAGCAGAATACTGTAGTCCTCGTGGCTGGCTTGGCGATCTTGCGTTGAGGTAAAAAACCATTCACGCGGCAGTGCAAGTTCATTGAACCGTGGCATGAATCGCTCAGAGACATGCGAAAATGCGGGATGGCCGACATCGTGCAATAGTCCAGAAAACCGAAGAATTTGCCTAAAATATGAAAGATCATCATCACTAAAATGCTGATGCAAGACGTCACCGCTCGTCTCGAGCATGCGCGCCCACATGCGCCCCGCGGTGTGCATCGCCCCAAGCGCATGACTAAAACGGTCATGTGTTGCACCTGGATACACCACGTACGCGAGACCGAGCTGACGCACGTAGCGCAACCGCTGTACGAACGGATGGTCAATGACTCGTTTTTCTCGCTCTGAAAACGAAATCGTTCGATGCACTGGGTCTCTGATGTCGAACATACGTATTCATGTAATAAGGCTGAAATCCATGACCGTCTGGCCCTCTCTTTGCAACGTACATGACCTTACGTTTTGGGTCGAGTATCACGGACGCAATTGTACAAGAATCTGCTGCTCGTCGTGCGGGTCGGCATAGACCATTTTTGGTTGACGATAACGTACGCTTGAGCAACGAAACATCGATCTCGTTACCGACAAATGTCTGAGTGAGTACCCTGAGTCGACGTTTTGAATTCATGGTCGGTTTTTCTTTTTGACGATCGAGTATTTTTGCAAGTGAATGATTGGTGTGGGCAAGAAATTTTTCATCTCTTAATGAAATCTCCGCGGTTTGTAACGGTGACGCTTCAACGATCATGGCTCCTTCTGCAGAAACTACGATCACTGCGTTTCCCATGAGCGCTTGAGTGGACATACAACGACGCACATCAGAAAATCGTTTTGCACGAAAGAGGTCACGTAAAACATAATTCGAAGGAATGCCATTTTTTTGGGTCGGAAACGCGAGTGAGTCTGCGGCAAATGAAAGACCCTCTGCGTTCATGCCGCAAGATGGCCCTGCGAGTATATAAGGATACGTAAGCGCCAAAAATGCAGGCGCGTCGTTCGGTTCCGCCTCAACGATGACGAGGCGTCCGTAGTAACGCGGCGGATAATCTTCGTTGTGACCGAGGAGAATGCCGTGCGTGGTGCGCACTGCGACACTCGAACATTTTTCTAGGATTTTCTTTTCCCAAAGTGCGGAGAGTTCTTCATCTGCGGTAAGAAAAAAGACTTCTTCAAAAGTGAGGTTCGCTCCTTCGGCGATCCCGCGCGTTTCTTCGAGATATTTTGGATAGCGCCGACGCACGTGCGGCAAAAAATTACGCATCGCGTACCGACGCGCGAATTCGGCATCATGTTTTGCATGCTTCTTATAAAATCTCGCGCTCTCCGCAAGCAGCTCACGCAAAATATCCTTCGCTGCGCGACCGAAATCCACGCCCATCTCGCGATGCGTTCCTCCGGTTTTTACTGTAATAAATGTCATTTCACGTTCTTTGAAACCCACTGTACAACTTCCTCGAGAAATTCTGGAGATTTTTCAAGCATCGTTGTGCCATGACCAGCGTTATGAAGTTCTTTGAGTATTGTCATCTTCGGACGCATCGCTGCGAGTTCACGAACTGAGGAAAATGAATACTCGTCGTCATCGCTCGCGGCGAGATACAGCTTTTGCATTGCTGCGAGTTCGTAAATTGCGGTTTCAGTATTCACGCCGTGATACACGAGTCCCGGAGAAAGTGCGACCACCGTGCCGGGCGGGCGATGTTTCGCTGCAAAAGCGATCGCGAGATTCGCGCCGATCGAGGCCCCAACGATCGCGATCCGCGAATCCTTCACGCTCTGCGTGCGAATCAACCAGCGCACTGCGGCTTCAACATCGTGAATCGTTGCTCGGTGTGCCTCGTCGGTAAATGTTTTGTAATCGAGCGGTGTCGTGGCGGTACCACTACTCTCGCCATGACCACGAAGATCGATCGCGAGCACAGTGAACCCTTCATCAACAAGTCGTGCAGCAAACGTTGCCCAGCTCTCCTTCGTTGCTGGCATCATATGCAAAAGAAGGGCGCACGGGCTCCCCTCCTTTGCCTTGTAGAGATCGCCGACGATGGTAATGCCGTCGTCGGTACTGAATGTGATGCGTTCCATAATAATGTACTCCTCCCCAACCCCTCCTCAGCGCTTTGCGCCGAGGAGAGGCCTTAGGATTCAGAATTTGATCACTTGTCCAGGCTGCAACGTCCCGCCCACTGTTGGTTTCGGAGAATCATCGGTTGGTGTAGGCTTTGGTGTTTCAATGTTTGGCGGTGGAGGATCTTTTTTAGATTCCTCTTGCTTCGGCGATACCTCTTTCTTTTCTTCCACTTTCTTCGGCACGAGTACTATATCGCTCTCATCGCCCTTCCCCACTACGATACGCGGCTTGTGTGAGTTGAGGGAGATCGTTGGCCCACCTTCGATTTTCACGGACGATAAATTTGGTGCGGGTTTACGTCGCGCATCGTTCTTACGATTATTCTGTGGCGGACGACTCTCTCGCCGCGGTTCTTGCGCATGCGGCTGCGATGGTTTCGGTGTTGGCGCGCTTGGCTTTGGCGCCACTACAATTGGCTTCACTTGTGGCTGCGTGGCAGGCTTCTGCTCGACAACAATCTTCGGAGTGACCTGCACCTGTACTACTGCTGGCGCCACCGGCGCCACAACAACTGGAGCTGGTTCTGACGCGGCCACTGGAGCCGCCGCAGTCTGTGGCCTCTGCGGGATCTTCAAATTTCGCAACACCGCCGCAGGAATCTGCCCGGCCTTTTTCTTTTCTAAATCTTCTTTACAAAACCACGGCTTCGACCAGTCTGGTTCGAACGTCAGCTGCTGTGGCTTGCCGCATACTGCGCACGGAATTTCAAACTTCGGTTCTTTCTTTTTCTTTGCACCAAATCCGCCGTCGGACGGTTTCGCCATCTCGCCAACATTAGGTGACGATGCTTCGAGTTCTTTTATCTTCTCCGCGATCATCTGTTCCTGCTCATCCTCGGTGACGATCGTCTGACCGGTATCCGCGGTGCCGTACCCCGCCCAGCGGACGACCTTTTCCTCGACCTCTTTTCGCTTCGATGCGTAGCGTTCACGCGAGACCTTGATCACCTTCTCCTCGCTCCCTGTACGCTGGGCGATCGGCGAGAGCGTATTCGCGGAGAATGGTTCTGACGATGCGCCGTCGATCATCAACTTCAAGTAAATCTGAAACTTGGTCAGGTTCACCAGATCCTCTGGCATGAAGCGCGGCATGAACTCGTTTTCCATGTATGCTGCATCGGCCGCGCCGACACGGAAGGCGATGATGGTGCCGACGTTGCCGAAAACGGCGTCGCGCACCTCCTCCTCAAGCTGCTCGATGTATTGGTGCGCGACGATGAGGGCAAGTCGGTATTTGCGAGCCTCGGAAAGGATGTTGGCGAAAGATTCCGTCGCGAAGTTCTGGAACTCGTCGACGTAGAGGTAAAAGTCCTGGCGATCCTTCTCTGGCATATCGACACGTTCCATCGCCGAAAGCTGCAAACGCGTGATGATCATCGCACCGAGCAGGCGCGAGTTCTCCTCACCGATGCTGCCCTTAGAGAGGTTGACGATAAAAATCTTCCGCGTGTCCATGATCTCGCGGATGTTGATAGTGGATTTCACCTGCGCAACGATGTTTCTGATGATGGACGCGGACAAGAATTGACCGACCTTGTTTTGGATCGGCGCGATCGCCTCGGTACGATACTTCTCGGAAAACGAAGCGAACTCCTTCACCCAAAAGGTCTTGACTACCGGGTCCTGAATCAACGACACGACGCGCTTGCGATATTCCTCATCCGAGAGCAATCGGTTGATGCCGAGCAGTGTGGAGCCCGGAAAATCGATGAGCGCGAGGACGGTATTGAGCAAAATGTATTCCATGCGCGCCGACCATACGTCCGGCCAGATCTTCTTGAACACACCCATCAGCCCCGCGGCGATAAGATGCTTCTGTGTCTCATCTGTCGTCTCGAGGATGTTGAACCCAAGCGGAAACTCCATGTCCGACGGGTTGAAATAGACCACGTCGTTGATGCGGTGCGGCGGAATGAAGTCGAGGAGCGTCTTTGCAGTGTCGCCGTGCGGATCGATGTACGCCAAACCGTGCCCGGCATAAATATCCGCAAGCACCATGTTCTCCAGAAGTGTCGTCTTGCCCATGCCGGTCTTACCGATGACGTAAATGTGGCGACGACGGTCATCGGTCTTGATCCCGAACTTTCTTTTTTGATTACGAAAATTGGTCTCGCCGAACAGCGTGACTTCATTTTCGTGATCGTGATCGTACGGAGGCGCGCTAAATGACATACACGGTACTACGATTATGCGAACGGCAAATTCGCTGGTGCTTCGTTGTCATCATCATCAGTCTCACCTGGCTTCGTACGCTCTGCACGCGGATACCGTTCCTCAGTCGGCAAAGAGTGTGGCGGCTCAGCACGTTTTGATTCAGTTTTCTTCACGAGCGGTGCTTTCACCGTCGACATCGGGAAGTGATATAACGTCGCGAGCTCTTCGATGTTCAGCGCGTAGTGTGGTGCACCGTTACCGCTGCGATTTTTGTAATTACGCACAAGTTTTCCTTTGAGTCCGTTCTCACTCCAACGCTGCCAAAAATAATCTCCTTTCGGTGTCACTGGTCCGTAGCCTTTGAGTCCATTCATGTTCACTGCGGAGTACTGACTCATCGCACCCTTGAGCGACACAAATCTTCCCTTGCTAAAAAGATCGCGCCTGCCAAGATACACCACGCGTATTTTGCACATGAATCCCACCTTGGACAATTTTTTCTGTACTTCTTCGAGTACCTGACGTTCGCCTGGAGAAAGTGCCATCATCTTCGGCTGCTCGGGTTTTTTTTCTACCATGCCTTCGGCACTACCAACACCAGCGAGTTGCGAACCTGCTTCTTTAAACACCCAAAGCGGCCCGGTAATAATTTCGCCGACCATTGATTTCTTCTCTGGTTTCTTCCGTCCAAGAATTTTATCGACGACTTCCTCGCCTTTTTTCTGCCACGATTCATCGGTTGGCGTTACAAGAATCTGCATCCACATTTGTTCGCCGGGTTTCAATTGCGAAAACACTTCAAGCACCGAAGACATCGGATCTTTGAACGTCATCACCTCTGCGGCAGAATGTTCAAAATGCTCAGAGGTACGAAGCGGATATGCATGTGGTTTTTTGAGAACGAACTCCGTGCCGAAACAATCCAACTCGGGATGCGGAAACGTGGTCGGTACTTTGTCGGCATAGTCAGTGACCTCGGTGATCTCTGCGTCCGGATACTGCGCGTAGATCGATGATTCGACGAGGTCGCGATATTTTTTTGGGCAGTGCACAAGATACTGAATGTATCCGCCGATCGATACCAATTCAAAACTGAACGTCAGCTGAAATTTTCCAAGCCAGTACTTTTCATACTTATCGAGACCAGAATACGCGCCGGAAAGATGACTAAAAATTTGTTCAACCGCTTTTGGAGTCTGTTCTTGCAATCTCGGAATGTTAAGCGCGAGTATGCAGTAGCTCACCGAGCTTGCGAATTTCGCTTGTCGTGACTGTACCCAGAGCAACCAAAAGCCCTGAATCAAAATAACGAGCATTGGAATCCACCCACCATCCAAAAAAAGCCGCGCAAGGATGAGCGGAAATGGGAGATTCCCCAGCTGGATAAAATAGTCGTAATTGAAGTTGAGCGTCGGCATGGGGCTGAGAGCCCATTTTAAAAATCCTGTTCGCTCATATGGCAAGAATTTTTGACCTACATACATGAATCGCTCGTCAGAATAGTCCCACTATTCCTTCTCACGATTCATGATGTATGCCTAAAATTCTTGCCATCTGATCTGAACACTATTTTTAAATGGGCTCTATAGAGCAAAAAAACCTGTGTATTGGTATCTCTACGTTACTTTGTAAGTCTAGCACATTTAAGGCAAAAAATCAATACCTTACCCACCTTCTCGCCTTGCGAGAAGGGATACAAAAATAACCCCCTTCCCGCTTGCGGGGAGGGGGTTTGGAGGAGAGGTGGTTACCTTTGTAGCATGAGTCTTTTCTGAATCGAATAGGCGTGCGCCGCGACGAACAACATGTAGAGTGGGACACCCCACGTGCCGCCATACACGTAAACGATGGCAAGAAGCACACCGTGCGCGGAGATCGCGGTGGTCGCGATCTGTCCCACCTTACCAAACCCGAACTCTTTCGTAAGACGATTGGTTGCAATCGAGGCAGCGAAACTGATATCTGCCGCAGCGATCCATGCGCCGAACAGCGCGCGATGATCGAACATGAGAAACGGCATCGCGAAGAATGCGCCAGCAACCGACCATAGTCCTGCCGCAATACTAAACACTGCACCCTCTTCTTCGCGGATGCACAGTGCGCAGCCGACAAGAAGTGCAGTGATCGAAGCGGTAACCGCTGCAGCGATTCCATGCATCGCCTGCGCGTTATCGAGAAGCGTGTAACAGATCGCGGCTACGGCGAACGGGAGAAGGAACGTGGGAGAGATCGCGATACTAGGTTTGTCGTCCATCAAAACCTCCGAGAAAAATGTACTCCTCCCCAACCCCTCCTCACCCTTCGGGCGAAGAGGGGCATAACACTTTTAAGCCCCTCCTTGGCGCGAAGCGCTGAGGAGGGGTTGGGGAGGAGTACATTTTTTGTCTACCTCGAAGACTTCTTCTGCATCAGCACGAGCATCGGTGAAGCGAGGAAGATGGAGGAGTAGACACCGGCGGCGATGCCGATGATGAGCGTGAACGCGAAATAGTGCAGCGACTCTCCTCCCCAGAAGAAAATAGCAATGAGAGGAAACGTGGCGGTGAGCGAAGTGTTGATGGAGCGCGAGATCGTTTCGTTCACGCTGCGCTCTACAATTTCTTCGAATGAACCGCTGGTCTTCAACAAGTTTTCGCGGATGCGGTCAAACACGACGATGGTGTCGTGCACGGAGAATCCGAGCACGGTGAGGATCGCAGCAACGAACGATGAGTTGATTTCTGCTCCTACAAATTTCCCGATAAGAGCGAATGCGGCGAGCGGGAGCAGTACGTCATGCAACAAACCAACGATCAGCGTCGAGAGTCCGTACTTCCACGACGCGACCGGCCGTGACACTTTGCGGAATGCGTATGCAATGTAGAACGCGATCGCAAGCAGCACAAGCGAAATCGACCACACCGCTTTTTTTCGCAGCTCATCACCAACTGTCGGGCCAACTGATTCGAAGCGATGTTCGGTCACACCATTGAATTTCTTGTTTAATGCCTCACGAACTTCTTGATGCTTCGTTTCATCAAGTGTTGGTGTGCGCACGATCATCTCTTTGTCTCCGAACGTCTGCGCCACTGATTCGTGTATGCCATGCGCCTCAAGTTCTGCAGAGACTTCTGATGGTGCGGGAACCGCCCCCATAAATTCGATCTCCATGAGCGACCCACCGGTGAAATCGATGCCGAACTTCAACGGAAACATGAACAGAATCGCGATCGATGCGGCGACGAGCGCGCCGGAGACCAGGAACCACACGTGACGATATTTGATAATTGGCAAATACATATTATTTTTTCTCCGAAGATGATTTTGGCATGTGCAAACCAGGGAGATACAACCAATCTGCTTTGAATACACGCCAACCGGAAGCGAGGCGCAAGAGCGTACGGCTCACCGTGATCGCAGAGAACATCGACACCAGCACACCGATCGCGAGGTTCAAGGCAAATCCTTTAATCAAAGACGAGCTCGTGTAAAACAGAATCGTGCAGGAGATCAGCGTCGTGAAGTTAGAATCGCGAATCGAATTCCACGCACGCTTGAACCCTTCATCAATTGCGGAACCGAGCGTGCGACCACGCAGCAACTCTTCTTTCATGCGCTCGAAAATCAGCACGTTCGCATCGACAGCCATACCAACCGACAAAATAAAACCTGCGATACCGGAGAGTGACAACGTCACATTAAACAATTTATACAACGCAAGGTTAATTGCGGCGTACAAAGACAACGCAAGAATTGCGATGAGGCCAGGTAAACGATAGTAGAACAGCATGAAACATGCGACGATCAAGAATCCGATGAGGCCTGCACGTAAACTCATATCGAGTGATTCGCGACCGAGCGATGCGCCGACAGATTGCTGACTTTCAAGCGTGATCGGCACAGGGAGTGCGCCCGCATTTAGCCGCTGTGCAAGTTTCTTTGCTTCGGCAATTGTAAAACTTCCAGAAATCACTGCGTTGCCGTCCATGATCGCCTCATTCACGGTTGGAATACTGATCGCCTCACCATCTAAGAAAATCCCTACCGGTTTTCCAACATTACGTGTCGTGATGTCTGCGAATAATTTTTTACCCTCATCATTAAACTCAATACCAACTTGCGGTTCATTGGTCTGCGGATGGAATTGCAGCGTCGCTCGCTTGAGATGCTTCCCTGAAAGTTGCGTATTCTTCCATGGGTCAGGCAACGGAAGATAGTCCGCGTCGATTTTTGTTTTTACGAGGATGTGCGCGAGTCGGTACGTGTACTTCGGCCGCTCATCCAACTTATAGATGAGGTGATAGCCGAATACTGATTCAACAACATCGGAAATTTTTCCTTTCTCGAGCGCAAACGCCGCGGTCTCAAATGGCGGCACCATCGCACCCTTACTGAACCAGCCGAGATCGCCACCGTTCGTCTTCGCGCTTCCATCATCCGAATTCTCGCGCGCGAGCGAGCCGAAGTTCGACGGCAACGCCTTCGCCTTCAATTCATCGATCACTTTCTTTGCTTCTTCCTTTGTTCGCTTCTGCTGGCATCGCTCAGCGCCATCCCAACAAATCAAAATATGCGAAGTGTTTACTTCTTTCCCGTCTTCTTTCTTCTCTTCAAATTTCACGACATGTTGCCCGCGTGCATCTGACACGAGACGACCGAGCACCGCACCAGGTTTCATCCCCACCGCATCAATTGCATCGATCAGTGCAGAATACTCGCTGTTTGCCGCAACAAATCCCGTATCACCACCCTTGTCTTTCGTTGCAGCGTCCTCTGATTTTGCTTTTGCAAGCGCAGCGAAGTCTGTATCTTTTTTCTGTGCCTCTTTCAAAATATCGTTTGCGCGCTTTTTTGCGCCAGCGTTGTACGCATCCATCTGCTTCTTTTCGTCGGAAGTCATTGCGCGCACCGGTGCGTTGTCACCCTGTTCCTTGAATTCGAGAATCGGCGTCTCACCGATCAACTTGATCGCCTGGTTGATGTCTTTCACGCCAGCGAGGTCAACGATCAGCCGCTGCGCGCCCGCGGATTTGTTCACCTGGACGAGCGGCTCGGAAACGCCGAACGCGTTCACACGGCGTTCGATCACATCGCGCACACCAGCCATCGCATCCGCCTGTTCGCCGTCAGCGACGTTCTTCATGTCCGCGACATACACGAGGTGTGTGCCACCCTGAAGATCGAGGCCGAGCCTGAACGGCACGTTCCAGAAATGCGGAACGCGAAGCCATGCTGGCGCGTGAATCTTTTCTAATTGCGCATTCTCCCAATCCGCCTTTTTGTTCCAGAGAGCGGGATAACTAAGGTTGCCCGCGAGCACAAAAAGTACAGCCACCAAAAAAGTGACCTGCCGTACCCGCCCGCGCGGAGTCTTGGGGATAAAAAGCCTACCGAGAAACGAACCGACCTTCTTTATATATGTCGTGGCGGTGGATGTGGCCATAATGCAGATTCAAGAAAAAGAAATCGCTCGCGCGATCTGTGCATAGATGCCGTATATGCTAAAGCAACGGCGACGAATGTGCAACCGCGAAGTTTGACAACCGCGTGGGGGGGGTAAAATGCAAGAGTATTTTGAAACATGTGCGCATCGTTACACGAATTAAAAGCCCCTCCTTGGCGCGAAGCGCTGAGGAGGGGTTGGGGAGGAGTACCTAACTTGCTATGCCCGACGGACAAAAACTTCCACCAGCGCAACAGAAAAAAATGGAAAAAATTCGCGCAGCGTACGATGCCTTTTTGAGCAAAATGGGTGTGCTCAAGAAAAAAAGGATGGAACTTACGGAACGGATGCTGAAACGAATCGAGAAAAAGAAAATTGACGATATTCTTAAGTCTTTATAATGGTCGTAGAATATGGGAGCGAAAGAAATAGATTTTGGCGAAGAGACCCCGGGCGCATCGCTTGAGGTTGCAAAAAAATCTCCAGAAGTTGCCGAAACAAGCGTGGAACTCCCGGAGATGTCTGAGGCAGATACTGAAGATTTTTTTGGAGCGCAACTTGATCAAATGGCCGGTGAGGCGCAAACCGAAGTTGCAACTTTTCAGGAAGAAACACCTGCAGAAATGGCTGGGGCGGCAGAACGCATCGGAGGAGAACCCGATGCAGAAGCGCAAACTGAAGCATCCGCTCTCGCCGAACAGGCGACTGATGCTGCAGCTACGTTTGAGGCGAGCTTAGATGATGCGAAAAAGGAATCCGCAGAGATTAGTCCGGAAAGAGACGCAATGAATAAAGCTGCTGCTGAGTATCTCAAACTAAAGAAAGAAGCGATAGCCTTACAAAGAGCAGAAGACGAAAAATTTCAAGAAGCGGTTAAAAAAATAAAAGAATCGCCGGACCTACGTCAAGAAAGACGACAAAAATACGAAAAGGATATGGAGGGTCTTTGGGGGAAAGAATGGCGATCAAGTCCTGGTTTGGAGCAAAATCCTCCTGCAGACACTCTTGCTCTAGATGATCCCGAGTATAAAAAAATCGCGGGTCAAAGGAAGGACACTGAAAATCGCTGGTTTGAAAGCGACCAAAAATTAAGCCAAGCTGCAAAGGCTGCGGGTTTCGAATATGCCGGAAGAACTCCCGAGGGAGCCCTTCAATTTCGAAAAAAATCTGGCATTGAAACAGGAGAAGATTTTATCATAAGTGAATAACAGTTCATTAAAAATGGATGATGTGTATTCTCATCCATTTTTCGTTTCCTTATTTGCCAACTGCCCGCAAGCAGCGTCGATGTCTTCTCCGAAGGTGATGCGATGTGTGACTGAGACACCTTTTTTCATCAGGCGATCCATGAACGCTGAGCGCTGCTCGCGCGGTGAGGTTTCAAATACTCCTTCACCGGGAACGTCGGTCGTGTGATATTTGATCAGATTTACGTGATAGAGCGGATACGTCATGAGAGCTGCGAGTTCGTCGGCAGTCTCGAGCGAATCGTTCAATCCTTTGATGAGCAGATACTCGAACATCACTTTGCGTTTTGTTTTTTGGACGTACGCATCGACTGACGCCATCAGCTTCGCGAGCGGATACGCGCGGTTCACCGGCATCATGCGCGAGCGCATCTCGTCGTTTGGTGCGTGGAGTGAAATTGCGAGATTTACTTGGAGATCCTCGTCGGCCATTCGATTGATTCCCGCGACGATACCGCATGTTGAAATCGAAATATGACGCGCACCGATGCTGAAACCTTTTTGATCGTTCAGAATTCGACACGCCGCCATTACGTTATCGTAATTATGCATCGGCTCCCCCATTCCCATAAACACCATATTTGTAACGCGCTCACTGCGAGCCTTCAGCACTCGTCCAAAATGCAACACCTGATCGACGATCTCTTCGGTCGTAAGGTTGCGTTTGATCCCCATCGTGCCTGTCGCGCAAAACGAACACTTCATCGCACAGCCCGCTTGCGATGACACGCACACGGTGTTGCGCTCGCCATAGTGCTGCATCAGTACCGTCTCGATCAGATTGCCGTCTGCAAGTTTGAAAGCGACTTTGGTGGTGTCCCCTTTTGTTGATTCGACGCTACGCACCACTTCGAGCGATGACATCGGGACCTCGTCGGTGAGTTTTGCACGGAGCTCTGCAGAAAAAACAGTCACTTCATCCCAAGAAGAAACCAGCTGGCTGTACACCGCTTTTTTCGCCTGATCGAACCGATATCGCGGCTCACGAGCTGCCTCGAGAACGGCTTTAAGTGTCGCTTCATTCATAACCGAGGAGTGTACAGGAAAATAATACGCATGGCAAGGCACGTCGGTCGCGACCGACGTGCCTGAGCCGCCTGGACGTCTTCATGCGATCTCCCGCTCGGTGAGCGAATGCGAGACTAATGTGTATTCATCACGAAACAAAAACTCTCCCTGAAAATTTTTCCCCGCGAGGAATAGTGGTATCCAGTGCGGATCATCGGCCCACATGTTTTCGAAGGGGAGGGCATCAATAGGAAACCACTGCGGGCGCATTTCTTCGGTTTCTACCGGCGTGCCGGTGAATCCTTCTGCAGCAAACACCTGCACTTCGAGTGCGGGTGAACCGTTTTCGAAAATAAACGTCATCACTCCTCGCTTCGAAAGTCCGTGGATATCGATCCCCGCTTCTTCTTTGCACTCTCGCCGTGCCGCTTCTTCAATCGTCTCCCCCATTTCAACTTTTCCACCGAATCCGTTCCAAAGTCCTGCACCGAAGCCACGCTTTTTCATCCCCAACAAAAGCTTGTCGCCATCGCGCAACATACACAGCGTCAAAATTTTTTTGGTGGTTGACATAGGCTTGTATGGGGGTAGTATGCCATCGTGATGCTCATGCACACAATAGAGGAGAATAAAAATGTCCCACGATACCATCTACGCACTGGTCGGTCCGAGCGGGTGCGGAAAATCCGCGCTCATCCAAGAGATGCTTCGGCGATTTCCCAACCGTCTCGACGTCGTAAAGTCCACGACCACGCGACCGAAGCGGCCTGGCCCCGAGGACGATCTGTTCTATCACTTCGTGAGTGACGCAGAGTTCGACGCGCGACTCGCCGCTGGTCACTTCGTGCATCACGTGCGTTACGGCGGCAATCGCTACGCCACCGATCGACGTGACATCGAGCGCGTGTTCAGGGCCGGGCGAGACGGGATCAACGCGTTCGTTGAGCAAGGTGTGATCAATGCTCGCGTTGCGGGATACCGAGTGACCGTGATCCGCATCGTCCCTACCGGGCCATATCGTGGCCGCGACGAAATCCGTGCGAAGGACGATGCTGCGCGTGCAAAAATCGACCTTCCAGCGGACTACGAAATCGAAAATTCGTTCGAGCCCGGAGGCTTCGCGCGCGCAGTCGTAGAGCTCGACGCGGCGATCGACCCTGTGTGGCCGTGAGTCATATAATGAAGCTCTTTCCACGATCTACGCTCCATGCGTCCAGCGCACTGATTCTTTTCTCCCTCACCGCATCGATGTGTGGCCCGAAGGTCACCGCGACGCCCGCTCTTGCGCCAGAGGCTGCTGAGCGTCTGGCGTTCGCGGAGATTCGCGAGCGCGCAGTCGAGTCCACAGTGCGGGTCATTTCTGAAAACCAGACACCACTCGTGAGCGGTGTGACGCGCCGAGAAACTGTCGGTGCCGGTATCGTCATCGCTGCGGGTCCGCTCGTGCTCACCGCGAATCATCTTGTTCGCGACACGATCGGTGTCAAAATACGATTTCCAATGCGTGACGATACCGCGCGCGATATTCCGATGCGCATCGTGCGCGCGTCCGAAGAAAAAGATGTCGTGCTGCTCGAGCCAGTGGACCGCAATATCGCAATCGCAATGCTTCCGATCGCACGAAGCATCCCTTCGCCCGGCGATTCGATCTGGTTCTACGGACAAGCATCATCGATGTCCTCCGGTACCGTGATCGATGATGCAGCGGTCATGAGTCCACGCGGTCGTCTCCTTTCGACCGATGCAGTGTCGACGAACGGCGACTCCGGCGCACCGTGCATGAACGAACGCGGCGAACTGGTCGGAATCCTGATCCTCGGGAACGGCGGCCCACACGCACACTTCGTTCGTATCGACGATGCCATCGCCGTGCTTGGGCTTCGACCGGTGCACTAATCGTGCCTTCCGCCTTATTTAAGGCGGATTTTTGTATCCAAGTCTTGACATTCTTGGCACCCCGTGCTATAGTACTTCCTTGTGCAATACGTGCTTCGCGCGTAGGGACCTCAACCGAGAAGGCGCACAGGCCTCAACATTCCCCAGGAGACAGAGTTATACACAGCCTGTACGGAATGGTATCCCTCGCCCAGACTCCGAGACCCGCGGTATGCGGTCAGACGAGTATTCACATCGCGGGCCTCCCTACGGGGAAGGACGCACGACGAGAGTTCGACTCTTACCGGAAGCTTCGACAGGAATCAGAAACGCAGTTTTTACCTGGAACGGAACCTTCAGTCCACGATGAAAAAAGCCCTCCGACAACCGTCGAGGGGCTTTTTGTGTGCGAACGATCATCCGCCGAACACTGTTTCGATCGGTCGACGATGTTTTGTTTTCCGACCTTCGTACACTGCGTAGTCGACAAACAGGATGAGCCAGGACCAGTCGTACTCCGGGAATCGCCTGCGAGCGAGCGCGAGAAACGCGTCCGCGCGCTCGGCGAATCCGTTGATCCGCAAGTCGTAGTATGCGCCAGCGAAAATGAACGACGGCCGCTTGCCGGAGAGCACGGCGAACACCATGAACTCTTCCGGTGTGAAAGTGAGTACTTCGTCGCCAAACGTCTTTTCTCCGGAGAACGTCGCAATCCAATTTTTAGGAAGTGGCATCGTGAAACCTCCTCCTGAGGCTAGCAATAAACGCTTGCTTGGTCAATGAACCAGCCGCGTGTCGAAGTCAGCGAGCGACGCGAGGATAACGTGCGCTTCATGGAGATTTTCTGCAGGCGAATGCTCGTGCGGAATCGCGAAGACGAAACATCCCGCTCTGCGCGCAGATCGCACACCAGTTGGCGAGTCTTCGAATGCGATACAACGCTTCGGATCGACGCCAAGGAACGATGCTGCGAGAAGGTACGGTGCGGGGTCGGGCTTGCGCGCTGCGAGACCTAGAGTGTCGGCAGTAACGAACGCGCGAAACAGTCCCATGAGACGGAACGGTCCGAGCGCGTGGTGAACATGCTCGCTCGTTCCGGAAGTGACGAGTGCAAGTGGCACGCGCGCGACAGAAAGCGCAGTGAGAATCGTCTCTGCGTATGGACGCAGTGAAAGTTCGCCGCGATCAATCATTGCAATCACAATCTGTCTGTATTCGTCGTACCACGTGTTCGGATCTTTCACGAATCCGTAGTGCGCGCTTACGATTTCACAACACTCGACTTCTGGGCGGCCGATGATGCGTGCGTAGTCGAATGCGGTGAAGTCGTGACCTTCGCGCTGGACGAGCTCCACCCAAGCGCGGTAGAGCAAACGCTCGGTCTCGACGAGCGTACCATCGAGATCGATTAGCACTGCGTCGAACGGTTGGGGTTGTGTTTCCAAAGGACACCTCCGAAGTCAGCGTAGCGGACTCTAAGAATAAAGTTATCCCCAAACAGGCAGCCTCTTTTCACAAAAAGAGGCTGCCTGTTTTAATCAAAACTGGCAGCCTGTTTGGGGATAACTTTAGAGACGAACGGTTTCTTGTGCTGCGGATATCACAATCCCCTGGTCATCCGCGAGACGGTGGAATGTCGGGGAGATCGCGTACAATTCCTCGAAGGAACTTGCGACCGCCTCGACTTGTTCTCCGTGTCCATTCACCACCTCTTCGGCGGTACGCAGTACGATGAACTTCGAGCACAGATCGCGAACCGTCGAAAGTCGGTGCGTGATGATGAGCGCCGACGTCTCCGGTGGAAGAATCTCGGCGAGACCTTCTTGCACCGCGCGCTCTGTTGTCGAATCGAGCGAACTCGTCGCTTCGTCGATAATCATGAACCGCGGCTTTTTCACAACCGCAGAACCGATCATCAATCGCTGCGCCTGTCCGCCGGAGAGCTTGATCCCTCGACGACCGACAACGGTGTCGAGACCATCTGTGAGCCGCTCGCCGAAGTCAATCTTCAGTTTGCGCATCACTTCCCAGAGCTGCTCATCCGTCACCGCTACTCGCTCCGCTTCCGGTACGCCGTAGAGTAGGTTGTAACGGATGGTGCCGTCGAGCACCTGCGCTTGCTGAGGAATGTACCCGATGAGACGTGTCCACGACGCGAGACGAATCTCGCGGAGATCATGACCGTTCACGAGAATGCTGCCCTGCTCTGGATCCATGTACCGTTGGAGTAGACGCATCACGGTTGTCTTGCCTGCTCCTGACGGACCCATGAGCGCTACTTTTTCTCCGGGTTCGACTATGAAATTCACTCGCTTTAGTACATGGAGATTGTTCGCAGCATTTTCCTCTCGTTCGTTCACGTAGGTGTGACCGAGATTGTGAAGTTCCACACGAACGGAGCGCTCACTCGGGAGTGTGCGCGCGTCCGACGTATCAACCACGTTTGGTGTGATTGTAAGCGCTGCACGAAGCGATGAAACCGACGGCATGTTCCAGTTGAGTCGATGCTCGATGTCGCCGATGCGCCACAAATTATCTGCGACGCGCCGTGACCACTGGTAGAACGGATAGAGTAGTCCAACCGTCCAATCGCCATGCCATACCTGCCACGCACCGTACGTGATGAGAATCGCAGAACCGAGAACGTTGAACATGCCGCGAACGGTTTGCACACGAATGATACCGAGCCAGAACTTACGGTCCTTCGCGAGCACCTCGGCAAACCAACGCTTCATGAAAGAAACTTCCTCGGTTTCTTTTCCGTTCGTCTTCACGCGTTCGATGTTGTCCCAACGCTCACGGAGATACCGATTAAACTTCCGGAACTCCGCGTCGATCGGCGTGCATTCCACGACGACGCGACGATTCATGAACAGCATGAATGCGACATAGATGATGAGTACGACGGTGAGCACCGCACCACCAATCCACGCGATCGCGAAGAGGCACACGAAGGCGAGCAAGAGTTCGAGGAGCGCGGGCACACCGTCAAAAATGACAGTGTGCTGGACTTCGAGTACGCGCATGCGGCCTTTCTCGATGTTCGCGGTGTTCAGCACGCCATCATCGTGCAAATGCTGACCAAGCGACTTCCCGAAAAACAGTTCCGAACAACGTTCGTCCACTCGACCCTGGTTCTCCATGATCGCGAGTTCGCGGTAGTGACTGAACGCCCACTGACACAACCGCTGCACGACGAGGAGCGCCGCGATGAGCGCGAGACCGAGCGCAACCGAACGAAATGTGTGTACGACAAGCCCGTCGATGACAGACTTAATGAGCCATGGCTCTGCCATGCCGAGCACCGTGATCATGAGCAGTGCGCAGAGGCCCCGCATCATCCACCGACGACCGATGGGGGTGATGAACTCGCGCCATGCCCAGAGATACACTCGGTATCCATCCTTGGATTCCTTCAGATACTCCAGCCAATTGCTGGCAAGCTTACGCTTCTCTTGTGCGTCTTCCATGACGTCTCCTTTTTGTAAAGACCAAAAACTCCTGCCAGTTTCCCGGCAGGAGTTCATGCACATGTAAGGTTTTTTGCCTTATTTATGCAGGAATTTCTGCGGGGAAACGCGTCGCGTAATCACAAACCGGCACAACAAGAATCTGGCCGGCCGCGGTAAACGCGCCGGTAGGCTGCACGTACAGATTATGCGTGATGTCGTTCATAAATGATATCTCGGCTTTGTGGCCTATAGTATCAGACGAGAAACCTTACCAAAGTGTTACAGAGACGTCAAGGATTACGCCTCTTCCTGCGCGGTTTCCACCATCACCTCATGCATCATCGCCATCGGCGCGAACATCCGATCGGGATGCGACGCAGCGCGTGCAGCATCGATTTGTGTAGCCATCGACTCACCCTCTTCTTTCTTAAAACGAACGGTAAATAACGGCACAAGACGATTATTCTCTTCATCAACGATTTCGACCTGTTCACGGTTGAGATATTTTGCGAGCGCAACGTCGGAGAGCAATTCCGTCGAACCCTTGATTTCTTCTGCGAGGGAATCGAGTTGTCTGGCATCCGAAAGCGCACTCGCCTTCGCGGTATCCTCGATCGATTTTTTCTTTTCACGAAGCGTCTTGATCTGCTTCATCAGCTCCTGATACTCACCGTTATGTTTCAATTCATCTTGAAACATTTTCGTTAACTCTCGCCGCTCTTTCTTTTTTATCTGTAGCTGAACGTAGACGTCTTTCAAGTCTTGCATGATTTTTCAATCAAAAATGAGAGCTCTACTATAGCAAAGATGCCGAAGACGTGAAGTGGAAAAGTTTTGTCAGCTAAATTCAACGTACAGTGGAGCATGGTCAGAAACAACATCCGGAAGTACGGCGAATTTTTTTACATCAACCTCGGGCGAAACAAGAATGTAGTCCGCAAAATTTGGTTCTGTAGAATTGTTGTAGTGACGGTACAAAGGTGTACGCGTTGACGAAGCGCCTGATTCTTTCACTAAATCTCGCCAGCCACCACGCATGATACGAAGTGACTCGGTGTCCGGAAGAAGATTGAAGTCGCCACACAACATTGCCGGACCAGACACTGAATCAAGAAATGTGCGAACTGCTCGCGCTTGCTCAAGACGTTCTGGAGTATCTGTTTTTGGACCGTTCACCCACAGCCCATGAAAATTCGCAACCGTATATTCACGATCGTTCAGCATGAATGTGGTGTACTGTAGTTTTCGTGCAGAACGGACCACATTACCTGTTTCAATTGGCTGTACTGGCCGGTACACCACGAAATCTGAGAGGGTTTTGATCTCAACTCCCCTGCGAATAAACATTGCGAGCGTCATACGGTATCGATCATCATCAAAATAGGCCAACGTTCCTTCGTGATCAGGTAACACGGCGCTCGCCCTTTTAAAAACATCACCACAAAGATCGAGACGGTCCGGGTGCCGCTCCGCGAGCACTGACTGTGGGCAGTCGAACATCTCTTGGCAACAAAAAATATCAATCTCTTTCCCTTTCTCTTCAAAAAATGGAATAAGCTTGTCGACGACGCACCCGCCCCAGCAATTCAAAGAAACCAGTTTGAGAGTGTTATTTTCCATGTCTTCTTTTTATAATTTTTTTCTCGATCGCGCCCGCGAACAATCGATACGCCGATCGGTGTTCTTTTTGATATATCGTTGGAATACCAAGAACAATCTTACATTTTTTACATTTCAAATTCTTCTTTGTATCGAAGTTCATGGAAGGAGCGATACGGTCAATATACAAACGTTTAAGAATACCGGGACCATCTTTTTGGTAGATCATGAGTTGCGTTTTGCATTTATCGCAGTTCAACGACAACCATCGAGAATATCCTCCCCTGTTTTTCTTAAACTTGTCATTTTTGAATCCGATTTTCGTAGGCATAGGTACCCCATCTACTCGAATGAAATAATTTTCAGACCATTTCTTTTTATCTCTTCCTCGGACCAAAATAATTCATCAATTTTAAAATTTACGACGTACGTCACACGTTTCTCGATTACGCGCCCAGTAAAAATTCGAGGATTACCATCCCATTCTTCAAGAATCAACGTATCGCCTTCTGCAATTGAAAAATCATTCAATCGCAATTCGTACTTCTTTTTTCCAGAAAGAATCGCTTCGAAAAATTTTGGTTTGATTTTCTTTGTATACACCGCCATACAGTAGAAAATGCCCGACTCTCAGAGGTCAGGCATTTACTTTACATGGATTTCAAACCACTCCTTCTATCCTATCCATTCTCGCAATCATAGTGAATCGCTCTTGATCAAGCTTCGTCAGCATTGTTGTGTGATGGTCAAGAACGGTCATCATACGCCCCTCAATCTCACGCACTTCATCTTTCGTGGCAAGAGTAGAAATTTTTTCATCCATGTGCACTAAAGTCGTGATAACTTTCTCCATGCTCCCTTCAAGTCTATCAACTTTCTCCCCCATCACATCCATCCTCAGGCACGATTGATCCATTCTTTCACCGAGCACGTCGACTCTCTTCCCTAATGCATCAATATTCCTGGTTGTACGATCGACTCTCTTGGTAAGTTTAACTATGGCTCGATCCGTACGGTCAGCATTCTCCACGAGTGTTGCGATAATCCGATTTTCTTCGGTCATACAACAAGAAATAATGAGTAAGGCTCGTGTTATGCACTACGTCAAAAAAGAAGTCAAATCCACAAATAGAGTATAGCACGCGTCTTGACGCGTTTCGCAAATACTGCTTAAGTGATCCCAATCCGCGCTGGAGGGTCCTCACCCGGAAATCGCGGGGTTGTACGCAACGCTCGGAGGATCGAGCCGTACACCGTGGGCTGCGCTATTCGAAAGAATGGGCCGTCCCGCGCTATCACGTATTACGCTGCATCTACTCGATAGATGCGGCTTTTCTTTTTGCTTCACAACAAAACCTATTCCTCTAAAAGCGCTTTCCATTCATCTTTCTCCGATCTTCCATTCTTTTTTGCCTCTTCTTTTATCATCATACGATACGTATACAAAACTTTGTCGGCCTCAAGGGACACCGGACGTGCGTGTGGCACCGACACCTCTGCCCACGTTCGCATTTCTTTTTCATACTTCTTCCAATAATACACAACGTCTACTGCTTCGAGCGATACGCTAGGACCTACGACAGTACCTTCACTACCGAGGTCTTTCATCAAACTTCCATCTGAGTAACGAAACTGTTGAAGAGCCTCGTGTCGTTCTTTGTTGATACCAAAAGTCACCGCAAACTCATTGAACCAACGCAGTGTGTGATAGCCGTACCGAGGTCCTCTACGATCGACGTACACAGAACCGCGTCCTGAAAAAATACCAGAACCAGTTCCTTGCTCGCCTGTTAAAATATCTTGCTCGCGATTCATCGCTTCTGTGCTGCTCAAAATAGCTCCATGCGCTGCAATTGCGGGAAGCGTAGCCGATCCGGAGGCGTGCGTATAATCTGGATGTACATAATCGCTTTCAAGAAGCGCGACCACCTCCTTGATAACGTCCGCATCAACGTAATGAAAATCTTCATTCTCGCGCTCCTTCTCCGGCATGAGAATCCACGTTCCTTCTGGAAAATACGTTTCTAACCGAAACCGATAAGGATCTTTTGAATTTGGATCACCCTCCAACATTCTTTGTGGTTGAGCGATGTGTTCCACGAACCAATCGATACTCCTACGTACACCTCTTTTCTGATCAGGTGGAAAACCGTGACCGTACGCATTCCAAAAATCTTCTAAAGACTTAAAGGCCATGATCCACTCAGGATTCTGCGACTCAGAAGACGAGGCGATATTCGCCAAATGAAACATCACGTCTACTGATTCCATTTTCCGTGCGTTCGCGCCAGAAACATTAACTCCAGCGATCCACTCACGCATTTTTCTTTCCACAACACTCTGCATCTCTGTCTCAGAGACACCTAAACGTTCTCTAAGACCCACAAGTGTAAGCCGCTCGAGCGGTGTGATGCCAGGGGCTGTTTCTTTTCGCTTTTTTCTTTCGGAGAACGAATCTTTCTTCACCCCTTCTAAAGGTTCTTCAACTTCCTCCCACTCGTAATATGGCTCATCAGGTAATTCAGAAGGCTCTCGCACATCATACTTTTCGAGTATCGACCATCTTATATCCCAACCGGGCCCCGGACCTTTTTCTGGTGTGGAGTGAGAAAAATACTGACGTAGCGTGTAGCCCGAAAGAGTCTTCCGGTATTTTCTACCATCAACAATTTTTTCTTCGTCTTCGTGAACTGGTGGCCGTTCTCTTTCCATCTTATTGCCCATGACACTTCTTATATTTCTTCCCACTACCACAGGGGCATGGGTCGTTGCGACCGATTTTTTCATGAGACACGGAGAGTTGCTCGATCGCAACACCTTCCCCATCGTTCGCTGCAGTTTTCGCAGGCGCAGAAAGCATCACCCCCTGGCGTTCCATCAGTGATTGTTCCTGTTTGCGTGCAACGCGCACTTTGTACACCGAATACACCACCTGCTTCACGATCATCTGTGTCAGTTCGGTGAACATGCGGAACGCCTCGCGCTTGTATTCCACAAGCGGATCGCGTTGACCGTAACCTCGGAGACCGATGCCAGTGCGGAGATGCTCCATCGCATCGAGATGCTCAACCCACAACATGTCGATCGCGCGAAGCATAATGCCGCGCATGATATCAAGAAAATCGGTGCGGCTCCCATGCATTTCGCTGAGCATCTCTCGCTCGAGAGTGTCATATGCGCGGTCCGCGAGCGATAACAAGTACTCAATAATCTGCGTGCGCGCCTCGGCGTCTTGTTTTTTATCGCCCGCGTGCGTGCGAATCTCTGCGAGCTGTTTACGATCGCCTTCAGCAACCGGAAAAATCGTCCCCGCAACTTCGTAAATCTCTTTAAGATCCCATGAACCTTCATCATCTGCTGCGGTGTGAAACCGCACGACGTGTTCCAGTTCATCTTCAACCATGCCAACAACCATTTTTTTCACCGCAACAGCATCTTCCGCAGGAAGTTCGAGAACCTCCAGACGCTTGCGATAAATCACTTCGCGATGTTTGTTCAGCACGTCATCATACTCGAGCAAATGTTTGCGCATGTCGAAGTGATGACCTTCAACCTTATGCTGCGCAGACTCGATCGATTTCGACACCATCTTGTTTTCGATCGGCATGTCGTCCGGAAGTCCGACGCGGTCCATAAATCCGCGCATGCGGTCTGATCCGAAGATCCGCATCAGATCATCTTCAAGCGACACAAAAAATTGCGTAAGACCTTGGTCGCCCTGACGACCCGCGCGACCGCGGAGCTGGTTATCGATGCGTCGAGACTCGTGCCGCTCCGTGCCGATGACAAATAATCCACCGAGTGCACGAACCTTCTCCGCCTCAGCTTTATCTGGTGGTGTTCCACC
>SXGT01932908.1_pt1 | contig 39849 bp, 35 predicted proteins | sample 3176221 | NCBI WGS metagenome assembly SXGT01 (sample SAMN11356862, study PRJNA531348) | freshwater metagenome | isolation source: freshwater sample F1-120 | place: China: Fuxian Lake, Yuxi | collected 2017-12-25
GCCTGGGAACACACCCCCGCCACCACTGCATCCAGCTTTCACAGGGTTCTACCGCTCTTGCCGCTGACCGACTTCATATCGAAAAAGCCGATGGCAAACTCGTCATCACCAACGACGGCAAGCTCGTCACCAACTATTACTACAGCGACAAAGCCCCCAAGCCGTACTTCTTCCCGGTCAATATTCCCGGCACGGACGTCTCTTTTGTCCGTCCGCTCCAGGAACCTGACGCGGATGGCAAGTACCCGAAAAGCTACGATCACAAACACCACCGAGGCATCTGGATCGGCGTCGAGAAAGTTAAAGAACTCGACCATTGGATGGAGAAGCATCCGACAGTCAATAAAGACATCGCCATCGAGAAAGCCACCGGCGATTCCGTCAGCTTCATTGCTTCCAATGAATGGCAGGACGACGAGAAACAGCCCGTTCTTCTCGAATCAACTCGCTACACCCTTCACGCCAAAGGTCTCTGGATTGTCGAAGTCACACTGACTCCCGTCGAAGACAAAGTCATGATCGGCGATACCAAGGAAGGGTTCCTCGGCATCCGTATGGACGACGATCTCCGTGGCGATGCCGGCGGACTGATCATCAACGCTGATGGACTCAAAGGCGAAAAAGGAGCCTGGGGTAAATCCTCAGCCTGGGTCGATTACACGGGCGAACGCAACGGTCAGCGCATTGGAGTGGCCCTTTTCGACGATCCGGCCAACTTCCGCGAAGGCCTTTACCACGTCCGCAACTACGGCCTGTTTTCCATCAGCCCCTTCGGCCCGTCTTCCTACTCGAACGCCAAAGAGCCTGAGCAACCCGTCATTCTCAGCAAGAAAACTCCACTCAAACTCCGCTACGGCATCTACATCCACAGCGGCAGCGCCGAAGAAGCCAAAGTTGCGGAAACCTACCAGCAATTCTTAAGCAAATAACAACGCGAGTTCGACGTCAATGAAGTTCATCAAGTTCCGGTGAGGTCGAAACATCAAGCTGTATCGCCGGGTGGCTGGGGTCAGGATCGTTAGCTGACCCCAGAATCCGCTCCCATTATGAAATCGGGGCATTCAACGCCGCGACGGCATCTTCCCTCGTTGGGTAATAGGGCCAGATTTTGAACAGGCTCATGTTCTGCAGCACTTCCAGCATCTGCGGAGCTGCTCCACAGACCACTGCTTTACCGCCGCGGTTTTTCTTTTCCCGCGCGATCGTAATCAGCGCTCCGATGAATTCAGAGCCAAAGTAATTCATGTTCGACAGGTCGATGATCAGCCCGCGGTATTTTTTATCCGCAACCATCGTGCGGACGTAATTGCCTTCCATCTGCAAGTCCGCGTAACGGAAGCTCGCCCCTTCGCTCTGTGGAATCAGAACGAGGTGATCTTCGACGGTCTCAGTACGAAAAATTTTGAGGTGGGTGGCCATACGTAGATAGGATCAATCAAGTGGTGAGCTACTAGGACAGGCGTGATCCTAACAAACCGATTTAGCCAAATGAAGTGGGAATTTGACGAACTCAGGAGTCGGCTGCCTCAGAGCCCCTGCGAATCGCGCAAAAATACGCAATTGCTTCAATTTCACGGAATGTCCCGAGAAGTCTGGGGCGTCCCAACCCGGACGGCGAAGCCGTAAGAAACACGTCGAACGCGCATTGTACGTCGATTCCGTGTTTCTATCGTGCCGAAGCGGCACCCCCGGGTTGGGACAACCCGGGCTACCCAAGTTTAATTAGCGGATCTTATTGAGGATCTCGACCCCGCGCTCGAGGTTGCGATCATCCGAGGCGTACGACAGTCGGAAGTGCGTATCCTGATCTGAAAAGACGTTGCCCGGGATGATGAGCAGGTTGTTCTCGATTGCCTTTTTGACGAACTCGGTCGCGGTTCCCCAGGGGGCCTTGATGAACATGTAAAACGCGCCATCTGCTCCCTGAATGTCATAGCCCTTCAGATTGTCACGCATGAAGTCCCGCTTGCGTTTGTAATCTTCGACAACAGAGGAGAGATCCATGTCGAGTGCCGTGAGTGCCGCCCATTGCGTCGGCTGTGGGGCGCAGACATAGGTAAACTGCTGCAGCTTGATCATCTGCTCCATGACCTCACTTGGCCCGTGGCAAAAGCCGAGGCGGAGGCCTGTCATCGAGTGAGACTTGCTTAGGCCGTCGATGACGATCGTCTGATCGTTGAACAACGCAGGGCTGGTGAATTCCTGGTCGTAGCAGTAGAGGCGGTAAATCTCGTCGCTGATCAGCGCGATATTTTTGTCTTTGGCAAGCTGGGCAATCGCCTGCATATTCTCCGCAGAGGCAACCGTCCCTGTCGGATTGGAAGGGCTGTTGGCGATGATCAGCTTGGTCTTCGGCGTGATGGCGGCTTCGACCTTCGAGATATCCATCTGGAAGTCGGGGTAAGTATTGATCGGGACAACTTTCCCGCCTGCCAGATTCGTGAGGTGCTTGTACATCACGAACCAGGGATCGAAGACAATGACTTCGTCGCCGGGGTTGATCAGCGCGAGCAATGCCAGGTTGAGCGCTCCGCTCGTCCCCGACGTTACGAACACTTTCCGATTCTGATGCCCATACGTGCGGTCGACCTCTTCCTGCAATCGCTCAACCAGCGGCAGAATCCCCTGCGTCTGGCTGTAGGCGTTTTTGCCATCATCGATCGCTTTCTTAAGAGCAGCTTTCACAGGCTCGGGCGTATCGAAGTGAGGCTGTCCGATACTCAGATTGACCGGGTCCTTCATCTTCGCCGCGAGGTCAAACACCTTGCGAATCCCCGAGGCATCAATCAACGACATCCGGTCAGCAATCCAAGGGTGCATGGTCAGGGCTTTCGTAATTCCAATGTCCCTTCTCCCTTGAGGGAGAGCGGTCTTTTCGTTCCTTCTCCCTTGAGGGGAGAAGGTGGCAGCGCTTCGCTGACGGATGAGGGTAGGGCATAGGCTGGAGCAACCATCCATATGCGATTCACCCACAGGCAAATGTCTCCGTCCGCAAGTTCAGACAGTCTCTTATTAGTAATCCCTCCACCGGCAAACGGGAAGGATGACAGTCGTCATGTCAGTAAGTTCGTCAGGATTTCTGTCAGACGGGGAGAATCGGTGGAGTTCTCCACAGTCCTGACAGGAACGGGAACGCCATCAAACCGCAGCACATAACTGCCGACATCCGCGCGACTCGTCCCAATGACAACCTCGGCGACACCACTTGCCGCTGGCGAGAGACGGACGATCTTCAGCGTTCGACCGGATTGGGAAACGAGGTCATTTAGTCGCTCGCTATCTCGGTCGGAAATGAGAATCAATAAGTCAACTTCCCCCTCTTTCAACAACGCCTCAACAGACAGGTCCATCGTCATCTGCTTTCCCACCGATGCAAAGTCGACGGCATCTCCGTAACCAGTCCGACTCAACAAAACATTCCCGACCGTCAGCGCGACGGCCTGATGTGGCATAGCCAGCAGAAATGCACGATTCTTTTCTCGCAACATAAGATGCACATCCACCAGCTGCCTCATCGCTGACGGGGTATGCCAGGAGGGCTCGTCGCCTCCCACGAAAATCACCGGATAGTCCGCCGCGAGCAGTGCTTCGACGAGTGCCAGGACATCCGCTGCAGCGTCTTTGGTTTTCCCATTCAACAGCAGTTGTAGTGAAGTCAAAAACTCTTCTGCTTCATCATTCCTTCTCTCGCGGGGAGAAGGTGGCCGAGTCGAACTCTTTGGTTTGCTAGTTAATGGAGTCGAGGTCGCATGAGGGAACTCGGCGGATTCACGAAATCCATTGCTCCCGACGGAGAACACTTTTCGCTCCCGTTTTCCCAGTCGCTCTCCAATCTGCTCAATCAGTTCACTCCCCGTATTCCAAAAGAGTAAAAGATCTGCCCGTTGAGAAACCTCCCCCAGCGTACAGGTCGATGCGCCGCGCCTTGCCATCGCCCCTGTCAATTCCGCGTCTGCGGAGGTGAATTGTGTCGTCAGGATGGCATGCTCCCGGGCTGCCAGATCCACCAGCAGATGCCCCTGAGCGGACGTCAAATGCCCATCGGCAAAGATCACGGGTCGTTGGGATTCTTGAAGCAACTGACGAACTTCTTCGACAGCATTCTCCAGCGTGACATCCTTTTCACGAACGCGAAAACAAGCTTCTCCTGTCGCCTCTGCTTCCAGCTGGTTCTTCCACTCAAGACACTTTGCGCACGGCACTTCATCGCATATCAACGAGCAGCCAAGGTAAGTCGTTAAAGCTGGTGACATCATAAAAGTCATTCCCAAGGATTCACCAGAAGGACTCCCGTTGCTTCAAAGTCTGTCACGTTCCGCGTCATCAAATGAAGACCATGTCGCAATGCAGTGGCTGCGATCAGTCCATCAATGGTAGGGATCGACCGGCCTTTCTTTTCAGCCCGGGCTGTGATCTCCCCCCAAATCATGGCGGTGTCATGGTCGATTGGCAGAATGCGTCCTTGAGAGGAAAGGACAACCTGATTGAACCACGTATCAAGCCCCGTCTTCCGAACGCTTGCCTTAAGCTTATCAATCCCTTTTCGTATTTCGCCCAGAGAAAGCACGCTAATGTACATATCATCGAGCGCAATCGCTTCCAATCGACGACGAACTTGAGGGGAGACTTGCGGACGCTGCATCTCTGAAAGAACGCATGTGTCAATCAACGCTCTCATAGCTCGATCTCCCGGCCTCCGGATTTGTCCCGGTTGAGATCAAGTCCTTCCAAACCAGGACCATTGAGGAGGAGTTCTTTGAGACTTGGAAGTGTTCCTGTCAGTCGTCGGTATTCATCGCCGTCAATGACGACATACTGCCGATTGCGCCGATTGATGAACTGAGCCTCATGCTCAGCTCGATTGAGCACTTCACTCAGCTTGCTTTTTGCATCGACGATATTCCACTCACGCGCCATGGCCATAGCCCCTTCTGACTAGTTTAACTAGTCATTAATTATGACATCTTTTCTATGAGCGTCAAGTAGGCAACGGTGGGCTGGACGAAGCTGGCGGAACTCTTCCAGCTGTTCCTCATGACGAATCTCGCACACTCTTCAACCCAAAACTTTAATCAAAATCCCCCTCCAGCTTGTAATCTTTGCAGATCGTCTCCAAACCATCTGGAGATCAAGAAAATATTCTGATAAAAACTCTTCCTCTCACGAAACTTTCCTCAAGTTCACATCACTTCGGTTCGCCAAAGACATCTCTGTCGATCTGGCAAACCTCCCTTCCCAAACGACTCAGTTCCTGGGTCGCCCTTCCCGAGAATTCCTTCTCACCATTCACTTCCCTTCTCAATTTGCGTCGACAGTCTGGCTTTGCGTCTTCACGCAGGTCACGACTCACGTCCGTCGCAGGAGTCAGTCATGCTTTTTCAACGCACACCTTCGAAGTCGCTGTTAGCTTTGGCCATTCTTGTGGGCTTGAGCGGATGCTGCTGTGGAGTGCCTAAAAGCCAATATCGCATGAGCCAGATCAACGCCGCTCGCCTGCATGAGCAGGGACAGATGCTGGCCGGTCAACTCAACGAAGCTCAGCAGCTCGCCAATCAAATGGCGATGGATCGTCAGCAGCTCGAGCAGGCCAATGCCGACATGGCGAACCGCCTCAACCTCGCTAATCAGCGTGTTGACAACCTCATGGCGGAGCGAGAAAACGTCCACGGCAAGTACCGTGATCTCCTCGCGAGCACCGGCCAGAACGGCAATCCTCTTTCCAACGATGCCTCTCGACGACTCGAGGAACTGGCCCGACGATTCCCAGGCTTCGAGTTCGATCCCAAGACCGGCGTCAGTCGTTTCGACGAAACGATCCTGTTCGATTCGGGCAGCGACGTTCTTCGACAAGACTCCGCTCAGCTTCTGCGTGAGTTTTCAAACATCATGAACGACAACGAAGCCCGTCGCCTTAATATCCTCGTGGTCGGACACACCGATGACCAGCCGATCAACAAAGGCCCGACTCGCGCCAAGCACCCGACCAACTGGCACTTGTCGACCAACCGTGCGAACTCTGTCGTTCTTCAGCTGACCAAACTCGGCATCAACGATACTCGCCTCGGTTCTGCCGGTTACAGCATGTACCAGCCGGTCGCCGCCAACACCGATGGACGCGGACGTCAGCAAAACCGACGCGTCGAAATCTTCGTTCTCGCCCCCGACGCCGCCGTCGCCGGTTGGGATCCTGCGACCTCAAGACGATAAGTCGACTGGACGCAACCGCCACTTCCAAGTTAGAACCAACACCCCCGCCTTACCCACGGGGGTTTTCTTTTTCGCCAGGAGGGCCCCGACATGCCGCTGTTTTCGCTGGTCGTGCCGAGCTACAACTACGCCGCCTACCTGCCTCGTGCCATCGAATCGGTCCTTGTCCAGGCGTTTTCCGACTGGGAATTGATTATCGTCGACGATGGTTCTAAGGATGACACTGCCCACGTGATGGGGCGTTTCGTCCGCACCGACACCCGCATCCGCTACATCCGCCAGGAAAACGCCGGCGTTTCTGTGGCCCGAAATCACGGGATCAGCCTGGCGAAAGGCAGCTACATCCTCTGCTTCGACGCGGATGACGCCCTCGATTCGCAGGCTCTCGTCCATATCTTCGAGAGCATTTCTCTCCACCCTCGCATCAAAATTCACCTCGGCCACCATGTCTCCATCAACGAACACGGCCATCACAAAACCGCGAGAATGCAGCCCGAGTTTGAGTCACCGGAAAAAACATTCGCAGCATTCGTCAATCGCGACTTCGGCATCGTCCACGGTGCCATTATTGTCGCAAAAGACGTCTACACCCAGTTTGGCTATCCCGCTGGCGTCACGAATGGAGAAGACCTCGTCTTCTTTGGGCACTGTCTGGCGACCCATCAAGCGGTCCGTATTCCTCATGCCCTCGCTGAGATTTACACCCACGAAGGCCGAGCCCGTGATAATCTCGGACGCATCGAATCCACCGGCCTGAGCACCGTCGACCTCCTGTTCGATCCCGAAAAACTTCCCGCCAGCTGTCTGAAATACCGCAACGACTTCATTCTCCGTCGCACATTATCCCTGGCCCGCTCGTACTATATCCACGGCAAATACTCAGACGCCGCCCGCTGTTACAGCATCGCCTTCCGCCAGCGGCCTAAGGTCATGACCAATACCACGCACGCGGCCCGCTGGGTCAAATCCGGCATGTTGCAGTGGGTCAAGCAGAAGAAAAAAGCCGCCTGAGGAGTTCTGTCATGGCTGTTCCTCATGACTCATAACTCGAACCTCATGACATTTCAGTGGCTGTTCTCCCCCAAATAATCCGCTACATTTCAGAAAAGCGGGCAAAAACTTGCCAATCTGCTCGCTAACCGCTACGCTTCGGTTTGCTATTCGAGCCCTTTTCCAACTGCGAGAATTGATGCCAGTGTCAGCGACCCGTCCTTCTTTCGTCCCCGCTCACGAACTTCCCGATGACCAGAGAATCGTGCTGACGGGTGTCGGGCTGACCTCTCCAAACGGCAATCACCTCGCCGAATTCCGAGCCAATCTGCTGGCCGGCAAGTCGGGCGTTGTCGATTACGAGACACGCTACATGGGCAAAACCCTGGCGGGTGTTTGTAACTTCGACGAACTTAAGTACCAGAAGCGTAAAGACCTGCGTCGAGGAACCCGCGTCGGCTCGATCTCGGTTTACTGCGCCAACGAAGCCGTCATCGACTCCGGTATCAACTGGCTGGATTACCCCAAAGACCGCGTCGGCGTTTACCTGGGAATCACCGAACACGGCAACGTCGAGACGGAGAACGAAGTCTACGAAATCTCCAAATTCGATTACGACACGAAGGTCTGGACTCATCACCACAACCCCCGCACGGTTGCCAATAATCCGGCCGGCGAAGTCACGATCAACATGGGCATTACCGGCCCGCACCTAACCGTCGGAGCCGCCTGTGCCGCCGGAAACGCCGGTTTCATCCAGGCAGCCCAGATGCTCCGCCTTGGCGAAGTCGACCTCGCGATCGCGGGTGGTGTCTCAGAAAGCATTCACACCTTCGGCATCTTCGCCAGCTTTGCCAGCCAGGGCGCCCTCGCCCACAATGCGGACGCGACAAAAGCCTCTCGTCCCTTCGATATCAACCGCAATGGGATCGTTGTCGCCGAAGGGGGCGGTATTTGTACCGTCGAACGTCTCTCCGATGCCAAAGCCCGCGGTGCGAAAATTTACGGGGAAATCGTCGGCTACGCCATGAATTCCGATGCGACCGACTTCGTCCTCCCGGATTCCAACCGCCAATCTGAGTGCATTCATTTGGCCCTCAAACGTGCCGGTCTGCAGGCTTCGGACATCGACATCGTCAGCAGTCACGCCACCGCGACCGAACAAGGTGATATCGAGGAATGCAAAGCTCTCAACAAAGTCTTTGCAGGAACCAACGTCTCAATCAACAACACCAAAAGCTTCATCGGCCACGCCATGGGAGCAGCTGGTGCATTAGAACTGCTGGGCAACATTCCCTCGTTTCAGGATCATTATGCCCATGCCACCATCAACCTCGACAACATCGACGAACGCTGCCAGCTTCCAGGCCTTGTCATCAACGAGCCTCGAAAATTGAGCAAGGTTGACTATATTCTCAATAATTCTTTTGGGATGCTGGGAATCAATTCCGTGGTAATTGTCAAACGGTATTGATTCTGTCATCTTACACTGCTTAGGCGAGCGGGGGGTGTTAACCCCCTGTGTCTTCATTCGATAAGCAACGCTAATCTCCCGGGCAACGGATACAAGGGACACTTCTTCCATGGCACCTTCGGATATCAGACAGGTTATTCTCGACATTCTCTCGCGAATCGCGCCTGACGAAGATCTCTCCAACCTCGACGATTCCGTCTCTTTCCGTCAACAGATGGAACTTGACAGCATGGACTTCCTCGACATCGTCATGGAACTGCGCAAGCAATACCGCGTCCAGATCCCCGAAGAAGATTACCCCAACCTCGTCTCCATGGACAGCACTGTCAAATACCTGACCCCGATCCTCAAAGACACCCCCGCCAAGTAGTCCCGAAGAAGATTTACCACAGAGAACACGGAGTAGCACAGAGGCTCACGGAGGAAGAAAACGAACGGTTTTCAAACAGTTCTCTGTGTGTGACTCTGTGATCCCCTGTGTCCTCTGTGGTGAAATTTTCTGATCGTATCGACGTGAAATACGGAACCATCATCATCGGTGCGGGAATGTCCGGTCTGGCAGCCGGGATTCGACTGGCCTATTACGATCAGCCGGTTGTCATTCTCGAACGCCACACCACCATCGGCGGGCTTAATTCGCTTTATCGTCTGCGCGGACGCAATTACGACGTCGGGCTCCATGCGGTCACCAACTATGCGACCAAAGGGACCAAAGTCGGCCCTTTAAGCAAACTGCTTCGCCAGCTCCGCATCAGCTGGGACGACTTCGATCTCTCGCCGCAGAAGGGCTCCGTGGTTTCCTTTCCGGGGCATGACGTCAAATTCACGAACGATTTCGCTTTCTTTCATAGCGAAGTCGAACGGGAATTTCCGTCTCAGAAAGACGGCTTCGCCAACCTGGTCAACGCGATCAATACCTTCGACGAACTTGATCTTTCTCAAGAACCCGTCTCAGCCCGCACGGTTCTTCAGCGTCACATCACCGATCCGGTCCTCATCGACCTGCTCTTCTGCCCGCTGATGTTCTACGGCAGCGCGACTCCTCGCGACATGGATTTCAGCCAGTTCGTCGTCATGTTCAAGAGCATCTTTCAGCAGGGCTTCGGACGTCCTTATGCAGGGGTCCGACAGATCCTCAAAAAGCTCGTCCGAAAGTTCAAAGAACAAGGTGGCGAACTCAAGCTCCGACATGGCGTTCAGCAAATTCTCGTCAAAGACAGCAAAGCCTACGGCGTCATTCTCGATGACGGCACCCAACTCGAAGCCGACCATGTCCTCTCCTCCATCGGAGTTGCAGAGACACTGAAGCTCTGCCCCGGATACGAACGCATCCCCGAGGAAAGCCCCTCTTTCCGCCCCGGGGACATCAGCTTCTGCGAAACGATCTACGTCATCAAAGACCAGCCACGAGACCTCGGCCACGACCCGACGATCGTCTTCTATAATCGCGCCCCCGAATTCACTTACGACGTCCCCACTGAACCATGCGATCTCCGCAGCGGCATCATCTGCTCCCCCAACAACTTCAACTACGGCCTCGACGAACACGGTAACGAGATCCTCCTCGAAGAAGGGATCATGCGCATCACCGCGCTCGCCAATCCCGACTACTGGCTGAACCTCGATCCCGATGCCTATATCGCCGCCAAAGAGAACTGGGAGCAGCGAATTTACAACGCCTCCCTCGGCTACATGCCCGACTTCCGCAGTCAGATCCTCGACATCGACATGTTCACGCCCAAGACGATCAAACGCTTCACCGGCCACCTCAACGGCTGCGTCTACGGGTCCCCGGTCAAACACCTGCAGGGCAAAACGCCCATCAACAACCTCTACCTCTGCGGTACCGACCAGGGCTTCCTCGGCATCATCGGCTCCATGCTCTCCGGCATCACGATGGCGAATAATCACATCCTCTCCGCATCGTGATCTGTCGCGTCCCCGCCTGCCGACTCACTGGGAACAGAATACACGGATATGATTGGTATTTGGCTATAAAACTGTAAGACTCGTTTCGAGTCTTCGACACTCTTCAGTGCTACTGCGACAATGTTACGCCCGCTTCTGATTTCCCGATATTGATAGGTCCCCCCATGCCCGGTCTATTTGACACGTTCACTCTCAAAGACGTCACCCTCCGCAACCGCATTGTTGTCTCTCCGATGTGCCAATACATGTCGGTCGAAGGCGTCGCCAACGATTGGCATAAGGTCCATTACACCTCGCTGGCCCGTGGTGGTGCAGGACTCGTCATCCTCGAAGCAACGGCTGTCTCCCCGGAAGGGCGAATTAGCTGGGGTGATGCAGGCCTTTGGAACGATGAACAAGCTGCGGCCCTCGAACCGATCATCAAAGCCATCAAAGAATGGGGCGCGGTCCCCGGACTCCAGATTGCCCACGCCGGACGTAAAGCCTCTGCCAATCGTCCCTGGGAAGGCGATGACCATATTCCCGAAGGCCAGCCGAATTCCTGGGAGACGATCGCCCCCTCGGCGGTCCCGTTCGGCGCCAATCTCCCGCGGGTTCCGCGCGAGATGTCTTTGGAAGAGATTGCCCGCGTCCAGGCAGATACCGTCAAATCCGTCGAGCGCGCCCGTGACCTCGGCTTCGAGTGGCTGCAAATGCACTTCGCCCACGGCTACCTCGCCCAGAACTTCTGGTCGCCCCTCTCGAACAAACGAACTGACCAATACGGCGGCAGCGCAGAAAACCGCGGTCGTTATGCCCTCGAGACCCTCGCCGCTGTTCGAAAAGTCTGGCCGGAAAATCGTCCGCTCGCAGTCCGTTTCAGCGTCGTTGAATTCGATGGTAATGACGAACAGAGGCTCACCGAATCCATCGAGCTGCTGAAGAAGATGAAGCAAGCCGGCCTCGATACCGTCGATGTCTCCATCGGCTTCAACACGCCGGACGCCCAAATTCCCTGGGGCCCGAACTTCCTGGGCGAAATCGCCAGCCGCGTCCTCCGCGAAACAGGACTCCCTGGCACCACCAGCTGGTATATCGATGGCCCAAAAGGTGCCGATACTCTCATCCGCGAAGGCAAAATTGACTTCGCCACCATCGGCCGACCGTTCCTGGCCAATCCACACTGGCCGTACTTCGCCGCCAAGGAACTGGGCGTGGAAAATCCTGCGTGGAAGACCTTACCGTCTGCTTATGCTCACTGGTTATCACGCTATCGATAAGACAGCAAACAGATCGTGATTTGCGGGGCTCTGCCACGTTTATAAAAGGATTCTAAGATCAGCTTAGAATCCTTTTTCGTTGTCATGTTGAGCACTTAAGAGCTTAAGAGAGGGAACTTGCATGCTTCCCAAAAATGAAAAGCTCACCGCAAAACAAAACATAAAAGAATTTGTATTTGTTGTTGCGTGTTTGCTGTACCCATGTTACAAACGTGCGAAGTGACTCTTTATCTCGGCAATCATTCGCACGCATCTGCACATCACATCGCTCATCCATTCTTCTGTAAGGGCTGTCACCATGAAAAGAAACGCATTTACGCTGATCGAGCTTTTGGTTGTCATTGCGATAATTGCGACTCTTGTCGCCATTCTCCTCCCCGCTGTTCAGCAGGCCCGCGAAGCTGCCCGACGTAGTACCTGCAAAAACAACCTCAAGCAAATCGGACTCGCCCTGCACAACTATCACGACACCTTCAACACGATGCCTCCCGGCACAATGAGAACCAGTCACCTTGCCTGGAGCTGTCTCATTCTCCCGAATCTGGAACAGGGTTCTCTCTACGACGCCATCGCAGCCACCGGTGCATTCAACGCCCAAGCTGCCGACAATACCCCCTCGTGGGATGCGATCACTGATTTGACAACCACAGGCAACCGGCTCGCCAGTTCCGTCATCCCGTCTTATATCTGCCCGTCTGACGGAGGTAAAAACGTCAACGACCGCCTTCGTGCTGAAATCCCTTCCGGAAGTGGTACCTATTACAGCTTCGGAAAATCCAACTACGTTGGCTCTTTCTCAGCTCTTTACAACAACACCGATCCCGTCGCGACCAATGCAGGCAGCGACCGACCAACCGTTTTCTATGAGAACTCCAACGTCAAATTTGCGGACTTCACAGACGGCCTGAGCAACTCGTTCCTCGTCACCGAACGTGAAGAACGCATTGGAAGCGGACCTGCCGGCAGCCTCTGGATCGGCTATCACAGCAATCCCGGAGCGGCCATCGGCCTCACTATCGAAGAGTTCCAGGTTCGCTTCCGCGTCGAACGGGTCTCCAATGACACTGATTACATCATCAACGGCGACAGCGTCTACAACCCCAGCAGCAAGCACAAGGGTGGTGCACAGTTTCTCATGGGAGACGGGGCCGTCCGCTTCGTCGGAGAAAACATCAATCTCCGTCAGTACGCCGCCATCGGAACCATCAACGGGTCCGAAGTCATCGGAGAATTCTAATCGTCTCACGTCAGTCCTGTTGTCGTGTCAAATCCATTTCCTTCGGCAATTCCTATCGGACGTGAACTTATGAAAACGATTTTCTGCTCTCTCCTGACGCTGTTTCTAGCTGTCCTCAGCGGCTGCAGTGGTCCGCAAGGCCCTGAGGTCGCCCCTGTATCTGGAAAGGTCACTCTCGACGGACTACCCCTCAACGGTGCCCTCGTGACTTTCTATCCCCAGGATGGGCGACCATCCATGGGAACGACCGATTCATCAGGCAGTTATGCCCTCAATTACACCCGTGACCAACCTGGCGCGATCGTTGGCGATCACATCGTCCGCATCACGACTGGCCTTGTGAGCGGTGAAGAAACACAAAAGGTTAAAGAAACCGTCCCTGCGAAATACAACTCCCAATCCGAACTGACCGCCTCCGTCAGCAAGGACAACAACACCCTCAACTTCGACCTGAAAAAATAACCCCCGTCAGCCCACACCTATCCAAGCCCGCTGCCACCCGAACGGCTGCGGGCTTTTTCGTCTCCTGACTGTGGCAATTTGCCCTGCTGCTTCCCCTCTGTGGAAAAACGCTTCCCGTCTGCTACACTTCTGTATTCCGCGTTTCGACACGTCTTTCACAGCAGAAGAGGCCATGGCTAAAGATTTTCTCAAGGATGTCAAAGATCATTACGACGTCATCGTGATCGGTAGCGGCCTGGCTGGCCTGACGGGTGCGAACGTCCTCGCCAAACAGGGCTACTCTGTCCTCCTCCTCGAGCACCATTATCAGCTCGGCGGACTGGCGACCTGGTTCAAACGCCGTGGCGGACACATCTTCGATATTTCCCTCCACGGCTTTCCCAACGGCATGGTCAAAAGCTGCCGGAAATACTGGACGAAGGAGATCGCAGACTCGATCGTCCAGCTCAAAGGTGTCCGTTTCGAGAATCCTCAGTTCTCTCTCGAAACGACCTTTGACCGCGAAGACTTCACGAACATCATGATCGAGAAGTTCAAGATCCCATCTGAGACCGTCAAAGCCTTCTTTGACACCGCTCGCAGCATGAACTTCTATGACGACCAGCAGATGACCACCCGGGAGCTGTTTGAAAAGTTCTTCCCCGGCCGCTCGGATGTCGTTCGTCTACTCATGGAGCCAATCACCTACGCCAACGGCTCGACCCTCGAAGACCCTGCCATCACCTACGGCATCGTCTTCTCCAACTTCATGAGCAAAGGGGTCTTCACGTTCCAGGGCGGCACCGACAAGCTCGTCCTGCAAATGAAGGACGAACTCGAACGCAACGGCGTCGATATTCGCATCCGCTCGCTGGTCGAGAAGATTGAAGTCTCTCCCGATAAACGCGTCACCGCAGTGCACGTCGGCGGCAAACGGATTACCTGTGATGCTGTCCTGTCAAACTCGAACCTGAAGAACACGATTCTGAAGCTCGTGGGCGAGGAACACTTCGATCCTGCTTACGTCGCCGAGACGAACGCGGTCCGTCTCAACAACAGCAGCTGTCAGGTCTACATCGCCCTCAAAGAAGGCGAGAAGTTTGATTACATCGGCGACCTGCTGTTCCATTCGGAACACTCCGGCTTCGATATCAAGTCGATGCTGAGCAAAGATATCAGCAGCCGGACTTTCTCACTGTACTACCCGGAGACACGCCCGGAGAACGACCGCTACCTCATCGTCTCCTCAACGAACGCCAACTACGAAGACTGGGCGAATCTCAGCGAAGAGCAGTACGAAGCCGACAAAAAGCAGCTCTGCGAAACAACCCTCGACTGCCTGGAAAAATACATCCCGGACGTACGACAGAAGATGGACTGGGTCGAAGCCTCAACGCCTCGCACATTCCAGCACTACACTCATCACCCCGCCGGCGCATCGTTCGGTACGAAGTTCGAAGGCCTGAAAGTCTCTCAGACCCTCCCGGAACAAATCAAAGGACTCTACCATGCTGGCTCAGTCGGGATCATCATGTCCGGCTGGCTCGGCGCCATGAACTATGGCGTCATCGTTTCCAACGAACTCGACAAGTACCTCGCCGCCAACCGCACCTCGGCCGCTGTTTGAGAGATTTCACCACAGAGAACACAGGGGATCACAGAGTCTCACAGAGAAGACTTACTGAAACTCTTTGTCTGTATTCTCTGTGAGACTCCGTGACCTCTGTGGTAAAAAATTCTTTATGCATCTCGATGAAATCAAAGCCGCCATTCCTCACCGTGAGCCCTTCCTCTGGGTTGATGAAGTCGTCGAACTCACCGAGTCGAAGATCATCGCGAAGAAAACCCTCGATCCCAAAATCGATCTCTTCGCTGGCCACTACCCTGCCTACCCCATCCTCCCGGGCGTCATCGGCTGCGAGATGACCTTTCAGGCTGCTGCGATTCTGATGTCGAAGATCGCACCCGTCGTGGAAGGCAAAGTCCCCGTCGTCACCCGTGTCAACAATGTCCAGTTCCGCAAGATCATGCGCCCCGGCCAGACCGTCCAGATCGAAGCCGAACTGACGGAAAAAATGGGCGACGTTTACCTGTTCAACGGCAAAGTCCTCTCCGAAGGCAAACCTGCGACACGCCTGGAATTCGCAGTCACTGTGGCTCCTGTTGAAAGCTGATTTCTGCTTTCATTCCCTGCGTTTCACGAATGAACGACAGCGCGCTCCTGGAATCAGCTGCCCCCGTCTTCGCTCTCTTCTTGCGTTCTCGGACGGTAAATAATCTTAATCGGCACTTCCTTAAACGGCAGTGTCTCGCGTAGGACCCCGGCCATATATCGCTGCCACGCCGTATCAAAAATTTCTGGGTCGTTGACCTTGAGCACAATCGTCGGCGGCTGAATCGCGACTTGGGTCGCGAAGTAAATTTTGGGGATGCGCCCCTTTCGCATGGGAGCAGGATTCGCGTCCATCGCCCCGTGGACGATCTTGTTGAGCTTGCCAGTCGACATCCGCAGGATGGATTGTTTGTAGATCGACTGCGCCAGGTTGATCACACGCTTCGTATTGTGATCGTCCTTGGCTGTGATGTAAGCCACAGGCACGTGTCTCATCGATGAGAACGATCTCTGCAGATACTCCGTCCAGCGGTCCGGCGTCATCCCGGCTTCTTTACCAAGGTCCCATTTATTGACGACGAAAATACAGGGCTTGTAATGCGACTGGATCTCGGAGACGAGTTTCTTATCAACGGACGAAATCGTTTCCTGTGAGTTGAAAAACATCAGGACGACATCGGCCCGTCGGATACTCTTCTGGGCACGCACGAGGCTATAAAACTCAATGTCGCTGGCGAGGCTCTTCTTCTTGCGAACCCCTGGCGTATCGATCGCCACAAACGTCTTCTCATCGAGTTCGAAACGCAGGTCGACACTGTCGCGGGTCGTGCCAGGCACTTCGCTGACGATCATTCGGTCCGTTTGGGCGATCGCATTGATGAACGTACTCTTGCCGACATTCCGACGTCCGACGATCGCCAGTTTGAGTTCGGGCTCTGTCGAAAGCTCATCGCCTTCGGCCATCTCGTCTTCGTCGGCTTCCGGAAGCATCTCGAGGATGTCTGCGAGCAGTTCCTTGCGATTCCGGTTCGCCTTCACGCTCGTCATGATCGAAGGGACATTCATCAGTTTATAAAACTGCGGAATCTCCAGATCGGTCTTGGTCGAGTCGCATTTGTTGACGACCAGCATCACAGGCACGCCGATCTTCCGGACGCGCGAAGCGACTTCCTCATCGAGCGCTGTGACCCCTGCCGTTCCATCGACGACAAACAGGATCAGATCCGCACTCTCAATCCCGATTTGAATCTGGTGCTCAATGTGTTCCGATAGGTTATCTTCATCGACAATCCCGATACCGCCGGTATCGACGAGCTCGAAGTAGCGCTCCTTCTCATGGAACAGGTATTCCACCCGGTCGCGCGTCACGCCAGCGGTCGGATCGACGACGGACACGAACTTCCCAGCCAGCCAGTTCATAATGCTGCTTTTGCCGACATTTGGTCGACCAACGATAACAACCTGAGGCACCGGCATCGAGAAATTCACTTTCGGGAAGAAGCAATCGCGGAAAAGTTCGGTAATATACCAAGTTTCCACCAAAAATTTTAGAGTCTCCCCCACCCGATTGGCCACTCATGGCGATTTCCGCTCTCGAAGACGAACTAAAACGCTTTGGTCCCGGCTCAACGTCAGAGCCGATGTCAGTCGTTAACGCCCAGGCGTACTGCAAACAACTGGCTCTGTCGCACTACGAGAATTTCCCGGTTGTCACCCGACTTCTGCCGAAGTACATCGTTCAGGACTTCTACAACATCTACGCTTTTTGTCGCTGGGCCGACGACCTTGGCGACGAACTCGGAGACCGCGATCGTGCTCTCCAGTACCTCGGCTGGTGGCGCGACGAACTGGCTGCCTGTTACGCTGATTCTCCCCGTCACCCGGTTATGGTCGCGTTGAAGGAGACTGTCAGAGCGTATGAAATCCCATCAAAGCCGTTCGAAGACCTCATTTCTGCCTTCGAGCAGGACCAGACGATCACGCGGTACAATGATTTCGACCAGCTTCACGATTACTGCAAACGCTCTGCGGACCCTGTCGGCCGACTCGTCCTTTATCTCGCCCGCTCCGCGAACGACCTGAACTTTCCACTTTCCGACAGCATCTGCACAGGCCTCCAACTTGCCAACTTCTGGCAGGACGTCGCCCGCGACTATCAGAAGATCGACCGCATCTACCTGCCAAAATCATCCATGGATCAGTTCGGCATCACGGAAGCCGACATCGCCAAAGGCATTTCCACCCCGTCATTTCGCGAACTGCTCGCCATGGAAGTTCGACGCGCCAGACGCTTTCTCGAAACCGGCTGGCCTCTCGTTGACAACGTCCCGAAAGATTTCCGCTTCGATATCAGCCTCTTCATCCGTGGCGGGTTGGCAATTCTCGACAAGATCGAAAAGCACAATTTTGCCGTCCTCGAATCCCGCCCCAAACTCAGCAAATACGACTTCCTGAAACTCAGCATGCAGACCATGTGGAGCAAACGGCCGTGAGCGTTCCGCTCCGATATCTGATCAAATAAACCAGAAACAAACAATCGCGATCGCCGTTGGTCCAAGAGCTCCCATGAGCAAGCCAAGCGGACTGATCCCAACTGAACCGAATGTTTTTGAAGTTTGCAGAATCCCAACCCCGGCAGGGTTCGGAGCATTTGCAATGACTGTCAATCCCCCGCCGGTCACTGCACCGGCGACCAAGGCATACTTCAGATCATCGCTGATACCTTCGACCAGCGATCCGAGATAGGTCAGGGCTGCGTTGTCGGTAATTGCGGTCAGCGCGGTCGCTCCGAAGAAGAGCATCGCACCGTCCAGTGAGGCAATCAGAGGCTTGAGCCAGTACTGCTGCAGGCTCCCCAGCGTCACCAGCCCCGCGAGGAAGAAACCAACCAGCAGCCCTTCACGCAGTTTGAGTTGATCCTGATATTCACGAGTCGCTGTCGTGAGTCCCAGGAAGAGCATCGCGATTCCAAAGAAGACATCAGGATGGTGTGCAAAGTAAACCACCGATGCCAGGAACATCACATGCAGGACCGTCAGCCAGCCTGGAACCTGTTGAGTTTGCTTTTCACAATCACCGATCGCCAATAGTTCGCGCCGGAAGATCATGGTCACAATGATGGTGGAGACAACCGTGCTGATCGCTGCTCGCCAGCCGAAGTGTGTGAGCATGAAGATTGAATCCCAATGCCACTTATGCGCGACCATCAACACCGGTGGAGCTGCGAAGTGTGTCAGCGTTCCCCCGATCGAAATATTGACGAACAGCAGCCCCAGCGTCGCATAGGCCAACCCGGTACTCAGACCATGGTCGAAGTAGCGACGCTTGAGCAGAATCGCCAGCAGCGTCATCGCAGCCGGTTCCGTAATGAACGATCCCAGCAAAGGCCCAATTGCGAGGGCGGTTACATAGAAGCCAACCGATTCCGGAACGGGCAGCAGACGGGCCCCGGCATTGAGAATCTTTTCACCTAGCGCGACAATCGGTCGCGTCGCGGCAATCACCATCACGACGAGGACGAACTTGGCTTCGGTATAATTCAGGCTTTCGATGTACTCGACAGCCTTCTCCACCGATCCTTCTAAGGCGGCAATTCCGACAAACAACACCGCTGCCCACAACCCGAAGACAACTTCCGTTTCTGCCAGAAAGTGCAACAGATTCTCAGGGATTGAGCCCTTCGGGTATTTGTGAGCCCAATGAGCAAATCGCTTCACCGTGAAGGTGTGAAGAACTGCGAGAACAAACAGAATGGTGGCCAGAATCTCAAGACTTGTCGGCTGCATCTTTTCTCACATCGAATCTCAACGGCGGTCGCAAATCATCGCGCATGACAGCGACTCGGTATCATTCGTCTGATCGTGATGAACGAAATCAATAAGTCAATCATATGACCTGATGCGGTAAAACATCGAGGCGGTCATGATGGTAGCAAATTCAGTCGGAGACCTGCAGAGATGGACTGCAAAGCATTCTAATTTCGAGCAAATTCAGGCTTCCGCGGTCGCCTGGACGGTGATGTGTCTGGCCATGTCCGAATCGGTCTCAGGGAAGTCACTGCGGTAGTGGACGCCGCGGGATTCACGTCTTGCCTCTGCGGACGCGAGAACCGTTCGGGCAATCAACAGCATGTTCTGGAATTCCCAGCCGAAGACCTGGGAAAACTCGCGCCGACAGACATAGCGATCCCAGAATTCGACCTGACCCGATGCCTGCATGAGGCCTTGCACATTGCGAACGATCCCCGCGCGGCGCCACATCAGGCTGGCGAGGGAGTTTCGGAGGTCGGTAATGTTGAGTTGTTCTTCTTCGCCGTTGTTTGGTTCGACGACGGAAGTCTTCATCGGCCAGGCAGTGAAGAGGTCTGGCAGGTTAGAGGCAACGTCCGCTGCACCTCGTCCGGCTCGTTGTCCGTAGAAAAGGCCTTCGAGGAGCGAATTGGATGCCAGTCGGTTGGCACCGTGAAGCCCGCTGGAGGTGACTTCACCTGCTGCCCAGAGGCCGGGAAGCGTCGTTTTGCCCTGTTTGTCGACCGTCAAGCCACCGATCATGTAGTGCGCACCGGGGCGGACTGGGATCTGATCATGCATCAGGTCCAGTCCGAACTTCGAGCAGACGTCTGCGATGTTTGGAAAACGGCTGGCGACCATCTTTTTATCGAGGTGTCGCAGGTCGAGGTAAACGCATGGATGCTGCGTTTTTTCCATCTGATCCGTGATCGCCCGGCTGACGATATCACGTGGAGCCAGTTCCAGCTGCGGGTGATAGTCCTCCATGAAGCGATAGCCAGTTGAATCGCGCAGATAGGCTCCTTCGCCACGGACTGCTTCGGAGATGAGGTGACGCGATCCCCCCGCGATGTACAACACCGTCGGATGAAACTGGATCATCTCCATGTCGCGCAGCTGAGCCCCGGCTCGAAATGCCAACGCGTGCCCGTCGCCGGTCGCGATCTCCGGGTTGGTTGTCTCGCGGTAAAGTTGCCCCGCCCCGCCGGTCGCGAGAATCGTCTGCTTGGCCCAGATGAAGGTCTTGCCGTGTTGTGCATTCCAGACAAGTGCACCGACACACCGGCCTTCATGAGTCAGAAGGTCAATCGTGAAGGTGCGTTCCCAGGTTTGAGTGCCGGGTTTGCTTTTGACCCGATCAACCATCGCCCGCATGACTTCGCGACCGGTGGCATCTCCAAGGGCATGGACAATCCGGCGATGGCTATGGCCACCCTCTTTGGTGAGGGCGAGTTTCCCGTCCGCAAAGTCAAATTTCGCCCCATACGAAACGACCGACTCGATCAGTTCAGGAGCTTCTTTGACAACCGCTTCGACGACATCCGCGTTGCACAGCCCAGCTCCCGCGATCATCGTGTCATAAGCATGGTTGTCGAACGAATCAGAGGGATCAAAGACACCGGCGATCCCGCCCTGGGCCCAGGCGGAATTCGACAGCTGAAGGACGTCTTTGGTGACAATAATCGTTTCGAGATTGTTGGGGATCTCGAGAGCAGCCTGGATGCCGGCGATGCCGCTGCCAATCACCAGCACATCAGCAAATGCGTGAGGGATCCGCTTCGGATTAAATCGCACGAGGTGACGACGACGAATCGGAATCTCAAGATGTTGCTGCATATAAATTTTTTCGACGTCGCCTTAACTATCACTTCTCCCTTGAGCGAAGAAGGTGCCCGAAGGGCAGATGAGGGGCGGCATCAGGCAATGTTCCGCCCTCATTATTCTGTCAACGCCACAGGCAAAGATCGACGATTCCTCGCATCTCATGCACTTGCAGCGTCAACTTCCACCAGACTAACCAATAAACTCAAGCTGTGTCGGATTGGGAATAATCCCTGCCTTGAAACCTTCGTCGAGCAGTCGGGCGACTGCTTCCCGTCCGCGAGGACCGAAGTCCAGCGTCCAGTCATTCACATACATCCCGACAAACTTGTCGGCCTGCGAATGATCCAGATCGCGTCCGTATTGGAGAGCATGATCAAGAGCTTCTTTGCGGTGAGCTAAGCCATATTCGATCGATTGTTTCAGGTGACGAGTGATGGTCTCCATGGCTTCATGGCCAAGGTCCTTGCGGATCGCATTGCCACCCAGCGGCAAAGGCAGGCCCGTTTTTTCGCCCCACCAGACGCCCAGATCGACGATCAGTTTCAATCCCTGGGTACCATAGGTCAGCTGACCTTCGTGAATGCAAAGACCAGCATCAACTTTGCCTGCTTCGACGACATTAAGAATCTCATCAAACGGGTAAACGACAGCATGAAAGTCATCGCCCAAGAGCAGCTTGAGAGCAAGAAAAGCCGTCGTCAGCTTGCCAGGGACTGCAATCGTCTTCCCTTTGAGAGCTTCGATCGACATGTTTTCTCGGGCAACCACCATCGGCCCGTATCCATCGCCGACACTCGCCCCGCAGGCACACAATGCGTATGTGTCGGTCATGTAGGCATAACCATGCAGCGAGACGGCTGTCAGTTCGAGCTCGCCTTTGAGGGCACGGTGATTCAGGGACTCGATATCCTGCAGTTCATGGATATAGCGATACTTCCCGGTCTCGATCTTGTCGTTAGCAAGTGCGTGGAACATGAACGCATCGTCCGGGTCCGGGCTATGTCCAATGCGAATAGTGATTTGATCCTGAGTGGTTGCAGTCGTCATGGTCGATCCTGATCGATTCGAAATGGTGTCTGTGCAGTTGTTGCAAGAAGAAAGTTGTCGCTAGCAGCGTCATGTTTCTAAGCAACTAACCGCAGACCCAGAAAGTTATTCACACCTTGGAAGGTAACTGTGTGGCTGCGGAATCGCAACACCTGGCGCCGATTGGCTATTCCTGTTTGGCAGGCTCTGCCGGAATCAATGCCTGTTGAATCAGTTCCGGGGGGAGTTCCTGCATCAAATTGATCACCTGAGGCGAATTGGCCAGCCGGAACGTCAGTTCTTTGAAAGTCCACTTCTGCTCCGCTGTCGCATCCGCTTCGAGGTACAGGCCCCCGGTCGACTTGGATCCGGTCATCGGGATCGTGAATTTCGCAGTGATGGTGTTGTCTTTTTCATTCTTAGTCACGATGGCCGTGTCATCGAGCATGCCCGTCTGGATTGGCTCTCCCAGCGATTCGACGACTTCCGGATTCTTGATGGCTGCTTCCACTGCTTCGCGGTAGGGCGAACTGTTTTTGACCCCTTGAATCCCGCCCCAGTACATCAACCCGCCACACCCGCCGATGAACACCAGCATTGACAGGCATCCCGACGGAAGTGCCCACGCCCAGTTGCGTTCCAGCCAGGCTTCATCGGGAGGCAGTGGTTGATTCGGAGCAGGTGTAGTCATGACTCGTCAGTTTGAGAATTCCCGCCAGGCTCACTGCATTGGGTGAGCGGCGATTCGTGAGAAAGTTGGTGGAAAGACCAGGAATTAGAGGAGGCAGTTGCACTGATTCAAATTCAAAATGTAAATATTCGTCTCCAGCGTAACCCATCACGAACAAAAGAAAAACCGACGGGCGTGACTGGCATCACCCGTCGGTTCAAATTCAGCGGAATCCTAGGAGTTGACTTACAGGTTCGAATTCGCGAACTCGGCAATAATGCGACCAATGGCAGCCAGAAGTCCTGCACGAACTTCTGCGACGCCCACGATCGTCTTTTCCTTACGATCCAGAGTCACCTGAACGTAGTCATCGCCAGCCGCCAGCCCTGCGACCATCTGCTTGCGGAATGGCTCGGTGTCTTTGTTCTTGGACTGTGCATCAACGGCTTTGGCAATCGCGAGCAGGTGAGCATGGTAATAAATCATGCGGCCATCGGCAGGACCAGCTTCTGCACTGCTGACCTTCTTGATCGATTCCTTCAGCTTCGCCAGAGTATTCTCGCCAACTGAAAACCAGACGGTGTCTTTGCCGGTTCCAATGAAGACGACAGCTTTCGTTCCGAACAGGCTGGCGAATCCTGGAGAGATCTCGCCATCGACTTCCACCTTGTGGATCTCGACGCCAGATTCGGTATCGACGTTCATCGTGGTCTTGGCAAACTTCTCCAGTTTTGGGTAGTCCTCAACCATCTGCTTCATCAGGTCGGGCTTGGTGACGAGGAATCCACCGATGACTTCGTAAGAATCTCCGACGGCATGAGCATCATAGAAGCCGTCGACGACTTTAGCTGTCAGGCCGTCTTTGAGCATGTCGAGGAACTTGTTGCCCAGAGACTTGGCGGCTTCTTTCTGTGCGTCATCCCATTTCTTCACGGAAGGGATTTTCTCTTCCATGGGCTTACGCAGAGCATCATAGAAGACAGTCAGGTGCTTGATGCGAAGTTCGTCCAACGCAAAATTGACACGTAGAGCAGAGGCTGCGTTAGCGTCAACGGCCATTGTCGCAAACTTGCTCGGAGCAGCTGCCTGGTCATCAATGCTCTTTTCGAGTGATGTTCCAGGAATTGCAGACAGAGACAGGTTTCCCTTCCCCAGCGATGTTTTGATATCCGTGTTCCAGTCAGCCCCGACTTTGGCTGATTCCGCGAAGAATCGCTCAATCTCTTCCAACTGTTGTTCTGCACCAATCTTACGAAGATTGAAGACCCCTTCGGACTCATCTTTCTTCTTGACGATCCCTGCCATCAGGTTTGTCTTTAGAGTGGTCATCGATTTCGCGCGGTCAGCCTGGCCAGCTGGATCGTTTGGATCATTTTCGAATCCGACGATCCAGTCCTTGTTGGCAAAGTCCCCCAGATTGACACCCTGCATTGGGTCGTATTTTGGCGGGATCAGTTTTTGATCTTCTGCGAAGTTCGCGTAGCCTTCTTTGGCGGCATTCTCTTCATAGCGCGCAAAGCCAATGTAAGCCCCTGCTAATTTGAAGAAGTTGCGTTGGATCTGAATGTAATTGACCCCAAGCGGCTTCAAGTTCCTCTGCAGAAAGTTGTTCAGATTGTTGACTGGAAAGCTTGTGCGGTACTGCTCTTTCTTCGCATTGGGGTCGAGAATGACATCGACTCGGATTGGTCGTTTGGTATCAATCCCCGGCATGAACACCTTCAGATTCGGTTCGACCTTATTCTTCCACGCGGCTGCATCTCCGCCGAGCTTCGCGACCATGAACTCCAGGTCTTCCAACAAACGGTCAACACCTGGTTGCAGGACCGTTACTTTCGGAGGTTCAGGAGCAGCGGCAGCTGGTGCCTGTGCCGACGCGAATTGAGCACTGGCGATCAGCACGAGAGTTGAAAAGGCGAATCGAGGAATTGTCATCGTTTGTACGTCCTTGGTGAGTATTCGTCGGGGGCAGGGATGTCGTATGTCGTCCCGACAAAGAGATCATCCTGGATTGCCTGGCTGGCCTGAATTCACTGGCTACCCAAAGCAACGATCCTGCAAGTGTATTGGGAGACGGGAGTTTGGAAAAGTCAGAATTACATCGACTCTTCCGTCCAAAAATTTTAACAAACTGACAACTCCCTGCTCGCTGAGCAATCTGCTCTGGAGCCTAACCTCTCTTTCTGATGCAATTCGCGCCGTCAATTCTCAGAAACCACCCCTCTTCGACGTACTTGGATGTAAACCTATGTCGCAGAAGATGTTCTCTCAATTCAGCGTGAATCGGATCTTCCAGATCGCGGTGCTGTCAGCCCTGTTGAGCACGATCTGCACACTCCATGCCGAAGAGCCAACCTTGCGCGTTCTTGTCTCCAATGATGGCTCAACATTCATCGGGACTGTCGAACCAAATCAGTTTGGATACCGACTCATCAGCAACGGCCGGACAGAACTGGTCAACCCGGGAGAGGTCCGCTGCGTCGCCGAAAGCCTCGAAGATGCCTACCGTCTCATGTCCCAGGAAATGGAACAGTTTGTGGCGAAAAACCAACTCAAAACGACCGCTGATTCCCACTTCCAGCTCGCCCGGTGGTGCTATCAGCACGGCCTTTATCCTCAAACACAACGCGAACTCGCCGAAGCCCTGACGCGAGATCCCAAACATACCGCCGCTGCTGAACTGGCCAAGAAATTCGCCCCACGCGATGGAGAAGGCGGAAAATCCAGCGATTCAGCGTTCATCGATTCCTTAAAAGCAACAAAGTCTCACGACGAACTACGCAATAAGATCCTGATTCAAAGCGTCGAAGTCGAAGTCACTCCGCTGGCGAATCTTTCAAAAGAACTTGCCAGTGATTTTCAGAAGATGCAGCCTGTTTTGGCCACCAATTGTGGCAAAGGCGGTTGTCATGACCCGACGACCAATCGCGAATTCGTGTTCTTGCACCTTCCTCGCGATGGAGGGATGTACCGTGCTCGTCTGGAACAGAACATGTCTGAATTAGCTGATGCAATGAATCGCGCGGGAAGCATTGAGCAATTCAACACTCTTGTTACTGGAAAAAATGATGTCCACCCCGGCGTCCTGTTCCCGGGGCCGTTTGGCAAGGATCGTCTCGACGTTTTCACCACCTGGACGAAGTCCTACGGCAAACATGCGGCGATTCCACTGACCTCTGAGACCACGATCGCCAAGAAAATACCGGGCGTTAATCACCTCACGACGCCAATCCAGCAGGTCAGTTTTGAGCAAACCCAGTCCGCAGTTGCTCTCTCGAAAGAAGCCGCGAAAGCTCGTGAAATCGAGGCAACACTCGAAAAAGCACGTCAGGACCACAAAACCGACGCCTTCGACCCCAGCCTGTTCAATAACAAACGTCCTTGAAAGCTCGATTTTACTTCGATTAGCTTAGACAGAACTCGTCGATCATCTTTCCGTAGACTTCTGTCCCGAGTTTGAGCTGTTCCAGGCTGATCCATTCATCGACGGTATGAGCCTGAGCGATGTTTCCCGGTCCGCAGACGACCAGCTTTTTTAAGTCCGCAAATGCTGCTCCGTCAGTGCCGTAGCAAACGGTCTGGGACTTTTGTTTTCCGCAGAGTTTGAGCATCGTCTGAATATGCGGCGCATCAGGTTCCACCCACAAAGGCGGAAACTCCGAGCGAACCTGAAACTCAATGCCATATCGCTGCGCAGCTGCTTTGGCTCGTTCCATCAACTCCCCGGGAGACTGCCCCGGCATGGGTCGAAATAAAACCTGGCAGATCGATCGAGAGGGCTTCACGTTAGAGGCTGTTTTTTCATCATGAAAAACGATGTTCCAGCTGACGATGGGAGGATCAAACTTGTCGTTCTGCCACCTGGGATTAGAAGAAGTCTCATCGTGAATTGCTTTCATCTCGCTCAGAAATGGAATCATCGCAAGATTCGCACTCAAGCCCTCCGCTGAGCTGGAGTGAGCTGCGATCCCGTGGGAGATTGCCTTGAAGCAATGGATCCCTTTGTGTGCATGAACGACTTCCAGCGTCGTCGGCTCGCCAATAATTCCGACGACCTGGCGCTGCACCATTTCCTGGTAAATCTGAGACTTGGCAACGACGTGCGTTGCACCGACATAACCAACTTCCTCGTCTGAAGTGCAGACGACATAAACCGGCTGCTTCCAGGTTGATGTAAGCTTCTGCTCAACCGCAGTCAACCAGCAGGCCAGAGATCCTTTCATGTCGCAACTCCCGCGACCATATAACTTGCCATCAGCCTCAGTTGTCTGGAAAGCGGTTCCGCCGGATGGGCCTTTCCATATTACGGCTGGGACGACATCGGTGTGCGAGAAATAAGCGAGCCCGCCCGATCCGCTGCCTCGTTTTCCCAGCAGGCAGGATTTCGTAACTCCATTATTGTCAACATATTCCACTCGCTCGCAGTCGAAACTCCAGCCGGTCAGGATGTCTTCAACAAAAGACGTCACCTCACGATTAGAGGTCGAGCTGACAGACGGAAAGCGAACAAGTTCTGTTGTCAGTTCCTTGGCTCGCATTCCTTTTACCCTGGCTTTATTCATTGATGAGGTGATTTTGGGGAGTCTCTCCAGGCCTTGGATCGGCCAATCCCTCGTTGATGTTCATGAGAACTTGGCGAAATCATCGTCAGGACCGGTTCAAGGTACTTTCTCGGTATGACCAAAACAATCCCTATAGACGTCACAAATTCACGCGAGTCGACGGATTGAGTCAACTTCTCCGGGGTCATAACCGATATAGCAGTTACAGACCGTACCACCCTCACAACCGGTACAGTCTGACATAGCGACTTTTCAGCTGCTTGCATGGATGCCAGCGGATGGAGAGTCTTTCCAGTAATCTCGATGTCGGCCCATTGGCAGACCCTCACGACCGCTCAAGAGGCAGCGCATGAACTTCTGGCCAGGACAATCAGGACGATCGAGGTCGGCAACGGCTGTGAAAACCACATTCATGTGGAAGAGCTGGCGAAAAGCCGTCATCGCGACCGGATGCGGGTTGGCGCTGGCGTCTGTCATCTCGGAAAATGCCTTCGCGCAGGCACCCCAGTATGCACAGCCAGCCGGAATGTATAACGGTGCTCCTCCGGCCTATTACCCTCAACCGTACTCAATGCCAATGCAGCAGCAGGGGGCGTCCTACCCTGAGTATTGCCCTCCGGAAATGATGAACGGACCAGCTTATCCAGGTCCTGGAGGAGTTGTGCCTTCAAACTATGAACGTGTTCCATACTACGATGACGTGGAACATCAACCGCTGGTCGATGACTTGATCATCACGATGTTCAAAAACACGTGGATCAAGATGGAATATCTCCACTGGAACATTTCTGATCTGGGCGATACCCCGGTCGGTGCGTCGCTTCCGGGAGTCAAAGATATTACCCAGCCATTTTATGTCGTTGATGCAGGGGGCGGAACCTTTGGCGAAGACCAGTTTCTGACAACAGATTTATCGGTCAATCAGGCTGATCCTGTCCTTGCTCCCGATGGCTTCTTTCAGGCGGTTGCGAGAACCTTTGACACAGGCGGTTTTGACTTTTCCAACGTGAACGGATTCCGAAGTACGGTTGGACTCGATACCAGCTTCGGGGGACTTGAAGCCAGTTTCTTCGTTCTGGATCAGGCAGGTGATCGGTTTGATTCAAACAGCACCGTTTCCTCGTTGACACAACTGCTGCGAGACAATAACGGTGATGTTGTCGTCGATGACAACGGCGACCCAATTTACGCCCATGTTCCGAACGTCTTTGTACGCCCCCTTTCTGTGAATGGGGCTCCCAGCAACGATCACATCCTTTATTACGATCGATTCCAGGCCGAGTACGATACCCAAGTCTGGGGAACCAACAATGCGTTAGTCTGGAATATCCGAGACCGCGAGCTCGGTTTTCGGATGGCTGCGTTATTTGGAACGAAGTATTTGAATGTTCGCGAAAACATGCGACAACGCGGTACTTACACGTCAACGATCGCGAACTCGGTCACCGTCAATTCGGCAATTGACTCAATCACCCAGAACCATATTTTCACTCCACAGGTCGGGCTTAGAACTGAGTTCCGTCATGAGTGGTTTAGTATTGGGCTGGACCCTCGCTTTGGTATGGGCTTCAACAAATGGGACGGGACCGTTGCTGCTTCTGATGTGGCTTCGAATTCCGCAACCGGATTCAATGACGTTGATCAAACAACCGAAGTCGGGACCTATAAGTTCTCGCCCAGTTTTGATCTGCGTGCCTACGGCGAAGTGCACGTTCGCGACCACCTGACTTTGACGATCTCCTACGACTTCATGTGGGTTGGCCGAGTCGTTCGGGCAGACGAAATCATTACCTATGATTACGGTAATCCATCTGCGACAGAACCTGCTGGCATTGTCGCCAAAACTCACTATCAGGACATGTGGGTCGACGGTCTATCGCTCGGTGCCAAATTTGACTGGTAGATGTTGTTGAGGAAAAGAGCAAAACAAAAAAAGGCCGTCGAAATCTCGACGGCCTTTTTTCTTAATCGTGAGTCCCAACAATCTCGTTATCGATTGTTGAACATCTGTGAAACGCGTGATGGTTTGGCTGGTTGTTGGTCTTCGGCCTTGTCTTTGTTCTTGGCGGCTTCTTCGCGTGCCAGGCCTTGGGCCAGAGCAGTCATGTTGGAAGCAGCCATCAGCTGAGCTTGGTTGAACATTGGCTGAGGAGCAACTCCCATGGCTTCAATACGCTTGTTAGCCAGTTCCTGCCAGCTCATTTTGTTGCAGATGTGCCAAGCAGCAGCTTGAGCTGTCCATTGTGGCATTTCGCCGCGTGAAACCATTGGCAGGAGTTGAGCCAGAACAGGGTCCTTGGAGTATTCTTCGACTTTGTAGAGTCGGTATTCGGTCTTTGGAGTCGGGTCTTTCTTGCCGTGTTCCAGGCAGACGGTATTCATCTGCACGAGGGCGATTTTTTCTGGTGGAACCGAAAAGAACCCGCCGCCACCCGCACCACCGGCAGCACCGCCACCACCACCGAGTCCGCCACCACCACCGCCTTGGTTACCGGTTCCGCCGCCCGTTGTTTGCTGACCGCCGCCCATGCCTCCCATACCACCGCCCATGCCTCCCATTCCGCCACCCATTCCGCCCATACCACCACCCATTCCAAACTGCGGGAGTACTGGCGAGGCAATCATGGCTTCAGGGAACTTGACGGTGAGTGTTTCGTCCGTCTTATTCTCGAGCATGATGTTGCCGTGGAACTGATCTTTCATGACCAGTTTGTATTCGATCTTGCCTTGTTCGACCGACTCGAAGAAGTCGACCTGCTCGGCATTCGGGTCGAACATCGGTTTCTTGATCAGCCCTTTTTTCGGCTCAGCGCCGTGGCTGTTCGCAGACATCGCTGCGACGAACATCAGGCCGAACATGGCCGTGCTGACAACGGAGGCGATTTGACGGAAGTCCAAAGAAATGCTCATGAGCGGCCGTGCCTCAACTAGGGTCACAAGGGCAACATACAGATCAAAACGCAGCTTTTCGCGCGAAGGCGTTGAGCAACGTGAGAATCGACGATAAGGGCGCAGAAAGGGTCTGCAGTCCATCGTATCGTACCTATTTCCAGCGATTCAATCTTTAGATTTCCTATTTGATCTATTTTTTCAAGACAATGTCCGCTCGAAAGAGTGCAGCCGTTTTAATGCGCACGGTTGTCAGACTACGCGGGTGACAGGTTAGCTGCTTCCACCGTATAAACCGCTAAAGGCCATACCAGCGTTATAACCGGCACGGTCAATGACGCTTCACTAATTGGCAAGCGGTTGCCTCTGGAGTCTGCTTTGTCCGCTCTTCCCCGGGATGTTTGCCCAAGGCCGGTCGATACAAAAACTGATCCACGACGTTCGAAATCCGTCGGATCAAAGTCGATTGTTTTCAGGATACGACAACCATGGATGGGTTTGCCCGTAAATCACAGCGCTACGCACCGCACGTCATGGCAGCAGTTCTGCTGGCCGGCATGCTTCTGGTGTGTGGTTGTCAGACAGCATCCAGTCTGACACTCCGAAACAAAACCTGGCGACGTGGTGACGACGTCAAGTCGTATGAAAAAGTCGACCTGACTTACCAGGTCAACCATTCGCAGTCTGGTCTTCAGAAGCCACCTCGACCCTGGCAGGAAGCGCGACTCGTTTCTGCGGAGAAGGGTGAGTCTGATTTGTTTGAAGTCGAATCAGATACTCCGTCCGCGATTTCAGCCTGGAGCAAAGCCAGCGTTCACGTGGTTTACCCGCACCCGGACGGCAATAAGGATCAGGCTCAGGTCACGTTGAAGCTTTCTCGACTCGCACCAGGTGAGATTGAAACGTCTTATGCTGGCGCCTTTAAGCGTGCCGTTAATAAGCGTCTTTATGGAACGAAGTCGCTGTTGTTCCGAAAAGGTGACGCAGAGCAGGACGCGGTCACAACAACACGAGCCAGCCAGATCGACGACGAAGTCTGGACGATCTCGCTGAGCAAAGAACAACTCGATTTACTCCTGGCGGAACTCAACAACAACGGCTTCTTCGGCCAGCAGGAACGCCCTTACGCCTGCTCCGAACTCAGCCTGCAGATCGATCATGAATCGGTCACCAAGAGCTGGACGCAAGAGCCACGTCTGAATCAGTTGATCGAGCATACCTATCAACAGGGCCAACTTGTCGGTTATGCCACCCCACAACAAGCCGAACCGTTGACGACTCGCAAAGACAAGATAGCCTCCCGGTTCGACAAGCTGCCGTTTGGGAAGAAATCCGGTCTTGCTGACGAGCAGGAAGTCAATCAGGTGAATTACGAAGAATAGCCGATCGAATTATCTCATCGTTGTTGCGTTCGACGATCAGGGGCGTAAGAAACATCATTTTGATTGTGCCCTTCGGGTCCGGAGCCAGCGACGACGGACGTAAGTCGATTAGTATTAGAGTCTCGTTCTCGCTGAGTGTCGATGGGATCTTCGGTGGCTCGAAGCTTGGTTCACTATCGGTTGAAACCGCTTCAAACATTCCCAGCTCAACAAGGATTTCATTTGTCGCTTTGGTCAACTGTGGCTTGAACTGAACACCGACGTAATGAGTTCCGTAGCCGATTCGTAATTCAACGAGCTGATTGTCAACAGTTACGATCCGGGGGCGCGATATGATCCGGATTCCTTGATCTCCCCAGGTTTCTAACCGTTTCTCGATCTCTTCTTTCGTTGCAGCAGTCTTTGCGTATGCGTAGAGATGATTATTGCTGGCTGCGTACTGGAAGTCATAGGTTTCGAGCAGCAACTTCAATGAATCGACTGGCGCAAGAAGAATCCAACTCTGGCAGTCAATCTGCTGGGGATTCGTCTGCGCAGCCGCGATATGCTTGAGAAACAGCGCATGCTGCTTTGAGGTTGCACGAACACAAACGGTTTGACTTTCTGGGAAAACACGAATCAAGTTCAGTTCGTTGAGCGTCAATGCTCCGATCTCGGACTGCTGATCAATCTGCTCCTGAATTCTCTTCAGGCTTTCTTTTTCTGACACGAGGTTCGATGAGCCGACCTCTGTCACGTAAAACTTTGCAACGAAAACATTGTAGATTTCCGATACGAGCTCATCATCTGCTGCAAAAACGTGAGTGGCAGGGTAGATCGCTACAATGGCAACGAAAAGCAATCTCAGATAGCTGCTGACCATTATTACTCCATGAATCGTCGGCTTGATTTCTGGAGGAGAACTGTAAACAGCTTTCGTGTTTAGGTCGATATGAGTTCACGAGTTCAGCAGATATGAAAAAAGCCCGGCGAATTTCCTCACCGGGCTTGGCTTTTCAGAGTGGTCAGTTTCAGTTCATCTTCAAGTTCAATGCATTCGCAATGACTCGGCATTTCTCCAGGGTGTCTGCAAAGACCTTCGGGTTGATTGTCTGAGCGGCGTCGCTGGCTGCGTTGGCGGGGTCGGGGTGGACTTCGACGATGATCCCGTCGGCACCTGCGGCGATCGAAGCTAAGCACATTGGTGGAACCAGGGAGGCTTTGCCTGTGCCGTGGCTGGGGTCGATAATGACAGGCAGGTGGGTCTTCTCGTGGAGGTAAGGGACCGAGGCGAGGGGCAGGGTGAAGCGGGTATGGGTCTCGAAAGTACGGATCCCGCGTTCGCAGAGAATGACGTTTTTGTTGCCCTGGTCGAGGACGTATTCCGCGGCGAGGAGGAATTCTTCCATGCTGGCTGAGGGGCCGCGTTTGAGGAGGACGGGTTTGTCGACTTCGCCGACGGCTTGCAGCAGGTGGTAGTTCTGCATGTTGCGGGCGCCAATTTGGAGGACGTCAGCGTAACGGGCGACCATTTCGACGTGATGCGGGGTCATGACTTCAGTGACAACGGCCAGGCCCGTTTCCTGACGTGCGGTCGCGAGAAGCTTGAGGCCTTCTTCTTTCATCCCCTGGAAGGCGTAGGGGCTCGTGCGTGGTTTGAAAGCACCGCCGCGAAGTCCCTTGGCACCGGCTGCCTTGACGGCTCGGGCTGTTTCGACGATCTGTTCTTCGGATTCGACCGAACAAGGACCTGCGATAACGCCGACATTGCCGCCGCCGATAACCAGATCGAGGACTTTGACGACGGTCGGTTCTGCTTTGGTTTCTTTGCTGGCGATTTTGTAGGCAGCGAGGATCGGCAGGACTTTCTCGACGGCTTCGAAAGATTCGACCTGTTCGAGTTGCTTTTTGCGTTCGTCTCCTGCTGCGGCGATGACGGTTCGCTCAGTACCGACAATGACGTGTGCTTTAAAGCCCAGGCTTTCGATGTGTGCGGAGATTTCCGAGATGACTTCGGGTGTGGTATTGGGTTTTAAAACAACGATCATGGCGAAGGCTTTCGGAGTGTGGACGGACGTTCTGTAAAGTCACGCTCGTGGGGGCGTTGAAAGGATGTATGCTACCGATCTGGAGCCAGACATTCGAGGACGGACCGATGTTCGGAACCGTTTGAAGAGGGGAAGTTATATCCCAAACAGGGGGATCTTCTCAATTTTCGAACCAGGAATTCTAGCGCGACCGGGGAAGTTTTGCGGACTGTAACACCTTTGGCGGCTGACAATCGGCCTGCCCCGTCCGGAAATCTCGTGAATTCGTGGCAAAGATCTTCAACATCACGAGCTGAGGTGATTATAGTGTCGAAATGACTATCAACTGGAATCCTCTCTCAACGCTGATCGCTGAACACGATCATTTCATCGTTTCTTCGCACATTCGTCCTGATGCCGATGCACTCGGATCGGAAATGGCGTTTGCTATCTATCTGGAGCAGATTGGCAAAAAGGTTCGCATCGTGAACCCGGGCCAAAGCCCCAAGCACCTGATGTTCCTGGATCCTGAGGAAAAAGTCGCCACCATCGGACACGTCCCCGCCGAGGTCATTCAGACTGCTCAGATCCACTTCGTTCTTGATACCTGCTCCTGGAAGCAGCTTTCTGGCGTCGGGGAAGCGATGAAAACCGCGGCGTCGAAGAAAGTGGTCATCGATCACCATATTTCTGGCGATGATCTCTCTGCTATCGAGTTCAAAGACGTCACCGAACCGGCGACTGGCTGCCTTGTTTATCAATACCTGACACACGTGGGAGCTGACATTTCGGCATTTCAGGCCCTTTGCATGTTCGCAGCGATCTCGACGGACACTGGTTGGTTCCGTTTTCCAGCGACGAAGCCTTCAACGTACCGCATCGCTGCAGAACTCATGGAACTGGGAGTCAATCCGCAGGATCTTTATACGTTGCTTTATGAGCAAGCTTCGTTGGCTCGACTGAAGCTGTCTGGCATTGTGCTGCAGCGTGTTCAGGTGGCGTTCGAAGGAAAGGTGGCGTTCACGTTTGTTGCTCAGAAAGATCTTGCGGAAACGGGGTCGCATCCGACGGACACCGAGAATTTCGTCAATGAGTGTCTGAAAATCTCAGGCGTGAAGATCGCGTTTATCTGCGTCGAACAGCAGAACCGCTCAATCAAAACCAGTTTCCGCAGCCGGGTGGGCAGTAACGTCGCCAAGCTCGCTGAGACATTTGGGGGTGGAGGGCATAAACAGGCCTCCGGGGCGGTTTTGAATACCTCGCTGGACGAAGCGATCAAGCAGATTTTGGATCGCATCAGTTCGATGGACCTGTCGGAAGTCGACGATATCGGGGAGAAGGAAAGCGAGATTTCTCCCAAGGAATCGCCGTTACAGGCGACGCCACCGTCATCAAAAGTGATTCCGTAGGGTCCGCTTTGCGGACCGTGAATGGATACGGTTTGTCGTAAGACAATGCAAGGTTCTCGAGCGTTAAACCTTCTCGTATGTGGTCATCGCGAATTGACGGTCCGCACAGCGGACCCTACAGGACCATCATTTCTACATCGAAAAAAGCGGTTTGCGGGGGAGAATTCGCCTTCCAGTTCGCTTATAATAAAAATCCTGCCTCAATATCCTCGCGTGTTTTCACACCACCAAAGTCCCGCCTGAATGTTTCTTTTGGTTCGAAAGACCTTGTGTGATGTCCTCTCCCGAACAACAACCAACGACGTTGACCGATGAAACTGCCTTGGCTGCTCCGCGACGCGATTTCGTCAAAGGGGCGATCGCGATCGGTGCCGGTTTGACGGCGATTTCTGCTCCCATCATTGCGGGCGCGACAGTCTTTTTAGACCCTCTCCTGCGCAGCAAAGATACGCCAGCAGATGGTCAAGCGACGGACGCGGCCTCTGCGGGCAAGCCGGGCTATGTCCGTGTCGCATCGCTGGATTCACTGGCGAAAGGCGAGCCGAAGCTGTTCAAGGTTTTCTCCGATTGTACGGATGCCTGGAACTGTTTTCATGATGTCCCGGTCGGGGGAGTCTTCCTGAAGCTCATCGGTCCCCAGCAGGTTATTGCCTGGAATTCGCGTTGTCCGCACCTGGGCTGCTCTGTCGAAACGACTGCAGGCGGGGAAGGGTTTTTGTGTCCGTGTCATATGGGCAAGTTCGGACCGGATGGCGAGCGGATCAACGAGATTTCTCCGCGCGATCTCGATCAACTTGATGTCGATATCGTGGGGAATGATGTCTGGGTCCAGTTCAAAAATTATCGTCAAGGCATCTCTGATAAAGTCGAGATTTCATGAATTCACTGCTGTCGTGGCTGGATGACCGGACGGGTCTGGTCAGTGTGGCAAAAGAGTTCGCGCGCTGGTCGATTCCATCGTCTCAGCGCCTGCGACATCTCTTGGGCTGGCTGGTTATCTTCAACTTTCTGGTGCTGTTGATCACGGGGTTGTTCCTGTCTTCGACGTACAGCCCGTCATCGCAGACAGCCTGGGAAAGTACGTTCTATATTCAGCACATCATGGCCGGCGGGTGGATTCTCCGAGGACTTCACCATTTTGCGTCCGGGTCGATGGTGGTGTTACTGGCTGTCTTCTTCTTGAAGATTGTTTTCGATGGGGCGTATCGGGCTCCGCGCGAAGTGACGTACCTGACGACTCTGGGGCTGATTCTCTTTACGATGGGGCTGGCTCACACCGGCTATCTGCTGCCATGGGACCAGCGCGGATTCGCGGCGGCGGATGTTTTTACCAACATCGCAGGCTCGGCTCCTGTTATCGGGCCCTATTTGCAGCAGATCATTCAGGGCGGAAACGTCAAAGGACACCAGACGATCACGCGTCTGCATTTCCTCCACGTTGCGGTCTTCCCGATGCTGATCTTCATTTTCTTTGTGCTTCATGTGGCTTTGTTAAAGAGATTGCGCGAACGTCACCCCGCTACAGCGACTGTTCCGGCCAAGAAGCTGATTCGGTTCTGGCCCGATCAGCTGATGACGATCAGCCTGAGTTCTCTGGTTTTGATCGGAGTCTTGTTCGGACTCGTCTATACATTTCACGGAGCGCATCTCTTCTCCGCCGCTGATCCGGCAGAGCCTTATTCGGCTGCTCGACCAGAGTGGTACTTCCTGTTTTTGTTTCGCTTTCTGCGGACACCGATTGTCGAGCATCTGGGGCTCGCATTTGGTGCGATTCATGTTCCGACGATGATCGCGGTTGTCATTCTGCTGTTTCCGCTGATTGGACGATCGAAAGCAGGGTACTATTTCAATATCGTCTTCAGTTGTGTGGTCTTCGCAGGGATCATTGGCCTGACCGTCATGACACTGCAGGAAGATGCCGCGAGTAAGGAATATCAGGCTGCCTACCATCAGGCTGAGAAGCAGGCAGAACGGGCGACAGAACTCGCCCTTGCTCCCGCGGGCATTCCGGTGCAAGGGGCGTTGACGCTGCTGCGTACCGATCCCCTCCTTCAGGGGCCAAAAATCTACGCCTCACGTTGTGCGACGTGTCACCCGTGGGATGGTCACGACGGCCTTGGGCATCCGATCGAAGGCAAAGGCGTTGCGCCGGACTTGGCGAACTTCGGGACTCGTGACTGGATGAAAGCTGTTCTGACTGATTTCGAGGTCCTCTTCGCATCCACGGTGAATGCGAAGCTCGATGGCGAGCCGATTGGAGATGCGTTTACTGGAGGCGATATGGCGGCCTGGGCGAAAGACCACAAAGACGTCCTGCTCAAGCCGGAGAATGCGGGCGATCTCAACGCGTTGCTTGAGTTCTTCTATGCCCAGACTGGTCGTCCTGATGCATCGCTGACGAATGCCGATTTGATTGCCAAGGGGCGTGACATGATTGAGTTCGGCGAGTTGACGAATGGCGAATTTGAAACGACGTGTATTGACTGCCACCAGATTCAACCTGTGGGCGAAGACAAAGCTCTTGGTAGTGTGGGGACGGCCCCCGTCCTGACTCGCTATGGCAGCAAGGAATGGCTCAAGGCCTTCATCGCCAAACCGGGCGATAAAGCCCACTATGGAACGACGACCAATGCCATGCCTGACTTCGAGACTCAACTCAGCGCTGACGAAATGGATCTGCTCGTCCGTTGGATGACGCAAGACTATTACAAAGCCAAACCAGCCGAGGTGAAAGCCGTCGCAGCGCCGGCTGAGTAAGTTTTTACATCGGAAACACATTGAGTTTCGATGGTGCAGTTGTCGTCGACGTTTGCTTTAGGTATCGCTAAACTCACTCTGTTAGAACCGGACTTTTCTCAGCATCCACCGATCGTCTGTTGAACCATTCGCGGACGGTAGCCCATTCGTTGGAGACTCTTTTATGGCATACCGACGTGTTGCAGCGATAAAGACTGTCGACGATTTTCGCCAGTACCTGTCGGGACTTGGCCTGTCTCAAACTGTCGATGACCGCGTTCTCTCTTCAGCGGATGGTTCGCCGCTGGCCCAACCGATTGATGTCGGCGGCTTTACTGTTGGAAATCGCTGGTGCATTCAACCAATGGAAGGCTGGGACGGCACGACCGATGGGCACCCGACTGAACACACCATTCGACGCTGGGAACACTTCGGTGCTTCCGGTGCGAAATTGATCTGGGGGGGCGAAGCGGTTGCTGTTGTTCCCGAAGGTCGTGCGAATCCCAACCAGTTGATCAGTTCCCCGGAGACCGAAGCCGGCCTCAAGAAGCTGCTCGACACGCTGATGTCGACCCACGAAGCCTCGTTTGGAACAGACTCGACGAAAGACCTGCTTGTCGGTTTGCAGCTGACTCACTCAGGACGTTTCTGTCGTCCCAAGGATAAGAAAAAACTCGAGCCGCGGATCGCTTACCATCATCCGGTTCTCGACCCGAAGTTCGGGATCGATCCCAAAGATGACAAGGTCGTTTTGACGGACAGCGAAATCGAACAGCTCCATGATGCCTACGTCGTCGCGGCGAAGCGGGCTCAGAAGCTTGGCTTTCACTTTGTGGATCTGAAGTGTTGCCATGGTTATCTGGGGCATGAGTTTCTCTCAGCCTATGAACGTCCAGGGCAGTTTGGAGGCGACTTCGAAGGACGGACCCGTTATATCCGCGATCTGGTCGCGAAAGTTTCCGATGCCTGTCCCGGCCTGATGATCGGCGTTCGGCTGTCGGTTTTTGATCAGCCGCCGTATCGACCGTCTTCTTTCGACAAGGAGTCTGGGACTTACGGCCCGGGCATTCCTCACGAAGTTCCTGCCGGTTATCGCAGCTTTGGGGCCAAGGCGGACGATCCATTTGCGATGGATCTGTCTGAACCGATTGAGTTGCTCAATCGCCTCTGGAAAACGGGTAAGGTCCAGATGATCAACCTGACGGCTGCATCCCCCTACTACAACCCACACCTGCAACGTCCTGCTTACTTCCCGCCATCGGATGGTTACCAGCCTCCGGAAGATCCGCTTGTTGGCTGCGTGCGTCAGATCGATGCGGTTGCTGAGGTCAAAAAAGCTGTCCCGCACATTCCGATCGTCGGGAGTGCTTACACCTACTTCCAGGAGTACCTGCCACACGTTGCCCAGGCGAATGTTCGAGATGGAAAAGTCGACTTCATCGGCCTGGGTCGCATGGTCCTCAGCTATTGGAACATGCCAGCCGATACGCTGAAAGACATCGACACCCGCAGTCAAAAGATGATCTGCCGAACCTTCAGCGACTGTACCACGGCTCCGCGAAATGGCATCATTTCGGGCTGCTTCCCACTGGATCCGTATTACAAACAGATGCCGGAGAATCAGCAGGTGAAAGACTTGAAAGCACAGTTGAAAGCTGCTGCAACGTGACCTATCGATGAGTCTTCACGAGACATTCTTCCGTCGCAGATTTGCGGACACATCCCATGCCGAAACTTTCTGCCTTTCCAAAAGCCTTCATGCAAGCCCTCTGCAAAGAGGGTTCGATGTCCGTCTCCGAGTGGATCCGTCTTGCGGCTCCGCTGAAGGTTGATGGGCTGGAATGGTATGCGGGCTTTCTCGAGATGGCCGATGAGCGGAACTGGGCCCGGTTCCGCAGGGAGGTCGA
>SXGT01446915.1_pt1 | contig 39838 bp, 44 predicted proteins | sample 3176221 | NCBI WGS metagenome assembly SXGT01 (sample SAMN11356862, study PRJNA531348) | freshwater metagenome | isolation source: freshwater sample F1-120 | place: China: Fuxian Lake, Yuxi | collected 2017-12-25
CCATCTTCTAATGAATATAAGCCATCAATCATTCCTAAACAAATAGTACATACTCTCTCAGATGGCGGGACAAGAATTCATAACATTCGTAACAAATGGACGACTACTATAGGACTTGATTACATAACAACTGAGCATAGAGATGCTTTAAAAGCTATATGGAATTTACAAAGTGAGTTTAACTTTTGTCCGTTTGGAACAACAACATCATGGGATGGGATTATAATAGAATCTGTTTGGATTGGGTCATTTGATTTTTATAAGTATTCAGATAACGCAGCCGTCTCTGGATGGAGTGGAGACATCAAGTTAAAGGAAACACCAACTTGAGTATAGAATCAGTTATCAAACAACCAGTAGCTACAGTTTTCAGACGTGCTTTTATTAAAAGAAGAAGTCCTGTCACAGGGCTTTTTGAATCAGATTGGGTTGAGATAACAAGTGATGTAAAGTCTTGGGGTAAGGTCTCCTCACAAATAGACTCTGTAAGATTATATACTTTTACTTTTGGCAACATGAAGATGGTGATGCATAACGATGACGGTCGTTATAACCCAGAAGATGAAGAGTCATCACTTTGGTACGGGTACTTAAATCAACAAAGAACATTAGTTAAGGTAGAAGCAGGCTTTGTAAATAGAACTCAAATAGATGGTGTTTGGTATGAAGGTGAATATCCAACTCAAGTTTATTGGGATCAAGCTTTATGGGATTTTGAAACATCAGTATGGGATCAAGATATAACGCCAATAGTTTTTACAGGTGTTGTGTCAGGTGATATTTCACTCATGGATACAAATGAAGTATCATTAAATATCAAGCCACTAACATCAGTCTTTCAAGACTATCCTGCAAGAAACTTAACAGGCTGGACCTCTACAGGATTTACAGCTTCTAATTTTATAACTCTACTTCGTGATCAAACAGATGGATCAGGTGGGTTTGTATTTAGAAACTTTTTTAATAACACGACTACATATTGGGACATATCAGCAACCTCTGTTGTTTACTCTAATTTAAATACATCTACAGCTAAGGATGTAATAGACTCAACCGTATGGGATATAATTGAGAAGCTATCAGAGGCAGAAAATTATGTTCCGTATGTTACTCGAGACGGCATGTTTAAGTTCGTATCAAGAGAAGCGAATACTGTTGGGGTGTCTTATGAGTTCCATGGTGCTGGTAGCCCTGATTCTTATTATGGCTCTACTGTTACTAAATTAAATTCAGCAGGCAGGAAAATATCTAAGTACTATTCAAGAGTACAAGTTAAGTGGAAAGAAGAAGACACATCGACTAGCTATGAAGTTGTAGAGTCTCAGTTTTTAATATCAGGAAATTCAAATCCCTGGGTCTTAGGTACTCGGACATTAGAGATAACAAATTTATTTATACCTTCTGCCGCAGTTGCTAACAGTTTAGCTACTGCTATATTTAATGACTACTCAGCATTAAAAAAAGAAATAGATTTCTCTACAACGTTTGTCCCTCATTTAGATTTACTAGACAGATTTGCTTTTTATTATGACCCAACAGTTTATACAGTAAACTCACTTTGGGATGAATACAACTGGGCTTTTGATTCAACAGACACAACAAGCGATCTTATATTTGATTATTCTAAGGGTGATGCCATAAACTTTTCAGGACAAGAATTTAAGTTCTTATCATTTGAAATAGACCTAGATAATCTAAGTAATAGATTCATAGCAAGAGAGGTTTAGGATGCCCGCTACTTCTACGATTACAAGCTTTTATAACTTTTCAGCTATGACGATTATTAAAAGCTCAGAGGTGAACACAAACTTTTCGACTTTTAGAGGAAGCATTTTACCTGTTGATCCTAATACATCTACAGCAGCTACGACTAGAACATATGACCTGGGAAGTGATGACCACGCATGGAGATATGCTTACCTTACGAACCTAGTTTTATATGGTGATACAGGATCTGCCACACCTGCTGCTGGGTACTACTCAGTCTATGTTAAATCAGCAGACGGAAAAGCCTATAAGAAAGATTCAGCAGGTGCTGAGTCTCAACTAGGAGGAGGCGCGTTAGTTGTAACAGGTACTAAAGCAGCACCTAATACAATTACAGCTGCAGGTGGAGTTTCCTACACACAAAGCTTAGGTGAAAGACAATTGTATTATTTAGTAGGAGATACAACAGTAGGAACAGATATAACTGCAAACCCTCAAATAGCAGCAGGTACAACTACATCAAATAATCTAGAAATAGTATTAATAGGAACAGATGACGATAAAACAATAACATTTGAAGATGGAACTGGACTTAGCCTTAATGGCCCAATGGTATTAGGAAACAATAATACGCTTGGGCTTTTATGGAATGGTACAGCTTGGTCTGAGATGTTTAGGAGATAAAGATGAAGCTAAAGTTATTAGCGTTTATTGCGGTTACAAGTTTATTATTAATGGCAGCTACAGTAAGAATCCCTGAGCCTGATCCAAATAACTTACTAACCAATCCAGGCTGGGAGACTAACACTTCAGGATGGGCAGCATCAGCAGGCACATATACTAGAAATACCACGGCTGCAAATATTGGATACGGTAACGGATCTGGTAAGTGGGTGTCTACTGGAGGAGCTGGAAGAACTCTAACCTCTACAGCTGTAGCAATTCCTAAAGGTCTTTATAATAGAAACGGTGTTGCATCGTGTAACATACAAGTGCCAACTGGATCTTCAACTCATCTTTTACAAGCTTATGATGGCACATCTGTTCTTAGTTCATCTGCTATTATAAGTTCAGCTACTTTTACAAGAACCAGTGTTAACTTTCCATTTGGCGCAACTGGAAACATATCGTTAAGAATAGTTACAGTAGGTGCTAGTGAGCCTGATATTTATATTGATGATTGTATATTAGGAGATGCGACACTTTTAAATATAAGCCAAGTAAGTCAGGCAATGTTAATCGGGTCGGCTTATATAGCTAATACAACCTCTTGTTTATTAGAAAGAACAAGCACTTCATTTGGAGCTTTTACAGCAGTAGCTGCTTGCCCTGGGCCAACGATCGAAGCAAACCCTGGGCCTGGAACTATTCTTACAACTGATACAGATCTTCCAAGATTCACAGTTAATAACCTCCCAGCAGGGACTTATGAAATAACAATAAAAGGCAATATATTTACAGACCAACCTTTAACTGATCTAGGAATAGCTGTTAGCGATGGTACGACAACAAGTGGGCAGATGATGCAGCAAGCTGGGACAACAACACCTCTTGTAGCAGCTTTTACAACAGTAGGGATTTTCACATATACAACTTCTGGGAATAGAACATTTGAAGTTTATGGTCTAGCTGGAGGAGGTAAAATTTATTTAAAAGCTGATTCTGGAAGTGGCTCACCACGACACATTCGTTTTATCATCAAACGATTCCCATCTTCAGCAGAAACAGCATTCAACGTAGGACAAATCTCATACCCTACAAGACAAGTATTCACTTCAGGCACTGGTACATACACTCTTCCCACAAACCCAAGGCCTACATCGTTAGTGGTTAGGATGGTAGGTGGTGGCGGCGGCGGTGGTGGTTCTGGAGCAGGCGGCTCTATTGCAGCAGGTGGAGCTGGCGGAGAGTCTCAATTTTATGTTTTAGGTGCTAGTGCTACATCGTTACTTAGAGCTCTTGGTGGAACTGGAGGGGCTAAGGCTGGTGACAGTGGAGCTATAAACGGGGGGACTACAGCTGTAGCTTCTCCAGCAATAAGCATTCTTTCGCTTACTGGTACGACAGGATTATCTGCTACAAACGCTAACTCTGTTACATATATTCCAGGTGGAGGAGGAGCTAGTAGTTTCCTTGGTGGAGGAGGCGGAGCATCTATACATTCATTAGGGACTACAGCTACAGTAAATACAGGAAGTGGCGGACAAGGCGGAGGAGCTGGAGGTGTATCTACATTTGCAGCTCAAGGAGGTGGGGCTGGCGGGTATGTCGAAGCTTTAATCAATGGACCTAGCCCAGCATATACATATGTAGTAGGAACTGCAGGTACAGCAGGTGTTGCAGGTACAAACGGATATGCAGGAGGAGCTGGATCCGCTGGATACATCGAGGTCATAGAGTACTACGGAAACACTGTGCCTATCCTTGTTGGAAGTGTCAGCTCGAACTCCAACGGTGCTGAGAGAGTCGAAAGAGCTAGACTTACAGGAGATGCGACTACATGTACTGTCGTTAACCAAAGCGGCACATGGATAGCAAGCGGCGCTAGAAACGCAGCAGGAGATTGTACTTGGACTATCAACTCTGGGATATTCTCATCTGAACCTGTATGCACATGCTCAGTATATTCAGGATCATCAGCCGCCATATGCAACATAGATTCAACAACAGCCCCATCAGCTACACTAGTTAGAACACAAAGGTACGGAGCTGGAGCTGATCAAGACGGGACTATATTTTTAATCTGTGTGGGGCCTAGATAGATGCCATTAAACCAAACGGTCACAGCTTTTTATACGTTTGCTACAGACTCAAGAGCTAGAGCTTCTGAGGTGAACACTAATTTTTCTACATTCAGAGGACACCTAATGTCTGTAGATCCTAACACCTCGACTAGCACTAACTTAACTTACGATCTAGGAAGTGACGAGCATAGATGGCGAACGCTTTACTGTAGAGATGTAGATCTAAGATCATCTACGTCTGCCGCATCACTTGTTATATCAGGAGATCCTAGTGCTACGCTTGGTGCTTTTTCTTTTGGTATCGAAGGAGTTGAGAAATTTAGAATCACTCCTAGTGGATACATTGGGTATAAAGCTACTCCTGGAGCTGTGACTACCACTGCAGGGCTAGGGCAATTTGCTATGTCTCCAACGTTGACTGTAAGCGCTCCAACAACAGGTGTTACGACAATAGCAAATTCAACACTTACAATTACGACAGTTGGAAGACCTGTAAGATTTGGGTTGATGACTGGTAATTATACATTTGGAGGATACTTCAGTATTGTGGGTAATTATACTGACACAACAACTGTTACTCATCCATATTCAATGCAGTTTTTTGTGTATCCAAACAGCACAGGATCTACTTTAATAAAACAAGTTTTCAGAATTGAAAGAGAATATTATGTTTTTATGTTTAATCATTTAACCACCGAACAATTACCTAGAGAAATGTTTTCTGGAATTTTGTTTTTACCAGCTGGTGTTAATAAAATATACGCAGCTTATAATAATTTAGACACCACTAGTATGTCATTAACTGGACATTTTTATGCATACGAGGTTTAAGTGCCAATAACAGCTACGATTACTTCATTCTATTCGTTTACTCCTGGAGTTAAAGCTTTATCGGCAGAGGTAAATACAAATTTCTCAAATTTAAAAGGACACTTTATTCCTATAGACCCAACTATATCAGCAGCGAGTAATGTAAATTATGATCTAGGAAGTGATGAGCATAGATGGCTTACCACATATATAAAAGATATAGACATTGTATCTTCAACTTCTACCGCTTCATTGTCTATTTCTGGAGATACGTCTTTAACATTTGGAGCATTTAAATTTGATATAGAGGGTGTAGAAAAATTTAGAATAACAAGCGACGGATATGCTGGAACCAATATATCTCCTACAAGCTATACATCTACAGCAATAACAAATCAATTCGCAAGGTCATCTAGTTTTAATATAAATGCTGCATCACCATCCGTTACACTTGTAAGTGGTAGCACAATAACAATAACAACTGTTGGAAGACCTGTAAGATTTGGAATAACAACACCATATGCTGGAGGAAACGAAGACAGTATGCAGATGGTTGGATTAGTTAATACAACAACTGCAGTATTATTTGGCATGCAATACAATGTACATCCAAATACACTAGGTATTTATTATTTTAACACAGGTGTGTACAGATGGGCATATTACTCATCTGCAGTTACTGGAACAGCTAACCAGTTAGATAATAGAAGAATCAATAATATTTTTAATGGAGTTCTTTTACTTCCAGCAGGAACACATACGCTATGCCTTTCTTATCAAACAATTAATATAGTTTCATGTTTTTATTTTGGTAGATTTTATGCATACGAGGTTTAAGTGCCAACAACCGCTACAATAACAGCATTTTACTCATTTGCCTCAAGTGGTAGAGCTAGAGCTTCTTATTTCAATACTAATTTTTCTACATTCAGAGGTCATTATCTATCAATAGATCCATTTGCTCAAACAGCAACAGACTTAACATATAATATTGGAAGTGAAGAGCATAGATGGAGGAGTTTATATTTAAAAGATATAGATCTAGAAACATCAACTTCTACATCTACATTAACTATATCAGGTGATGCCAGTGCAACACTTGGATCTTTTGTATTTAAAATAGAGAACGTTGAAGAATTTAGAATTAATGATTTAGGTTTTATTGGAACAAATATTACTCCAAGCAGTGTTACTAATACAGCAGCAATAGGGCAATTCGCAATATCTAATACTCTTACAGTATCAGCTCCTACTGTAACAGTAACATTAATACCTAACTCGACATTAACGATATCAACTGTTGGAAGACCTGTAGAATTTGGAATTATGGCTCCAGGTCTTATAGTCCCAGGAACTACAACAGCTAGAAATTGGATCAGGATGGATGCATATGGGGTAGGTGATACAGCAGGTGCAGTAGTAGCATACACATATGGGTTAGAGCTAAATGTCTCAGCAAACACAACAGGATCTCATTACATAAATGCACATATAAAAAGCTCAGGTGAATGGGGCGCCGGTAATACAATGACTGCTATATGGCCATATGGGATTTTTTCAGGAGTGATGAATCTTCCAGCAGGAACGCATACGCTATGCCTTTCTTATAAAGTAACTTCTGTTGTAATTACAGGTACTACATGTACTGTAAATAATCTTACATTTTCAGGTAGGTTCTATGCTTATGAAGTTTAGATATTGGAATTATAGATTTAAATATAAATATGCTAAATATCTAAACCTATCAAAACCTGTAGATGTATGCTTAGAACTATCAAGTATTTGCAATCAACAGTGTTCTTATTGCTATCATGGTGATCAAAAGAAACTTCCTTTTAAACAATCATTAATGCCAGTATCTATAGCGAAAAAAACTTTAGTTGAAGCGGCTGAGTTAGAAACGAATTCAGTAAAATTTAATTTTAGAGGAGAGTCTACAATACATCCTGATTTTTTATATATAACATCGTTAGCAAAAAAGCTCTCAAACAAAACAACATTTATAGATAGAATTACAAATTCAAACTTTAAATTCAAAAACGATAATGATGATATTTTTAATGCACTTTGCAATCAGACAAAAGTTAAAATAAGTTTTGATTCATTTTTACCTGGTGTAATGGAAAAGCAAAGATCTGGATCTAATTTAAATTTAGCCATAGCGAATATAGATAAGTTTTATAATTTTATAAATAGAAAAAACACTAAGATAGTAATACAGGCTGTTAGAACAAGTTTGAATAAGGATGAAGATCTTAAATCAGAAGTAAAAAGAAGATGGCCTGAAGCTTATGTGTCTATTAACGATATGGTGACAGGAAGAACTAATAAAAGCATTAAACACTTGAAAATAAAAAGCATGAGTAATAATAGACAATCTTGTTTACAAGCACATAATAGACTCATAGTTAATTGGGACGGGAGAGTTACAATGTGTTGTCCGGATATCGGATCCAAACTTATAGTTGGCGATATATCTAATGAAAAGTTAATAGATATATGGAATTGTCCTACTGCAAAAAGCATAAGAAATGATCTTTTAAATGGATCAGCTTTTAATTTTGAGCCATGTAAGAGTTGTCCGAGTTTCGAATCTTATATAGGGTTTAATGCTAAATGGGACTCTTAGATTTTGGCATAGTAGTTTGTAGTCGTACCCATAGTGAAAGGCTTCCAAGGAAACCATTTCAAAAGATTAATGGTGTACCTTTAATAGAGCACCTAGTTTGTAACTTGCAGAAATCAGATGTGCCGATTGTGATAGCCGTACCTGATGACCAGGTGAGAGATTATTTTTATCTACAGGATTTTAAAAACGTAAAGTTAGTTAGTGGGTTTTGTGAAGACCCACTAGCTCGAATGGCTAAGGCATCTATAAAGTTTAAAAACGTAATCAGAGTTACTCATGATAAAATAATCATTAGGCCTAAAGATATTCAAGACGCAATCGAAGTGTATAAAGCTAAAGGTGCTGATTATCTTTATAGCTCTAAGTTCACTCCAGGCTGTGGGTTTGAAATCATAGACTCTGATCTTTTAAGAACAGCTTCTAGTAAATATAAAAACGTAGAGTTCATAGGCTATGCTGCAAGATCGCTTTCGAAGCATCCTATTAAATTCAACCCTCATCACCCCTCAGGTGAGTATCGATTACTAATAGATTACGCAAGTGATATACAGCTATTTGAAGTACTGCTTTCTCAATTAGGAAACGATGCAAGCTTTGAATCAATAATAGATTATTTAAACGAGCATCCAGAGATTAAAAAAATAAATAAGCTCCCAAGACTTAGTGTCTACACATGTGCATATAATGCTAGTGAGTTCATAGATAAGTGTATAGAGTCAGTATCGTTTCAAAGTATATTTAGTGATTGTGAGTATTTAATAATTGATGATCACTCATCTGATAAGACGCTTGAGTATATAGCAAAGTTTGCATGTAAATATCCAAACGTAAGATGGATTAGAAACCATGCAAACATAGGACTTGCAAGCTCCTCAAATGTAGCTCTTAAACAATCTAAAGCTGAATACATCATGAGACTAGACGCTGATGATTTTTTTATATCTCCAACTGTCCTATCAACAATGCTTCATAAAATATCAACCACCTCTTCTGAGATAATCTATCCTGATAATTACTATGGAAACCTTGAGCATATTCAAAGTGGGAGCGAGTGCCACCATGTTGGAGGAGCTATATTTGATAAGCGAGCGATTAACCATATTAAGTTTACAGATGGGCTTAGAGGATACGAAGGACTTGATCTATGGGTTAGGGCTAAGGATCAGTTGAAGTTAGGGTATTTAAAAAAGCCTATGTTTTTTTATAGACAACATGGCGGCTCGTTATCTAAAAACAATATCATAAGACGTGCTGCATTAAAGGAGGAGATCCTTAGTGAGAAAACATGAAGCTATTGATCTTATGAAATTATACTCTCTAGGTTCTAACAACGGTTGGAATAAAATACTCACCGAGTGTTTAAATAATTTAGATATTAATCGTCTAGCTAAAATCAGATATCAAATACAAGCGGGCATGGATGATCTTGTTAAAAAAAAGCTAAATACTGCAGAGGTAAATATTTGGTTTTGTAGGCTTACTAAGTCTTTAGAAATCACAGCTAAAAGAATTATTAAGATTAAAAAACCAATGCTTGTTGACCAACCTTTACTTTCAAAAATAGCATCTAGTGATCTTAAAGAGACAAAAAAAACAAGAGATAAAGAGCTCATGAATTTTCTAAAATCATCTTCTTACTAAGGGCGGCTAATGTTTGATTTACAAATGAAAAGAGTGTGGGGTCCTACGCCTTCTTACCCGTTAGTTAAAGCTTATAAAAATCATCTAAAGCATAAGATCTTTATAGCAGGCCCATGTGCTGTTGAGTCTGTTGATTCTATATGGATGATAGCAAACAAGGTTGCAAATCATGGAGCCACTCATCTAAGAGGCGGTGTGTTTAGAGCTGGCACTTATCCTAGTGCTCAGTTTGGACTTGTACCAGATGAGCTTTTACAAGCTTATAGAGATGCTTCAAATTACTACAGGTTGAAGAACATTATTGAAGTTTTAGATTATTCAGATGAATCAATAGAAAAATTAAGTAAATATTGTGATTGTTTTCAAGTAGGAGCAAGAAGCCAGCAAAACTATACGCTATTAAGAAAGCTTGGAGCTACGGGTAAACCTATTTTTTTAAAGAGAAACCCAGGCTCAACATTAGATGAGTTCTTAGGTTCGGCTGAGCACGTATTAAAATCACAAACTAAAAAAGATCTGTATTTGATAGAGAGGGGATCTTCAACATTTGAGAATCATACTAGATGGACACTCTCTATTTCAATGATCGCAGCTATTAAGGCCATTACTAAGGTTCCAATTATTGTAGATGCATCTCATGGCACGGGAAGGTTTGACCTTGTTGAACCTATGACACTTGCAGGAATGGCAGCAGGTGCTGATGGGTGCCTTGTTGAAGTACATAACGATCCAAGGAATTCATTATCCGATGCTGATCAAGCTATTGGCTTTACAGATTATAAAAAGCTAATGGTAAAAATAAACAACATGCTAGAGGTGGTTTGATGAGATGTGTTAATTGCTCAGAAGATAATTGGGAGAACATTGATAAGTTCAGAATGAAGCCAGTTGGGATGAGTATTTGTAAAAGCTGTGGGATGGTAAGCTATCCTAAGAAATGGCAAAGTGAAGAGGACTTAAAAAAGCACTACAGAACAGCTTATAGAAACCCCCCAAATGCTGGGAACTTTTATACAGGGCAAAGGAAGTGTCATTTCCATAACGTGTTTCTTCAAGATGTTTTTAATGATTGGAAAGCAAGGGAGCTTAAAAACCCTATAGCTTTTGAGGTAGGTGCAGCATACGGGCTTGCTTTGAAATGGCTTAAGGAAGTTTATCCAGGCATTGAGCTTAATGGATCTGAACTTACCACATCATATAGAAGATGCGCTTGGCATGAGTTTGGAATTAAATTAGTTGAGGATTTTGATCAATCAAAAAAGTATGATTTCTTAATGTCTTATAAGGTAGCCGAGCATCAATTAGATATAGATAAGAGACTCTATGAGATGGCAGATTGTTTAAAAGACGATGGCTATCTATATATATCAGTGCCTACATGGTTTGACTCTATGTGTAACTTTGGGCTACCAGGTTTTGATTTAGAATACTATTACTCACTTAACCATGTGAACGTTTGGACTGTTGAGATATTTGAAAACATACTTAAAAGAGCAGGGTTTGAAATCATTAAAAAGGATAGCCTAACCTATGACTCTTCTTATCTGTGTAAGCGTAATCTTAATAATAGAAGTGAACCTTTATTTAAACATGATCCAGAGGAAATAAAGACTAGGCTAGATAAGATTAAGAGTGCGTTTTTATGTCTCTCAGAAAATAAGTACGAAGAGGCTATAGCTTTTTGGCATGATTACCCACAAGCATGGAGTGTGTTAATCGAGGCTACAAGAAAACAGATGTTTGAAAAAGGCTGGGAATATATAAAGACCGAGTTCATCCCAAAGATGTTATCTAATTGTAACAACACTATACATGTCTTAGTGGCTGTAACTGATCTAGCAATGCGAGCAAAGCAGTGGCAAGATGCTATAAGGTTTGCTGAGTATTCACTAAAGGTAAGCCCTGAGAACCCAACATCTCTTCAGCAGCTAATGAACATAATGCGTGAGATCGCGTTAAGTGCTTCTACAGAAAAAGAAAAGATCCATTATTTTGAACAAGCAAGAAATATAGCAAGACATGGACGTCTTGTTTCAGCGCAGCATTTTAAAGATTTCATCGATCATACCTACTTGTTTAATTCCCAATTGCCAACCCCTGAGGAGTTGCTAGGATATTAAAATGGGGTATCATAACACGGAGTGTTTATTTGGGATTACAGAAATTATTCTTAATCCCTGCCCCACTTTATCTGGGGGAAATCATGAAGATTACGGACAAGTCTCTTATATCGATAAACCTTGTGGTGGCTCTGCTTGGAGGAGTGGCTTGGCTTGTCCGAATATCGGATAAGCTTGAACACACAAAAGAGATCGTCGAGAGAAACGAGAGGTTTCATTACAAAACTCATGAAGCTGTAAAGCAATGTCAGAAGGATATTTTAGAGTATAAGATAAAAGTAAAATACTTACATAAAGAAAAACCAGAAGGCACATGTCTAGGGGGGGAGTGTAGTGGATTCTAAATTCGATGAAGCGTTTAAGTTTACAATGTTTAATGAAGGTGGCTTTTCAAACATACCAGAAGACGCAGGCGGGGCTACAAACTTTGGCATAACGATTAAGACTCTAAAGTACTACAGGAATAAGCCTGTCACGATTGATGATGTAAGAAGCCTCACCATCCAAGAGGTTAAAGAAATATATAAAAAGTTGTATTGGCTAGAATTGAAGTGCGATAGAATTAATGAAACTGCTATTTGTATTTGTTTATTTGACGTAGGGGTATTATTTGGAGTCAAAAGATGCTCATTGCTTGCTCAAAAAGCTTTAAGAGAGTGTGGGAGCATATTGCTTTGCGATGGTAAAATAGGTGAGGCGAGCATTAACGCATTAAACGATACATCTGCTAACAAGTTTATTGGAGCGTTTTATGGCAAAGTCTCTAGCAGAATCAAACGTATTGTTGCAGCCAAACCAACACAAGCAATCTTTAAAAAAGGGTGGGACGCTAGAGTCTCAAGAATGCTTACCCTTAGAGCCTAGGAGTACCACCATGTTTTTAATTTTCAATGTAATCATCTTTCTTTTTTCTAGTTGTATTGGGCTTCTAGCATTTGCTGAGACAGACCCAATCGGCGCAATCGATTTTATTATTCAGATAATGAAGTCGTTAAAAGACTTTGGGGGGATGAGCGCTATGGTTAAAACATCTATTATTATCACCTTAATTATTTCAAGTCTTAAGGTAAGCTTTCTTAATAACTTAATCTGGTCTAAGCTAGGTGGGTGTAAGGTATTTATAGCTCCGCTCTTGGGTCTAATAGGTGGGCTTGTGACTCTTAAAAGCCAGGCTGTTTCAGCTGCTGATATAACAGTGTACCTGATCTCTGGAGGCGGAGCTGTTTTTTTACATGAGCTTTTAGATTCAATTAAAGAGATCCCAGGAATAGGCCCCGTTTATTTAACCATAATAAATATACTGACTACTCTTTTAAGAGGCCCACAGAAGTCAGATATTAACGACAAGGTAATAGGTCGCTAAGTGTTTTTAAAGGTTTCACAAAACCTTCCATTAACTGTTTTCCTGCAAGACAAAAATTCATCTCCTATTGCATTGAAGTATCCAATCATTTGGAGACTAAGCGATAGCTCTTTAGCTTCTCTTGAAGAGGTTGAAGACAGCATGTCAAGAGTTCTAGTGCCTATAGCTAAAGGGACTTTAAAGATCCAAGTATTAGTAGAGGTTCCGTTTAACCACGGCACTCATCTTTTAATGGGTGAGCTCTATGTTGAAATCATTGCTGACGATATAGAAAAGCAAAAAGAAAGCTTAGGCTATGAGTACATTGATGTTTTAATCTATACAGGTTTAAGAACAGAGAAGGAGGGGTCAGATGGAGCAAGCGGAATTTGATAGTCTGCTAGAGTCTTTAAAAAAGACATTTGTCATTGCGGCTAAGGCTTATCTTATGAGTCTAAATGGGTCATGGATATTTAAAGCTTTGATGAGTCCTATCTTTGATTGGGCTATTGAGAAGATCTCACAATGGGATGTGATCCATGCTCTACTGGAATCTAAGATTAAAATAGACCCATCTGTTCGCTCTATGAATAATGGACCGTCTCTAAATGCAGCTTACTATAAGTCTTTATTGAAGCAAAAAAATGAGACATCAAAGCTTAAAAACCCATCTGAATATGCGTCTTTAGAGAAGGCTGAGATCTCGGTATTTACTCGGATGTTATCATAATTAAACGTATCATATTAATACTATTAAACAATTATTAATTGCTAAACATTTTCTATTGCTAACCTTATGGGTATATGAGATACTTATATACATGGGGGTAACGATGAAAAATTTAATAGTATTATTAATTCCGATAGTGGTTTCAGGCTGTGCTTCTATGAGTTATGACGAACAGCTAATGGCAGCACACAGATACAGAGATCCAATGGCAGATGGAAGAAATGCAAATAGAAAAGATAGGGTAGAGAAAGAATATTTAGGAAAAGAACTATATTTAAAAAGACAATGCACAGCTCGCCAATCAGAAAACGATAGGTCAGAATATGTCAATTATGTCACATACTCAAAAGCAAAAATAGAAGCGGTTACTACAGTTTTAAACCCACTTACTTATGTGCTATTAGCTAACTTAAAGGTATCTCAAAATGGGAAGACGTTTGTCATTTCAGAACGACTTGAGACAGATACAGCATTTGAAGAGTGCTTTTCTAAAACTGATCCTTTAAACGGTTTATCAAAGCAAGACAAGAAAGATGTGTTAAATGATACATATAGAGTAGGTATGAGCTTAGAAGCTTTTAAACTAATCAAAGGTGAGCCGACTCAGATCAATACAACATCTAATAAATATATTTCATTCGATCAGTATGTGTATAGACCAAGCTATAGCGCGCCATCATATTTTTATTTCTCTAAGAACAAACTTACTTCTTGGCAGATTAGTAAATAGTACTAAAGTTTTTTAGAAAATAAGCCGAATAGTCTATTAACAAGGAGCACGCATATGGAACAAATTAAAGTGTTGATAATAAATCCAGTAACTCAGCAAATACTAGAGACCACAGTGCCTAACACTGATTCAAAAACAATGAAGCTCTCACTTATATTAGATAACGGTGATCACCTCATGGTGGACCGTTTAACGATCCCAGAGACTAACCCAGTACATGCGTTCATAATTAAAGGTACATTTAAACTTCATTTTAGCGTGGCATGTGTTGTTGGTAATAATGGAACATCAGCTAAAACAACCGCTGAAGGGCTTAAGCATCTTATGATGTTCTTAGGAGACATAGCTTAAAAGCAGGCACAAGACTGATGAGAAACACCACTGAAACCCACCAGTACTTGTACCCTAGTTTTCTTAAAAAGGGCAATCGTCAGTAGCTATGGATTGGCTCTGTGCACATGGTTTAAAAAAACTAATGACGTTTTTTTCCCCATAAGCGTCAGTTTTTATCTTCACAACAGCAAGGGCCTTGAGACCTTCTAGGCTCTTGACTGTTTGAAGTTTAAACTCCTTACAGCCTGCACACTTCATGAGGGATTTTAATTGTGAAAGCCCAATTTCCACAGCCTGAACACTATCGTTTTTGATATTGAACATGTGGTAAATATTTTTCCCATGGTAGTGTCCACCATCTACAGAAAACTTAGCGTTAATATATTCGCCTGTACCGTTCTTAGTGGGCTTCACCTCTGCTGATTCTACGATTACTACATACTCACCTTGAGGTAAGATTTCAGGACCTGAGTCTTTAACATCTGTAAGATCAATCACTTCACTTCTCCTTTAATTTTTTTATAAACATATCCAAGATCTGCTGGCTCATATTTATTTAAAGTACCACTTCGATCTTTTGCAGTTATCCTATCTGATTTTTCAGTGATGAACATTCTTTTAGTCTTACCTGTTTCCTCATCCTTCTCAACATGTAGATAAAACACCTCGTCAAAGTACGCAGGCACCTTGTCAGCCATCGCTCCAACCATAGACACCCCAACATACCTATGGTTATTTTCGTCCTTCTCAATCACGCTGAGAGCCGTGAAGACTACGTTGTACCATGGAAGATCTCTAAACGATTTGATAAGAGCTCTGATCTTTTTGGCATTCTCCCCATACATAACAAATGAGTCTTTTCTTTCTGGGAATTCTACTTGAAGTTTCTCAACTAGATTTTGTGAGATCTCAGTTAGTGAGTCTATGAATATCCACTTATATTTATTTCTTGCTTCAGGGCTTATGACATATCGGTAAGCCTCAGCAAGCCTATCCATTCTTTTTTCTTTTACAACAGTATGCCCCTCATCATCTATAGCTAGATCTATTACATCTATAGACTTTCCTCTTAGTGGTAAGAGCCCACTTTCTGCTGAGATGATTAGAATAGGTTCTTCAATAGTTAAAGCTAGTGAGGTCTTTCCTGCACCTGATTCACCTATTACTAGTATTTTTAAAGTTGTTGTCCCTACATGTAGGGTATTTGTGATTTTCAAATGGCACCTCTTATATCGATTAGTTCAGTTACTTAAGAGATTCGTTGATGAGTTGTTTAGATTAACAAAATCTGTTGTTGTTATCAACAAAATTTAGGGCCCCTCTATCTGTCGGTTATTACAGTAGAGGGGAAGGAAGTAGTATGCACGTGATACAAATTCACAATTAAAACTTTGACGCGTCAATTATTAATTTGATTTTTAATTTTTTAATTATTTTTTTTAAAATTTAAGTGGTAAAAAAATTCCTCTAGGAATTTTTGACACAGCTCCCTAGAGGATTAAGATACATAAGGCCCCATTATAAACAAAAAAGGAGGACTCATATGTAAACATCTATAAAAACCCCTAACTTTTACATTAAGTTTTTTCAATCCTAAATTAACTTTCGTTAACTGAGGACATCCGACTTCTCTCAGTCCTCACTTCATCTGTCAATTTAAAATTGAAATACTTAATATCCAATACAGAAGCTTATCCTAAACACATCTAGAGTTATAAATTTTTCAATTTTAAAGGGGAAAAAGTGTACGTAAAATATCATGAATGTGGATACCAAGTGATACCAGTTAAACCTAAAGATAAAGCTCCTTATCTCCCTGGTTGGTCTGAATTCTGCAAAACTAAACAATCACGAAAAAAAATTGAAGGGTATCAAGAAAAATACCCAATCGGAATAGATGCTTACAACATAGGTATTTGTTGTGGACCAGCTAGTGGCATTGTGGCACTAGACATTGACACAGATGATAAGGAAGTGCTCGACGCTGCCCAACAATCAAATGTAGTTAAGCGTGGCAAGAAGGGCGAAACTAGATTCTTCCAATACGATCCTAGCATCACTAATCAAAGCTTTTATCTCTTAGACATTCTTTCATCTGGCAAGATGACTGTTGTCCCTCCATCAATACATCCAGAAACTAAAAGGCCATACGAATGGTTAACAGACGAAACATTGGAAGATGTTGATAATGGAGAAGGCCTTCCTAGAGATCTCCCTAAATTAGACCTAGCTAAACTCGAAGAACTAAAGAACGCATGCGCGAAATTAAAAGAGAAAACACTAGGTATAGCAGACAGTAAACCAATAGGAAGAAACGAAGCAATTAAAGCGATGGCTTGTTGTGCACTTACAAAAAACAAGAAAGATGTCTCTACTGTCGCTAATGAGATATACTGTTATGATTTTAAACATTATGCAAAAAAAAGGTTATTCAAGGCCGCCAAAGGAGAACAGTGGGCAGGGGCTACTGAACAGGACGCCAAAAACAATGCTAAAAAATTTGCAGAAAATGTTAGAAATAGTCTTGTTAAAGATGGGAAGATTCCAGCAGCAGGTTGGAAGGAAGATATAACAATTGATGTTGAGCAATTGACATTAAAAGATATAGAGCCCCCTGCCATTATCCCAGCTTGGAAACATAAGATCGGTCCATCTGGGACAGGACTGCTCAAGACAATCCACGATACAATATTAAAGGCTTCTCTTAGAGATATGCCTAACCCCGCTACTGGAGCAGCTATAGCTCTCATAGGGACATTCGCTTGCAACAGGTTCAGAAGCAACGCCGTCTGGCCTAACATGTATGTGTTGAACATAGCTGATACTGGTACTGGGAAGAGTTTCCCTGCATGGGTTGCTAATAAGCTAATAATGTCTATAGATAAAAATTTATTAGGAGCTGGGTCTTATTCTTCTACTCAGGGATTTTTAAGAAACATATGTGTAAAAAAAGAAAGACTAGATATCCTTAATGAGTTTAGTGCTGTTTTGAAACAGATTACTGAGAAGTCTGGTCCGACCGCAACACTTGGTGAAGTTCTATGTGATATATACACATTGAGCGATTCATTTTACAGGATATCATGGCTTTCAGAATTGAATAAAGATGCCCCATCGGATGAAGACTCTTTCAACCCATGCATTAATATTTTAGGGTCAACATCAAAAGAAATGTTTATTAAGTACCTTACAAAAGAGATGGTATTTTCTGGGGTTATGAATCGGTTTCTTATATTCACTCATGAAGGAATTGAAGATCCTAAATGGGGATTCGAAAAAGAATTAGACTCTGACTTATTTGATACAATGAAATTCGATTTTAAAACTATATTAGATGTGCAAAAAACAAAAAATATTTTTGATCCTAACCTCTATAACCCAATAGATCTTTCAGCACAAGGTGTAGATAAAACGTATTTGTATGATGTGGCACATGTGTTAAATTCACAGCTTGGTAAACTCACAGGGATAGAAGGAAAGGTCAGATCTAGAGCAGCCGCACATGTTGAGAAGCTAGCCTTAATTAGTGCGATTAGTAATGGATTTTCACGCATAAATAAAAGAGATATCGATTTCGCCGCAGAGACACTCGATGCTTGTAGTCATAACATCTTGCATATTTTCAACCAAGGTGCGGTTGACAATGATTGGCAGAGGGATCTTAATAGAGTTATGCATTTCTGTAATCAAGCTACTAGAAATATCACTGTTAGTTACATTCTTAATAGAATTGGGAATTCATTGAGAATGGATAGAGTAGCGCAAATATTAAATCAGCTAGAAGAGTCATCTCATTTGGTTAAGGTTAAATCATTCCCAAAAAATGCATGGGTTCCTACCAAAAAACAAAGTAATTAAGGTGTGCAAGGATGTTTAAAAGATTAAAAAATTTGAAATTTGCTAATGATTTCAACGGAGTAGACTATCAATGTGCCTATTTGCACGGAAAACACCACTTGTACAGATTCAGGAATTTGAAATTTACATGTGATTTCAACGGAGTAGAGATTTTTGTACAGATTTGCACAGATTTGCACAGATTCAGGAATTTGAATATTTACATGTGATTTCAACGGATTAGACCATTTGTACAGGTTTGTGCAGATTTTCGATAGACCCCTAAACTCAGTTTTTCAAACTAAAAAGAGTGAATAATTAAACAGTGTGTTAATGGTTAAGGCCGCGTGTCATTACTTGCCTAAGGCCGATTAGCGTTTTAAACATTGATCAATCGAATAGATTCTATGACGCGTTACTATATAATATAGTATAAAGGGTAGAGTATTATTAAAATCTAGTAAGTAGATTTATAATACATTTAGTAAGAAGAAAAAAATAAACCTAAGACTCTCAGCCTGATTATCTCCCATCCAAAAGAAAGAATGTTTCATGCCTAAATCTACATTAGGAGGTGTTAACAATGACAATGATTGGGAGCGGGACCTTAATAGAGTTATGCACTTCTGTAACGCCGCTACTAGAAATATCACAGCGAGTTATATATATAATAGAACAAGATCTATAGATGTGAAACGAGTAAAAAAGCTTCTAAACCATTTAGAGGGAGATGGGCTTTTAGTTAAAATTAAATCATACCCGTCAAATGCTTGGCGTGTTGCGAACTTATTTAAAACCACTATATTAGGGCAAAGGAGATGTATGGGAAAGCCTATGGACGAAGCGGTAAGACTGGCCTACAGGGATAACATATTTAAATTATTAAATAGAAAGCCAGTCATAGTAGACGGAGTGATTCAGAAAAACGAATTGAATCTAACTCAAGAGGCAAGAGAGCTATGGCAATCGTTTAGTGACAGCTTTGAGTCTAAACTTGGGAAAGGTGGAGAATTTGAGGATATAAAAATTCTTGCGGCTACAACTCCTGGTCAAGCAGCAAGAATTGCTGGCAACCTTCACTTGGCATTACATGTAGACGCCGAAGAACCTTGGAAGATCCTTGTATCTAAAGAGACAATGAGCCAAGGGATCTCTTGCGCAGAGTATCTAATCGCACATGCAAAGAATGAGTTTATAGCTAAAATGAAAAAGATTTTAGAATGGATGAGAAATTTGGGGAGTAATAAGTTTACTCAAGGCCAATTCTATAAAGCTCTACAAGAAGGATTCAATATAGATACAAGTGAAACATGTTTAGACTTCAGCATACTTTTAAAAGAAGACATGGAAAACGCCTTAGAGTGCTTGATTAGAAGACACTATATAAACGAAGTCCAAACTGAAAGGACGTTTGAGATTAGCCCCCATCTGAAATGAGAGCTCGCTTATGCAATATCCAATGCCAACTGGACATTTAAAATCAATCGTAGACATGTTCCATAATAGTCTTTGGTTTGCAGACTCTCCTAATATGGCTATAGGTGCAGCGGTATCTATAGTAGCAACGCTAGCTTGTGGGAAGTATAGGTATGGCTCCATATGGCCTAACCTAAGTGTTGTTATCTTAGGTAGCGATAACTCCATCAGCACATCAGCTTTAAAAGAACGTGTAAGTTTTAATGTGCTAAATAGGCTAATGATATTTAAACACTATCCAAAGGTAAGACTAGGTGGAGATGTCTCCATACCAACTGCTGAAGATTTAAAAATAAAACTACTCACTGATGAAGATCTGGCTTTTAAATTAAGCTCTATAGAAGATGTTCACTCTCCGATATCCATACCTTCTGCTTTGAAAGTTGAGACATTCTTAAGCGACTGCTTAACTGATCTAAAAAATAATATAGACAGTTATCCAAACGTAAAAGAAATAAACAAAGATCTGTACACTCATATGAAAAGTCATTTCTTCAAACTAACTTTAATTCATTCAATAAGTAATGGAGCAAAAGAAATATCAATTGAAGATGTCTCTTGGGCTGAAAAAACAACTTATTGTTTGATGCACAATGTATTATTATCGATGTACGGCAAGGATCAGTTAGATTCAATGATTGAAAAGGCTAAACGTGAGTGGCAAAAAGTCCCGTACAAAAGGTCATAGCTTTGAGCGCTTCATTGCAAATGAGCTTAAAGACATATTCCCAAACGCTAAGCGACAACTAGAATACCAAATAGATTCCTGCAAGGGAGTCGATCTATCAGACACTGGCGAGTTTAGAATCCAATGTAAGAAGCATAAGTCTTATGCATCTATCTCAGCGATTAATGAGATTAAGTGCGTAAGAACTAAAGGTGAGGTGCCTCTACTAATAACTGCTGGAGACTATAAGGAGCCGATTGCGGCGATGTTTTTGTCTGACCTAATACTACTGCTGAAAAAGATTAAAGACAAAGCTGAGCCTCCCACCGAGCCTTGGTGATTGAACTTGTTAGACTACTATTTCAATCAGTGTCCCCAGTGGGGCTTTGAATTTTGTTTCAATTAATTTAAATCCTAAAGGCAAAAACAGTTGACCTCTCCTTCTATGTTTTAGATATGCTAGATCAACCCGTGTTGAAGACTCTTTGTCGTTTTGGTGGTGTGCATGTCAGATATCGTTTGGCTTGATCTAGATAAGCCTAAAGAAAAAACCCTTAAAGAACGTGAATGGTTACATTGGAGACGACAAGGTATTGGCTCATCTGATGCACCAGTGTTGATGGAAGTAAGTCCATGGAAAACTCTTCATGAACTTTGGCTTGAAAAAACAGATCAAGTTAAAGATGAGTTCACTGGTAACTGGGCCACAAGGAGAGGACAAGACTTAGAGCCTAAAGCTCGTGATCTTTATAACAAGAAGTTCAACTGCAACATGCAGCCTGACAACATCGAGCTAATCACTAACCCTATCTTTAGAGCATCGTTTGACGGTATTGATTACGAGAAGCAAAAAATCATTGAGATCAAATGCCCAGGTAAAGTTGCCCATCAGGAAGCTCTAGAAGGCCGTGTGCCTGAGTATTATATCCCACAGGTGCAATGGCTTATGTTAGTTTCAGGATATAACCAGATCGATTATGTGAGCTGGGATGGGCTATCAGATATAGTTGTTGTAAAAGTTGTAGCTAATATCGCCTATCAATTTCAGCTTAAAAGAAAAGCACTTGAGTTCTGGGTTAACGTAGTCAACAAAACCCCACCTGATACGGGTTGGATTGAGTCAGATGACCAAGCCCTACTATTTATGCTGAGAAACTATAATCAAAAAGCTGACCAAATTAAATCATTAGAGCTTGAGATGGAAAGCCTAAAGGAAAAGATTAAGTCATCAGTTAAGGTTAAAACTAAATGTGGAGACTTCAAGGTTCAGTGGGTTGAGAAAAAAGGAAGTGTCGATTACTCAAAAATCCAAGAGCTAAAGTCTATCGACTTAGACTCGTATAGAAAAGAATCTTCCAAATACTTAGTCATAAAGAAGGATCAATGAAGATAGGAATAATAGGTGTTGGAATGGTAGGTGGAGCTTTATCTAGATGGCTCACAAAAAACACTCCTCATAAAGTCGTACACTTTGATCCATTTAAAAACATGCAAGATGACTTCTCAAAAGCTCAAGCTATCTTCATCACCATCCCCATCTACTCAGAGCGCCTTGGACAAGATCTAAACGTGCTTAGAGAAACTCTTGCCTACGCTAATAGGTATACAAATAAGATCTTCATACGATCGACAGTACTGCCTGGTACTTGTGACTTGTTGAAATGCATATCAGCTCCTGAGTTTCTGACAGCCAGGCGACCTGATGAGGATATGGAAAAGCTAGACGTATTAGTTGGCGAGTGTGATCTTGGGTTTGCTAAGGATATATTCATAGGTAAAAATATTATTCAGATGAAAAACAAAGAAGCTGAACTTGCAAAGCTTACTCATAATTGTTTTGGCGCTATGAAGGTTACATACTTTAATACCATCTTTAATTTATGTAAAAAATTTGGAGTGTCTTATAACCAAGTACTAAAAGGTGTTGACATAACAGGCTTTATAAACAAAGAACATACAAGAGTCCCAGGACCTGATGGATTAAATGGATATGGTGGAACATGTTTTCCTGAAAACATGAGTGCTATGAAAGAGTTTTTCGAAAGAATAAGATTTGATGATGAGCAAAAACTATTCGAACAGATTATAAAATTAAACCAAACTTATAGGTATTCAGAGTGAAAATCTTAGTTACAGGATGTATGGGCTTTATAGGTGCTCATGTTACAGCAAGACTTCTTAACGAAGGAAATCAAATTATAGGGTTTGATAATCTATCTAATCCTTGTTTAAATCCTACTGGAGTTATTAAAGCTAGCACTAAAGAAAATTGGAAAAACTTTAAGTTCTATAAGATAGATATTAGAGACCTAAGCACTATGATTGCTATCTGCATTAACGAAGGTGTTGATTCAATAGTTCACCTAGCAGCTCGTGGATCTGTAACGCGCTCGTTTGAAACCCCACATGAAACAGTTGATGTTAATGAAAGAGGATTTGCTAACATGCTATCCCTTGCTGAAACTCAAAACCTTAAAAGAATTATCTTTGCCTCCTCCTCTAGCGTATATGGCGACTCTCCAAAAAAGATAAAAGTAGAAGGTGAAGAAGGTAACCCTCTTAGCCCTTATGCTCTTTCAAAACAACAAAATGAAAAGTTAGCTAAAGTGTGGTCAGATAAAACTGGCCTTGAGTATATTGGATTAAGATTATTTAATGTTTATGGACCAATGCAAAACCCAGACTCTCCTTATGCCGCAGTCATTCCTAGATTTTGTAACGATAAAGAAGTTGTAATCTATGGAGATGGAGAGACCATTAGAGACTTCACCTATGTTTCAGACGTTGTACAGATAGTATCAAAATCAATTTGGATAAAAAATCATAACTTTATTGTTAACGTAGGCAGTGGTAAAGAAACAAAAATTAAAGATCTTGCACAAAAACTTTCCTTTAATCGAAACATAGTGCATGCTGAAAAAAGAAGTGGTGAAGCTAAAGAATCTGTGGCATCAATAGAGAAACTAAAATCTATTTATCAAACAGGAACTACATCACTAGATTTCGGGATTTCAGAGACAAAAAAGTATTATGATGTGACGCGTAATACAAACGGCTTTTTATAGGACGGCGAGTTATAAATGAGTATTAAGAGAGTTAAAAAGAACTCAGATGAATTAGAAGAAAATAAAAAACCTGCTAAAATAAATACTGGAAGATTTGTTAAAGGCGCTCCTCCCCCAGCAGGTGCAGGTGCTCCAGCAATACCACCTGAGCTTAAAATAACAAGGAAATTAAACAAGGTTGTAGTCCTTGGAATCTTAAACGACATGGTTGAAGACGATGTAAAACACGTAGCTGAAATAGCAAAAGATAAAGGCTCTAAAGTTATTGACGCTATGATTGCTTCAGTTGTTTCGCGTGGAGTTAAAGAAGGAAATGAAAAGGTTCTAGACTTTGTCTTAGAAAGACTAATAGGTAAAGTTACAGAAGAACATAAGCATACTATCATCGGAAATGTAAACGCAGCGTTAGTTAACAAAATAGCACAACTACAAAATAGCCCTATTGATGACTCAGAATCTGATTGAAATTGAAGACAATGAATTCCTAACAAAAACTATACTTAATAAAGATTGGAGAACATCTAATCTTTATTACATCGTCAATAAAAATGGCGATAGAATTCTTTTTAAAAGAAACAATATCCAACAGCTAATTAAAAAATCTAAAGCTAAAAGAAAGATGATTCTTAAGGCTAGGCAATTTGGCGTAACAACAGCTTGCCTAATCGACATGCTTGATGAGGTGATGTTTACAGCTAATAGAACAGCTGCTGTAATCGCTCATAACTACCAAGCAGTGCTGAAACTATTTAGGATAATAAGAAGAGCCTATGAGTTTTTTGACCCTGACCTATGCCCTCTACTTGCTCGTGGTGGGGGGTCAGTTCATGAGATGTTCTTTCCTGAAATCAACTCAAGGATATATGCAGACACCGAGATAAGAGGAGACACAATTCAAAACCTCCATATCTCTGAAGCAGCTTTCATGCAAGACGACTCAAAACTTAAAGCCTCACTTCAAGCAGTTCCAGTCTCAGGCAAAGTAACAATAGAAACCACAGCTAACGGTATGGGTAATCACTTCTATGATATGTGGAATGATCCAGGTCAGCCTTACGAGAAACTCTTTTTCCCTTGGTTTATGTTTGATGAATATAAGATGAAGACTCTTGCAGATGGGTTAGTACCTACTGCTGAAGAAGAAGAGATGAGGCGTAGAGCTTTTAAAAACTACAACGTAAAAATTAATATGAGCCAATTAGCTTTTAGAAGACTTAAAAAATCAGAGCTAAAGGTAACAAGTTTAGAAGGCTCTAAGATAACATTCGAACAAGAATACCCTGAAGATGACCGCACATGTTTCCTATCAAGTGGAAGAACCATATTCGATCTTCTACAGGTTAAAGATAAAATGGATAAGTCTAACCCTACGCTTACAGATAATGGTTACTTAAGAACCTTCTACCCAATCGACAAAGATAGGATCTATGTCTGTGGAGCCGATACTGCTGAAGGAGTTAACCAAGACTATAGCACTGCTGTAATGATAGAGGTTCAATCTAGACGCGTAGTGGCTACACTTAGATCCTCTAGTTGGAAGCCTAGTGAGTTTGCAGCTAAACTTATTGAGCTTTGCGCTATGTATACAACTCCAAGAGTTCCGCCTCCACTCCTAGCTGTTGAACGCAATAACCACGGACATGCTGTGATTCAAATGCTAGACGAAAGTCTAGGTTATCAAAATATGTATAGGCATAAAGACGATAAAATAGGTTGGCGAACAGACGTAATAACTAGGCCCATTATGCTTAATGCATTTATCGATGCTATCGAAAGTAACTATTTAGAAATCAATGACAAAAACATATTTAATGAGTGCTTGACGCTAGTCAACAATCAAGGAAAAATTGAAGCTGCAGTTAGTAAACATGATGATATGATTGTGGCTACTGCGATTGCGTTACAGCTTCTCATCAACTCTAGCAATCTGACCGTGTACGACAATATCGAAAACAAAATATTTATCTGAGGTAAAATGGCTGACCCAATTAGATCTTCATCTGCTAACCTTATAGAAGAAGTATACACAGGTTCTGCCGAGAACACATATTTCAAAAGCCCACTTGTAGCTGAAAGCTATAGACAACCATATAACCAAGATGAGCTTTGGCAAAAAACAGGTAGCTATTCTATCTATCAAGACATGGCAAATGACGATCAGGTAAGTGTGTGCTTACAGCTTAAAAAAGATTTAGTCATAGGAGCTGGCTTTGATTTCATTTCCGAAAGTGATGACCAGCAAGAAATCGTAGAGTTTCTATGCGATGCATTAGATGACTCTATTTTACTAGAGGGATTAGAAGAAATACTTACCGCTTACGAATTTGGCTTTTCAATTACCGAGAAAATATTTGGTCAAAACTCAGAGTCAAAAACAGTGCTAAAAGATCTTAGAACTAGGCACCCTAACTCATGGCTTATCTATCAAGACGATAAGGGTAACATTACTAAGTACGAGCAAAACACATCTGTTGGTAGACTTGATATAGACCCTAAATGTTTAATCCACTTTATCAATAGCCCTAAGTTTCAAAACCCTTATGGTACAAGTGATCTTAGAGCTTGCTATGCTGCATGGTTTGCAAAGAGACAAGTGGTGAGATACTATGGAATGTATTTAGAAAAAGCCGCATCTCCTACTCCTATTGCAAGGTATGATAAGAACGCACCCGATTCAGCTATATCTAAAATATTTAATACTATAAAAAAGCTTCAATCATCTACAGCTATGGCTATCCCAAAGGAAATAGAAATTGAGTTTCTCGAATCAAAAACTAACGGAGAGGCATACGCAAAAGCAATTAATATATTTAATATGTTTATTGGCAGGTCTCTTTTTATTCCTGATCTGTTAGGACTTACTGGCTCTGAAACATCAGGTGGATCTTTTGCTCTAGGTAAAGAGCAGATCGCTATTTTCTTTATGCATATAGCAAGAAGAAGAGCAGCATTAGAAAAGACAATTAACGATCATATCGTATGGCCTATGATTGTAAGTAACTTTGGCTTCATTGAAGAATATCCAAAGTTTAGATTCAAACCTCTAGATGATATGAAGGCTATAGAGCTTGCTAAGGTTTGGCTTGATGCAGTTAAATCAAATGTGTTTCCTGCAAATGAAGATGAGGTTAATTACTTTAGATCTCTATGTAAATTCCCTGAAGGAGAAGTCAAGCCTAAGGCTCAGCCTCCACAATTATTCCCTGGGATTAATCCTGTGGAACCACCACAAGATCCAAATATATTAAATGATGAAGGAGAAGAAGATGAAGAAACAACCGATGAAGAAACAAGCCAAGATGTCAGCTCCACAAAAGCCAAATCAGAAAGCGCCGATAGCGAAAAAGCCAATGAAGAAAAAAGGAAAGTAAACAAGCGTCAGTTTGGAAAGATTTTTAATCTGCCTTCTGGCGACTATCATAAGAAGGTAGATTTTAAAAAGATAGAAGCTAAGCTTGATGACTACGATAACTCAGTACTTGTTGAAGCTATGCCTATTATTAAAAAGCAGTTTAAAGATCTAGCTGATCAGATACAGAAAAAAGGAATACTTAAAAACCAAGACGTATCTAAGATAGATAAGCTACAGATAAAGTATCTAAAAGAACTAAAGCAAGTTTTAAAAACCTCATTTGCTGGCATCTATAAAGATGGACAAAACTTAGCTCAAGCAGAATTGATGAAGTCAAACTTCGCTCAACCTGTTGCAAGTGATGAGTTCTTAGCCATGCTTGAAGAAGAGACGTTTCAGTATATAGGTGATTACCAATATACGATTCTAAAGAAAACACGTGCTGAATTAATTGCAGCTATTAAAGATGGCGCTCCTTTATCTAGTGTGCTTGATATACTTGATTCAGAGGGCAAGCAGTTAGCTGAAGTATCACTAGAAAGATACGCAAGAACTAAGCACACTGAAGTCTTAAACAAAGGGAGAATTGAGTTTTTTGAAAGCTCAGGAGTAGTTGCAGGATATCAGTATAGTGCTATTTTAGATGATGTTACTTCTGAAATATGTAGAGGTTTAGACGGTAAATATTTTGACGCAGGCAATCAACCTATTCCTCCTATGCATTTTAATTGCAGAAGTGTTCTTATACCAATAACTAAATATGAAGCGTTTACTCCTAGTACATCAGTTGGACAAAAACCTATTGATGAGTTTATTGATGAGAAAAAAGGAGCTGGCTTTTCTAAGTTTTCAAAAGAGATAAAAGTAACAGACCCTGGAGTTGAGTTTATTGTTGAAGACTTAACACCTGATTCTCAAATCACAACATACTCTAAAGACGGTAAGGTTTTTCAAAAGACAATCATCACATATAAAACAGCTGAGAAACTTGAAGTAAGTTCAGTTAAGCACTTGAGGGATAATGACTCAAAAGTTTAATCATTCTACAGGCCAGCTAGAAACATATATCGCACCACCTAAGGGTGACATAGGGCCTAAAGGCGACATGGGCTTACAAGGGCTAATAGGACCCGAGGGGCCTAAAGGTGACATTGGTCCTAAAGGCGACACGGGTCCTCAAGGTTTACAGGGGCCTAAAGGTGATAAGGGCGATAAAGGTGATAAGGGAGACATAGGTCCAAAAGGTGACATAGGCCTTAGTGGCATATCTCCAAGCATTATTAGATCAACACAAAAGCCTAAAGACTTAGACGGCAAAAATGGCGACTGGGCTTTTACAGAGCTAAATGAAATCTATATAAAAGAAAATAACGAGTGGAAGTTTTTTAAATCGTTTAACTCAGGCGGCTCAAGTCTATTTTCAAAAGCAGCACGTGTTAATCTTCTAACACCTGCATCTAGAAACTCTGCCATAGGTAACACTCTTCAAGAGTTTGTCGATAGGCTTTATGAAGAATCAGAGAGTCAAAAGCCTACATACAATGCTGATGATACAATAAACTATTTAGAGTTCTTTACATCTTCAGATCAAATTCCTGCTAATAGATGTTTTAGAATAGACATGGAATACGACATATATTTAAACCCAACTAAAGAGACGATAAGAATATATGATTTAAAAAATGGAACAACAGTTTTAAAAACAATAACTAAAGTTTATACATGGTCAAATAACATGCTTACTAATAAAACAATGGTGACATCATGATAGATTCAATCTTTAAATACATTGTTGGTAAGGTAAGATTGTTTGGGATAACAGATTCTGGACAAGCTAAAGATGTATCAGTCACACCTGATGGACATTTGGAAGTAGCTCTTCACGCACCACTACTTCCATTTGGAGCCTTACATACAGAAAGCCTGACTACCATATTCCAACACGATGCGGTCTATGGCATTAACACTAATAACCAATATTTAACTCAGATAGGTACAGGCACTGTTACAGCTACAGATTCAAACATAGTGTTATCAACAGGTGCGACTATAAACTCTCTAGCTAAAATAGAGTCTAGAAAAAGACTTAGATATAGACCAGGCCAAGGAGTTGTTGGAAGATTTACTGCTCTTTTTGCTACACCTGTAGCTGATAGTTATCAACTAGTGGGACTCGGACATGCTGAAGATGGGTTTTATTTTGGATATAAGGGAATTGATTTTGGTATCCTTATAGTTGATAGAGGTGTTAGAGAAGTAAGGACTTTAACTATCACCACAGCAAGCACTACAGCTCAAAACATTACAGTTACTTTAGATGGCGTAGCAAACACCATAGCTGTTACAAACTCTGGCAGCACTTTAAAAACAGCATATGAGATATCAATAGGTTCATATAACGGGTGGAGAGCTGAACAAATAGGCTCAACTGTTTTATTTATCTGTGAAGATGACGGGTTAAAAACAGGTGTGTTTAGTATAACAGCCACAACTGCTGTAGGTACTTTTGCTCAGACTAAAGCTGGTGCTGATCCTACAGAGACTCTTATAAAACAATCAGATTGGAACGGCGATAAAATGGATGGCTCAGGTCCGTCTGGAGTATTGCTAGATAAGACTAAAATAAATATATATCAAATAGGTATACAATTTCTAGGAGCAGGTCCTGTATCTTTTATTATAGAGGGAGGATTATCTAATGCTGATCCTGACTTCATTGTTGTTCATACAATAAAATATCCAAACACATTACTTAGAACATCTATAGGTAATCCATGCTTTCCGTTTAGAGCTGTTATTAATAGTGTTGGAAGTACGACTAACTTAACCATGAAGGTGCCATGTTATGCAGGGTCTATTGAAGGCGATAAGTCTTTAATGGCTAATAGGTACTCATACTTTAACGTCTCAACTTCTGTTAATGCCACAAACTATACAGCGCTTTTTACCGTAAGAAACTCTAGATACTTTAAGGGTCGATCTAATCAATCGGTTATAAACATACTAAGCCTGGTTGCAGCTTTAAAACACATAAGCCCAACAGTGATCTATGTAATTAGAAACGGTGTACTTGCTGGCAATCCTAACTTTCAATTGTACTCTACAAATAGCTGCTCATACTACGACTTAGCCGCAACAACAGTAACGATAACTAATAACGAGCAAATTCTTTGGGCAGGTCACCTTGGAGATACTGCAGATTTCATACATAAGTTTTCAGGTGTAGGTTCAGAAGAGGTAACACTACAGCCAGGCGAGTGGGTAACTGTTGCAGCTAAATCTGTTGCAGGTAGCCCTGCATATGTAACAGCATCATTAAACACAAGAGAGGATCAATAAATGGAAACATACAATATAACAGGCGTTGAGATATTTTCATCAGGGGTATGGAACGGAGATGAGTATTCTTTAGAGGATCTTCAGGGGATGGTTGCTGCATTTGAAAAGAACAAAATAGCAGTGAGGCCATTTTTAAAGTTAGGCCACGACGATGATCAAAAGCTAATACAAAACGATGGACTACCGGCTGCAGGTTGGATTGATCGGCTGTATATATTAGGAGAGAAATTAGTTGCTGATTTTTCATCTATCCCTAAGAAGATATTCGACCTGATTTCAAATAAAGCTTATCGTAAAGTTTCAAGCGAAATATATTGGAATGTTAAAATAGGTGAGGAATACTATAAGCACATGCTTGGAGCTGTTGCGCTTTTAGGTGCAGACACACCTGCTGTGATGAACTTAAACGATATATTAGGGCTATACACTAAAGTTAATAGTGAAGATAAAAGAAGTTATGAAATTAATGTTGCATTTAAAAAGGAGACAACAGTGGAAGAACTAGAGCAAATCAAAAAGGATTATGCAAAAACTCAAGAGGATCTTAAGTCTAACCAATCAGAGTTAGAAGCACTTCGTTTACAAAAAGAAGAGCTTGAGAAAAAGAATTTAGAATTAATTACTGAGTCAAATAAAGCTCGTATGGATAAATTCACAACAGATCTTGTTAACAAAAAACTTGCAAGCCCTGCTATGAAGCCATTCATTGAAGCTATTTTAGATGTAGATAAAAAAGAATACTCTTTTAAAGATATGGTTTTCACTGGAATCGAAGGTGATAAATCTTTATCAAAGGAAGAGGTTATAGAAGAAATGTTGAAGTTGTTCAAAGCAGCCTCCGAAGTTAACTTCTGTGAAAGTTCATTGGTAGGAGTAGAGAACAAAGTCGATAGTGACAAAGAAACCGACGAGAAGATTAAGCAATACGCTCTTGATCATAAAATTACTTATGGCCAAGCAGCTAAAGCTGTGCTTTCACAACAAAAATAAGGAGATTTAAATATGAGTCACGTAGCGCCCATATCGCTAAAAGCAAGCACTACTATACCTGCTTACTACATCGTGACGGCTGTTACTGGAACTGCAAATACTTGTAAAGTAGCTGCAGCAGCAACAGACCTTCCACTAGGTGTAACAGCAGATACAGTGCTTGAGACAAGCTTAGCCATTCCTGTGATTTTCTCAGGTATTGCTAAAGTTTATTTTAATGATTCATGTGCTTCAGGAGCTTTAGTTGCAGCAAATGCAGCAGGGCAAGGAGTAGCACACGCATCAGCAAGCACAGGTAGTTATGTTATTGGCACATTGATTGGCCCTAAAGTTGAGGCCACAGGTACAATAGCTAACGTTTTAGTTAACCCATTTTGGATTGATCTACCATAATTAGAGAAAGGATGAGGTACTTACTATGCCATTAAAGTCGCAATTACATGTAAATCAGCTACTCTCTAATGTATCGGTTCAATACAAAAACGCCGCTTACATTTGGGATAAAGTTTTCCCACAAGTTCCAGTCATTAAGGACACAGATCTTTTTAGAGTATATGAGCGAAATTTCAGAGTGCCTGAAACAGCTCGTGCGCCTAAAGGTGTGGCAAAGGAGTTTGGATTTAACGTCTCTACTTCTAGCTATGCTTTAGAGCAACATGCTTTAAAAGATTATGTTGGAGTTGATGAGCAAGAGAACTTTGATGCTGGCTCTTTAAAAATAGATACAACTGAGTCTTTAACAGATGCGATTTATCGTCGTATTGAGTTAAACCTTTCAAAAGTATTTACTACAACTAGCTGGTCTTTAAACGTTTCATTAACTGCTGCAACTACATTTTCAGCAAACACAACAGTATCTGATCCTGTCCCAGTATTTGATACTGCTGCTTCTACAATCCTTGCCAACTCAGGTGCGATTGCGAACTTCGCATTCTTACCTCGTGATGGTTATGTTGCTTGTAAGAACCACGTGTCTGTTCTTGATCGTGTGAAGTACACATCAGCAGAAGTTGGACAAAATATGCTTGCAGCATTATTCGGTATTCCTGAACTCTTAATTGCTAACGCAGTTCAAGACACAGGTGCTGAAGGTGCAACAAGTGTTGTTTCTAACTTCTTTGGTGATACAGGTTTTGTTGGATATAAGCCAGCAGCTCCTGGGTTAAAGCAAGCTTCTTGTGGATATATGTTCATGCGAAGTGCTCCTCGTGTACGTAGTTGGTTTGATGATGAACGCAATGCTGAAGCGATTGAAGTTGAAATTAAATTTCAACCTAAAGTCGTAGCTTCATTGACAGGATTCCTGATCAATAACGTAATTTGATTTTAAATTCGATCCCTGGCTGATTCGGCCAGGGGTTTTTACCCGAAAGGAATAAAGCGATGGGTGAGGAAAATTACGAATATGGAGATGCTCCAGGGCTACCATCTGTAGAGCATGCTAAAAAAAGAGCTAAGCAAAAAAAAGAAGCTGCAACGATTAAGACTTTTTATACGATTAAAGACGGTAAAAAGATTATCATGCTAACGATTAAACCAAACGGTTGTTACAGCTCTTACTTTGGAAATGTTTTAAAGATAGGAAAAGACGTTTTAACTATTAAACAAAAAGCTTGGAAAGCTAAAGGTCAATGGTTAGAGCCTCATGAAATAGAAGCTAAAGTTTCAGAAGTTATAAAGCAACTTCAAAAAGGATAGTTAATGGGTACTTACGCAACGACGACATCTCTACAAGTCTTAATGATAGGTACTACGTTTGACACACTGACCACAGCATTGTCTTCAAAGTTAATTACTCATTCAGAAAATGAAATTAATAAGTATCTATCTAAGAGGTATGATGTCTCGTTGTGGAATACCTCAACATCAATACCACCACTTGTGACATCATTATGTGAGACTCTAACAGAGGGCTACATGTATCAAAGGATGAGTCGAGGTGGGAAAGAGGCTATGTCTAGAGGAGACATTTTAATAAAGCAAGCTATAGATAATCTAACACTACTTGCTAATTATAAAATGGATCTATTAACTCCAGCCGGATCAGTGCTAGGCGATATGTCAAACACTGCGTATAAAGTCTTATCAAACACTTCTGATTACTCATCAACATTTGGCGAGGATGATGAGTTAAACTGGAAAGTGGACTCAAATAAACTTCAAGACATTTACGATTCGAGGGGATAATGGCAGCTGAAATTGTACTTGAAGATAAACAGATAAAAGCATTCTTTACTAATACGCTAAAGAATTTAAAAAATATTAAAGACGGAGAATCTAAGTTTATAGGAATTGTTGGGGCTAGTGTTTTTAAAGATGTTATGGATCATTTTTCTAAACAAGAAGGCCAGGATGGCGCTTGGGCTCCATGGTCTAAAGTCTATCAACAACACATGATGAGAATAGGTAGACAAGGAAACAAGAAGCTTCAATTTACAGGAAGATTAAGACAGACATTTAAACCTACAGATTCAAAAGTCGTATCAGACGGGTTAGTTTGGTATAACAATGCTATGACTAAAGATGGGTTTCCATATGCCCAAGCTCATGACGAAGGGATAGGATCTCCTCAAAGAGAATTTATGTGGCTAAGTAAATCAGCAGTTGAGACTATAGCTAAACAGATAGTTGATTTCACATTAGAAGCAGGTGTGTAGATGGCATCAAGATGCGACCTAAATGGAATTAAATCACAAATATCTACTATTCTTTTAGCTGCAAATACTACAACCGCATCTCCAATAGATCTATCAGCAGGTATGGTTAAAAGAGTAAACAAGGTTTTAAAAATTAACCCACAATTAATTCCTCCTCAGATTTCTTTTTATCCGTTTGTTACATGTTACGTAACCTCTAAATCTATGGAGCAAGCAGACTTAGCTTTAAACCAATTAAACTCTTTAAAGAAAGCTAAGATAGAACTAGAAATAGCAGCAGGTGTGTTAAACGAAAACTTCTCTGTAGATACAGAAGACCCTGCTGATGAAGATATAAATTATTTAATGGAAAATATAGAGTTAACACTAAGAGCTAACGCAACACTTAACTCTAAAGTACTTTGGCAAATATCAAGAGATGTAAAATATTATACAGCTAACTTAGATGAGCAAACACATTTAAGAGCTGGAATCTTAACACTAGAAGGAACTATTTTTTACTAATGGATGCAAATCATATTCTAATGCAATCTAAAGCTGCTTATAACCAATGGTGTGTTCAATGGAGAGAGCACGCTAAAGAGCACTCAGTATATCAGATGAAGCCTATGAGAGACTTTGAAAACACAGGTGTAGGTAAAGCTGTTCTTTGTGTAGCTAACGGATATTCTTTTGAAGAGAATATCGAGACGATAAAAAAGTATCAACATAATGTAGACATACTTGCATGTGATAAAACGTTTGGGCATCTAGTATCTCATGGAATAAAGCCTAAGTATTTAATGGTATGTGATGCGAATGTTAATTACGATAAATTCTTAGAGCCATATCTAGACCAAACAAGTGATACGATTTTATTTGCTAACGTTTGTAGTAACCCTAAATGGTCAAGTGCTAATTGGAAAGATAAATACTTCTTTATAAATAAAGATATATTAAAAAGTGAAACTGAATTCTCTAATCTATCAGGCTGTAAGAACTTTATCGCAGCTGGGACTAACGTATCAAACGCCATGGTTGTTTTACTTACACAAAGCGATAACGATGGTAGGAAGAATTATTTTGGATACGATAAGATCCTACTTATTGGATACGATTATTCTTGGAGAGCTGGGAAAAAATATTATTCGTTTGATGAAGAAGATAATCTTAAACCTAATTATATGTGTCATAGTTATATTACAATTCATTCAGGTGCTTTTGGATATACTTCTGGAAACCTAGCCTTCTCTGCTGAGTGGTTAGCTGAGTACGCAAGAGCTTTTAAACTCCCACTTATTCAATGTACTAAAGATACGATCACTTCAAATATCCAATTTGGAGATTTAGAAAAACAGTTACAGTATAGTTATAAGGTAGAAGATAAAGAAAAAGTAAGAGACTATGTAAGTCAACTTAGAGAATTGATGGCTAAGAAATTTGAACTAGAAACAAAATTAGCAACCATAGGCAAAGATCACTGGTATGCCCATGTTGCAGCATCTTAAAGGAGATTAAAATGAGTGTTGGTCAAGGAGCTACAGTAGGGGACCTAAGCTATATTGCCGTAGGTCGAGAAGTAACTTATGGAACGGCTGTTACATGTACTGCTGGAATTAATTTTTTATCAGCCTCATTAGCAGCTAAAAAAGAAGTTAAGATCTTAGAAGAGATTCAAACCTCTCGTACTAATTCAAACTATATTAGTCTTGGTAAAACCATAGAAGGTGAGATGGAATGCTACTACTCACCTATGAATTTAGCTTGTAACTATCTTATGCAAAATGCTTTTGGAGGAGGCCCTGTCTCTTCAGCTACAGCTACAGGTGAAACAGCAGGAGGGCTTGGGTTTACTCATACACTAGGTATCGCAAACTTTGATGCTACGTACTCATCTCTTTGTATTAACATGAGAAAAGGAGACGCTTCAGGTGGTAAGGTGTTTGAATATTCAGGTATTCGTGTAGGTGAATTCTCAATCTCGGCTGAAATGGATGAGGCTTTAAAAGCTACATATTCATTTATCGCAAAGGATGTAACCTCAACTACAAACGATGTATCTAGTGTTCTTTCAACTCTTAGTCAAAAGCCCTTAAGCTTTGTAAGTGGAAGATTCTCAGTAGAAAATTCACCTGCAAGTCTTACATCTTCAAGCTATTGGAACGTTCAAAAAATTGAGTTTAAGCTTTCAAATAACTTAAACGCAGACGCAAGACGTATTGGCTCAGACACCATTCAAGTATTGCCAGCAGGGCTTGCTCAGTTTGAACTCATGGCAGGCATGCGCTTTGATACAACAACTGCATTTCAAGCCATGATGGGTGCTACAAGGTTATCAGCTGAGTTTGAATTCTTAGGTGAGACAATGACAGGATCTGCGATTAGAGAGGGTATTAAAGTGGTTCTACCATATGTTGTTATCTCAGATGCAGGTGATCCTGAAGTAGGTGGTCCTAACGATGTATTAGTGAGTGATGTATCTTTTAAAGTACTAAGAGATCCCACCTCTGCTGGATATGCAGTTAAGGCTTATGTAACTAATTTAACAGCGACTTATGCTTAATGTTTGGTTTTATTTTTGGTAAGAATTTAAAAGACGTCTTGAACAAGACTAAGAACATTAGGGTTCATGGCGTTTTTTTTACAATTAGAAAAGTTAACATCTTAGATTATTTAGATGGATCTAAGGTATTACAAAAGCAATTTGATATTTACCAAACAGGCACAAATCAAATTAGTGAAGCCAGTGAGAAAAAGATAAAAGAACATATGTCTCATGTCTTAGTGGCAGGCGTTGTTTCTCCAAAGCTATCATTTAAACAAGAACAAGATGTTATGTTTGTTGATAACTTATTTACTGATTGGAGTTTAGCTGTAGATTTGTATAATGAGATAGTTGCTTTTACTTATGGTAAAAAAAAAGTGAAGTAAAATATTTTGCAAAAGATAAGCTATTAGAGCTTGATCATTTAGCAAAAAGGTATGGAGTAAGACCTAGTAACTTTTTAGAAGCTGATGCTAAGATGTTCCAATTCGATTTGCTTGTAGCATCAGTCGGAGTAGAGGCTGAGATTAAGGCTCAAAGGAAGGCACTAAGTGGCAAAAGGCGAAGCTAATTTACTAGTCAAGATTCAAACAGCAGGTGAAGAAGCTTTAGAGTCAGTAAAGTCAAAGCTTGCAGCTATTGGTGCTGTAGGTATTGCAGCTTTTGGAGCCCTAAGTGCTATCATAGGCAAAGCCATTTCAGAAGCTCATGAGCAAGAGCGAGCGACAAATGAACTAACCCAAGCAATGATTAATAACGGGATTTATTCTGCGAACCTTTCAAAAGAATATAAAGCCCAAGCCGATGCCGTAGCTGAACTTACTTTATTTAAAGGTGAGGATGTAACAGCGGCACAAGCCTCTCTTCAATCATATCTAGGCCAGACTAAAGTTACTAAAGAGCTAACCATGGCTGTTGCTGATCTTGCTACAAGAAAGAAAATGGATCTTGTATCAGCGGCTGAAATGGTTGGAAAATCTATTGGTACAGAATCAAATATGCTTAGCCGACAGGGCATAGAGATAAGCTCAACAGCAAGTAAAACTGAAAAGATGTCTCAAGCAATTGCTGGGTTAAATAACTTAATGGGTGGCCAAGCAATAGCAGCCACTGATGGACTAGGCGCTATACAAAAATTAAAAAACGTAATGGATGATACTTTCCAAGCTATAGGTGAAAGACTTGCTCCATCAATAGTTATTTTAGTTAATCATATTATTGGAATGTTAAAAGGAGTGAATGAAAGTAGCTCCACAATGAGTGGGTTTGTATCAGTGCTAAACACTGTTGTACAAACAGGAACTATTTTAAGTGGAGTTATCAGTGCGCTTGGATCTTTAATAGGTACATCACTTGCTGCATCATTAGGTACGATTTCAAATGTATTAGATGGGAATTTTAAGCAAGCATTTGCCACAGCTAAGATGGGCGTTGTTGATATGGGTAAGACCATTACAGACTCATATAAAACAACCACAGATATGTTAGACCAATTAGGTAAAGCTCAGACAGATGCTCAACAAGCGGAGCTTTTAAAGCAAGAAGAAAACCAAAAGGCTAGCGACCTAAGAAAAGCTGATGCTACAGCCAAAACGGAAGAATCAAAAGCTGTTATAAAAGAAAGAGATGCTATAGCTGCACACGAATTGGAATTAGCTAGAATTGGAGCTAACGAAGAACAGCTAGCGCAGATTGAGGCCCAAGCCGCAGAAAAGAAACTTCAAAAAGCAACTTCAGACAAAGAAAAACTCCTAGCTTTAGAACAACTGCACATTGCAAAACATGCTCAGATGAAAATTGCAGCAAGGAAAGCAGATGAAGCCTTAGAGGCCGCAAGTGCAAACGCTAGAGTAAACATAGCGCAAGGCGCAGCAAACTTAATAACTGCCGTATCAGCTAGTGGCAGTAAAGAAGCTTTCATTGCTCAAAAAGCAGCAGCTCTTGCATCAGCTTATGTGTCTATGAACCAAGCGGCAGTAGCAGCTCTTGCAGTCCCTCCGGCTCCTAACTTTGGGCTTCAAACAATGGCATATGTAGCAGGTGGTTTAAACATAGCAGCGATTGCTGCAACTGCAATTAAGGGATTAGAAACAGGTGGTATTGTGCCAGCCACTCCTGGTGGACAAACATATAGACTTGGAGAAGGTGGCCAGGCTGAAGCTGTTATCCCACTTGATAAGATGGGTGGCATGGGTGGAGGGGTTACCATTAATGTTTATGGAGGCATGCTTGGAGATCAATCATCAGCTAGAGAATTTGCTATAGCTGTAGATAGACAACTTTTAGAGTTAAGAAGAAATAACGAAAGTGTCGCCTTTGACGGGAGAGTTGTTTAATGGAATTTATTAAAGCTAATTTTTTAAACACAACAACTCAAATATCAGTAACATCTAATACAATAACAGCAATTAATCTATTTACTAGAGATAAATTTGCTCAATACTATAGCGTAGGGAATAACAGTGATCTCACAACGACAACAATTACTATTAGCTTTTCCGAAACTACTCTCGTATCACGAATCGCTCTTGTTGATACAAACGTCAAATCTTTTGATATTTATTATAACGGATCCACAGCGAATACTTTTTCACTAACTACAACAGGTTCAACAATAGCTAGTTCGTTTAGTAACAATTCAAGTTCTAGTGTATATTTAAGAGCAAATACTACTGCTGTATCTTCTATAACATTAGATTTAAAAACTACTCAAACTCCAAACCAAGATAAGATCTTAGGTCTATTAGTTATTTCAGATCTTTATTATGCTATGCCAAGGCTTCCATCTTCTAATGAATATAAACCATCAATAATACCTAAACAAATTGTACATACTCTTTCAGATGGTGGGACAAGAATTCATAACATACGTAATAAATGGTCTACAACAATAGGACTTGATTACATAACAACAGAACATAGAGATGCTTTAAAGGCCATATGGGATTTACAAAGCGAGTTTAACTTTTGCCCTTTTGGTACAACAACATCATGGGATGGAATTATAATAGAGTCAGTTTGGGTTGGCCCATTTGATTTTTATAAGTATTCAGATAACGCAGCCGTCTCTGGATGGAGTGGAGACATCAAGTTAAAGGAAACACCAACTTGAGTATAGAATCAGTTATCAAACAACCAGTAGCTA
>SXGT01528013.1_pt1 | contig 39833 bp, 19 predicted proteins | sample 3176221 | NCBI WGS metagenome assembly SXGT01 (sample SAMN11356862, study PRJNA531348) | freshwater metagenome | isolation source: freshwater sample F1-120 | place: China: Fuxian Lake, Yuxi | collected 2017-12-25
CGCATCGGCCGGCGGCGCGCCCGCATCGGCCGGCGGCGCGCCCGCATCGGCCGGCGGCGCTGCCAAATTACCCGTGCAGGTCAAGGCGAAGCTGGTGCCGAGGGCGAACCCGAGGCGCCGGGCCATCGCTGCGTGGGGGCTAGCGCTCATCGACGAGCTTGGCTTCGATGGTCACCTCGGCGCGCTGCGCCGGCAGCCCGCGCCTCACGAAGTCCAAGAGGTCTGGCTCGCCCTGCAGGTGGCCCCGCAAGAAGGCGCCCACGGAGAGCGTGATCAGGTCCGCCTGCGCGGCCGTGGACATCGCCTTGGGCCACTCGCTGAGAGAACACGGCTCGGGGCAGGCCGCGGCGTCCGACGCCTCGCCTCCGAAACCCGACGCCGCCGCGATCCCGGCCAGCGTCTGGTCACCCACGTTGGCCTTGAAGGCGGCGCACCCGATCTGATCCGGGTCCTCCATGTCGGCGAAGATCGGACCGGCGACAGCGGCGAAGCCCACGTGGGTCCCGCCGTGCACCGTAGCCAGAAGGGTGGGCGCCTTCGCGCTCTCCAAGGCCTTGCGCGCGTTGGCCTCGTACGGCGCGATCTGGTCGGCGGTGCCGTACACGAACAGGGCCGGCGGCGCGTCCGCTGGCCAGGCGTCGGCTGGGAGCAGGCAGAGCGGCGCCGCGAGCGTGGCGATCACGCGCACGCGGGGGTCGCGGAACCCCTCGAAGAAGCCGGTCAACGCGGCGGTGAGCCCCCCGAGCGACAGGCCGGCCAGGCCCACGCGTTGTGGGTCGACGCGCCCCTTCAGGAACGCGAGCGCCGAGTCGCCCGCGAGGGCGTGGTCGAGCAGGAAACGGACATCGCCGGGCTGGTTGATCGTGTCGCTCAGCGTGGACCCACCCGGCGCCTCGCGGTTACTGAGCGGGAAGGTGGGCGCGAGGACGATCACGCCGTGCGAGGCCAGGTACTCGAGCAGCGGCGTGTTCTCGGCGCGGTCCGACATGAAGCCGTGGGCGTAAATCACGAGGGGAAATGACCCCGCCGCTACCGGCGCGTCGGACTCGGCCGCCTCCGCCGGATACACCACGTCCAGCACCAGCCGCCGCTCCGGGCTGCCCGCGTAGGTGTCGTTGGCCGGTGTGGTGCGCGTCGTGTCGACCAGCTCGAGGGTGCGCCTCCCCACGGGGTGGGCCCCGGCCGCGCCGGCGACGCGGGTCAGGAGCGGCGGGGCCTCCGCGGCGTCGGGTGCCGCCGGCGACGAGTCGTCTGCGGACGCGTCCGGAGAGGGCTCGCTCCCCGAGCTGACGTCGACGGGGTCATCTCCAATGGGAGACGCGGCGCAGGCCAGCGCCACGGCCAGGAGCGGCAGGTGGAGGGCCAGCGCAGCGCTGGGGGTGAGGAGGGCGAGGGAGATGGCACGCATCCGCCGACCCTCGCGAAGTCTCGAGCGGTTGTCGAGCGCCGCCGTCGGGCGATCTCCCTGGGTGCTGGCCCGCCGCCCGCCCGAGTGACCCACTGCATGGCGCGCTGGGTGCGGTGCGGATGGGGCTCCGGCCTTCCACGGCCTTGGGCCCCGTGGTATCGGCGCGCTCTGGAGGCCCCGACGTATGTCGTCACCGCACGGCGCGCTGCTCGCGCGCGTTCAGAAGCTCTTGGCGCTGGCGAGCTCCCAGAACGTCCACGAAGCCGCTAGTGCCGCCGCCATGGCGCAGGCGCTGATCGAGCGTCACCGCCTCGACGTCTGGCTGGCCGCCGCCGAGGACGTGGCGCACGATCCCATCGAGGAGGGGCTCGACAGCCCGCTCGAGGTCGCCGGGAGCGGCGAGCCGGCCGCGGTCCCCCGCCCGGGGCGGCGTGCCAGGCCCGCAAAGAAGCTGCGAAAGTGGAAGGTCGTGCTCGCGGCAGCGCTGGCCGAGGCCAACGGGTGTATCGCCACCATCCGCCGCATGGGCGACGGTGAGGCCATCGTGTTGGTGGGCCGGGCCGCCGATCGGGCCGCCGTGGCTGAGCTCTGGGCCTGGCTCGTGAAGCGGATCGAGTGGCTCTCGGCCACGCACGGCGCGGGGAGAGACCGGGAGTGGCACGAGTCCTTCCGCGTGGGCGCAGCCTCCGCGGTGGGTGAACACCTGGCCGCGGTGAGCCCAGGCGTTCGTGGGGAACAGGAGCCGGCGGCCTTGGTGCGCCTGGACCCGGTTGCCGCTGCTCGCCGGCAGGCGCTGGACGACTACGTGGCTCAGCACTTGCGCCTGGGGCCGGGCCGCGGCGTGCGGGTTCAGCCCGAGGCGTGGCGTCGGGGCCGCGCCGCCGCGGCGGAGCTGGTCTAGGAGCCGGGCGCCTGGCGGCGGCTTCCACCACCGTCAGGAACTCCGCTGTTACGAGAGGTCGGCCACGGCCCGACCGTCCACGCAGGTGACGCAGTGCCCGCCCACCCACAGGTCCGGGCCGCGCTGCGCCACGAAGATCCGGCCCGCGCGCCCCATTGCCGTCCCCTGCGCCGCAACGTACTGCACGGGCGCGAGCCCCGCGCCGATGAGCCACTGGCCCAGCGCCGCGTTGAGGCTCCCCGTCACGGGATCTTCGGTGAGGCCGCTGTTGCCCGGGAAGAACGCGCGCACCTCGAACGCCGGCTCGCCCGCGCCCGCCTCGCGCCACGGCCCGATCACCCCGAGGTCGAGCGCTCCGAGTACGGACGGGTCAGGTCGCAGCGCCAGCACCTGCTCGGCGGACCTCAGGAGGACCGCCTGCCAGCCCGGACCGTTGTCGCACCACGAGTGGCTCACGATGTCGTCTGCCAACAGGCCGAGGCCCCGGGCGATACGCTCGAGCAGCTCCGGTTCGAGCGGGCCCGAGCGCTTCACCGGCGGGGCCGCGAAGGCGAGGCGGTCCCCATCTCTACGAACGCGGACGAGCCCAGCGCCACACTCCTGGACGATGACGTCGTCCTGGCAGGCGGGGTTGGCCTCGAGGAAGGCGTGAGCGCTGCCGAGCGTGGGGTGGCCTGCGAACGGAAGCTCCCGACCGGGGCAGAAGATCCGCGCTCGATAATGGGCCCCGGCCGCGCGCCCGGCGCGGGTGGGCGGCAGCAGGAACGTCGCTTCGGACAGGTTCGTCCAGTGGGTGAAGGCGACCATGGACTCGGTAGTGAGCCCGTCGGCGTCGATTACGACGGCGAGTGGGTTGCCAAGGAGCGGCTTGTCGGTGAAGACGTCGACTTGCTTGAAGGGGCGCGTGCGCATGCCGGAGAGCGTAGCCCAAACCCGCGGCGCGGGCGTTCGTCCCGCAGCAACAGCTCGTGGCACCTGGAGCCGCGAGCGTTCGATGGAGTGGCCAGATGGGGAGAGCTGGAGTTGCGGCAATGGTCGCGCGTGGTCTGGCGCTGAGCCTGGGTGTGGCCACCGCCTGCACCGGCTCGGAGCCAAAATCGGACGCTGGGGCTGATGCCGCCAGTGGCGCGGGCGCGGATGTACGTGGATCCACGGGCGACTCTCAGGCGGACGACGCTGCCGCCGCCGCTACGGACCTCGGGAGCGCCGACGCGGCCGGCCCGGAGCTGGCGACGGGTTGCCGCGACCCGGGGACCTCGGCCGCCACCGCGGGGTGTCTCTCGCCCACGCATCCGCCGGAGCACTACATCGCCGAGGCGCTCGCTTATTTCGACACCCTGGACGTCGACGCCGATCCCAACAACATCCCGAAGTACGCGGAGCAGGTAGTGCGCTGGGAGTGGCCGCCGTGGCTGCTCCTCACCGGGCTCGGTAAGCAGGTCATGCTGGACACCGCCGCGATCCTGCGGCAGTTCGACCCGTCCACGGTCCCCACGCGCGACTGCCGTTACTTCCCCGTGCAGCCGTTCGCCCGGTGTTACGTCAGCTTCCAATACGAAGGGGGACCCTGTCCCATCTACGAGGAGTTCGTGTTCAACGATGCCGGCGAGACCACCTTCATCGAGGCCTGGTCGGCGATCGAAGGCCTCGACCCGACGTCCCCCGAGGACCCCTGGGCGGAGGACCCGGGATTCCCGCGGCTCTCGACGCGGGTCCCCGGCCTTGGGACGCCCGACGCGCTCCTGGACCTCAAGAGCGACGCGATGAAGATAGCCGCCGCCGCCGATCCGGATCTGGCGGACCTCGTGACGCGTGCCCACAACTTCTGGGACACCTGGTTCGCGGAGTATCAGGGCGCCGACAAGGACTTCTTCGCGAAGGGCTGCGGCTGGTAGTCGCGCGCCGCTGCAAGCGCCGAATCTCTATCACTCGCCACACTGTCAAGCCGCCCTCACAGAGTGCAGCTTCCGCGACGCCAAGGCGCCGCACGTGGCCGAGGAAGCCCCCAATCGCGCTGTTGGGGTCCCGGTAAGGGGCGGCCTCAGAGGGCGCGCAGGAACGCCGCCATGTCCGCCTTGTCCTCCGCGGACATGCCGATCTGGAAGCGCCCGTCGTAGAACTCGACGACGTCTTCGATCGTGGCGGCCGAGCCGTCGTGGAAATAGGGCGCACGGCTCGCCAGGCCCCGCAGGGACGGCGACTTGAAGCGGCCAAGGTCGCTCCAGAGTCCGGTCACCATGGCGCGGCCCGGGTCGGTCATGCTGACGCTCTCGCCCGTGGTGGGGTTGTACAGCGTGTGGAGCGGGACGTCCGACGTGCGACGAGACGCCGCCGACACGCCGATGTCGAAGGCGGAGAAGGTGGTCTGGCTGCCCACGTTCGCCATGTCGTGGCAGGTCCCGCAAGTGCCCTGAATCACCGGTTCGGCCTCGGTGTTGAGGCCGCGGACGCCGGACATCGTAATCGGCATCGTGTTGAAGAGGTCCTGGCCACGACGGATCGCGGCCCGGGCGGGCTGAGTGGTGGAGGTGGTTGGCCACGCGTTGAAGAGCGTGAACGGACCCGCCGCGCCGGTCTGAGTGGCGAGCTTCTTCGCTCCGCCGAGGCCGCCCCCGCCGGTGAGGGAGCCGGCCGCGTTGTCCGTTTGCTGCGCGGTGAAGATGCCGATCTCGAGGTTGACGATCGCGCTCAGCTGCGCGGCCGTGGGATCCGTGACGGGCTCCGAGTGCCCCTGATGCGCGTCCAGCGCCTGCTCGGTGAGCGCACCCGTGCGGCCTCCCGTGCCGGCATTGGCGGGATCGAGGCCGCGCCCGTCCCACATGACGGAGGACACGAACTTCATGCCGCTGGCAGGCAGCGGCCGGCGGAACACCGTGAGGCCCAGGTTGGGGTCGTTGCCGTAGGGGTCGTCCGAGAAGAGGACCTGGAACTCCGCGCCGGGCGGGGGCGCAAAGTGGAAGCGGACCACGCCGCGCGAGAGGAACAGGCTGTAAGCGGCGCTGCGCGCGGCCACGGTGGAGACGTCGGCGTTGGCGTTGTTCGTGGTGTCGACCGGACGAAACAGCGGATCCGTGCCGCCCGTCGCATCGAACCGCTGTTGGATCTGGGGTGGCGTGAGGCTCCAACCGGCTGCGGGCTCGTGGCAGGTGGAGCACGCCCGCCCGTTGGTGCCCAGGGGCAGGAAGAATGGGTGGGAGAGCTTGGTCCTGCCCGCCGTGCTGAAGGTGGCGTGTTGTCCCGAGGGATTCGAGAAGAGCTGCAGGTTCGCCAGTGAGCCGACGGCCGCGAGCTCCGCGGTGGCGTAGGTCGGGTCCGCCGCTGCGTCGCCTGGGCCGCTCTCGGCGCTCTCGCCGATCTCACAGCCAAGGGTTACGACCAACACCGACCACAGGGAACGACGGGTATTCAGGCGCATGCGTCTGCTCCGGACCTTTTGGTTGACATGGCGGGTCGCTAACCCGTCCGCAGGATAACTTGAGGTGTATTTTCAGTCACCCCTCTTTTTGATACTTAGTGCCGGAGTCGCGCCGTCGGACGCTCGGCTGAAGTGGCATTCGTGGGATCGAGGTCCCGGAAGGCAGGGCTGACATGTCGCCAAGGTTCGCAGTCTCTCTCTCTCTCCTTGGGCTCGCGGCGGCGTGCGAGGTGGTCGCGCCGGACGCGTCCCTCCCGTTGGAGCCCGCTTCGGCGGTGTCGTCGGACGCGGGGGACGGCGTCGAGGCGCCGCTCGCCGCGGACCCAACGTGCCCCGTCAGCGTCCCGCAGCTCGATGGGGAGTGGCTCACGCTGCCCTACGTCATGCCGATCAACCCGATCGCCGTCGAGCTGATGCGGGATGGCCGCGTCATCGTCTTGGCCGGGTCCGAGAATGACGCATACAACGTCTACGGCAGCGGCAGCATGGCGTACCGCGCGGCGGTGTGGGATCCCACCGGCACCACGCAGAGCGCGATCACCGCCATCAACCTCGAGTACGACTTCTTCTGCCTTGCCTCGGCGCAGCTCCCCGATGGCCGCGCCCTCCTTGCCGGTGGCTCCCGCGACTACTCGTTCAAAGGCGAGAACCGGGTCTCGATCTGGAACCCCACGACCGGGTCGCTGAACGAAGTCCAGAGCATGGCTGACGGCCGCTGGTATCCCACCATGGTCACGTTGGGCGATGGGCGAGTCTTCATCTGGTCGGGCACGAAGCTCGCCGGCGGTACCAACGCCAACGTCGAGATCTACGATCTCAGCTCGGCCGGCAACGGCTGGAGCGCCCCAATCGCTCCGAACGGCGGCGTGCCCACGCCCCCGCTGTTCCCGCGCATCCACCTGCTCTCGAACGGCAAGGTCTTCTACACGGGCCAGGGCAGCGGCACGAAGTCCGCGAACTCGTGGCTGTTTACGCCTGGCTCCAACACCTGGGCGTCGTCCGCCGCGCCGCTCTTCAACCGCGACGCCGGCGCCACCGTGCTCTTGTCGCTGTACGGCCCCGCGTACGCGAACAAGGTCGTCGCGTTCGGCGGTGCGGGTCGCGCGGACACCGAGAGCATCGACCTCTCCGCGGCCACGCCGGCCTGGGTCGCGGGCCCAGCGCTCACCGGCGGCCGCATCCACAACAGCGCCAGCCTCCTCCCCAACGGCAAGGTCGTCTCGCATGGCGGCTCCCCCACCAACAACACCCCCAATGCCCACGCGAAGAACGCCGATCTCTACGATCCGGCCACCAACACCATCGGCTCGGCAGGGACCTCGTCGTACTCGCGCCTCTATCACTCCGTGTCGCTGTTGCTGCCGGACGCCACCCTCGCCGTGTTCGGCTCGAACCCGGGCGGCCGCGGCGCCTACGAGCCGGCGATCGAGATCTACAAGCCCACGTACCTGTTCACTGCGTCGGGCCAGCCCGTCACGAACCGGCCCACGATCACCGGCACCAGCGCCACGAAGCTCGGTTACGGCGCGTCCTTCACGGCCACGTACACGTCGGGCGCCCCCATCCAGACGGCCGTGCTCATGCGGCCCGGCGCTGCCACCCACGCGCTCGACGCCGAGCAGCGCCTTGTCGAGCTGTGCGGCCCCCGCCCGGGCCAGACGGCGTGCGCGGGCAGCGGCGGCTCGATCGCGCTGACCTCGCCGCCCAACGGCAACGTGGCGCCCCCGGGCTGGTACATGTTGTTCCTGCTCGACTCGAACGGCGTGCCGTCGAAGGCCAGCTGGGTGCAGCTGTCTCTGCATGCCACCACGCCGCCCACCGGCACGATCGGCTCCCCTGCGGTGGACACCACCGTCACGGTCGGCGGCTCGGTGTCGTTCGGGACCAGCACGGTCGCCTCGGGTTACTCGTGGTCCATCCCCGGTGGCACACCGTCGAAGTCGAGCCTGCAGAACCCCGGGGCGGTGGTGTTCAACACCGCCGGTACCTACGTGGCCACCTTGACCGCGATCGACGCGGTGGGTAACACGGACCCGAACCCGCCCACGCGAACGATCACGGTTGTGCCGGCCACCGCCGACTTCCGGATCGCCGTTGAGCCCACCTCGCGGCGGGTGCTCCCGGGCACGCCCGCCCAGTTCACGGTCACCGTCACCCCGCTCTCAGGGTTCACCGGCTCGGTGATCTTGACCGTCGGGAGCGAGAGCGGCTTCCCGTCCGGCGTCACCAGCGGCGGTTTCAGCCCCTCCACGATCGTCGGAGGCGGGACCAGCACGCTCACCATGAACGTCGCCGCCACCGCTCAGCCCTATGCGCTCTCGCTCACGCTCACCGGCACGAGCGGCGCGCTCTCGAGGAAGACGGCGGCCACGCTCATCATCGGAATGGACGCGCCCACGAACTTGTCGGCCACGCCTGCCTCTGGGCAGGTCACGCTCAACTGGACCGCGTCGGCGTCCGTCTCGCGCTACATCGTGAAGCGCTCGTTGACCGCAGGCGGCCCGTATACCGCCATCGGCTGCGCTGCCAGCGCCACCACTTACCTCGACAGCGGCCTCACCAACGGCACCACGTACTACTACCGCGTGGCCTCGCAGCTCACGACCGGGCAGAACGGCGGCGGGCAGAGCTTTCTCTCCGAGGAGGCCAGCGCCACGCCGACCGGCGGTGGAGCCCCTGCGGCGCCCACCGGCCTGGTCGCCGAGTCGGGCGACGCCCACGTGGACCTCTCTTGGAGCGCCGCGGCCACTGCGACCAGCTACACCGTCAAGCGGGGCACCGCATCGGGCGGCCCGTACACCACCCTCGGGACCACGGCGTCCACCACGTACTCAGACAACACGGCGACGAACGGCGGCACCTGGTACTACGTCGTGAGCGCCTCCAACGCGTCCGGCGAGAGCCCGGACTCCATCGAGGTGGTTGGGACACCGCAGCCTCCGCTGCCCGGCGCGCCCACCGGCCTCATCGCCACCGCTGGAGACGGGTCGGCTTCCCTACAATGGAACGCCGTCGCCGGGGCCACGAGCTACACGGTGAAGCACGCGACCGCCTCCGGTGGTCCGTACACCACCGTCGGCACCACGGCGGGCACCAGCTTCACCGACAGCCCGCTCACCAACGGCACCACTTGGTACTTCGTGGTCAGCGCGTCGAACGCGGCCGGCGAGGGACCGAGCTCCAGCGAAGCGAGCGCCGTTCCCGCTGGGCAGCCGCCGGCGGCGCCGACCGGTCTCGTCGCCACGGGCGGCACGGCCTCGATCGCGCTCAGCTGGACGGCAGTGGCGGGAGCGACCAGCTATAGCGTCAAGCGGTCGACCACCAACGGCGGCCCGTACACGCAGCTGGCCACCAGCGCCACCGCCGCCTACACGGACGCGAGCGCCACGACCAAGGGGGTCACGTACTACTACGTGGTCTCCGCCGTGAACGCCGCTGGCGAGGGGGCAAACTCTGCACAGGCCGCGGCAGTGCTGAAGCCGAACGCGCCCACGAGCCTCACGCGCACGGTTGGGAGCACGATCATGCTCCTCAACTGGGTAGCCGGTGCGGGCGCCACGAGCTACGACATCCTCCGCTCCACCTCGTCCAACGGGACCTACACGGTCGTGGGGACCGCGACGGGCACCAGCTTCACGGCGTCGGGCCTCACGAACGGCACCACGTACTACTTCATGGTTCGCTCCGTAAACAGCGCGGGCGTTAGCGGCAACTCGAACAAGGTCAACGGGAAGCCGGGCGCCATGACCCTGACGTTCACGGCTCCGAACGCGGGCGCCACGGTCAGCGGCACCAACGTCTCGGTCAAGCTCAGCTCGACGTACGGTCTCGGGACCCGCACGTACACCCTGAAGCTCGACGGAGTCGTGATCCTGACCAAGTCGAACACCTCGAACTCGGTCACGTTCAGCTGGAACTCGAAGCTCACCACGAACGGCGCCCACACGCTCACCGCGACCCTCTCCGACAGCTATGGTCAGTCGGTGACGTCCGCGCCGCGCAGCGTCACCGTCAGCAACTGACTCACCGGAGCGCGAGAGCGCGGAGGTGAACCGGGCCGGGGAGCTGTGCTGCCCCGGCCCCAACATGAATCTCGCGTCGCGCCCGGCAGGTCGCTGAGCGTCGAGGCCCCCGGCGTGAGTTACGCCTCGGGGCGCGGCAGCTCGGCCGACGGGTCGCGATGGCGCCTGTAGATCTCGAATACCCACTGGCACCCCGGCCGCGCCGCGATGGCCGCGCGAAGGTCCACCAGCTCCTCTGGCCAGGGCTCCGGTAGTGGATACGGGAACTCCGGGGGCCTCAGGATCGCCGTCATCACGGCCGCCACCGACAGGTCCGCCACGCCGAACCGCTCCCCCACGAGGTAGCCGCTCGGCCCGATCTCAGCCTCGACCCGGTCGATGGCCCGGTTCAGTACGGCGCGCGCCGCGTCGTTGGCCTCGCGGTTCGCCGCAAGGTTCCAATGGAAGACCGGCCGCATCAGCGGGAAGGCCACGCGGAACGCGGCGCGCACCGCCGAGGAGGCACCGGCCGTGGCCATCGCCGTCGCGTGCGCCGGGCGAGGGAGGTAGGTGCTCCAGAACAAGCGCCGAACGGCCGGCGCCACCTCGTCATCGAAGGTGGCCTGCAGCGCGAGCGCGCGCCGCCGCAGCGCAGGATCCTCCGGAAACAGCGGCGGATCGGGGCGGCGAGCCTCGATGAGCTCGAGGATCCGCGCCGAGCCAACGTGCGGCGCGCCATCCAGGATCAGGACGGGGAGCTGGTTCTGGCCGGTGAGCCAGCGCACGCGAACGTGATGAAAGCCCGGGGTCAGCGCCTCCCTCGTGTGCGGCCAGCGCTTGTGGTCGAGCGCCCAGCGGACCTTCTCGTTGTAGTGGGAGATCCGAAAGTGGAGGAGATGGGGCGGCGTCGCCACGAGTGGGGCGGGGTCGGGCACTGCCATGCGGCAAAGCATGAGCCGAGCGGCTTCATGCGTAAAGGCAAGGGCGGCGACGGCAGACGCCACGTGCCGCAGATCCAACCCGCTGGCGACGCGTTCCATCGCGGCACGACCGTTGACACGTACCGGAGCCCGCCATGATTCACTTGTCCGTCTTTGCTTTCGCCCTCTCGATGTGTCCTCCCGCCCCGACCGAGTCCGCCGAGCCCGACTGCGCCGTCTTGGTCCCGGGGCAGTCCCTGGGACGCTTCTCCTTGGGGACCGTTCTGCAGGAGGACTCAGCGGTGACGGCCGACGCGCTGCCCGGCTGGTTCCGCCCCTCGGATCCCGCGGGCGCTGGGACTCGCCTCCGGTTTGACGATGAGAAGCGCCTGGTCACTTTCGACGCCCTGTTGCCGGCGTGCGTGACCCTTGCCGGTACCGAGCCGGTCACGCTGCGCGCCCCGACTCTGCACCAGTTGGCGGCCGCGTTAGGGACGTGTGGTCCCGAGCAGATCCTCGAGGGCGGCAACCGCATCGAGTGCGCGGGGGTCTCCTTGACGACCAGGCTCGGGGAGAACGGCCTCGAGGCGCGGGTCGCCATCGGCGGCAGTTCGCAGGTGGCGGCCGCACGCCCCTGCGCGTACTACGCCGACGCCGCGGGTGTGACTGAGGCGTTCGGCGTGTCCCAGCCGGGCGCCGGGCCCGTGACGATCGCGGTGGGCGACGGCTCGATCTGTGTGGCCGGCCGTCCCGCGCCGATCACCTCCGAGACCCGCGTGGAGGACGTCGGCGGGCCGGCCTGCGCCATGGAGGTCAACCGCGGCGGTACCAGCGTGCGGTGCGGCGACACGGTGTACCGCTTCGCCGGACCCAAGCTGGCCCTGCAGTCGATTGAGATCGTCCGGTAGCGGGTGCAAGCTGGCTCTTCCCGCCAACCGCATCCAAGGAGCCCTGCATGTCCCGCCTCACCCTGGTGCTCGCCGTACTCCTCGCTGGCGTCGCCGTCGCCGGAACACCGCCACCGTCCACCTTCGCCCAGGCGATCCGGGGGAGCGCCGCCATCACGCTCCTCGAGGGCTTGCCGCATCCCGAAGGTGAGTCCGAGATCTTCGAGAAGGAGCGCGCCAAGCCCCACAAGACGGTTGCGGGCTACCCGTTCTACGAGGCGCCGCTGGTCCTGAAGACGGAGGACGCCGAGAAGCTCCGGGCGCTGCTCGGCGAGCCGGCCGCCCTCGAGCGGTGGAGCGGCGAAAAGAAGTGCGGCGGGTTCCATCCCGACTACGCGATCGAGGTGGAGAAGGCCGGCGTCACGTGGCGCGCGCTGGTGTGCTTCGGCTGCGGGGAGGTGAAGCTCTTCGGCGGCTCGAAGGAGTCGACCCACGACATGTCGCGCGCGGCCGATCAGGCGCTGCGGGAGCTGCTCACCCCGTACCGAAAGAACCGCCCTGCTGGGGGGCTTCGATAGGGCTTCGCGCGGTTGTCCTCATGCAGCCACTGGTCCCCCCGCAGGTTGCAGCTACCGCCCCCCGCCACTCGACGCGGTGGTACTCTACGGCGACCATGCGCAAAGCCGCTTCACTCCTCGCCTTCACGCTCGCGTGCGCCGACTCCGACGACGGCGGACACCTGACTGGCCTCGACGCCACGTCCGCCGAGGTCTCCGCGCCGGGGGACAGTGATTCACCGGACACCCGAGGGGTCGGCACGGGCGAGGATGCCAGTGTTCTCGTAGACAGCAGCGCATCCGACGTCGCGGAGCCTTTGCCCGACGCGAGCGCCCCCGTGGACACGGCCGCCGACGGGGTCGCCCCGGGGGAGGACGCCGGAACCCCCGGCTGCGAGTGGCTGCCGCCTCAGCACACGCGAGTGGTCATGATCTCCAAGCCCTACTCCGAGTCCGGCGGGAAAGCCGACGCCTGGGAGACGCGGGCGTTGCTCCAGGACGGGGCGCTCGGCGAGGCGCAGGCCTTCACGATGAGCCGCGCGGTCAGCGGCGTGGTGGCGTTCCGACACGACGGGGGCCTCGCGGCGGCGGTGGACGACCACGGCGAGATCCACCTGATCGCGCTGACCGCGACCGGCGTCGCGACCCCGGGGCCCACGGTCGACCCCGAGCTGGTCTACGCGCAGACCGCTGCGTTTGCCCCGGACGGGCTCTCGCTCATCGCGGTGGACCCGAACTGGCCCGAGAACGGCGGCGGCCTCTTCCGCGTGAGCGTCGGCTGCGAAGGTGACGTGGGCGAGGTTACAGCGCTCACGCCGAGCAAGCTGGCCCTTACGGCGCTTCCGCTGGGTGATCGCTGGGTGGTCCCGGGGCGCGGCGTGGGGTCGGGCCCGGAGGGGCAGGTGCACCTCGTGGGAGCCGACGGCGCGCTGCTCGCCTCAGCGAAGGTGTTTCCCGACACGGACGACATCCTGGCGTCCGCCACCCTCACGGCAGACCGCCGCTTCGTCCTCGTGGGCGACCACTCGGAGTTCTCGGGGCTGCCCAACCGTATCGGCGTGGCGCGCATCGATGGCGACACGCTCGAGGCGCTCGCGCCGGTCACGCCGGTGCTGGATCCGGTCGCTCTGGTGGCGTCGCCCCTGGGGGACAGCGTGCTCGTGGTGAGCGGCTACGGCAACGCGGTGCGCGTGGTCGGCTACTCCGCTGACGCCGAGGTGCCGTTCGTGGACCTTGGGGAGCCCGAATACCTGGGCGCCTCGCCGGCGCTACCGGGGGACGCGGTGCTGGTGCCGGGAGAGGACCCCGTGGTGCTAGTGGTCGAGAACGTGGCAGTTCGCAGCTTCCGCTTCGTCCCGGGGGGAGTCGTGGACCTGGGCGCGTCCCCCACCGGCAGCGGCTTCACCGCCATACCGGGCGCGATCGGCGTGCAGCCGCTCTGACGCGGGGCGTGTGTCCCGGCCGCTCAGCTCGACTCCGCTTTGAAGCGTGAACGCCCTCCTACTCTCCCATTCGCTGCCGCGCCGTGCGCCTGCCGAGTCGATGATCCGACGCCACGAGCCGCCTAGGCACGCCACACTTCCACGTCGGGGAACTTCTCGCACTGCTTCGACTTCCAGTAGCCCGCGTGGTTCGGATCCCTAAACAGATACCGCCACGCTTCCCCGTCGAAGAACACACCGGAGAGCACGAGGGCGTGTCCCCCTGTCTCCGAGAACTTGCTCGTATTGAAGTACTTGATTGCCCGCCCACACAGCTCCGTCGTGTGCTCGTCTCCTGCCTTCTTGGCGTTCCAAAGCTTGCCCATGATGAGGGTGGGCTTCCCCGAGAGCTCGATGGCGCCGCTGCGGAAGGCTGCCTGCTCGACCACGACCTTGCTGAAGCCGCAGGCCTTCAGGAACATGTCCTGCGTGAAGCCCGCGCTGGCCTCGGTGAGCGTTACGTTCGCGGCCTTCGCCTCCGTCGAGCCACGCTGGTAGGCCCCGGGATTCGCCCAGTAGCGCTCCTTCTCCGCCCACGCCGCCCGCACCCCCGTGAGCTTGGCCGGCGGCACCACAAGGGCCATCTCGGCTTGGAGCGCGCGGCGAACCGTGGCCTCCGGGGCCTGTGTGGTGTCGGACCACACCTTGAGGATCGCAGCGCGGATGTCGCCGCGCCCGGCGGTCTCCGTGGCGATGATCCGGTTCGCCTGCGGGAACGGAAACGTCTTGCCCTGAGCGGCCAGGATGAGCTCGGCGCACTTGAGGAAGCAGGTGTAGCCCACCTGTTGGCCCTGAAGCGAAACCTCCTGAAGCTGAGTCGTGGGCATTCGAGACCTCCGCGTCGGCCCTCTACGCATGCTGCGCTGGGCCAAGCTAACAGCTAAGGACCTTGCTCGCGAGGGGTCGGCAGGACCCGATTGGCGGCCGGGGTGACGCGCCAGTGGGTACATCGCGGGGGCGGCGGGCGCGCGTCACGGATCGAGCGTGAGCACCAGCTCTCGGGCGCCCAGCAGCTGCTCGTGAGTGACCCACGGGGTGGTTACCGGCACCCCGTCGAGCGTAGCGCCTTTGAGCACCATCGCGTCCGGGGAGCCGCGTTGGGCACGGATAACCAGGGGTGGGCCCCCGGGGACCAGGGCGAGGGTGGCCTTGTCGAACACCGGGCTCCCGAGGACGTAGCGCGCGTCCGCCAGGCTCACCGGATAGAGGCCCAGCTGGGAGAACGCCGCCCACGCGGAGGTGGCCCCGCTGTCGTCGTTTCCGGGCAGGCCACCGGGCGTGGTGGAGAAGTGCTTTGCGAGCAGCCCGCGCACGCGCAGGGCCGACTCGGCCGGGGCCCCGGCCAGCGCGTAGAGCCACGGGATGTGAAAACCCGGCTCGTTGCTCATGTCGAAGTGGCCGCCAGCGAAGAAGGCGTCGAGCTTCGCCCGGAAGCCCGCTTCGCCCCCCATCAGCTCGATCAGCGCGGGGACGTCGTGCGGCACATGGAAGGTGTACGTCCAGGCGGTGGACTCCACGAAGCCGCTCTTCGCCGACCCGTCCGCGGGGTCGAACGGCTCACGCCAGGCGCCGTTGGCGAGGCGGCTCTGCATGTGCTGGATGGCGGGGTTCCAGTGGTTGCGCCAGCTGCCCGATCGGACCCAGAGCCGCTCGGCGTCGGCTTGGTGGCCCCACCGCTCCGCCACGGTGGCGAGGCATGCGTCCTGGTACGCGTACTCGAGGGTCATGGAGGCGGCCTGCGTGGGATCGCACTCGTCCGGCACGTAGCCGAGCTCGCGGTAGGCGTCGGGCGTGCCCAGCTCGAGGTAGCCGCACGCGCCCTCGGCCAAGGGGTTGTCGAGGTAATGATCGGCGCTCTGGAGCAGGGCGCTCCAGGCGTCCTCGTGGTCGAAGTCGTCGAGGCCCTTCAGCACCGCGTCCGCGACCATCGGGAACGCCGTGTTGCCGATCATCACGCGGGAGTAGCCGGCCGCGGCCCAAGGGCAGACGTCGAGCCACCCGCCCTCGCGCCACGCGTGGACGTAGCTCTCGATGAGGTCGCCCATCACCTCGGGCTCGAGCAGGGTGCGGAGGGGATGCGACGTACGGAACGTGTCCCACCCGCACCAGTCGTCCGTATAGTAGCGGCGCTGACCCGCGGGGTGGGTGCGCAGGATCCCGTCGAAGGCGGTGGCGTACACGGGGCCGCTCGGGCCGCGCTCCGTGAGGTCTGCCGGCTGCAGGAGCGTGTGGTAGAGCGCCGTGTAGAACACGGTCTTGGCGTCGTCCGGGCCCACGACCTGCGCGCGGGAGAGCAGAAGGTTCCAGGCATGGCGCGCGGCGGCCCGCACGGCCTCGAAGCGCCCGATGGCGCCTTCGGTGGGTCGAAGCGCGAGCGCCGCGTTCACCTCGCCGTCGAGGTTCCGCAGCGCGGTAGCCTCGTCTACCAGCGACACCCCCACCTCGAGGCCCACCACGTCGCCCTCGGGGACCACGCCCAGCTCCAGCTCGGCCACGAGGTCCGAGCCCTCGGCGGCGCCCGTGCAGGTGGGGCAGGGCGCGCCTCGCGGCGCCACGCTCACGGCCACGGCGTCGCGCGACAAGCGCGCGGTGAAGTAGACGCGGAGCGCGCCGGTTGGGAGCCGCCCGGAGCCGGCGACCCCGTCGCCGAGCAGGAACGCGATCGTTGGGTGCACCTGGTAGTCGCCGTAGCCGCGCAGCGTACGCGCGTCCACAGGCTCCACGCGGCCGCCCACGGACTTGCCGAGCGAGTGCCCGACGTCGAGGACCAGGCGCGCCCGTCCTGCGGGGAAGGTGTAGCGGTGGAGCCCGGCGAGCCCCGTGGCCGTGAGCTCGGCCGATACGCCGGTGGCGAGGCGAACGCTGTAGAAGCCCGCCTCCACGCGCTCGTCGTCGTGCGAGAAGTCGGCGCGCCACGCGTCAGGGCCGGTGAGCGTGGCCTCGCCCGCCACGGGCATGACCAGGAGGTGGCTGTAGCCGTAGCCGCTGCCGCCGGCGCCGGAGAGCTGCGTGTGCGTGAAGCCCTCGATCTGGGTGGCGCCCCAGCGATACGCCGCGATGTCGAGCGCCTCGTTCGCCGTGTCCGGCCCGAGCCGCACCCAGCCGTGCGGGACGGCAGCGCCGACGGCCACGTTGCCGCTGTTGCTGGTGCCGATCCGCGGGTCCACGAACACTGCGAGATCGGGCGGCTCTGGGGCGGCACCGACGGTGTCGCCGGAGCTGCCGGCGTCGCTGGCCGAGTCGAGCGCGTCGGCCTCGAGCCCGGCGGTGTCCGCTGGGGACCCCGGCGTGACGTCGCCGCCTGCGTCGGAGGGGCCTTCAGCGGGTGATGCCGCGGGTTCGGCGCAGGCCGCCGCGAGGAGGAGCAAGACGAGGAGCGGGCGCATCGCCTGAGCGTATCCTTGGGGAGGGGCGGCGTCTCGCGTCTCAGGGCGCAGGCCGCCGCGAGTGTTCTTGCCAACGGTCTGCGCGCGCATCGGGCCCACCGCTCACGCGGAGAGGTGGGCTAGAGCTCCGAGCGGGGGGCACCCGTGGGCACCCGTCCGACTCCTTGACAACGGCTCACGCCGATCGTCCTCTCCGCGCTCAAACGTGGTCTGGCTGATGAGGTGTGACGTGAGGCGTGCTCCTGTGTTGGGACTGGCGCTGTGGCTCTTAGGGAGCGCGGCGGTGTCGGGCTGCATGATCGTGGACGAGGTCAAGAAGCTCCCGAAGTCGGGCAAGAACAAGAAGACCGGCTCCAAGGGCACCGCGGATGGCGGCGCCGATCCGGGGGAGAGCTCCGGCACCAAGGCCGAGGCCTCCGAGACCGCCACCGAGATCGCCGACGAGGCCGGTGTATGCAGTGACGCCCCCGACTTCGCGGCCGAGTGCGCCTCAGACGTGGAGGTGCGGTACTGCGACTCGGGCACCCTCTTCGCGGACGACTGCGACGTATTCGCAGACTCCCTGGGCTACGCCTCCGGCGCCTGCTTCGAGACCGAGGTGGCCAACGACTGCTTCGTGTGCGATTCCGCCGATCCCGGCGCACGCGTCTGTTGTGCCGCCGACCTCACGGTCTGCTGCAGCGATGCCGGGGACTGCTTCTCCCCTGATGACGCGGAGCTCGACGCCGCGGGTGGCGGAGACGCCACGGACGGCGCCGATGCAGCCGACGGCGCCGCCGATGGCTTTGACCAGCCCACCGATGCCGGCGCTGACGGCGGGGAGGGCTGAGCCATGACGACGCACAAAGTAACCGCAGCGCAGCGCTGGTTCGTAGGCCTCTTCGCAGTGGTGGTCGGCCTCGCCGAGCCGGCCCGAGCCGAGCCCCCGGAGGGCGCAGCCAAGACCAAGAAGGCGAAGAAGCCCAAGAAACCCAAGAAGCGCACGGGCGGGGAGGTGGGCCTCACGGTCCTCTCCCAGGGCAAGAAGGACCTCACGCGCACGGAGAAGGAGCTCGAGTTCGACCTGGACCTGCGGCCCAAGCTCGTGGGCAAGGTGGGCTTCGGCAAGCACGACCTCGCGCTCACGTACAACCCCCGGCTCGTTCTGCCCCTGGCGGGACCGCGGAGCGGCGACTTCGACCATCTGCACCGCATCCGCTTCGACTGGAAGGGCAAGTTCGGCACCGTGGGGCTGAAGCTCCGCCAGGACGTGGAGGTGGGTCTCCGAGACTTCAAGAGCACCGTACCGGCGATCGACAGCGGCGTGCCCGAGCTGCCGGATGACACGGCCGGTGACGACGCGTCTGCCGAGGTCTCAGACGAGGTCACCGACGAGGGAGCCGCAGATGAAGTGAGCACCGACGAGGCTGAGCTCGCGGAAGAAAGCGACGGGGAGCCCGTGGAGGAGGGTGACGTCCCGGAGGAGGGGGGCGAGGAGCCGCCCGAGGACGTGGAGCTCCCCACAGAGGAGCAGCTCGACGATCGGCTCACGCTCATCGAGCAGGTGTTCGTACTGAAGACCGCCACCGACCTGGGGCTGGACTTCGAGCTGGCCAAGGGGGCGTCGCTGGGTGTGGGCTTCAAGTTCACGCGAAGCGGCGCCGTGGACGAGCGCGCGCAGACCGCGTTCCCCGAGCGCCTGAACCCGGTGGCGAAGGTGGGGGCCAAGATCGCCATGGGCAAGCGGTTCAAGCTGCTGCCCTCGATCGACTACGAGTACAGCACATACTCCACCAGCGCTGAGTCGATGGTGGGCGCCGCCACGGTCGGCGTGCAGATGAGCCTGTTCGGGAAGAGCAAGGCCACTGTGCGCGGCGGTGTCGCCGGGACACACTTCACCACCAAGACCCTGGAGCAGGCCTATCTGGCTCCGTTCCTGGCTCTGGACCTCGTCTTCGCGATGCGGCCCAAGGGCCACCAGGTGGACCTGACGCTGGGCACCGCGCTGAAGCCGTACACCTCGGGCGCCTCCGGAGTGGTCACGCCGCGGGTGGGGGGCACCTTCGGCGCGGCCTACAAGGGCAAGAGCGGCGTCTTCGTGAAGGCCGCTACGTCCATCATCTCGAACACCACACCGCAGGAATACGACCCGCAGGGCTACACGGTGATCGTGGACGGGAAGCTAGGCTGGGCGCTCAGCCCGTACTTCTCGGTGGACGTCGGGACGCAGTTCCAGCGCAGCCAGAAGCCTGACCGCAAGGGGAAGTCCTTCGATCCCGACGACCGGCTGCAGTTCTTCCTCACGCTCACCGGCGGCTCCGGCTTCCTCCCCTGAGCTGAAGAGGCGGAGCCGTCTCGTGGGCGACTCGGGGCCCTCTCAGGTCAGGCCAGAGATCACGTCCACCGACGGCTCCGAGTCCGACTACTTCTCTCGGATGGTCCCGTCCGGCTTCGGATCCAGGATCACGAACTGCACGCGGCGGTTCTTCTGCTTGCCTTCCCGGGTCGTGTTCGGCTCCACGGGCTTCGACTCCCCGTAGCCGGCGAAGGTGAGTCGCTCCACGTCGATACCGCCCTTCTCCACTAGGTATTTCACCACCGCTCGCGCGCGCTTCTCGGACAAGGTCTGATTGCGTTGAGTCGGACCGTCGCTGTCGGTGTGGCCCTGCACCTCGAGCTTCTTGATGCGGCCATGCTTCTTCAGGATGGTGATGACCGCGTCGAGCACCGGGAAGCTCACCGGACGGATGACCGCCTTGTTGGTCTCGAACTCCACGCGCTCGTAGATCTCGATGACGCCGTCCTTCTCCTCCGCCAGGCACCTGCCGTCCGGGCCCTTCTCGCACGGACCGGGCTCGGCGCAGCCGTCCTCGTCCTCGAACTGATCCTTGTCCTCCGGCACCATCGGGCACCGGTCGTTCACGTCGAGGACGCCGTCCTTGTCGTTGTCGGGATCCGGGCAGCCGTTGGAGTCCTCGAACTGGTCCTTGTCTTCGGGCTCCCTCGGGCAGCTGTCTTTGACGTCGAGGATCCCGTCCTTGTCGTTGTCGGGGTCAGGGCAGCCGTCCTCGTCTTCGAAGGTGTCCTTGTCTTCGGGTTCGAGGCGGCACCGGTCCGCCACGTCCAGGATCCCATCCCGGTCATCGTCCAGGTCGGGGCAGCCATCCGAGTCTTCGAAGTTGTCCTTGTCCTCGGGTTCGTTGACGCATTGGTCTACGTGATCGAAGAGCCCGTCACCGTCCGTGTCTTTGCGACCATCGGCCACATACCCCGCCTGCAGCAGGACCCGAAAGTCGGGGGTCCCAATGGACTCGTTGATCCCAGGCCCGCCCGCCGCGACCACATGAAAGCCCGCGATGTTGTAACCAAGCCCTACGAGCACCTCGAGCGGGTTGTAGCTCCCGTCTCGCACCTCGTTGGTCGGGTCGAGTGGAGCGACTTGTTCGGCGGTCTGAATGCCGCCCGACAGCGCAACGAGCGCGTCCAGGCCCTTCACGCCGATATTGCCGCGGGCGCCCAGCCCATAGCGGAAGAGGTCATCGTTGACGACGTTGAACACCTGAGAGCGAGGGCGAATGTGATAGCCCAGGTTCGCCGCGATCTTCCAGTTGCCCGGGAGCGCATAGTCGAGGCTGAGCTCGGGCTCCACCCGAACCGAGCCCTCCCCGTTGAACGACGCGGTGTCGCCGGTGGGCATCCAGACGTTCACTCGAAACCCGAAGCCGAGGCCTCCCCACTTCTCCTGCGCCGCCTTCTCGCCCATCGCCTTCACGTCGAAGCCGAGCCCGACCCGAATGTCGCCCATCGCAAAGCCCGTGAGGTCGGAGGCCCCCCGGCCGGCAACGCCGTACTCTGCGTCTCCCACGCCCACGACGACGGGGATCCCGGCGTCGATCTGCAGCCAGTCGTAGACGCCCACACCGCCGATGAGCTCGAAGCGGACCTGACCCGGGATGACCACCCCGTCCTCGCGAGGATCGCGGTCGCCCACACTCACCAGCGCAAGTGGCTCGTGGGCGTACATGACTCCGAGCTCCGTGTTCCAGCCCAAGTGCCCGAGGGTCTTGGAGGTCGAGACGTTAAGGATGCCGACCTTGTCCGAGACGTGTCGAAACTGCTCCACCGCGAGCTCCCCAGACTGCGCGCGCGCGCCACCGGGAAACCCCAAGGCCACCGCCAGCACGGCCCCCTGAGTCGCGACAGCTCCGACGCGACGACGGCGGAGCAACCCGAGGATGGCAACGCCAGCGAGGAGAAGGACCCCCGCGTTGCCGGGTGCCGAGCCCGCCGCGGTGCTACAGGCGCCGCCGCCGCGAAGCGCGAGCCCACTCACGGCGCGGTCGACAGTCTCGTTGCCGTCATCGTAGTCGCAGCGATCGCCCACCCCATCTTGGTCCGCGTCCAGCTGAGCCCCGTTGGGATTGAAGGGGCAGTTGTCTATCGCATCGACGACGTTGTCGCCGTCGATGTCCGCTAGCGGCTCCGGCGGCACGGTCGGGTCGGTCTCGCCTTCATCGAGGGCACCATCGCCGTCGCCGTCTTCGACGCCGTCCGGTGTCCCGTCGTCGTCCGTGTCGACCTTCGTGGGATCCGTCGTCGTGGTCGGGTCGTCGTCGGGGGTGACCTCACCGTCCGTGCCGCGATACGGCACGCCGCCGTCCGACACGCCGGCAGGGATGGGCTCGTCTACGCCCACCTCGAGGCCGTCACCCAGACCGTCGCCATCCGTGTCCAGCTCCATTGGGTCCGTCGGCCCGAACGGCTCGAGTGGTCCGGTGCCATTCTCCTCGTCGCCGTCCGTGAGCATGTCGTCGTCCGTGTCGGCGTCGAGCGGATCGGTGTCCGTGGCGGGGTCGAAGTCCTCCGGTTTGGTGCCGCCGATCTCCTCGCTGTCCGAGAGTCCGTCGCCGTCGGTGTCGGCGTCGGCCGGGTCAGTGCCGAGGACCGCTTCGTCGGTGTTCGAGATCCCATCCCCGTCTAGGTCGTCCGACTGGCAGGTGACTCCGTCCCCTTCGAATCCCGCGTTGCAGGTGCACGCATAGCCGCCTGGCGTGTCCGTGCAGGTCGCGTTCGGGTCGCAGTTGTTCGGCGCGCCGGCCGCGCACTCATCGACGTTCTCACACACGAGGCCCGAGGCCGAAGCCGTGTAGCCGGCGGCACAGTCGTCGAGGCCGATGGTCGCGTCCGACTCGTCACCGGCGGCCTCACCATCCCCGTTGGCGTCTTCGACGCCGTCGAGGATCCCGCCGTCGTCCGAGTCCGTGTCGTTCGGATCGGTGGTGGTGTTCGGGTCCGCGTCGAGCGCGACGCCGGCGGCTGTTCCGGAGAAGGGCACCCCGCCCGCGGAAGCGCCGCCGGGGATCGGTGAGTCCACGCCCACCTCGAGGCCGTCACCCAGGCCGTCACCGTCGGAGTCAGCGTTCATGGGATTCGTCTGGCCGATCCCCGTGAGCGGCCCCACCCCGGCCACCTCGTCACCGTCGGAGAGCCCGTCGTCATCGGTGTCGGCGTCGAGGGGGTTCGTATCGACGAGCGGATCGTAGTCTCCCGCCGTAGTCCCGCCGAGCTCCTCGCTGTCCGAGAGTCCGTCGCCGTCGGTGTCGTCATCGTTCGGGTCGGTGCCGAGGATCACCTCGTCCGAGCTCAGGATCCCGTCACCGTCCGGATCACCCGACAGGCAGGTGAATCCGTCGCCGTCGAATCCGGCGTTGCACGCACACGTGTAGCCGCCGGGCGTGTCGGTGCAGGTGGCGTTCGGGTCGCAGTCGTTCAGCGCGCTGTCGGCGCACTCATCGACGTTCTCACAGACGAGACCCGAGGCTGATGCCGCGTAGCCGGCCGCACAGTCGTCGAGCGCGACGTTTGCGTCCGTCTCGTCACCCCCGGCTGCACCATCGCCGTCGGCGTCTTCGACGCCGTCGAGGATCCCACCGTTGTCCGAGTCCGCGTCGTTCGGGTCGGTGCTCGTGCTCGGGTCCGCATCGAGCGCGACGCCGTCCGGCGTCCCGGAGAAGGGCACCCCGCTGTCGGAGACGCCACTCGGGACCTGTGAGTCCACGCCCACCTCGAGGCCGTCGCCGAGGCCGTCACCGTCGGAGTCCGCGTTCATCGGATCCGTGGGCCCGATCCCGGTGAGCGGCCCCGCGCCGGCCACTTCGTGACCGTCCGAGAGCGCGTCGTCGTCCGTGTCGGCGTCGAGGGGGTTCGTATCGACCAGTGGGTCGTAGGCGCCCGCGGTGATCCCGCCGATCTCGTCGCTGTCCGAGAGGCCGTCGCCGTCGGTGTCTTCGTCGTTCGGATCGGTGCCGAGGACCGCTTCCTGTGAGCTCGGGATCCCGTCGTTGTCCGGATCATCCGGCTGGCAGGTGAGCCCGTCGCCGTCGAACCCGGCGTTGCACATGCACGTGTGGCTGCCCGGAGTGTCGGTGCAGGTCGCGTTTGCGTCGCAGTCATTCAGCGCGCTGTCGGCGCACTCATCCACGTTCTCACACAGGAGACCCGAGGCTGCCGGCGCGTAGCCGGCCCCGCAGTCGTCGAGCGTGACGGTCGCGTCCGTCTCGCCACCGGCGGCCGCACCATCCCCGTTGGCGTCTTCGGCGCCGTCGAGGATCCCGCCGTCATCCGAGTCGGTGTCGTTCGGGTCGGTGGTGGTGGTCGGGTCCGCGTCCAGCGCCACACCGGCCGCCGTCCCGGAGAAGGGCACCCCGCCCGCCGAAGCGCCACCGGGGATCGGAGAGACAACGCCCACCTCGAGACCGTCGCCCAGGCCGTCACCATCAGTGTCCGCGTTCATCGGATCCGTCTGGCCGATCCCCGAGAGCGGCCCTGCGCCGGCCACCTCGTCACCGTCCGAGAGCCCGTCGTCATCGGTGTCGGCGTCGAGGGGGTTCGTATCGACCAGCGGATCGTAGTGGCCCGCAGTGGTGCCGCCGATCTCCTCGCTGTCCGAGAGGCCGTCGCCGTCAGTGTCTTCGTCGTTCGGATCGGTACCGAGGATCGCCTCGTCGGAGCTCAGGATCCCGTCACCGTCCGGATCACCGAACTGGCAGGTGAACCCGTCGCCTCCGAAACCCGGGTTGCACGCGCAGGTGTAGCCACCCGGCGTGTCGGTGCAGGTCGCGTTTGCGTCGCAGTCGTTCAGCGCGCCGTCCGCGCACTCATCCACGTTCACACACACGAGACCCGAGGTCGCTGGCACGTAGCCGGACGCACAGTCGTCGAGCGTCACGGTCGCGTCCGTCTCGCCACCGGCGGCCGCACCATCCCTGTTGGCGTCTTCGACGCCGTCGAGGATCCCGCCGTCATCCGAGTCCGTGTCGTTCGGGTCCGTGGTCGTGGTCGGGTCCGCGTCGAGCGCGACGCCCGCCGCCGTCCCGGAGAATGGCACCCCGCCCGCGGAGGCGCCGCCGGGGATCGGTGAGTCCACGCCTACCTCGAGGCCGTCGCCCAGGCCGTCACCGTCGGAGTCCGCGTTCATCGGGTCCGTCTGGCCGATCCCCGCGAGCGGCCCCGATCCGGCCACCTCGTCACCGTCCGAGAGCCCGTCGTCATCGGTGTCGGCGTCGCGGGGATTCGTGTCCACCAGCGGGGCGTAGTCGCTCGCGAGCGTGCCGCCGATCTCCTCGCTGTCCGAGAGGCCGTCGCCGTCGGTGTCCTCGTCGCTCGGGTCGGTGCCGAGGATCAGCTCCTCGGAGTCGCTGATGCCATCGAGGTCGGTGTCGATGAGGACGCAGGTCTGACCGACCAGGATGGTCCCGGCGACGCACGCGATGCTCACGCTGACCGAGTCAGTGGCGCTCTGCCCGGTGCCGTCATTCAGGACGGCCGCGGTGATCAGCGCGTTCGTGCCCGGTAGCAGACCCCAGAGCGCGGGGATGGCGAAGGACCACGTTCCCGTGGCGCTCACGACCACGTTGCTGCTGAACGAACCGATGGTGACCGTCACCGTGACGCCGGGCTCAGCGTTCCCGGTAATGGTTGCCGTCGGTAGGACCGATGCCCCGGCGACCGGCGTGAGGATGTCGACGTAGGTCCCGATGACGATGGGGTCGGTCACAGCCAGGTTCAGCACGGGATCGCCCTGCTGGTTGTTGTTCCAGCACATGAAGTCCTTGTCGAGAGTCCGCCCGTTCGCTGACGTCGCCACCCACGCCTGAAGGGGACCGGTCTCCAGCGGGAAGGGATCACCCGCCGTCAGCGCGATGAGCTCGTGGAAGGGGACGGCCCAGGTGATGAAGAAGTCCCCGTCGCCGTTGATGTTGCTGCCGTCGCTGGCTGGATCGACGCGCACCCAGCCACCGACCGTGGGTGTGAACACCTTGAGGACGGTGTCGTCGGACCGGCGCACGAAGAGCACCTGCTCCGTGATCCCGTTGGTGACGACGGCGTACTCGTACTGGGTGGTATCGCCGTCGGTATCGAGCCCGAAGCCCCAGCCGAACTGCTCTAGGGGCGCAGCGCCACCGACCGCCAGCGGTGACCCGTCCACTCGGATCCGCAAGAAGAGGTACGTGCCATCGTCGGTATAACCCATGGCCGGGAAGGCCGCGCTGCCCACGATGTCGCGCGCTCGGTTGGCGCCGGGCTCATCGCTGAGGAGGTCGGTAGAGTCTCCAGAGACCGCGCAGTTGGCCGTGGTGTAGGCCGTTGGCCAGGTCGACGGCGGCGCGGCTTGAGCCTTCGCGAGTCCCGGAAGGAGCACCGCCGTCGCAAGGGCCAGGACCGAAGCGACGAGGGGCGTCGACGACGGCAAGGGGGGGCAGGATGCGTCCGAGGACGTCGCCGACTGGTGCGATCGCGAGCGCGAAGCGTCATTGGTGCGCTCGCGGTGATGTTCCCTCGGCATTGGCAATCTCATGGTCAACCTCTCCGTCGCCGCCCCCGCGGCTTCGCAGTTGCGCCTAATCGGCTGGTCGGGCGGAACGTAAAGGCAGACTTTCGGCTGCCCGAGATCCTTGGCGGCGAGCTGAGTGCGCAAACGGACAACGACGTATCGGCCACCGCCGCAAGCGCCATCGCGTAGCGCAGCCGGTCACCGGAGCTGGGGGCTTGCCCCCGTTCGGATGTCCACCACGCCAACGCCGCCCCTCGCGAGAAATCTCCGCCGAAGGCTCCGTTTACCGCTCGCACATTGACGTGCGTTTGGGGGAACGGTGCCGGCACACGCAGAGCAGGTCAGGTCGGGACGGCAGGCGGAGCCCCAGACCTTGGACGGCGCCTCGCGCCGACGCGAATCCGTCGTCGGCGTTGCCGAGGCGCGTGGCGGCGCCAGCGTGGCTGCTGCGTTCGACGCCGCTTCGGCCCATGTCTTCCGGGTTCGAACCACATTGACGACCTCGGTGCGCGCGGACGGACGCAATGCCGAGGCGTGTATCGAGGCCAAGGCAAAGCTCCGCCGGGATGCGATCATGGATGCCTTGGTCGCCGACAGGGCTCTCATCGACCAGGAGGGCGCTCGGCAGCGCGGCGCCGTCGATCGCGCGTTTGCGGGCGCGCGGCAGAAGGCACTGGACACGGGGGCAGCGAAGGCCGACGACGCCCTGGGCCTGGGGCGGTCGTTTTCACACCGCTACGCCGGCCACCGTGCCGCAGACGGCGCGCTCGGCGACGGTGGCAACTACCACCGCGAGCGCCAGGCGGCGCGCAGCGCGGCGGCCACAGCGCTCGCGGAGGCGGCCGCCGCAGGTATCCGCGACCTCGGTGGCGAGCTCGCGGCGGCGCTGTTGGTCGAGAAGATTCAGGTCATCGCGGTGCTCGAAGCCCGTGTGGCCGCTGCCCACGCCATGGTCGAAGCCGCGGCGGACCGGGCGTTGCGAGAGGGCGAGGCGGCCAGGACGGCCGCCCTGCATACGCTCACCGAGGGTCAAGCCAAGGTCGATACGCTGCTCTCCGCGCAGCACCGCTGGCGGAGCGCCCAGCTCGCCGCAGACGGCCGCGCCTGCGACGCCGCCATCGCGGCGACCGCAGAAGTTGCCGGGACTGGGGTCCACAGCCAACGCACGGCGGAGCGGCGGCGCTTGGGTCAGGCTCTGGCCCAGCGTCTCGGTCGGGCTCCAGCCGAGAGCGTAGCCGCGAGCGCAGCTGAGAGCCGCACCGGGCTCGCCCACACGGCGCGGCGGGTCATGGAGCAGCAGGCGCACCTGGCCCGCGGCCTGGCGCAGGACTCGGCGGCATCGTACTCCCGCGCGGCGATGGACGTGGGCGCGCGGGTCAGCGTGATCGTCGCGGGCGTTCACGGGCACTTCATGACGGCCCTCGAGGGGAGCGAGACGCGTTGGCGGGACGCCGTCGCTCACGCGGTGGGGAGCCTCCGGGCCGATGGCGAAGCGCTCACCGAGCGAATGCTCGGCCCCCACCTGCAGATCACGCAGGAGGCGTTCGCGGCTCAGCTCGACCGCTGCCTCGGCGAGATCTCGTACAAGATCCCCATCGCCGCCGAGAAAGCGGCTGACGGTGTACAGACGGCGACGCAGCCGCTCGCGAGTGCGGCGGCGAGCGTCGCGGCAGCTGTGATCGGCACCGTGGCTATTGGGGCGCTCACGGCGAGCGGCGTCGGGCTCGTCGCCGGCCTATTCGCGGCGGCGTGTGTTGGCGCGGCGACTGCCGGCGCAAAGCAGCTCGGCGTAGACGCCATCAACGGCAAGATGTCGAGCTGGCAGACGTACGCTGGCGAGATGGGCGTGGGGGCCCTCGGTGGCGTCCTGCAGTACGCGACCGGGACATACGGAGCGAAGTGGGGCGAAGAGCTCAGCGGCGTGGCCAAGAAGGCCATGGAGGCGCTGGCCACGCCTGTGGGGGCCGCGCTCAAGGACGGTGCGGTGGAGTTCGGTGGGGAAGCCCTGAAGGCCGCCGTCGACCCGACGAAGGACTTCGACGCAGGGGCGGCCGCCACCGCAGCGATGGGCGCGATGTTGGGCGGCGCGGTCGGCGCCGGCATGGGACAACCCGTCAAGGGCGCCACGCAGGCAGCCTCCGACGCCGGAGCGGCGCTCGCGGCAGGGCAGAAGGCCGCGGGGCCCGTGTCTGACGCAGTCGGCAGTGGGGTCGGTGAGGCAGTGAAGTTGGGAGCTGTGGCGACCCGCGCACCCGCAGCTCAGGAGCCGCGCGGGGTGCGCCAGTAGCTCAGCGGCGCGCGTACGGAGAGGCTCGGGGGGGCCTTGTTGAAGCTGAGCGGCGGCGTAGACGCAGCGCCACCAGGCCCAGCAGCAGGCCTAGGGCGGCCCAGGGTGCCTGCGCGGGCTGGTCCCCGTCGTGGCTGCACCCACCGTCATCGCTGCCGCCCTCCGTCGCCGGGGGCTGGGTGTCGGCGCCGATCGGCGGGGTGTTCGTGTCCGTGGGCACCACAACGTCGCCCGTGACCTTGATGTCCTCGCCGCCGGGCGTGGGGCCGGGATCCACCGGGGGCGGCGGCTCCTCGTTCGAGCACGCCTCGTCGGTCTCGCCATCGCAGTCGTCGTCCTCGCCGTTGCACTGCTCGGTGGCGGGGCTCACCGCGCTCTCGCACGCCGACCAGACCCCGATGAGGCACTGGCGCTGCCCAGTGGTACACGCGCCCTCCTCCAGGCCGCAGAGCTCGGTGGCGCCGGCCGTGGCCGCGCACGGGCAGCCGTCGTCGACCACGCCGTTGCAGTCGTCGTCTTTGCCGTTGCACGTCTCGAGCGCCGGCCACACCGCCCCGACACACTCGCCGCGGGTGTCGTCGCACGCCGCCGCGCCGCGCTCGCACTCGCCTACGTCCAGCCCGCACGACACCGCGTCGGTGCACGCGCATCCCTCGTCGACGGAGCCGTCGCAGTCGTCGTCCAGCCCGTTCTCGCAGGTCTCCACGCCCGCCGCTGGGACCGAGGCGTCGCAGGCGAGGGCGCCGTCCACGCAGCCCAGCACGCCTGTGGCGGCGCACACCCCGAGGCCCGCCGTGCATCCGGCGGCCACCGGGAAGTCCTGGTCCGTGAGCCCGTCGCAGTCGTCGTCGACGCCGTTGCAGGCTTCGTCGCCGGGAGTGCCCGCCGTGGCGTCGCAGACCACGCCACCTGCGTCGTCACAGACGAGCGCGCCGCTTCGGGCGCAGCCGCCAACGCCCACCGAGCAGGTGTCGCCGAGGCCGAGCCCCTCGTCGGTCTCGCCGTCGCAGTCGTCGTCTTGCTCGTTGCAGGTCTCGGGGCCGCCGGCTTGGGCCACGGCGTTGCACCCGATCACGCCCGCGGCGCAGGTGGTCTCGCCGGCCGCGGCGCACGCCCCGACGCCCGTGGTGCACGGGACGCCCACGTCGGCGCCGTCGTCGGTCACGCCGTTGCAGTCGTCGTCCAGCGCGTTGCAGCTCTCGGTGCCTGGGGCGCCCGCGACCGCGTCGCAGGCCCAGGTGCCGCCGACGCACTGCTCGGCGCCCGTCCGGAGGCAAGCGCCGCTGCCCGCGTTGCAGGCGGCGCCCGGCGGGACCGCGTTATCCGGCGTGCCGTCGCAGTCGTCGTCGAGCCCATTGCAGCTCTCTGCGGCTGGCGCGCCCGCGATGGTCGGGCAGGCGTCGGTGGCGTCCGGCTCACCGTCGCCGTCGTCGTCGAGGTCGCCCGAGTCGCAGAGCCCGTCCTTGTCGAGATCCGCGCCGTCGTCGCCCGGCGCGACGTGGCCGCTCACGCAGTCCTCGCAGGCGTCCTGGTCCTCGTCCTGGCAGAGCTTCGGGTCAGTCGGCGCCGAGTCGTCGAGATCGCCAACCCCGTCGTTGTCGTCGTCCGGATCCCCCGCGTCGCAGAGGTCGTCGCCGTCGAGGTCGGGGCCGTCGTTCTTGGGGGCCAACGCACCGCTCTGGCAGTCGTCGCAGGTGTCGTTGTCGCCGTCGGCGCAGCTCTTCGGGTTGGTGGGCGCCACGTCGTCCGCGTCCGCCACGCCGTCGTCGTCGTCGTCGGGATCGCCCGCGTCGCAGAGGCCGTCGCCGTCGGTGTCCTGGCCGTCGCCCGATTGGTTCACGGCGCCGCTTGCGCAGTCGTCGCACGTGTCGCTGTCGCCGTCGGCGCAGCTCTTCGGGTCGGTGGGCGCGCCGTCGTCCGCGTCCGCGACGCCGTCGTCGTCGTCGTCGGGGTCGCCCGCGTTGCAGGCGCCGTCGCCATCCGTGTCCAGACCGTCGTTCTTGCTGTCGACCTTCCCAACGGAGCAGTCGTCGCACGTGTCGCTGTCGCCGTCGGCGCAGATCTTCGGATCGGTGGGCGCGTCGTCGTCCACGTCGGGCACGCCGTCGGCGTCGTCGTCGTCCTCGCAGGCGTCGCCCACGCCGTTCCCGTCGGCATCTCCCTGGGCGGGGTCCTTCACGGTCGGGCACACGTCCGTCGCGTCGGGCGCGCCGTCGTTGTCGTCGTCGGCGTCGCAGAGATCGCCCACACCGTCGCCTTCCAGATCCGCCTGAGCAGGATCGGCGAGGCGCGGGCAGACGTCCGTGGCGTCGGCCACGCCATCGGCGTCGTCGTCGGGATCACAGGCGTCGCCGGCGAGGTCGCCGTCGAGGTCCGCCTGGTCGGGGTCTTGGACCTGGGGGCACAGATCCACGGCGTCGGGGACGCCGTCACCGTCGGAGTCGCCCTCGCACGCGTCTCCGACCTTGTCGCCGTCCAGGTCGGCCTGGTCGGGGTTGGCGACGCGTGGGCAGTTGTCCGTGGCGTCCGGCGTGCCGTCGGCGTCGTCATCCGGGTCGCAGAGGTCACCGACGCTGTCCTGGTCGAGATCGCCCTGGCTCGGATCCACCACGCGGGGGCAGAGGTCCGTGAGGTCCGGGACGCCGTCGCCGTCGTCGTCGGCGTCGCAGGGATCACCCTGGGTGTCGCCGTCGAGATCCCCGAGGTCCGCGCTGGCGAGCGTGGGGCAGTTGTCCGTGAGGTCCGGCGTGCCGTCGCCATCGACGTCGGCGTCGCACACGTCGCCGACCTTGTCTCCGTCGAGGTCGGCCTGGTCGGCGTTCACGTCGCGCGGGCAGTTGTCGGCGAGGTCCGCCGTCCCGTCCGCGTCGTCGTCGGCGTCGCACACGTCGCCGAGCTTGTCGCCGTCGAGGTCTGCCTGGTCGGCGTTGGAGTCGCGCGGGCAGTTGTCCGTGAGGTCCGGCGCCGAGTCGGCGTCGTCGTCGAGGTCGCAGACGTCGCCCTTGTCGTCGAGATCCAGGTCGTCCTGCGCCTCGTTGGCGTCGCGCGGGCAGTTGTCGGTGGGGTCCGCCGTGCCGTCGGCGTCGTCGTCGGGATCGCAGGGATCGCCGAGGAGGTCGCCGTCGAGGTCCGTGACGTCGGTGGAGGCGAGGTCCGGGCAGTTGTCGGCGTCGTCGGGGATCTGGTCGCCGTCGCGGTCGCCGTCACACGCGTCGCCGTCGCCGTCGCCGTCGCTGTCGAGCTGCGCGGGATCGGCCACCAGGGGGCAGACGTCGGTGGCGTCAGGCGCGCCGTCGTCGTCGTCGTCGTCGTCGCAGGCGTCGCCGTCGCCGTCGCTGTCCGTGTCGACCTGCGGCCCGGCGAGGGGGGGGCACACGTCCGTGGTGTCCGGGGCGCCGTCGTCGTCGTCGTCGAGATCGCAGAGATCCCCGGCGCCGTCGCCGTCGAGGTCGTCCTGGTCGGGGTCGTCGTTTGCTGGGCAGAGATCGCAGGCGTCGCCCAGGAGGTCGCCGTCCGTGTCCACCGCGTCGTCCGTGATCCCGGGGCAGAGATCACAGGCGTCGCCGCGCGCGTCCGGGGCGGCGGTGCCAAGCTCCACGTCGTCGAGGCGCACCGAGCCCCCCGTGACGCGCAGCGTGAGGCGCGTAGCGCCCACATCCGAGATCACCCAGGCCGGCGGGGCGGCGCACGCCCCCTGGCAGTCGAGGAGCAGGGTGTCGCCGAGGTGCAGCGTGGCGATGGCGTCGTCGCTGGCGCGCCAGGCGACGCGGAGCCGTGAGGCGGCTGTGGTGTCTACCGGCAACCAAACGGTGGCGCCGGCGCCTACGTCCAGGGCCCGACCCGCACCCCGGGCGCCGCGCGTGACCAGGTCGCGACTGGAGAAGCCCCAGCTCTCCGGGAAGAGCGGCTGCGCGTCGGGCACCGTGACCATGTCGCCGGACGCGTTCAGCGTGACCGGGCCGGTCCACAAGGCGCCATCCCCCAGCGAGGCCCGCAGAGGGACCTCGACATCCGCGTTGAGCCCGGCGGGGTGGAACGCGTGGTCGCCGTTCGCCTGGCTGGAGTCGGGGACAGCGACGCAGACGTCGCAGGTGTCACCGACCCCGTCGCCGTCGCCGTCCTCCTGGCCCATGTTGGCCAGCGTGGGGCAGTTGTCGACGGCGCCGCAGCGGCCGTCCTCGTCCGGATCACCCACCGCGTCCCCGATGCAAACCACCCGGACCTTTACGGTGGCCGTGCCCACCACCGACTGCCCGTAGGGGTCGATCGCACGGAACGTGAAGCTGTCGTTCCCGAAGGTACCGGGGGCTGGGGTGTAGCGCAGGCCCGCGCCGGCCACGACCGCCGCGCCGTGGGCCGGCTGCGTGACCACCTCGAAGGTGTGCGTGTCGCCAGCGTCGGTGTCCACGACGGTGGGGACGCCCTCAACGGGCGTTTCTACAGTAGTCTCCAGGGACAGCGATGCGGCGCTTGGCGGGGCGTTCTCCGTGTCGGCCGGCACCACCTCGACGGGCACCGCCACCGACGCGGCGTCCGTGCCGTCGGACGCGTCGAGCACGATGGCGTAGCTGCCCACCTGAGCGGCGCCGGGGGTCCAGCGGAGGACGCCGGTCCCGTTGCCGAGGTCGGTGAACGTGGCCCCCACGGGGAGCGCGCCGCTGCTGAGCATGAGCAAGTCGCCGTCCGCGTCGCTGGCGGACACCACCACCTCCAGCAGGTCCCCAACGCGCACCGTGCGCCCCGCCACCGGCGCAAACGTGGGTGGCGAGTTGACGAGCGGGCCGTCGCCAAAGGTGAGCACGTACGACTGGCCCGAGGAGCCGCTGTCGAACAGGTAGAGCCAGAAGGAGTAGTCGTTGGTGAGCGGCCGCCACGAGCGAGTGACCCACGCGTTGGTTCCGGGCAGCACCTTGCCGTCGCTGCGCACGGCCGAGAGGAGCTTGTATTTGCCGGAGTACGGGTCCGTCTTCTTCACCACGAAGAGCCCTGAGACCGGCCCGATCGCCAGGCGCTGGACCTTCGGTCCTTCGGCCGACAAGGACGCGAGGGCGGTGGCGTCGCTCACGGGCGTGTCGACCGCGTCGGACTCGTAGGCCTTGTAGGTGGTGCCCGAGATCGCCAGGAAGTCGTCGCGGTTGTCGCGGCCCGGGGCGTCGACGCGGACGTCGTGGACCAGCGTGTGCGTGGTGACTGACTCGAGCAGCGACGTGAGCTCTCCGCCGAGCGCGTCGTCGTGGGTGAACGTGGCCGTGAACTCCGTGAACCGGCCCTGCAGGGTCGTGGTCATGAACCAGCGTCCCACCCCGGCCTCGGACGGCGCGATCGTGCCGAAGTCGATGAGGAGCGAGTTCTGGAACGGCTTGCCGTTCACGTCGCTGCCGATGATCTCGAACGCGATCAGGAGGCCGAGCTCGTTCTCGATGATGCGCGGTTGGGACGAGTTGATCTTGAGGTTCACGGCCGGGCCGTAGCCCCGATTCGACACCCGCACGCCCAGGGTGAAGGGCTCAGGTGGCTCGGTGACCGCGGTGAACGGGTTGTCGCTGTTGACGTCGGAGGGCAGGAAGTAGTCGAGGTGCAGCTCGGGCATGGGCCGGACGGTGATGGTGTCGGGCACCACGGAGACCTCGTGGTCCTCGCCGCCCAGCGAGTAGTTCACCTTCGCGCCCACCTCGTACCGCGTGCCGGACGGGTTCGGACCGGCGGCCCCGGGCGCGGGGATGATGAGCCAGTGGATGTCGGCCGTAGCGCCGGGGGCGATCTTGCCGGTGCCGCCCACGTTGCTGACGCCGGTGGTGCTGTCGAGCGTGAGGAAGAAGAGCGCGGTGGTGTCGTTGGGGTTGTTCGTGGCCTTCACGGGGTTCCCGGCCGCGTCCCAGAACACGACCTCCACGCCGAAGTCCTCGATGGACAACGTGGTGAGGCCGTTGGTGACCTTCATGTGTGCGTCGAAGGCCTGACGCTCCAGCGTCAGCTCCTGCACGATCTCGATCTTCACCTTGGCGCAGACGTCGGCGCCGGCCGGCGCGCTCACGAAGGCGAGCGCGAGGACCGGCAATACACGAATGAGGGCGCTCATCGGGCACCTCCAGAAGGCGCGCCCGTGGTTCCCCCGGGCGCCAGCATGCGGATGTCGAGCTGCGGCTCATTTGTCGAGAAGCGTCGGCCGGTCGTGCCGTCCGTCGCTGTGAAGGTGGCCACGAGATCTGTCCGATCCACGGCCCGCGCGTGGAGATCCACGGCGCGCCACCGGCCGCCCTCGAAGATCTCCGCCCAGTCGTGGAAGGCCTCGGGCCCCAGGAGCCCCGAAGCGCCCAGCGGCCATCCGCTGGCGAGGCGCGTGGGGAGGCCCGCGGCCGAAGCGACGGCAGCTACGACCAACGCCAGGTCGGTGCAGTCGCCCCGCCCGAGGCGCAGCGTGTTCTCCACGGCTCTCGGCGCGGCGTGAAAGCTGTCTGGCGTGAGGTGGCTCAGCGTGGCCAACAGGGCCTCGCCACGCTTTCCCTGCGGCGCTGCGCGCACCGCGTCCGCGAACGCGGCGATCGCCGGTGTCGAAGGCGTGGACGTCCCGGCTGGTGTAGCTGCTGCGCGGTCCCGGGCCACCCCGCCGCGCGCGAGCTCGGCCGTGACCGTGACCATCGCCGAAGCGCCGGGCTCGAGGCGTCCCAAGCGCACCTCGAGCCCGCTCGGGGTGCGGCTGGCCGGGTGCGTGACCCGCAGCCGCAGGAGCGTCAGGTCGCCGTGGCGGGGCAGGGGGACCGCCGCCGTGAAGCGGGCATCCGTGAGGGCCTCGCGCCCGGTGTGGGTGACCTGATAGCGCCACCGCGCCACCAGGACGTCCCCGCGCGCGGCGGCCACCTCGATGACGACGTCCGCGGCTGCGGTGGTGGCAGCGAGCCAGAGCACGGCGGCGAGCTTCAGTGCTGACATCCGCAGCCTCCTTTGCCCGCGGGGGCCGTGCCGATCGGCGCGATCCGACCCGACAGCGTCCGCTGGGTCTCTCCCACGCCGGCAGGCGCCCGGGCGGCGAGCAGTGCGTCGACGCCGCCGTCCAGCCAGAAGACGCCCGGCCGCGCTGCACCGACGGAAGCGGCGGCCACGACGGCGCCATTCGGGAGGGCTTCAGGGGCCACCACGGTGACGCCCAGGCCCGCGAGGAGCTCGGCCTCCTCGGCGCACCGCGCCACGGCCACCATGCGACCGGCCTGCGACGGGGTGACCACGTCCGCACGCTCGCAGGTGCCGAGGACCTCGCCGCCGCGCTCACACCAGGCCCGGAAGCCACCGGCGAGCACCTCCACGGACACGCCGCGGGCCTTGAGCGCCGCGGCGCCCCTCTCGGCAGGGCCCCCCGGGACGCCAGCGTCCACGAGCAGCACCGGGCCGCGGAGCAGGCGGAGCTCCCACGGGCGTCGCTGTACGGACCCGGGCAGGCGTCCGCGAGCGAACGCCGCGTCGTCGCGCAGGTCCACGATCTGGACGCCGCTGGGCGGGGCGGTCGGGCCCTCAGCGGCGACGAATTCACCGGAGCGCGGGGGCGCGGAGGTGAACCGGGCCGGGGAGCTCTGCTGCCCCGGACCCAGCACGAACAGCGCCACGCAGGCGCCTACGAGAGTGGGTGTGATCATCACTCGCCCCCTCCGCCACTGTCGTCGCCGCCGCCTCCGGAGTAGCCGAGGCCACCCTTGCCCTGCGGGCCGTTGGCTTGTCCCTCGTGCTTGAACCCGTCCATGCCGTAGCAGACCTTGTACTCGTAGCTGCCCAGCGTGAACTCGATGGTGATGATGCCGAGGTTGGCGCTGACGCTGACCAGCTTCACGGAGACTGTGACGCAGCAGTTGTAGGTGAGCGACGACTCGCCGCACTTGTTGCAGAGGGAGCACGCGTTCTCGGCCCCCACCGTGATGAGCTTGGCGGTGCCGCCGGCGATGCCCGCTTTGCCGCCGGCGCCGATGCCGCCCTCGACGCCGACCTTCACGGTGAAGCACTTCTCGCCGTTCTTGATGACCACGGCCGGCTTGCCCGGCTCCTGCTTGCAGCAGTCCTTGACGGTGACTTCGACGCCGCCCGTCACCTCGCCGCCGAGGCCCGCGTAGCCCCCGACGCTGCCGTTGACGCCGCCGGTGACGGTCCCGTCGCTGCCGACGTTGATCCCGCCGCCGGTGTCCAGGCCGTCCCGGTCTGTCCGGAGCACGGGGCTGTTGTCCGCGAACTCGTAGGCGTTGGCCCGGTCGAGCATCGCGAACAGCGGGTCGAGCGAGATATACCGCCCGAGCGAGGGCGCGTACCAGCGGAAGCGGTTGTAGTGGAGCCCGGTCTCCGGCACCCAGAGCTGGCCCGAGCCGCGGAGCGCCACGTCGACCGTGGCGCCCGGCAGCACCGTGGCGCCCAGGAAGGCCTGCGCGTCCAGCCCCCAGGCGATCGCCCCGGTGTCGTCCGTGAGCCGAACGACCGTGCCCAGGCGGTCTAAGACCGGGTACCAGGCGCGAATCCCGCCGCCGCTGATGGCCGGCTGGAGCTGAGCGACCAGCGCCGACTGCCACGGGGTGTTGGGCGCCCAGAGGGATTGCGTGACGACGTTCCCGGTGGCATCGAGCTCGGCCACGAGGCCCTCGTCGCCGTAGAGGTAGTAGCGCGTGACGCCGCCCACCGTGCGGCGGCTCATGTGGCCGCGGGCGTCGTAGCCGTAGGTTGCGAGCTCGGCGCCGCTGCCGTCCGTGACGCGGACCAGCTGCGCCGCCAGGTTCCACTCGAAGCGCAGGGTACGCGCCGGCGTGACCCACTCGGTGAGGTTGCCGCGCGCGTCGTACGTGAGCGCGCTGCCCGGCCCGGAGGACGTGAGGCGGTTCGCGGCGTCGGCGGTCCACGCGAGCCCGGCCGCGCCCGTGCGGTTGCCCGCGGCGTCGTAGGTGAACGACTCGGCCGGGGCCCCGCCCTTCGTGGTGGCGACCAGCTGGTCGGAGTCGTCGTAGGCGTACGTCACGGCGTTGCCGGACACGGTCTCTGTCACCTTCGCGAGCCGGTGCGCGGTCCAGTCGTAGTCGAGCTCGAACAGCGTCGTCGCGCCCTTGGCCGCGCGGATCGCCTCGGTACGCTGCCGCGCCCCGCTGGAGGTGGTGACGACCACGCCGTTTGGCTGAGCCACCTGTGTGTCATAGGGGCTGGGATAGCTGTGGGTGACCGTCCCCGCGACCGGGTGGGTCACGGTGGCCAGGCGCCCATCGGCGGTGTAGGCAAAGGTGGTCTCCGCGCCGTCTGGGCCCACGAGGCCCACCTTTCGGCCCAGAGCGTCGAAGCGATACGCGAGGGTCGCGGCGAAGGGCCCGAAGTCCGTTGTCTCGGTGCGCACGCGAGCGTCCGGGTCCCAGTCGAAGGTCTGGGTGACCGTGTCGTTCGCCAGGCTCGTGACGCGCCCCACGGCGTCGTAGGCCTTGTCGAGGATCTCGGTGACCGCGCCGCGGGTCCAGGTGGTGGTGGTCTCCCGTCCCAGCGCGTCGTACGCGTGGCTCACGGTGGTCCCATCGGCGCCGGTGTCGAGCACCGAGCGGCCGAGGGAGTCGCGCGTGGTGCCCACGTCGTACCCGGCGACCTCGCGCGTGGCGACGCCGTCGGAGTCGTAGGTGGTCTCGAGCTGCCGGTTGCCTCGACCGTCGACCTTGCCGGTGAGGCGGCCCAGGCCGTCCCGCTCCTGCTTCTCTGTTACCGAGCCGTGGGTGCGCTCGGTGAGGCGCCCGTCGGCGCCGATCTCGGTCACCCAGCCCGCGCCGAGCCCGTTCGTGAAGCCGACCTGATCGTTGCCCTCGTATGCGTAAGACTCCGTGAACGTCTCCCCGTCAGCCCAGACGTAGCGCCGCGACAGGAGGTTCTCACGAGCGTCGTAGGTGAGCACCTCGGTGAGGCCAGGGCGCTGGATCTGGGCGGGACGGCGGGCGCCGCCGTCGTAGATGAACACCGTGTCCACGCCACGCTGCGTCTGCTTCGTGACGCGGCCGTAAGCGTCCTTCTCCACGACCTTCGTTGTGACGTCCTCGATCTTCTCGGTGACCCGCGTGTTGCCGAGCGGCAGCGTCTCGTAGACGAAGGTGACGTCCGTGCCGTCGTCGAAGCGCTGCGCCACCAGCCGGCTCTGGGCGTCGTACTCGTAACGCGTGGCTCGGCCCTGTGGATCGACAGTGCGCGTGGTGCGCCCGTGCGGGTCCACGTGAATGACGGTGACCTCGCCGTCGGCGTCCGTGACCGAGTGCTTCTCGCCCACCACGGCGCCAGCGCCATCCTTGAGCGGCTCGTAGGCGTGCTCCTCGAGCGTCAGCGGCGCTCCTCCGGACGGCGTGAGCGTCACCTTCGTGAGGCGGCCCGCGGCGTCGTAGGTTTGGGTCCGCAGCGCGCCCGAAGGATCGAGGACGGTGAGCAGCTGCCGGCTGCCGTTCCAGGTCTGCAGCGTCTTGCGGCCCTTCGGGTCCTCGAAGGACGTGAGGTTGCCGGCGGCGTCATAGCCGTACTTCCACGTGAGCGAGTCGGCGCCCGCGTGGTGCGTCTCCGCGGTGCGGTTGCCCTGGGCGTCGATCGTGTAGGTCACGCGCCGTTGGTCCGGGCGACCCGCGCCGATCACGTGCTCAGTGAGGTTGCCGCGCGAGTCGTAGCTGAACGTGGTGACCACGCCGCGGCGGTCCACGCGGCGCGTGAGCTGGCCGAAGATCCCGTATTGGAACGACTCGGCCACCTGGCCGTCGGCGTCCTTGCCCCCGGACACCGTGCCGTCGGACGCGATCACTGCCGAGCCGGGGCCGCTCACGGTCTTCACCGGCGCGCCGTTCACGAGCTCCTGAACAACCTTGCCGTACTTGTCGAACCACTTCTCGCGGACGGTCCCGTCGGTGAGGAGCACCGAGGCGTAGTTTTGTTGTGTGGTCGAGTTGTAGCCGTAGTCGAGGTACATCCCGACGCCGTCGCCATCGAGCACCGAGGCGGTCACGCCCGAGGCCGCGTAGGTCACCTTCGTGGTCTTCCCGGTGGCCAGGGCCTTCTGGATGATCCGCCCCTTGGCGTCGTAGCTGTACGTGGAGGCGCGGCCCAACACGTCCGTGACGGTCGTGAGGTTGTCCCCGGTCCAGCCGTAGCTGACGGAGCGCGCCCCGAGCAGGTCCGTGACCTTGCTGACCTTGCCAGCCGTCCACGTGTACTCCACCACCGGCGTGCCCGCGTCGTCGACGAGTCGAATCAGCTTCCCGGCCGTGTCGCGCTGCATGGCGACCTCGCGCCCGTTGGCGTCAGCAAAGGCTACGAGCCGCCCGCTGGCGTCGAACGACCGCGTATTGCCCAGTCGGTCGAGGAAGCGGAAGGAGCCGTCGCCCAAGCGGTCGATGCGGTTCGAGCCCTTGCCGTCGCGGAAGACGGTGCCCGTGGCGTCCGCGGGCGTGTACGACACGCCGAGGTGATCGATGCGGATCACCACCGTGCCGGCCAGCGTGAGCGCGAGATCGGCGTCGAAGAAGCGCAGGTGCCATCGGCTGTCGTAGTAGTAGCGCTCCACCGCGAGGTCGTGCCCTGCCACGCCCACGATGAAGTCGACCGCCTCGTCCTCATAGGCGCCCGTGATGAGGTCCACCGTGCTTTGCGACGGCTGCGCTTTGTTGGCCTTGCAGCACTCCTTCTCCGCTGACGACAGGTCCGGGTGTTCGCAAGGATCGCATCCCGGGCTACCCGGCACGGGCTGCGCCGGCACAGCGGGCGGGATCCAGCCGCCACCGCCGCCACCCCCACCGCCGCCCCAGCCGAAGC
>SXGT01756890.1_pt1 | contig 39822 bp, 34 predicted proteins | sample 3176221 | NCBI WGS metagenome assembly SXGT01 (sample SAMN11356862, study PRJNA531348) | freshwater metagenome | isolation source: freshwater sample F1-120 | place: China: Fuxian Lake, Yuxi | collected 2017-12-25
AGATCATCACGACCGCTGAAGGCGGCATGACGCTGACCAATGACGACGGGCTGGCCGAACGGCTGGCGCTGTTGCGCAGCCACGGTATCACGCGCGCGGCCGGGAGCCTTCATGCGCAGTTCGGCTCGGCGGCAGTGCCGGCTTGGTACTATGAACAGCAGGCCCTGGGCTACAACTACCGGATCACGGACCTTCAGGCTGCGCTCGGCGTCAGCCAGTTGACACGCCTCGGTCAGTACGTCGAGCGCCGCAACGCACTGGCCGACCGCTATGAATATGAACTGGCGCACCTGCCGTTGCAGTTACCGACCGTCACGGCCGGCAATCGCTCGTCCTTTCACCTGTTTGTGGTGCGGGTGAGCGAGGCAGCGCGGCAAACCCGCGACCAGCTGTTCGACGCATTGCGGAACCGTGGGATCGGCGTCAACATGCATTACCTGCCCGTTCATCTGCAGCCCTACTATCGCGCTTTGGGTGGGCGGCCGGGCCTGTGTCCCGAATCGGAGGCGTACGCGGCGACGGCGATGACGCTGCCGCTGTATCCTGCGTTGACGGACGCGCAGCAGGACCACGTGATCAATGCCGTGAAGGAGTTGTTGTGACCACGCCGGACACTTACGCGCGACCGTTCCCAAGGGCCATTCGCATAGAGCCTTCTGGGGCCTGTAACCTGTCCTGTTCTCACTGCCCAACCGGGACGGTCGACATGCCTCGCAGCAGCATGTCATGGGAGACCTTCGAGCGGGTGTGTACGGATTTGAGCAAACATCTCGACGAGATCAAGACCGTCGTGCTCTATCACGGGGGCGAGCCGCTTCTGAACAAACGCTTCGTCGAGATGGTGCGGCGGTTGAAGCAACTTGGCGTGCCGACCGTCAAGACCGTCTCGAACGGTATGCTGCTGACCGACGCGCACATCAAGGGCCTGGTCTCCAGCGGGCTCGACATGATTGAGTGTTCGCTCGATGGACAGAGCGCCGAGGAAAACAACTTCATCCGGCGCAACTGTGACGCTGCCACCGTCCTCACCAACGTCAAGCGGTTGCTGACCCATCGGCGGGCGGTTGGCGCGACGACGCCGCAGGTGTTCATCTCGAGCACCCAGTTCCTGACGCCGGAGAGCCATGTCGCGAAAGACCAGCCGGCGCCGGCGCCGGCCTACGTGGTGGACGCACTTTCTGGGGAATTCTCCGGCGAGATTGCCGGCTACAAGACGACGTGGGCGATGCGCTGGCCACACATGGAAGTGCTCGATGACGTCTATGACCTCTACCAGGACCCATATTCGACTGGGGAGTTGAACTACTGCGACCTCGTCGATTTCACGATCACGGTACGGTGGAATGGCGACGTGGTGTCGTGTTGCTACGACTTGACCAGCCGGTACGTGCTCGGCAACGTGCTCAAGGAAGACCTCGCCTCAATCTGGAACGGCAAACGCTACCTTGGTCTCCGTCGCAGCATTGATACCAAGAAGTTCATTCCCCTCTGCGCCAGCTGCAACAAGGTCAAGCCGAACGTGTACCTTCTGGAGAAACCCGAGGTCCGAGCTCGTTTTCTGCAGCCGGCGCCGGCGAGTGGCTCGGCAACGGCGGCTGGTCCCGAAGAAGCGTCGTGAGAGTGGCGCTGATTCCCGCGCGCGGCGGCAGCAAGCGGATCCCGCGCAAGAACATCCGGGACTTTGCGGGCAAGCCGATGATTGCGCATTCGATCGGGTGCGCCTTAGCCAGCGGTGTGTTCGAACGTGTGATCGTGTCGACCGACGACGACGAGATTACTCGGGTGGCGCTAGCGCACGGCGCCGAAGTGCCGTTTCGGCGGCCGCGAGAGTTGTCGGATGACATGACCGCCACGACCGACGTGGTAGCCCATGCCGTAGAATACCTGAAGGGGCAGGGGGCGCCAGCGTCGGCGGTGTGTTGCATCTACGCGACAGCTCCGTTTCTTCGCGGAGAGGACTTGGTGCGCGGGTTGGCGACGCTCGACGGCGGCGACTGGAACTACGTCTTTGCCGCCACTACGTTTTCCTATCCGTTTTTCCGGTCATTTAGGAAGAACGACTCCGGCGGTTTGGAGATGTTCTTTCCCGAACACTTCACGTCGCGCTCTCAGGATTTTCCGGAGGCATTGCACGACGCCGGCCAGTTTTACTGGGGCCGGCCGCAGGCGTGGCTAGACCGCGCCCGGATCTTCGATGCGCGTTCAACAGTCGTAACGCTTCCGCGGTGGCGCGTACAAGATATCGACAGTGAGGAAGACTGGGCCCATGCAGAGATCATGGCGCGCTGTCTGGACATGAACCTATGAGTGGACAATTCAAGACCGAGCAAGAATCGTTCTGGGCCGGAGAGTTCGGCCGCGAGTACATCAAGCGCAATCAGGGCGCCGAGCTGCTGGCTTCAAACCTCGCCTTCTTCAATCAGGCGCTGCGGTCCGCTCCATCGCCCAAGGACTGCATCGAGTTCGGCGCCAACATCGGGATGAATCTGAGAGCGCTGAAGCTGCTGTACCCCAATCAAGCGCAGTTCGGGATTGAGATCAACGCTGACGCCGCCGCCGAGCTACGGACGATTGTGCCGCCCGAGAACGTTTATGAGACATCGTTCCTCAACTTCGCGCCCGAACGGTGTTTCGACCTTGTCTTGATCAAGGGCGTATTGATTCACACCAATCCAGAGTACCTGCCGCAGATCTACGACGCGCTGTACCGGACGACTGGCCGCTATCTCCTGGTGTGCGAGTACTACAACCCGAGTCCGATGCAAATTCCTTACCGCGGCCATGCCGATCGGCTGTTCAAGCGCGATTTTTGTGGCGAGATCCTCGATCGTTTCTCGGACCTGCGCCTGGTGGACTACGGGTTCGTCTATCGCCGCGATCCCAGTTTCCCGCAGGACGACATCACCTGGTTCTTGATGGAGAAGGCGAATTGACATGTTGAAGTACTGCACCCGCTGCGTGATGCCGGATACGAAGCCGGATCTGCAGCTCGACGAGGCCGGGGTCTGCAACGCCTGTCGTAGTTATGAACGGCGAGTGGAAGTCAACTGGTCCGATCGTGCCGCCGAACTGCCGCAGATTCTCGAAAAATACCGAAAGCGGGATGGCAGCAATTGGGACTGCATCGTGCCGGTCAGCGGTGGCAAGGACAGCACCTACCAGGTGATTCGGATGTTGCAGCTTGGTCTGAATCCACTCTGCGTGACATCGACGACCTGCGATCTAAGCGACCTCGGCAGGCAGAACATCGAGAATTTGAAGCAACAGGGCGTCGACTATATCGAGGTCTCGCCAAATCCGCGCGTGCGGGCGAAGCTGAATCGCATTGGCTTGACCACGGTTGGCGATATCTCGTGGCCAGAGCACGTCGGCATCTTCACCATTCCAGTGCGAGCGGCGGTGCAGTTCAACGTGCCACTGATCGTCTGGGGCGAGAACTCGCAGAACGAGTACGGTGGCCCGGCGGCAGCAGCGGAGAACAACATTCTCAATCGGCGGTGGCTCGAGGAATTCGGTGGTCTGCTCGGGATGCGGGTCTCGGATTTGATTGGTCTCGAGGGCATTGAGGCCAAGCACCTCATTCCGTACACGTATCCGACTGACCAGGAACTGGCGCGCGTTGGCGTGACCGGATTGTTCCTCGGCTACTACCTGCCTTGGGATGGTCTGTCGAACGCGCTGATCGCGCAGGCGCATGGCTTCGTGTCCTATCAGCGGACGGTCGAGGGTTCGATGGTGAACTACGAGAATCTCGACAACCACCACACCGGTATTCACGACTACTTCAAGTTTCTTAAGTTTGGTTTCGGGCGCGCGACCGACCTCGCCTGCATGCACGTGCGGCGGGGGAGGCTGACGCGCACCGACGCCTTAGACATCGTCAGGCGTCTTGACGGCAAGTTCCCGTCGGAATACCTCGGGAAGTCGCTGCAGGATATTCTCGAGCCGCTCGAGATGACGGTCAATGACTTCATTAAAGTATGTGACAAGTTCACCAACAAGAAGATCTTCAAGCGTGACACCGGGGGCAACCTCGTTAAGGACCGCCACGGCAACCTGAGCAAGTCCAACGACGACAACGTATGACCGTCGCGATCATCGATTACGGGATGGGCAATCTGGGTTCGGTCAGCGGCGCGCTGGCCGAGCTCGGGGCGTCGCCGGTGATCACCCGTCAGCCGGCGGACCTCGCCGGGGCGGACCGCATCATCCTGCCCGGTGTCGGCAGCTTCGCCGAGGGAATGGAGAACCTGACCGGGCTTGGCTGGGTCAATGCAATCCGGCGCGAAGTGGAGGCGGGCAAGCCTCTGCTCGGCATTTGCCTGGGCATGCAACTCCTGGCGACCCGTGGCACCGAAGGGGGCGATATCGCCGGCCTCGACTTCGTGCCCGGAGTAGTCAAGCGCCTGGACACCGCCGGGTGTGATCAGCGGATCCCACACGTCGGCTGGAACAGCCTCGCCGTTACTGGTCGCAGTCATGCGTTGCTTGAGGGCATCCCTGACGGCACCGACTTCTACTTCGTGCACAGCTACGTGTTGGAGCCGGCCAACGAGGCTGACGTGATCGGCCGCACCGACTACGCGGTGCCCTTCACCTCCGCGGTCGGGCGCACCCGCGTCCTCGGGACGCAGTTCCACCCCGAGAAGAGCTCGAAGGCGGGGTTCCGGGTGCTGCGAAACTTCCTCAGTTTCACGTAGATGTTAAAGGCGAGGGTCATTCCGACCCTGTTGTGGAAAAACTTCGGACTGGTCAAGGGTGTCGGCTTCGATAGCTGGCGCCGTGTTGGCTCGGTCCTGCCCGCCATCAAGGTCTACAACACCCGTGACGTCGACGAGTTGGTACTCGTGGACATCACGGCCAACACTTCGGCAGCCGAACCTGACTGCGAAGCCGTGGCGGATCTCGGGCGCGACTGCTTCGTGCCCTTGACGGTCGGCGGCGGAATCACCAACATCGACCAGATCCGGCAGTTGCTGCGCTCTGGCGCGGACAAGATCAGCATCAATACCGCTGCGTACGAACGGCCGCAGCTCGTGGAGGATGCGGCGCGGCGGTTCGGCGCACAATGCGTCGTGGCGAGCATTGACGCGCGGCGCCTCGATGGCGAACGCTATGCTTGCTGTTCGCATTCCGGCACGGTCCTGACCGACAGGGTGCCGGCCGAGTGGGCCCGCGAACTCGAGGCCCGGGGCGCCGGCGAGATCCTGATCACCTCGATCGAGCGGGACGGCACCATGCTCGGATACGACCTGGAGTTGGTCGAGCAAGTGGTGCGTGCCGTGAACCTGCCGGTGATCGCATCTGGCGGCGCGGGGAACTACGAGCATTTCCGGCAGGCTATCCAGGACGCGGGCGCGTCCGCCGTGGCCGCGGCGGCAATGTTCCACTTCACCGAACAGACGCCGGCGGAAGCGAAGCAGTACCTGGCTGCGGCGGGCGTCCCGGTCCGTGCCAGTTACTCGCCTGGTCATGTGTGAGACGTGCGGCGAGTAGTCTTCCGGGTCGATGCGTCCGCTGCGATCGGGATGGGCCACCTGGGCCGATGCCTGACCCTCGCGCACTCACTTCGGGCGAAGGGTGCCACCGTCTCCTTTGTCTGCCGGGCACACCCGGATGACCTCTCAGGGGTCATTGAGACGATGGGATTTGGGGTACGGCGCCTCCCGTTTGCACGGGCCGTGGTGGAGAGCGACGGGCCGCGTCATGCCGCTTGGCTGGGCGCGCCCTGGGAGCAGGATTGCCGGGAAACGGCCGAATGTCTGGCAGCCGAAACGCCAGATTGGCTGATCGTTGATCACTACGGAGTGGATTTTCGCTGGGAGCATCAACTGCGCCGATCGGCCACGTCGTTGATGGTCATCGACGATCTCGCCGATCGGCGTCACGAGTGCGACCTGCTCCTGGATCAGAATCTCGTGGCCGATGCCGCGGCCCGCTATCGCGGCAAGGTGCCTGAAGGTTGCGGGATGCTGCTCGGGCCGCACTACGCACTGCTTGACTCGCGTTACGGCGAACTGCACGGGCGGGTGGTGCCCCGCACAAGACCGGTGCGGCGCATCTTGGTTTCATTCGGCGTTGCCGATCATCACCACCTGGCCGCACGCACCTTGGCGGCGTTCGCTTCGCTCGGGCGAACCGACATCGAGGTCGACGCTGTGATTCCCGGGCCGGAAGCGCACGCATTCGCGCTTCGTACGGCCGCCGCCTCCCTCCCGGGCGTCCGGATCCAGCCAACTGTGCCGAGTCTGGCGCCCCTGATGGCCAGCGCTGATTTAGCCGTCGGTGCGGCGGGCGTCACGAGTTGGGAGCGACTCTGTCTGGGCCTGCCGGCCCTGGTCATCACACTGGCAGCCAACCAGCGTCCGAACGCCGAACACCTTGGTCAGCTGGATCTGATTCGATGGTTGGGTGATGCCAAGGACGTATCTGATGAATTGCTAGCCGCCGAGCTGCAGGAAGCGATTCACGCCGGCGTCGACCGTGAGCGGGTTCAGCGGAGCCTGAGGCTCGTTGACGGAAAGGGGGTGGCTCGCGTCTGTGCGCTACTGACCGTTACTGGGTCGACGCCGGTCGAAGTCAGGCCCGCTTCGGCGGACGACGAGGGCTTGTTGCTAGAATGGGCCAACGATCCAGACACCCGCCGCAACGCCTTTTCGTCGGCCCCCATACCAGACACGACCCATGCGAAATGGTTTCGCGAACGCCTGCAACGTGTCGAGAACTGCCGCATCTATATTGTCGAAACGGCCGACGGCACTCCACTCGGTCAAGTGCGATTCGATCTGCGCGAAAAGAACTGGGAGGTGGACTACGGCGTCGCCCCCCTGTTCCGCCGCCGTGGCCTCGGCCGACCAGTGCTGAGGGCTGCCATGTCTCGACTACGTGCGGAGCTCCCCGAAGCGCGGATCCGCGGCGTGGTGAAACCGAACAATCAAGCGTCGCAGCAGGTCTTTCGAGGCTTGGGTTTTGAGGTGGTTGCTCCGAATCCTGATGGAGCGATCGTGTTTGAACGCACGCTTCGCGTGGTGGGGAAGGACGAGTAGCATCGTATGTCGCTGCCGGTGATCGTCATCGCGACGCCACACAGCCGTAATGACCGCTTGGAAGACCAGCTGCGCGGGCGCCTGCCTGGATTCCGGATCGTGCGGATTCGGGGGCGGGATGAGCTGTCGGCGACTGCTCTGGAGGCGTTGGCGCCGCAGTTCGTCTTCTTCCCGCACTGGCCGTGGCTCGTGCCGGAGCACATTCACGAGAGCTTTACCTGCGTCATCTTCCACATGACGGACTTGCCCTACGGTCGGGGGGGCAGCCCGTTGCAGAACCTCATCGTCCGAGGACACCAGCAGACCGTCGTGTCCGCCTTGCGATGCGAAGCCGAGGTGGATGCCGGCCCCATTTACCTGAAACGGCCGCTCTCGCTCCTCGGAACCGCCGAAGAGATCCTGCAGCGCGCCTCGGATGTCATCGAATCCATGATCGTCGAGATCGCCGAGTGTCAGCCAGTGCCACAACCGCAGCAGGGACAGGTCGTCTCGTTCAAGCGCCGGCGGCCACAAGATGGCGACTTGGCGGGGCTCACAGAACTGCAGCAAGTCTTCGACTTCATCCGCATGCTCGATGCGGATGGCTACCCGGCCGCCTTCCTGACCACCGAGCATCTCCGCGTTGAGTTCTGCGACGCGCGCTTCGAGCCGGAGTCGGTCGAGGCACGAGTACGCATCACCAAGAGGCAGCTATGAATGGCGCGGTCGCGGTGATCGCGGCACATCCCGATGACGAAGTCCTGGGGTGTGGCGGGACGCTCGCAAGGATGGCTCGCGAAGGCCGCGATGTGCATGTGCTGTTGCTGGCCGACGGTGAGACGTCCCGCCTCCCGGCCGAGGGTCAGCCCCTGGATGCAGCCTTGCTTGGAGCTCGTCATCGTGCCGCCGATACGGCGTGCGCGATTCTGGGCTGCCGCTCGGTGCAGCTGCTGGGGCTGCCCGACAACCGGCTCGACAGCCTGGAGCTGCTTGACGTCGTCAAGCTGATCGAAAGATTTCTGGAGCGCCACCAGCCGTCCACGGTGTTTACCCATCATCCGGGCGACGTGAACGTCGATCATCGGATTGCCCACGATGCGGTGATGGCGGCCTGCCGGCCTCAGCCGGGATTTCCGGTCACTGAGGTGCTGTTGTTTGAAGTGGCGTCCTCCACCGAATGGCGAACGGCTGGTTCGGCGGCGCCGTTCCACCCCAACTGGTTCGTTGATGTCTCTTCCGACCTGGCCGCCAAGATGGCGGCGCTCTCCGCATACGCTTCGGAGATGCGATCGTTTCCGCATCCAAGGTCGTTGAAGGCGGTGGAGGCACTTGCGCAATGGCGGGGCGCGACCATGGGGTGCGCCGCCGCCGAGGCCTTCGTGCTGGCACGCAGGGTCGTCAGGTAGCTTAGGCTTTTCTATGCAGATCGCACAGGCAACAATCGGTCAGGGTGCGCCGCCGTTCGTCATTGCTGAGATGTCCGGGAACCACAACCAGTCGCTCGACCGGGCGATGGATATTGTGGAAGCGGCCGCTCGAGCGGGTGCTCACGCCCTGAAGCTGCAGACTTATACTGCGGACACCATGACGCTCGCGTTGGATTCGGGCGAGTTCTTTATCAGTGACGAAGCGAGTCTCTGGAAGGGCAACAGCCTCCACGCTCTGTACAAGATCGCCCACACGCCATGGGAATGGCACCCCGCCATCTTCGAGCGGGCGCGAAAGCTCGGCATGGTGTGTTTCAGCACGCCGTTTGATGAGAGCGCGGTCGAATTCCTGGAAAAGTTAGACGCCCCGGCGTACAAGATCGCGTCGTTCGAGAATGTGCACTTGCCCCTCATTCGAAGAGTGGCCGAAACGGGCAAACCGGTGATTATCTCCACCGGCATGGCAACGGTGTCCGAGATCGACGAGGCAGTGCGCACCGCGCGCAGCGCCGGTTGCCGCGACCTGGTGTTGCTCAAGTGCACCAGCACCTACCCGGCGACACCGGAGAACAGCAACATCCTGACGATTCCGCATCTGCGGTCCTTGTTCGACTGCGAGGTGGGACTGTCCGACCACACCATGGGGGTGGGCGCACCGGTGGCGGCAGTCGCCCACGGCGCGACCGTGATCGAAAAACACTTCACGCTCAATCGCGCGGACGGCGGTGTGGACAGCACCTTTTCGCTGGAGCCTGATGAACTCCGGGCGCTTGTGATCGAGACCGAGCGGGCATGGCAAGCGCTGGGCCGGGTTACGTATGGTCCCAGCACTGCTGAAGCCAAGTCGCTGGTGTTCCGTCGCTCGATTTACGTGTCGGACGACCTCGAGAAGGGCGACGTGCTGACGCGCGAAAATATCCGCTGTGTTCGGCCGGGCAACGGCTTGCCGCCGAAGCACTATGAAGGGTTGCTGGGGCGAAGGGTGAATCAGGATGTAAAGAGGGGCACGCCGTTGCGCTGGGACTTGCTGGCGTGAACCGTTCCGTCGATCTCATCGCGTCGGTCGCTTTCGTGGTGTTGATGCTGGGGGGCGCAGCCTGGGTGTTTCCGCGATCTGCGGAGGCGTTCAGTGCCTGGACCCTCCCTATATTCTCCGCCGTGGCGTTGGGGTTGACGCTGGCGTTGGTCCGTGACTGGCCCTGGTTGCGAGGGTTCGTCCTGGCGCTCGTGGTGGCCATCCTCATTGGCGGGGCGCCCATGAGAACGAACACAGCCGTCGCGCATTTCGCCGGTGCCAGCTTGGGCGTGTTGGCGATGGTCTGGGTGGGCCGGGTCGTCACGACTTCCCAGCGCCTTCGCTGGATGACGGTGATCTACCTGGGTGGCGGGCTTGCTGTCCTGCTGCTCGGCCTGACGGGCAGTTACTTTGAAGAGCTTTCTCCGTTCATGAGACGGCTGACCCAAGGCCTGCCGGATCTGCGGCTGGGTCTGGTCGGGCTGGGACCGTTTGGGTATGTGAACCCGAACGCACTGGCTGCCGCCGTTCTGTTGGTCATGCCGCTTGGGTTGGCGGTGGTGACCCTGAAGACCGGCAACCGGGTCGATTTTCTCACCTTGCTTCCGTTAGGCGTGCTGGTGGTTCTGGTCGGCGGCTTCGTGCTGATCGTCACGCAGTCGAAGTCGGCATTTCTCGCCGTCTGGTTGACGACGGCAGCAGTTGTCGTCCGCGGTCCACGGTCGGCGACGTGGCGGGTCGTGACCACCCTTGCATTGGTTGCGCCCGCATTGCTCGCAGTTGGCGCGGTTCAGTTCGTGAGCCGGGACGTATTCGTGCTCAAGGCCGGCAGCCTCTGGTCCACAGTACATGATCGGGCCGAAGTCATGGCCTTCGCGTTCGAGCAACTGAAACAGTCGCCCTGGGTAGGAATCGGACTGAACGACTTCAGGAGCCTCTATCACACTCCAGTGCCGAGTGATATCGCTCACGCACACAATGTGTTCCTGCAGACGGCCTTGGACATAGGCGTCCTCGGGCTGGTCGCCTATCTCTCCGTGCTGGCGTTCATTCTCGTTCGGGCCGACCAGCTGGCGCGTGGTGCCGCCAGCCTCACTCGCACCGTGGCCGTAGGCGCGGCCCTCTCACTCTTGGCCGTTTCGGCATTCGGGTTCGGCGATGCGGTGCCCCTCGGCACGAAGATCGGGATGTTGCAGTGGCTCCTCTGTGGGGCGATTCTGGCGGCTTGGCGCGTGCAACGTGAGCCGGCGCGCGTTTCCTGACGTGAACTGGCACCCCCGGGTAGCGAGATGTGTGGAATAACGGGCTTCCTCTCGCCTGGTGGCTTCAGCGAGGCCGAGGCGACCGCGTGCTTGCAACAAATGCGACACGCGCTTAAGCATCGCGGTCCGGATGATTCTGGCCAGTGGCTGGATGCGTCCGCAGGTGTCGGACTCGGACAGCAGCGCCTATCCGTCATCGATCTCACGCCCGCCGGGCATCAGCCGATGATGTCGGAATCGGGCAGATACGCCCTGGTGTTTAACGGCGAGATCTATAACCACCTGGAGCTGCGCCTTCGGTTAGGTGCCAGACGATACCGTGGCCATTCCGACACGGAGACGCTGCTCGCCGCGATTGACCACTGGGGGCTGGACCAAACGCTCCAGGAACTGGTCGGTATGTTCGCCATCGCTCTTTGGGACGCCGACGCACGCGTCCTATCTTTGGCGCGCGACCGGATGGGTGAGAAGCCTCTGTACTATGGCTGGCAGGGACAAACCCTTCTCTTTGGCTCGGAACTGAAGGCGCTGTGCCGACACCCAGAGTTTACCGGGAGCATCGACCGCGCGGCATTGGCCGGGTATGTGCGAGGGGGCTTTGTCCAGGGCACGCGAAGTATCTACGAGGGAATCCACAAGGTGAGCCCGGGGACCAGCGTGCGGATTCCGGCACGAGGCCCGGTTGGAGTTACCGCCCCTGCCGAACCTTACTGGAGTCTGGCTGACGTCGTGAACGCGAGGAGCGGCCAGCGTTTTAGCGGAGGGCCAGACCGCGCTGTGGCGGCGTTGGAGGCCGAGCTGGTCGCCGCGATCGGGAAACAGCAGATCTCGGATGTGCCGATGGGCGCATTCCTTTCGGGTGGCATCGACTCCTCAGTTGTGACGGCGTTAATGCAGGCCATGTCACCCGTTCCGATCAAGACATTCACGATCGGGTTTGAAGAACAAGGCTATAACGAAGCGCCGCACGCCCGTGCGGTCGCTGCACACCTAGGGACTGACCACACCGAACTCTACGTCACCAGCAACGATGCATTGGGGGTAGTTCCGGACCTGCCGCGTATTTACGATGAGCCATTCGCGGATCCCTCGCAAATTCCCACCGTCCTTCTCAGCCGCCTCGTTCGCGGGCATGTTACCGTCGCACTCTCGGGAGATGGCGGCGACGAGCTGTTCTGTGGCTACGATCGTTACCCGAGCACGCTGAAGACGTGGGGGCGGTTATCGACGGTTCCTCTGCCAGTGCGACGTGTAGTCCACGGCTTCCTGCCGCAAGGAGCATTCTCTGAAGGGTTCGCGGCTGAGAGCAGCGACGATTTCTATCGATTCATGAACTGGCAGTGGAAGGGCTGTCCGAATCTTGTTCTTGGTGTCGGGCCGACACCCACGCAGCAGCGAGTGCCTGGCGTGCTGAACGACCCGAAAGAACGCTTGATGTATCTGGACGCATTGAACTATCTGCCAGATGATATTTTGACGAAGGTCGACCGCGCGGCGATGGCAGCGAGTCTGGAAACGCGCGTGCCGCTGCTTGATCACCATGTCGTAGAGTTCGCCTGGTCTCTTCCAGGCGACATCAAGTGTCGGAATGGGATTGGCAAGTGGCCGTTACGGCAGATTCTTCGGAAGTACGTTCCAGACGAGTTGATCAATCGACCCAAGATGGGCTTTGGTGCCCCCATCGACAAATGGCTACGCGGTCCATTGCGGGCATGGGGCGAGGAAATGCTATCGCTAGATCGCTTGAGCCGAGATGGGTGGTTCGACGCTACGCCGATCCGGGAACGCTGGCTGCAGCACCTGAAGGGGGAGCGAGATCGGCACTATGAGTTGTGGACGATCCTGATGTTCCAGGCATGGCTCAGTGAGACGCGGCCGGCACGCCCGTGAAGCAGGCGCGCCGGAACCAGCATCTGCTTTCACTGATAGGGCGAAGTGAGCAATAGCGCCAACTGTCCGATCTGTGGCAACGCGGCCTGGGCACAAGACCGCCTCGCGGGCCGAATTCTCGGGCTGCCCGATCGCTTTTGCATCCTGGCCTGTCGAGTCTGCGGGCAACGCCGTCTGGACCCCCCGCTCTCAGAAGCCGAAGTCAAGGACATCTACTCCGGCGCCTATTTCTCATCGGATGAGAAGGCACCGAGTTCACTGCCTTCCTTCTCGGAGCGGGCGGACGATGCCGCGGCATTGTTCGCAGGACGCCAAGGCAAGTTCACCGAAACGGTCCAAAACCTCAAGAAGCTGCATCCACAGGCACGCACAGTCCTCGATGTCGGCGCCGCGACCGGTGCGTTCGTGAAGGTGGCAAGAGAGCACGGGCTCCAGGCCGATGGAATCGAGTACTCAGCATATGCAGTTCAGCAGGCCATGGAACTGTATGGGATTCGACTCGAGCAAGCGACCCTGGAACAGGTACCCGAGGACCGCAAGTACGACATCATTCACTTGAATCATGTGTTCGAACACTTCACCGACCCGGTTCACGAGCTACGGCACATTCTCCGGCTGTTGAGGAACGGTGGGATCCTCTATGTGGAAATCCCTTATCAGTTTCACGCGTTCGAGAAACTGAGCTTCATCCTACAGCGCCGACGCGCCAGCTTTGGACTGCATTCATTGCACCATCCTTACTTCTACACCCCGGTCACTATCCTGCGGTTGTTGGAATCGCAAGGGCTCGACGTCACAAGCGTATCCGTGTTCTCGCCATCGCGTTACGACGCGCCGACATTGCTCGGAAAGTGCAAGAAGTCGATGTGGTGGTTACTGTCGACAGGCCGGATCGGTAACCACATCGAGATAATTGCGCGGCGTTCGTCGTAGATGTTCAGCCGGCCTTTGAAGAACGGTTTCGGCGTGTACTTCGATGCCACGAAGTCCACATCCGGCCAGCGGTTTTTCGGTGATTTGTGCCGAACGCTTTCTGGCGAGGCATTGCCGTTCGAAGAGCGTCCGTTGGCAGTGTTATTCAACGTGTCTGTTCCCATGCCGGTAATCGTCAAGGCCTGGATGCGCCGCCAAAAGATTGCCTTACGCGTGGACGGGTTGTATTTCGATCGGCTGTCGCCGGCTTTCATTGCGACTTTTCCCTGGCCGCTGCGGATCCTCTTCGGCCTCGGACTGAAACACGCCAGCCTTCATGACGTGATGGCGACGTGGGCCAATTTCATCAGTCAAAACTACGCCGCTTTTGTTCGAATCCTGCTCGCCGACGTCGTCATTTACCAGTCGGTGTTTTCTCAAAAGGTGCACGCCCGGTACTTTCCGAACAAGCCATGCCGCGTCATTCTCAACGGTTCAAGTTTTAAGGGTAACGAGGCCAGCGTCACCGGTCAGCACGGCGGCGAAATCCGTCTCGTAACTATCTATGACGAGTGGAAGCCAGCGAAACGGATCGATGCGGTCGTTGACTTTGTGCTTTGGGCAAACACGGTCCGAGGCGCGCCGCTTCACTTGACGATCCTGGGCTACACCGGCGTGGTGCCGAACTGTGTCCCGGATCTGAAAGGGCGGATTGAGTCTCCGCCCTGTATCACGACGCTGCCGAGATTCAGCGGGTTTGACGGCGATATCAAGTCCGCCCTACTCGGCGGGCACGTGTTCATCACATTCTCGTACCGGGACCCCTGCCCTAACGTCGTGGTCGAATCCATGGCGCACGGCCTGCCACTAGTGGCGGTGGCGAGCGGGGGACTTCCCGAAATCTGCGGAGACGCCGGAGTCATGATTCCCTTCGACGACTTTGCCGAAGGCTGGTTTGGTCCACACCGCTTTGAGTGCCAGTTCCCACCGCTCGATTTTGAGGCGGCCCTCGCGGCGGTGTTGACGATCGCCCAGAACCAGTCGACCTACCGTCAGCGTGTGGCCGCCCGTTTTGCCGCCGAGCTCGGCATGGAGCCTGTGGCGCGGCGCTACTCAGCAGTCTTGCGGTCGCTGGCGAACCATACCTCTGGCGCGGACTCGGAAGTTCAACCTTGAGCGACCGCCCGTACCTGCTCAACATCCTCGGCCTGAGTATCGTGCCGAGGGTCGTAACGTCCGTGATGACGATGGTCAGCCTTCCGCTGATGCTGCGAGCGGTAGGGGCAACCGAATTTGGCCTGATCGTTTATGTCGGTGCGATTATTGCGGTGCTGGAATCATTCGTGGACGGCGGTGTATCGTCTGCTGCCGGCAAGGCTGTCGCGGTCGCAAGAGAAACCCGGCAGGGATCGCTACGCGCAGAGATCATGGGCTGGGTCCGGCTACAAGCCACCGTGGCCGCCGTTGGACTCCTGCCGTTGCTGGGGTTGAGCTATCTGGCAGCGTCGACGGCTCCAAGAATTGGGCTCAGCGTAACGCTGCTCTTTCTGCTGGTGCTCGCGGCGTGGCTCACGATTGCCCTGAACTTCGTTCGAGCCGTTCTGCGCTCGCTGTTGGCGTTTTCTACCGTCGCGGTCCTGGACACGCTCGAGTCGATCTTTCGCAGCGGGGCCTGGATCCTCGTCGCCTGGTTGATGCCATCGGCGCTGGGTCTGGCAATCGGCGGCCTGGCAACAGCGACCTGCCTGTCGACCCTGGGCCCGATCCTGCTCTGGCAATTGCTCCGCAAAGCCGATGCGAATCGTCAGAGCGGCGAGCACACTGACGCTGTTGCGCCTGTGTCATCGACACGGTCGATGCTTCGTGACAGCCTGGAGTTCCTTTTCCTGCGAGTCGCCACGCGAATGTTCCAGGCCGTCCCGTTGGTCGTGTTTGGCCGAACGTTCGGCACGGAAGTGGTCGGCGTCGTCGGGGCAATGGCGAAACTCAACGAGATCGTGAGCTTTCCATTCGTCATCATCGGCAATGCCTTGGCCGTCCGCGCGCCCGGCATCGTCGCGAATGGGCTGGTCGCGACGGGCGCGCTATGGGACGCCGTATCGAGATTCGGCGCTGGCGCCCTCTTGTTGACGATGACCGTCTATTTCGCTTCGGAAAGTGTCACCAGATTGCTGCTCCCGGACAGCCAGAATGCCGTGCCACTCGTTGCCATCCTGTCGTTCACGCTGCTCACTACCAGTGCCGCCGCGCTGATCGTGCCGATGTCTGACTATGTCGGCGCGCTGAGGCGCCGCAACCTTCTGATGGTGTGTTGTGCGGTCGGTCAGGTGCCGGTGATCTGGCTGGGGGCAAAGCTTGGTGCCAAAGGGGCGACTGCGGCGTACGTCCTGGTGCTCGTCTTCATGACGAGTGGCTATCTGCGTATTGCTCTGAAGGCGTTTTTTCAGGAAGCGGCATACCACGTGCCATCGGAAGTCCGCTATTTCGCCAGGGTTCTGGCGTTGGCATGTGTTGTCGCCGCGGTGGGCGGACGGTGGCTCCTCCCAGACCGTGTTTTCTTGACGCCGTCGCTCGATGTCACGGTGTTGTCGGTTTCGTTGCTCTGGATCACCGTGCTGGCAGGTGTGATGCTCGATGGGCGCGCGAGGGGGTTCTTCATCTCGAGACAGTTTTTGACGTTTACCCCAAAACCGAGTCTCGGCCTCCCGCCTCGATAACCCAACCGAATCTCATCGGAACTACTGTGTCTGATCTCAAGTCTGCACGAATACTATTGGCTCACTCAAACGTCGGTGGCCTGATGGCTGGCTGGCACGAGCGACGCCGTCTCTCAGCCATCGAACTCGGTTACAAACTCTCCGTGTTTTCGCTTTCGGACCACCACCCGTACATCACGTTTCCAGCCCTCGATCGGCGGTGGCGCAAACGAGATCGCGCGCTGATGGCGATGTACGAGGTGTTGGGAAAAGCGATCGATGAGTGCGATGTATTCATCCATTTCAATGGCTTGTTGATACACCCCGATTTTCTGGCCCAGTTCAAGAGGAAGTTGACCGTCTACCACTGCGCCGATGACCCCGATGCATCCAGCGTCGTCTCGAAGCCCGTGGCCCGTTACTACGACATGTGCGGGATTTCGAACCCGGCATGCCTGGACTCGTACCGAAAATGGGGGTGTGCGAACGTCTTCTTTTGGCCCTTGGGCGCATTTCACTATGATGAGCAACTGGCTAGCTTTGACGGTCCCCGCGACGTCCCGATCGTGTTCGTTGGCTCGAAGACCGGCGTAACGAAGGTAAGGTATGTGGGCCGATTCCTCGGCCTGTACAACAAGACGAGGTTCATGACCGCGATTCAAAGGGAGTTTCCTGAAATGGTGGCCTACGGGGCCGGATGGGGCTCTGGACGAATTGCTGATGAGGCGATCCCCGACCTGCTCAGCCGTTCACGGCTCGGACTGAACCTCCACAACACGCTGGGTCCCGTCAACGGCCGGTTGTATGACCTCTCGGCGTTTGGCGTGTGTCAAGTCTGCGACAACAAGCGCAACTTGTCCCTGGTGTTCGAGGAAGGCAAAGAGATTGTCGGGTTTGATTCCCAGCGGGAGTGTGTCGAGTTAATTCGATACTTCCTCGCGCGGCCCGAGGAGGCACGGCAAATCGGTGTGGCCGCTCGCTCCCGGTTCCTGCGCGACTACACCATGCCGGCGATCTGGAATCGACTCTTCGCTATTCTCGGCCGTTTCTATGACCGCCGAGCGTAGCGCGGCCCCCTCCGCGCCGTTCCGTCCAGATTGGCGGGTCCGTGCCGAGTCCGGGCTGTCAGTGGCGGCTGGACTCAGTATTGCCGATCGTCGAATCCATCGCAGTATTACCGCGGCATGGGCAGTCCCTGTTCTCCTTACGGTGACGGGAGCATCCGATGCAACGATTGTTTGGACGGCGTGGGCTGCGGCGTTGTTTTGCAGTATCGCGATCCTCCTTAGACCCAAAGCTGTTCTCGTAGGGTTCCCTTTCTTTGCTCTCATTGGGCCTCTCGGCGGCTTTGTTCCGATTCTTGGGATTTCCTATGTACTCTCGGACTGGCTGTTCGCCCTCCTCGCATGCCAACTCGCCGTCGTGTCGATGGCGCAAAGGTCGCACCCGGTCAGGGCCTTGCAGGCCATTCTGTTCGCCAGCTTCTTCGTCAGCGCCGTAGCCGCCATTGCGTCCGGGGCAATTGGGTCGGTCAAGCCCGTCCTGTACTTGCTCCAATTGACGGTCGTTTACCTTTATACGCAACGTTACGCCCACAGTGCTCGGGACTGGAATCTAGTCTTGAGTTCCTGGGTGGCTGCCACGCTGCTTGGGGCGGTGTTGCTTTTGCACGCCTATTCTCTCGGAGTACCGCTGATCGCGTTTAGTTCAAGGACTGATTCGGCCCCGCCCGCAACAAGAGACGAAAGCATGCTGTTTCAGGCCACCTACTACTACGCGGGCTTTCACTTTGCGATCGGCGTTTCGAGCGTAATCCTGGCACTTCACGCGCTTCGGACGAAGGGAGGGCTGGCGGTGGTGATGGCGGCATTCGGCGTCGTGTTCCTCTCGATGGCCGCGTTTCTGATGGGGAACAAGACGGCCCTATACGGTTCGCTCATCAGCACCGCGGGCCTGGCGTCCCTCCTCGCGGCGCGACGCCCCGGGTCGAAGGCTGCCAGGAGGTGGTTGCTCGGAGCGGTCGGCGTGGCGGCGGTCTTCTGGGTGGTGTCCGTCCTCGACGATGTTGGACAAGTGCAGGTCCGCATGCTGAGGGGGAGCCTGACGTCGGTTTCATCCCTGATTATCCGAACCGAGGTGTGGGAGAGTGCCTTGAGAAGTTGGGTGGCACAGCCGTTACATATGCTGATCGGCCTAGGCCCCGACTTCTTTGACCTCGCCGATCCCAAGTTGTCAGCCGCGTTCAAGGTCTCCAGTGTCACGGGTTTGGTGGAAGGCACTGTTGATTCCGGGTGGATCGCGTATTTGCTCGAGCTCGGCATCGTCGCATATGGGATCGTACTCGCCCTGATGTTCAAGAGCGCCAGAGCTTTGTGGAAAACGATCGTGGATTCTGAGCGTTTGAGGTTTTCACAACCGGTGGCCCTTTATGTGTTCGGAGGGATGTGTTACGTCTGGCTGGCGCTGATCACCCAATCCTTGGGTTACTCAAAGATCTCGTGGCTGGCGCTTCAGCTGTTGACGATAGGCTTGCAGCACGATAGAACACGAGCGGCATGGCGGCGCGAGCACGCCGTAGTCAGAAGCAGTTGAACGAGCGACAGATCACCAGCCGGTCCGATTCGGAATTGTTCGACCACCCACTCAACAAAATGCAAACGATTATCGGATTCGATAGTTGGACAGAAGGTTCATATCATTACGTCCGACTTGTATCAGCGCTCGAGGAACGCGGATACAAGCTGATCCTGGTTCATATCGGGTCGTGGGGTCACGACCAGGGACGTCCGGACGAGGAGTACATCGGCAACTTGCTCGTCAGGGACCTCAGCTACTACAACGGGGGATCGCTGAAGAGAGTCCTAGAACATGAGCGTCCCGCTGCGGTTGTATTTTTGTCGACGCGCGCCTTTGCCCACCAGGCATTCAATCGATACGCCGAGCACCAGGGAATTCCGACCTTGCATCTCTATCATGGTCTCGTCAACGTCGCCGACGTCAGCGACACCGCCAGAGACCCCTTTCAACTCAGCTGGGCGCAGCAGATCGGCCTGATCCGGTCGCGCATTGCCAAGAACGTCTTCGTGTTGTGGCCGGCATATTGGCGCTCGCTGCTCGTCACCCGCGCGCCGCTGGCGAGCTGGTACTGGTTCTGGCGCGAGATCCATCAGAAAGCCATCCGCAACTGCAGTGGCGTGGCGCCGCCCGATGCGTCGACGACCGAAGGCTGCGTCTATACCCAGGTCGACGTTCGCCACATGGCGAAGTTCTACGGTATGCCGCTCGAACGAATCCATGTTGTGGGCAACCCGGATATCGCTCGGTTTGGCCTTAAGCCACACGCGGCCGGCATTGGCCTGCGACGCGATCGGCGCGTCACCAATGAAGTGTTCTACATCACGACTGCGCTCTTGGAGTCCGGGGTCATTTACCGCAGCCTGGACGAGGTGGTCGAAAGCTTTGAAGTCCTACGGGATTCGCTCAGTGCGCAGGGTTTTCGCCTCGTTGTCAAGCTGCATCCATCACAGATGACAACCGCCCTGCCGGATCGGCTCAGGCAGCTGGGGGCCGAGGTTTGCCAGAACGCGGAGTTCGCTTCGCGCCTGGGGTCAGCCGTCTGTGCCATCGCCGAACCGTCCTCGGCCGCCCTTCTTCCGGCCTTGATGGGCCTGCCATTGTTGCTGGCACGATTCGGCAAGCTAGCCGAACAGCGTTACGGGATCGCGCTCTCAGGTTACCCGCGCGCGCGTTACTTGCGAGACCTAGGCAGCCTCCGCGAGACACTCGAGGATGAGGCTGTGACCGTCGACGCGAAGCAAGTCAGCGAATGGCTTGAGCAGAACGCGGGACCGCTCCCAGCTGAAGAGATGCCCGACCGGGTGGCCCAGGTGCTGGACAGGATGATCCAGTCGCACCGCGCCGGCAGCCGGTCCCGGACGGCGTCCTGATGTGCGGCATTGTCGGCATTGCCTCGAACGAGCCGCTTGGTAATCTGGATTGGTTGCCGGCGGCGTGCGAGGCCATGCAGCACCGAGGGCCGGACGATGCCGGGATGTGGCGGTCGGCCGACGGCCGGGTCGGCCTGGGTCATCGCCGGCTTGCGATCATCGATCTCTCGCCTGCCGGGCATCAGCCGATGCAGGACGGCACCGGGACGCTGACCATCGTGTTCAACGGTGAGATCTACAACTACCTCGAGTTGCGCGAGGAGCTTGTCGCCAAGGGGGCGTCGATTCACTCGCAATCCGACACCGCGGTCATTCTGGCGGCGTACCGCGAATGGGGCACGGACTGCCTGGCCCGACTCAACGGGATGTTTGCGTTTGCGATTCATGACGCCGCGAAACAGACCGTCTTTCTGGCCCGTGATCGCGCCGGCGAGAAGCCCTTGTTCTACCACCACGCCGACCGCATCCTTCGCTTCGCGTCTGAGCTCAAGGCGTTGTTGGCCGACGCGTCGTTGCCTCGCCGCATCGACCCAGAGGCGCTCGACTGTTATCTGGCGATGGGTTACGTGCCCGGCGACCGGTGCATGCTGGCGGGATTCAAGAAGCTGCCGCCGGCGCATGCGCTGGAGTTCGATTTGCGGGGTGGCGGCGCGAGGACCTGGCGGTACTGGGAACTGCCGGCCGTGGAGGACGATCCGATCACGGAACCTGCGAGCGAAGACGCCCTGCTCGACCAACTGGAGTCGCTGCTGGAAGACTCGGTGCGCCGGCAACTGGTGGCCGACGTCCCGGTCGGCGTGCTGCTGAGCGGCGGGGTCGATTCCAGTCTGATCACGGCCATGGCGGTCCGAGCCTCGAGCCGTGTGTGCACGTTCACCATCGGGTTTCCTGGCCACGGGAAGCTCGACGAGCGCCCCCACGCCCGGCTCATCGCGAACCACTTTGGGACCGAACATACCGAGCTGAACGCGGAGCCGGCGACGGCCGATCTGTTGCCCGCCCTTGCCCGGCAGTTCGATGAACCGATTGTGGATTCGTCGATGATCCCGACCTACCTTGTCAGTCAGCTGGTTCGCACACAGTGCACGGTGGCATTAGGAGGGGACGGTGGCGACGAGCTGTTTGGCGGCTACAGCGAATACCGCCGCTTGTTGTGGATGCAGGACCGAATGGGAGCGATTCCCGGCGTGGTGCGACGCGGTGTCTCCCTCGCGGCGGAAAAGCTGCTGCCAGTCGGCATCAAGGGCCGCAACTGGCTGGCAGCACTGGGCGGGGATCTGCGCCACGGCGTGCCCCTGATCGCGTCCTACTTCGACGCCACGAGCCGCCGCCGGTTGATGTCGGCTCAGCCGGAGTGGCTGACCCCGGCGGAAGGTATCAGGAGTCAGCGAGTGCCGGTTCATCCCGATCTGCTGCAGCGGGCGACTCGCATGGACTTTCAGAACTACCTGGCCGAAGACATCCTAGTCAAAGTCGACCGGTCCAGCATGCTTCACTCACTTGAAGTGCGAGCGCCGCTGCTCGACCATCGGGTGATCGAGTTCGCGTTCGCAAGGGTGCCGTCGCGCTTGAAAGCCACGGCAGGAAAGAAAAAGATCCTGCTCAGCCGCCTTGCCGGGCGCGTGCTCCCGGCGGCCTTCGACCGGGACCGCAAGCAGGGTTTCTCGATTCCGCTGACCGACTGGCTGAAACAAGGCGCGTTTCGCGACCTGTTCCGAGGCGTACTACTCGATCCCAAGAGCATTTTCGATGCGCGAACGGCTGCGGCGCTGCTGCGCGATCAGGCTTCGCACGAAAGCAATGCGGAGCGGCTATTCGCCCTGGTAACCTTCGAGTTGTGGCGTCGCGCCTACGGGGCATCGATTTAACCAATGGCCAACGACAGATGAAACCAGCACTACTCGAGTTGTTACGATGCCCCAAGACGGGCCAACGGCTGACGCTGCACGATGCGGACTCGGATAGCGGCGAGATTGCTTCGGGCCGCCTGGTTTCTGAGAACGGTCAGCACAGCTACCCAATCCGAAAGGGCATTCCGCGTTTCGTGCCTGAGTCGAACTACGCCGACAACTTCGGCATGCATTGGAATCATTTTCGACAGACGCAACTGGACAGCTATTCAGGGCATCCAATCTCCGGTGCGCGGTTTTGGCTCGCGACCGGCTGGTCGCCAGACGCGCTGCGGGGGCAGTGGGTGCTCGACGCCGGCTGTGGCGCCGGGCGTTTTGCCGATATTGCGATCAACGCCGGGGCCAAGGTGTTGGCGCTGGACTATTCGATCGCCGCGGACGCGTGCCATGCCAACCTGAAACATCACCCGGACTTGCACGTGGTGCAGGGCGACATCTTCGCCTTGCCCCTCCACCGCGGCCAGTTCCCGTTTGTGTATTCGCTCGGCGTGCTGCAGCACACCCCTGATGTCGCGCGAGCGTTTGCGGCGTTGCCGCCAATGCTGCGTCCAGGCGGCAAGCTGTGCGTTGATTACTACGAGCGATCCTGGAAATCGCTGCTGCAGGTCAAGTACTGGCTGCGCCCGGTCACCAAGCGACTCCCCAAGCCGTTGTTGTTCTCCATGCTCGAACGCGTCGTGCCGGTGTTGTTGCCCATCAGCCGCCTGGTCAGCGGCATTCCGATGGTTGGGCCGATCTTGAGGCGCGCAGTTCCAGTCGCGAACTATTACCGCGAGCTGCCGTTGTCCGATCGCCAGCACCGCGAGTGGTCCTTGCTGGACACCTTCGACTGGCTGGCGCCGGAGTATGACGATCCGCAGACTGCCGCAACGGCGCAGCAGTGGATGCAGCAATCAGACCTGCAGTCGATCGAGGTGCTCAAGGCGGGCCACCTGGTCGCGCGCGGGCAGCGAGCGAATTGACGGCGCCGAGGCTGGTCGTCGGCGTTGACGCGTCGCGCAATCGTTCGGGCGGCGCACGCGCACACCTGATCGGCATTCTTCGGGAGGGCGACCCGAGACGCCATGGCATCGACGAAGTCCACGTCTGGACCTATCGCTCTCTGCTGGAGGCGCTGCCGGACCGGCCATGGCTGGTCAAGCACAACCCGGCCGCTCTCCAGCAGTCGTTCGTGCGGCAAGTCTGGTGGCAAAGGTTTCGCTTTCCGGAGGAGCTGCGGTCGGCCAATTGCTCGATCGTCCTGAACACCGATGCTGGCACCGTCGGGGCGTTTCGGCCCGCCGTCACGATGAGCCGCGACATGCTGTCCTACGAGCCCGGCGAGATCGAGCGGTTTGGGTTCAGCCGGATGCGGCTACGACTGTTGGCGTTGCGATACCTGCAGAATCACTCGCTGCGCAGCGCCGACGGCGCGATCTTCCTGACCCGCTACGCCGGTCAGGTGATTCAGGAGTCTTGTGGGCGTCTCGCCAATGTGGCGTTCATCCCGCACGGCGTAGGAGAGGATTTCAAGCACGCCCGGCCGAGCACCCCCTGGCCGACTCCTGGCAGGCGGCCCATACGTTGCCTTTACGTCTCGCCGATCTGGCTGATTAAGCACCAGTGGGTGGTAGTTCGGGCCATCGCGGCGCTGCGCAAGCGCGGTCACGACGTGACGCTGACGCTGATTGGCGGCGGGGGTGGCAAGGCCCAACGATTGCTGGACGAGCAGTTAGCGCTCTCCGACCCACAGCGACAGTTCGTTCGACAGGTCGGATTCGTACCGCACGACGAGCTCCCTGAACAGATGTCGTCCGCCGACGTTTGCGTGTTTGCCTCCAGCTGCGAGAATATGCCCAACACGCTGGTTGAAAGCATGGCCCTGGGACTGCCGATCGCCTGTTCGAATCGCGGTCCGATGCCCGAGGTGCTCCAGGACGCCGGGGTGTACTTCGACCCGGAAGACGACGCCTCCATCGCGGCGGCGATCGAGCGCATTATCACCGACGAACCTCTCCGGCTTGGCATCGCTCGCCGCGCCCTTGAGCTGTCAATGAACTATGCCTGGTCTACTTGCTCCGATCAGACGTGGAGCTTCGTGGCCGGTGTCCAGCGCGGCCTGTAGGTTTCGTGGACGCCAGACAAACCCTGAAACAGCTCGCTGAACACATCCCGTACGGCATCGGGCGAGTCACTGCGCATGTCCCGTTTCGCCTGCGGCTTGGTAGCGAGTACAGCAGGTTTCGCGCGTTGGCCCTTCGCTACGAACGCGCTTCACCGGCCGAGCGGCACAACTATGTCATCGCCCAGTTGAACGCCATCGTCACTTACGCGCAGCAGTCGATCCCGTTCTATCGCGAGCTGTATGGACGATCGCCCACTTCGATCCGGACCCTGGCTGATTTCGAATCGCTGCCCGTAATCACCAAGGCGGACGTTCGTCGGTATACGCAGGAAGCCGGTGGAGCGACGCTGCTCAACACTGGCGGATCCTCCGGTGAACCGCTCAGCTTCTACATCGACCGCAATGCGTGGGCTCGCGAATGGGCTCACATGCACTACATATGGGGACTGCGCGAGTACCGGCAGACCGACTTGTTGTTGACGATGCTGGGCAAGAATCTTGGAACGCGGCTGTATGCCTACAACGCCGTGCACAATGAAATCAAGATCAACCCCTACGTCTACTCACGCCACCACGCTCGCGAGGTGCTCGCGCTGTTTGACCAGTATCCGATCCGATTCGTTCAGGGCTACCCATCGTCGGTCTACAATTTCTTTCGCGAGCTCGAAGTAGCCCTGCCGGATGCTGAGCGGCAGCGAATCCGCGCCAAGATCCGAAGTTGCCTGTTCAGTTCCGAGTATCCCCTGCCGTACATGGTGACGTATCTGACGGAGGTCTGGGGACTTGATTACATCTCGTGGTACGGTCATAGCGAGATGTGCGTCCTCGCTTACGACGAGGACAGCAACGGCCGCTACCGGCCGTTCGTCACCTATGGCTTCGCAGAGGAGGTCGGCGGAGCCCTGTGTGGGACCTCGTTCCACAACCACGACATGCCGTTGATACGGTACTCGACCGGCGATCTGATTGAGCCCAAGCTGACCGAACACGGCACTCTCGACCATTTCACCATCAAGGAAGGCAGGGAGGGTGATTTCGTCGATGACAAGGCGGGAAACAAGATTCCTCTAACGGCGATGGTGTTTGGCCGCCACCACACAATCTTCAATCATGCCGACTACGTGCAGATCCTGCAGACGACCCGGGGCGCTGCGACGTTCTACATCACCTTTGCTGGCCGCGCACCGATCTCCCTGAATGACGCACGGGGCCATTTCGACTTGTCAAATTTAGACATTGATTTCGATTTCGTATTCTCGACGGCGCCAGTTCGTACCAAGGCGGGGAAGTTGAAATTGAAGCTGACCGCGCAAGATGTAACAGATCATCTGACTGAACGTCACTGAGGGTTGGCGAAAGCTCGATCCTGTCCGGGGCGCCTGTCTTGGAAATGCTTTTGATGGAGTTTCAATGAACCAGATTAATCAGGAAAGCAGCAAGCCCAAAGAGACGTCTTATGACTATGGCGACGAGTATCAGCAGCAGATGCTCAAGTATCACCATGAAGCCAAAGAACCGTCGGCAAGCAACTACGGGTACCTTCGAGTCCAGTTGGTCAAGGGACTAATCGAAGATGCATTCCAGCGACTGGCCCGGAAGTCTCGTCAGGAAACGGTGGTTGTCGATGTCGGTTGTTCTGTAGGCACGTTCGCGATCGAATCCGCGAGGATGGGGTTTAGTTCGCACGGGGTAGACTTCGATGACCGCGCCATCAAGCTCGCACAGCGCCTCAATGTCGAGGAAGGGACTCAGGCGCAGTTTCATGTAATGGATGTCTCGGATTGGACGGGGAAGTTTCCGCCCGTCGATATTGCCGTGTGCGCGGACATCTTTGAGCATCTTCATGATGACGAGCTTGGGGCGCTGCTCGTGTCTCTGCGCCGCAACTTGAGTAAGGACGGACTTCTCGTGTTTCATACAGCGCCGCAGGAATACGACTACATTTTTTGGAAGAAACGCGGCGACGTTGGGATGATTGACCTGAGATGGTTCCTGCTCCCGTTTAAGTTCTTGTCGGATGAGTATTTTACAAGGCTCGTTCGCATCGTTGCTCTCGCGTACGACATCCTGAGCGTGGCTCTAAGAGGTACCACCTACAAGGAGCGTATCAAACGCGCGGACCATCCCAATCCACTGACAAGGGGCAGGCTAACGGATTTGTTGCATCGGGCGGGTTTCGAGATCTTGTCCGTCGACACTTGCACGTTCGACGTGCAGATGCGACCACGACATGCGGCCTTTTTTAGATCACACAGCATCACTCATCGAAGTCTTTTTGGAATTGCCAGGCCGCGCGCGCGGCTCCAGCCGGCGAAATGAACTGTTCGCCACTTGGGGGAAGCCGGCCGGCGTTTCGAGTGGCTTAGCACTGGGCTTGTCTTTCAATCGTCGAGGCCGCCAAGTGACGTGCGACAAGGCGAGTATTTGAGCTACGTATGATGAGTTCGTCGTATCGAATCTGTGTCAACTGCGTCATGGACACCAGCGATCCGGACATCGTGTTCGACGCCGAGGGTGTCTGCGATCATTGCCGGACGTTCTATACGCAAGTGCAGCCGAACTGGCACACCGGCGGGCGCGGCCGGCGCGAGTTGATGCAGGTCGTCGAGCAGATCAAGCGCGAAGGCAAAGGTAAGGACTTCGATTGCATCATTGGCATGAGCGGCGGGATCGACAGCTCCTACCTGACCTACATCGCGAAGGAGGAGTTCGGACTTCGCCCCCTGGTCTTCCACGTCGACGCTGGATGGAACTCGCAGGAGGCGGTCAACAACATCGAGCGGCTGGTCGATGGCCTCGGCCTCGATCTCTACACGACGGTGATCGACTGGGAGGAAATGCGCGACCTGCAGCTGGCCTTCTTTAAGTCGGGTGTGTCGCATATCGACACGCCGCAGGACCATGCTTTCTTCGCGACGATGTACCAGTTTGCTGAAAAGCATCAGGTCCGGTTCGTCTTGACCGGCGCCAATTACTCCACCGAGTGCATCCGCAATCCGGTCGAGTGGATGTATTACCAGTCTGATTCGGTCCAGGTAGCGGACATTCACAAGAAGCACGGGACGCGACCGCTCAAGACATTTCCGCTGACCAGTATCCTGAAACACAAGGTTTGGTTGCCGTATGTTCGCCGGATCAAGGTGATTCGGCCGCTCAACTTTGTGCCCTACATCAAGGCCGACTCGATGAAGTTGCTGGTCGAGAAGTTCGGCTGGCAGCCCTACCCGCAGAAACACTTCGAGTCGCGGTTCACCAAGTTCTACGAGGGGTACTGGCTGCCGACCAGGTTCGGATACGACGTGCGGCGGGTACAGTTCTCGAGCCTGATTGTCACCAACCAGATGAGCCGCGACGAGGCGCTGGCCAAGCTGCAGCAGCCACCGTTCGACGAAGCTACAGCGCAACGCGAGATGGAGTACGTCGCGAATAAATTGCGCATCACTGCGGCCGAGTTGAACAGCTACCTGGCCGCACCCAAGCGTACTTATCGCGACTACCGATCCCAGAAGGACATCTACAAACTTGGCGCGCGAGTAATGGCCTTGGTCGGCTTGGAACGGGGCGGCAAGCGGTGATTGCGATCATCAACTACGGTGTCGGCAACGTTCGCGCGATTGCCAATATCTACTTGCGACTTGGCCTCGACGCGAGCATCGTGTCCTCTCCGGACGACCTGAAACATGCCACGCGATTGATTCTTCCTGGCGTGGGCGCGTTCGACTGGACCATGACGCACTTGAATCGGTCGGGTCTCCGTGACGCGCTTACCGAGAAGGCTCTCGGCGAGAAGTGCCCGGTGTTGGGCATTTGTGTCGGGATGCAGATGCTCGCCCGGCGGAGTGACGAGGGCGTGCTTCCCGGGCTGGGATGGGTTGACGCCGAGGTGCGGAAGTTCGACGTCTCGACATTCTCGGAACGGACGCACTTGCCGCACATGGGATGGAACACCGCCAGACCGGTGCGCAGTGACGGCCTGTTTCGAGGTGTCGGCGAGCACGACTCCCGCTTCTACTTTCTCCATTCCTACTATTTCGCGCCGAACCGGTCTGGCGATGTGCTGGCGACGACGAACTACAACGGCGAGTTTGCGTCTGGCATCGGCCACGGCAACATCTTTGGCGTCCAGTTCCATCCCGAGAAGAGCCACCAGTCCGGGGTCAGGCTACTTCAGAATTTCTCCGAACTCGAGCCATGCTGCGCCCCAGACTGACGCCTTGTTTACTGGTACATAATGGCGGGCTGGTCAAGACCGTCCGCTTCTCCGATCCGAAGTACGTCGGCGATCCCCTGAACGCGGTAAGGATCTTCAACGAGAAGGAAGTCGACGAGCTGATTGTTCTCGATATAGACGCGTCGGTTCGGGGCTGCCAGCCGGATTACGACTTGCTGGCGAATCTAGCCGCCGAATGCCGGATGCCGCTGTGCTACGGCGGTGGTGTAACGACCGTCGAGCAGGTGGAGCGACTGATCGAACTGGGCATCGAAAAGGTTGCGGTGAGCTCGGTCGCGGTGACCCATCCTGACGTCGTGCCGCGGATGGCAGAAGCCGTCGGCAGCCAGAGCATCGTCGTGGTGATCGATGTCAAGTTGGCCGCCCCCGGCAGCTACCGCACTTGGACACATAACGGCACGCGGCCGACCGGCCGGGATGCGATCGAAGTGGCGCGACAGATGGAGGCGCTTGGCGCCGGGGAGATCGTGATCAATTCGATCGACCGAGATGGCGCCATGACTGGATACGACCACGACCTGATCGCCATGATTTGGGAGCGCACCAGGTTGCCGATTACCGCGCTCGGCGGCGCCGGCTCGCTTGACCATATCCGGGCGCTGTTCGGCAAGTTCGGCATCATCGGCGCGGCGGCGGGCAGCCTGTTTGTGTTCAAGGGGCCCTACCGCGCGGTGCTGATCAATTATCCGCGTCGGGCCGACAAGGACGCGCTGGTTCTGAGCCCCGCATGATCCAATTACTACAGTCGCTGTCCACCGGCCACACCACTATGATCGACGCGCCCCTGCCGGGGGTCTCGTCGTCGGGTCTGGTGATCGAGGGCCGATGCTCGCTCGTCTCCGTCGGCACGGAGCGCATGCTGGTCGAGTTCGGTCGCGCCAACTGGATCGAGAAGGCGCGGCGTCAGCCGGACAAGGTGGCGCAGGTGCTGACCAAGGTGCGGACCGATGGGGTGGCTGCCACGGTCGACGCCGTCCGCAGCAAGCTGGATACGCCGATAGCGCTTGGTTATTGTCACGCCGGTGTCGTCACCGAGGTCGGGTCCCCGTCGCTGCCATTCGCTCCGGGCGACCGTGTGGTGTCGAACGGTGCACATGCGGAGTACGTCGCGGTGCCCTGGACGCTGGCGGCGCGCATTCCCGACGCGGTCAGCTTCGAGGCGGCTGTCTTTACCCCGGTTGCGGCGATTGGCCTGCAGGGGATTCGCCTTGCCTCGCCGACCCTCGGTGAGACGGTCGTGGTCTACGGCCTCGGCCTGATCGGCTTGCTTACTGTGCAATTGCTCCGCGCCGGTGGTTGCCGGGTGCTTGGTGTCGACACCAATGCGGACCGCCTGGCTTTGGCAGGTCGTTTAGGCGCCGAACCCATCATCTCGGACAGCGATGTCGCGGCGAGGGTGCTGGATGCAACCAAGGGCGTTGGCGCCGACGCCGTGCTGCTGACACTGGCGTCGCCGAGCGACGACCCGGTCCACCACGCGGCGCTGATGTCGCGGAAGCGGGGACGCATTGTGCTGGTCGGGGTCAGCGGCCTCAACCTCCGGCGCGATGACTTCTATAAGAAGGAGTTGTCGTTCAGCGTCTCCTGCAGCTACGGTCCCGGACGACACGACGCCGAATACGAGGACGCCGGCCGCGACTATCCGCTGCCGTACGTGCGATGGACCGAGCAGCGTAATTTTGAAGCTGTCCTGCAATTGATGGCTGCCGGGGCGGTTGATCCGCTGCCGCTGATTACCCACCGGTTCGCGTTTCACGACGCGCCACGCGCGTACGAACTCATTGTCTCGCCGGAGCCCAGCCTGGGCGTGATCTTGGAGTATGCGCCGCGCCCGAAGGGGAGCGCGGCCGCGGCGCGCACCCTTACGGTTGCGACGCAGCCCGCCGGGTTGCCGGCCGGCGCTTTTTCGATTGGCGTGATCGGCGCCGGCAACTTCGGTAGCCGCGTACTCATTCCCGCCATGGTCAGCAGTGGCGCCCGTCTGCGAGCCATCGCCAGTCGCACCGGCACCACGGCCGCAGTTACGGGGCGGCGGTTTGGATTCGAGCAAGTGACGAGCGACGTCGAGCAGGTGTTTTCGGATAGCGCGGTCGATACCGTGATGATCCTGACCCGGCACGACTCCCACGCGGCGCTAGTAATCCGAGCGCTTGCTGCAGGCAAGCATGTCTTCGTCGAGAAGCCGTTGGCGTTGATAGAGTCAGACTTGGATCGCATTGCGGTCGCGCTCGCCGGGACGGACCGGATACTGACCGTCGGGTTCAATCGGCGCTTTGCGCCACTGGCGCGAGCGCTGCGACAGCAATTAGCCGCGCGGACCGGACCGGCGGCGCTCATTATCACCGTCAACGCGGGAGCCATTCCTCGCGAGCACTGGACCCAGAACGCCGATACCGGCGGTGGCCGCATCGTCGGAGAGGCATGCCATTTCATCGACTTGGCGCGCTACCTGGTGGGTGCGCCGATCGTGGATCTGCAGGTGACATCAGCCGCGCATCATGGCCACGCGCAGGATGATGTGTCACACCTGTCGCTCGCATTCGCCGACGGTTCGACTGCAGTAGTCCATTACCTCGCCAATGGCTCGACGGCTTTTCCGAAGGAGCGCATTGAGGCTTTCGCCGGCGGGCGGATCTGGCAGGTCGACAATTGGCGGCAGCTGCGCGCGTTTGGCGGCACCGGCGGAAAGGGACACCGTTTTTCCGGCATGGAGAAGGGCCATCGCGAAGAGCTGACCGCCTTCGCCCAGGCCGTGCGATCCGGGCTGGCGCCGCCGATTCCGTACGAGGAACTGTTCGACGTGTCGCGGTGGGCCATTCGAGCGGCCCAGCAGGCGCGTGTCGCGCCGGCGAACCGCGCGGCCGGCACGAAATGAAGGCGTTACTTCACGTCGTCGGTGCGCGGCCCAACTTCATGAAACTGGCCCCCGTCCACGCGGCGCTCGCGGCCGGCGGCGCGGTACAGAAGATCGTGCACACCGGACAACACTACGCGGCGAGCATGTCGGACGTCTTCTTCGCGCAACTGGGTTTGCCGGACCCGGATACAAACCTGGAAGTCGGCTCCGCCTCGCATGCGGCACAAACGGCGCGAATCATGGAGAAGCTGGAGGCGCTGCTGGTAGCGGCACCGCCCCGTGCGGTCATCGTGTATGGCGATGTCAATTCCACGGTCGCCGCAGCGCTGGTCGCGGCCAAGCTCGGTATCCCTTTGGTGCACGTCGAGGCTGGGCTTCGCTCACGCGATCGGACCATGCCGGAGGAGATCAACCGGCTGGTTACTGACACGCTTGCGGATCGGCTTTACACGCCGTCGGCAGACGCCGATGTGAACCTCGAGGCGGAAGGGATTGCCGCACACCGGATTGTCCAGATCGGCAACGTCATGGTTGATACCCTCGTCCGCATGCTGCCGACGGCACAGGCGCATTTCGAGGGGCAATGGCGCGCCCGGATGCCCTCGCGCTATGTCCTGGTCACGCTGCACCGGCCGTCCAACGTCGACGACCCGAAAGTACTGGGGCCGCTGCTCGACGCGATCGTCGAGATTAGCCGCGATATCCCGATCGTGTTTCCCGTCCACCCGCGAACGCGCCACCGGTTTCCCGCTGACCACGCAGCAGCCCGCCTCGATCGGATCCAGTTGCTCGACCCGGTTGGCTACGTCGATTTTCTGGCACTGCAGAAGCACGCGACGATGGTAGTGACCGATTCGGGCGGCATTCAGGAAGAGTCGACCTATCTGGGCGTGCCCTGCCTGACGGTCCGTCAGAACACCGAACGCCCGGTGACGGTTTCAATCGGCACCAATATTCTCGTTGGCCATGATTTCGCCCGGCTCGCTGCCGAGGCGCGCCAAATTGCCGCCGGCCAGATCAAACCTGCCGCCATCCCGCCGCTCTGGGACGGGCGCGCCGGGGAGCGGCTCGCCGACGACCTGCTCGCCTACCTCTCGTGACGCCGGCCAGGCGTGCGCACTTGTTGTGGCACACGGTTCGCTACCTGCGTCCGCAGCAGGTGGCGAGCCGCGTCCGTCTGCAAGGGCTTGCCCGTTACCGTCGCTACGCGCCCGATCGAGCCCTGCGTGGTTACCGCAACGCGGCCGCGCGACTCGAGCTGGCGCCTCCGGACTCCAGATGGAACAACGTGCATCAGCGTGTGGAGGAGGGCGCAGATGGGGCTGACATCATCGCGGCGCGCGCGCTAGGTGACCGTGCCATGCTGGGGTCGTTCGAGTTTCTCAACAGCAGGCACGAACTCGGCCGGCCGATCGCCTGGCATGCCGCCGGTCCGTCCCAGCTCTGGCGCTACCAGCTACATTACAGCCGTTACTTGGTTACCCGGGCGGCGACTCGGACGGACAGTTGGCCAGGCGTTGCAGCCGTGATTCGCGAATGGATCGCCGCGAACCCGATGGGCCGGGTCGCCGACGCCTGGCATCCCTTCGTCGTGTCCGAACGGCTGGTCAGCTGGATGTTCGCGATTCGCTTGTCCGCTCCGCCATCGCCAGTCGGGGACGACATTCTCGAGTCCATGGCGCTGCAGGCCGTGTTCATCGAGGACAACCTGGAGACGGACGTCGGCGGCAATCATCTTCTGAAGAACCTCAAGGCCTTGCTGGTCGCCGGCTGTTTCTGGAGCGGGCCCCAGGCCCAGCGCTGGTTCGACGAGTATACCGATCGCTTTGCCCGGGAACTTTCCGATCAGCTGCTTGCCGACGGCGCGCACTATGAGCGTTCGCCTATGTATCACTGCCTGGTCCTGGAAGACGCGCTCGAGGCCGCCTGTGCCGTTCGTGCCGCCGGCCACTCGATTCCTGGGCAGCTGGCTTCGGTCATTCGCGCGATGGTCAACTATCTCCCCCGCATGACCCACGCCGACGGCGAGATCGCGCTGTTCAACGATAGCGTGTTCGGTGAAGCCCCGCCGCCGCGTTCCCTGGCCGCGTTGGCCGCTCGCGTCCTGGACGACACGAACTTGGGAACCCCACTATCCGTGCGGCATGCGGCGGTTTCTGCGGATCTGGTCGGTCCGCCGGCCAGCGCGACGCCGGCCGCGCGATCGCGCGCCACCGACGACGGCGGGCTGGTGTCGGTGCCAGTGCTGGCGGGACGCGGCTCTGTCCTGATCGACGTTGGCCCAGCCTGTCCGGACGACCTGCCGGCACATGCCCACGCTGACTTCTTCAGCTACGAGTTGACCCTCGATGCCGCTCGTTGGATCGTCGACAGCGGTGTTGGGGAGTACCAGGCCGGCCCATGGCGCGAGTACTATCGAAGCACACGCGCCCACAACACGGTGGCCGTCGACGGCGAGGATCAGATCGAGTGCTGGAGCAGTTTTCGCGTCGCGCGCCGCGCCCGCATCGTGGAACGCGAAGTCATGGAGTCGCCGTTGGCGAGGGGCGTGACCGCGCGGCACGACGGCTATTCGCGCCTGAGTCGGGCGGTCGATGTGCGGCGGACCTTGCTGGACTTGGACGGCCGGGCTTGGCTGGTGGTCGATCGGCTCGAGGGCTCCGGCAGCCACCGCTGGAGCAGCTATGTTCACGCCGCGCCGGACGTCGTGCTGGATTCCGCGGGGCCGTCGTCGGCGCGTCTGACCAGAGCGGGCCAGACGATGACGATCGCGTGGTTTGGCGTCACCGACGTGTCGGTCGTGTCGGGGCAACAACGACCACTGCAGGGGTGGTACGCGCCGGAGTTTGGCAAACACCTTCCGGCCTCCGTCCTGGAGTTGAGCGGTAAGGGCACGCTGCCGGTTGAGTTCGGCTACCTGATTGTGCCGGACCTGCATCCGCCAGAAGTGGGCTTGCGCCAGACCGACGCCGGGCTGGAGATCAGTCTTGGGGCGGCGGTCTACCTGACGCGGCACGAGCGCGGTCGGATCGAAGTGGCGAGGGCTGGCTGACCGTGCGCATCGCTTACTTTTGTCAGTACTTTGTCCCCGAGAGTGCCGCGCCAGCCGCCCGTGTCAGCGAGTTAGCGCACGAGTGGACGGAAGCGGGACACCAGGTGACGGTGATCACTGGCCTGCCGAACCATCCCACCGGGGTGGTGCCTGACGAGTATCGGGGGGTTGTGTTCCGCCGCGAGCGCTTGCGCGGCGTCGACGTCTGGCGCAATTGGCTCTATGCCACGCCGAATGAGGGTTTCATCAAGAAGACCCTAAGTCATCTCTCGTTCATGCTATCGACGCTAGTGCTGTCGGTTCCGCGGCTGCGCGGCCATGACGTCATCATTGTCTCGTCGCCGAGCTTCTTTGTCGTCATCACCGCGTGCCTGGCCCACTGGATTTGGAGGATTCCATACGTCTTCGAAGTGCGGGACTTGTGGCCGGGAGTCTTTGTTGAGCTGGGCGTGCTCCGCAACCGCCTGCTGATCGGCGCCCTTAAACGCCTCGAGATGTTCCTCTATCGCCGAGCTGTTCGCGTGGTAGTCGTGACCGAGGCGTTCCGCGATGTTCTGATCGCTCGTGGCTTGCCGCCCGCGTCGGTTTCGGTAGTGACCAACGGCGTCGACGTGTCCCTGTTCCAGCCGAGTCTCGAAGGGCGGGCCTCGATTCGACGTCAACACAAACTGGAAGATGCGTTTGTGGTTCTCTACATCGGAGCGCACGGGATCTCCCACGGACTCGGTAGCATCCTCGAGGTTGCCAGGCGGCTTGCCGACCAGCCCGCTGTGCGCTTCGTCTTCGTTGGCGCCGGCGCGCAGAAGGCGAGTCTCGTGGCTCAAGCGGAGAAGATGGCGCTCGCCAACGTCCGGTTTCTGCCGAGCCAGCCTCGGGAGCGTGTGCCCGATTGGTACAACGGGGCTGACGTGGTACTGGTGCCGCTGCGCAATATTCCGATGTTCGAGACTTTCATTCCTTCGAAGATGTTCGAGATCATGGCGTGCGCGCGTCCGATCTTGGCGAGCGTTCGCGGTGAGTCACGCCGCATCTTCGAACGGTCGCAGGGCGCCCTGGTGGTTGATCCGGAGGACGCCCCTGCCATTGCCGGCGCGATCTCTCGTCTCGAGCAGGATGCCGCCTTGCGGGCCGAGCTCGGCCAGCGCGGGCGCCGCTTCGTGCTGGCCGAGTACGATCGACGGGTCTTGGCGGAACGGTACCTCGATATTCTGGCCTCGGCTTCGGGTGTCCCCCGAGGTGGCGTGACGCCCTCGTCCGGATCATGAAGCTCGCGGTCGTCACCGGCGCGACCGGATTTGTCGGCCCGTTTGTCGTTAGAGCGCTGCGCCAACGGTTTCCGGAAGTTGCCCTCAGGTGCGTCGTGCGCCCGACCAGCCGGATTGATCAGCTGGCGGATTCCGGCATCAGCACGGCGGTGGCCGATTTGCGTGACCCGCGGGCGTTGGCGGACGCGTTTGCTGGTGCGGATACGCTGGTGAACGTGGCTTCGCTCGGTTTCGACTGGACCGACAACGTGGTCGCCACCGCCGAACAGGCCGGAATTACTCGCGCCGTGTTCGTGGGCACGACTGCGATCCTGACGCGGCTGCCGGTCCCATCCAAGGCGATTCGGGCGCGCGCCGAGCAAGTAATTCGGGAGAGCCGCCTGCAATGGACGCTGCTTCGGCCCACCATGATTTACGGCACGCCCGGCGATCGCAACATCGCGCGACTAATACGGCTGGTCGAACGGTCGCCAGTGGTCCCCCTGGTTGCACCGCGGGCGCTGCAGCAGCCGATTCATGTCGAAGACGTGGCCTGGGCAGTGGCGGCAGTACTTGGCGCGCCGGCGACAATCGGGTTGTCGTACAACATTTCAGGGAGAGAGCCGATCGCCCTCGGGGCACTTGTCGGCGAGGTGGCGGCCTGTCTCGAGAAGCGGCCACTGCTGATCACCGTCCCGCTGGAGCCGCTGATCGGCTTGATGGCGCTGTGGTCTCGAGTGGCGCGCCCGCCGATCAAGGTCGAGCAGTTGCGCCGCATTCAGGAAGACAAGAGCTTCGATTATGCCGATGCTGCGAGGGACTTCGGTTTTTCCCCGCGCGATTTCCGGTCGGGCGTTGCGGCGGCGATTGATGCCCACCGTAAGCAGGGTCGCCGCCCGTACGCCTGAATGACCTCGATTCTCTGGATCGCGATCTCCCTAGGAATCAGTGTCGGGGGAACCTACGCCGTTCGGGCATTAGCGATTCGTCGAGGGCTGTACGATCACCCGAATCATCGAAGCTCCCACCACGTACCGACGCCTCGCCTGGGCGGCATCGCCATCGTCGTCGCGGCGCTGGCCGGATGGGCCGGGGTCTTGGCGTCATTGGGTGACAGGGCGCCGATGGCCTTGCCCATGCTGATCGGCGGCGCGCTGATCGCGCTTGTCGGATTAGTTGATGACCTGCGAACCGTGTCCCCCCTGGTCAAGCTGGCCGGCCAGTTTGTCGCCGTCGCGGCCTCGCTGTGGCTGGCCCAGCTTGCTGGCCCAGCGATGCCTCTGTTCCTAACAGTAGTTGCGGCGCTGTGGCTCTTGATGTACCTGAACTTCTTCAACTTCATGGATGGCAGTGACGGGTTGGCTGCCGGCGTGGGTGTCCTTGCTGCGCTGGGGCTGGCGCTGTTGGCCGGGGATGGAGATTCGGCGACCGTGTGGATGACCCTCGTGCTCGCCGCGTCGGCCGCCGGATTCCTCGCGTTCAATTTTCCACCGGCGTCGATATTCATGGGCGACAGCGGCAGCCTGTTCCTGGGCTATGGAATTGGAATGATCGCCTACGGTCTTGCCGTGCGGAGCTTCAGTCCGGTCGCAAGTGGCTTGGTGCTCAGCCCGTTTCTATTCGACGCCGGGTTTACACTCCTTCGGCGCGCGACCAAGAGCGAACGGCTCTGGCTGGCGCACCGCACCCATCTCTACCAGCGACTGATTGGCGCCGGCTTTGGTCATCGCAGGGTGGCACTTCTCTATTACCTCTGGACAGTGTGGGGCACTCTGCTCGGGTGGGGCTGGCTAACCGCGGCCGCGGTTTGGCGGCCCGGCATTATCGCCTGCGCGCTCATCCCTGGTGCGTTGTTCGCAGTGTTCATCCAAGGCCGCGAACAGAGTACGGCGCAGCGAGCGCGGTAAGGCAACCGCCGACGGCGCCGCGACAACACCAGCTCGCGAGATAGTGAATGTTTCTGCTTGGCAAACTGCTCCCGGAATTCGTCCTGCCTCTTGGCGTCAGTCTGATGCTGATCACTTGGGGACTCTTGAGGGGCTCCCGACGTGCAATTTGGGCCGGTGTTGGCATGCTCCTGTGCTCCAGCAATTCTTGGGTCGGCGACTACCTGATCAGGACGACCGAAAATTGGGCCGAACGCAGACCTGCTGCCGAGACCCAGCTCGCGGACGCGATAGTGGTCCTGAGCGCCGGACGCACCCAGGCACCTGGGCGAGGCCAAGTGAGCGAATGGGGTGACGCCGACCGGTTCTTCGGTGGCGTTGAGCTCTTTCAAGCCGGCAAGGCCAAATGGCTGATATTCACCGGCGGGTGGTCGCCACGGGAGCCGGATTCGCCCCTCGAGGGAGAGGTGCTTGCTTTGCACGCGAGGCGACTTGGCCTGCCCGCGGAACAGATCGTCGTTACTGGCCGGGCCGCTAACACGTTGGATGAGGTTCGAGAGGTTTCCCTCGTGCTTCAGCGTCTACAGATCACACCACCGCGTATTCTGCTTGTGACTTCTGCCTTTCATATCCCACGCGCCCGGCAGTTGTTTGAACAACAGGATTTCACGGTTGAGCCGTTTCCCGTCGATTTCGGGCTCTCGCAGCGACGTCAACGTTCGGTCCTGGACCTTATGCCAAGTGTCGGCGCACTTGGGCAGACACATTCAGCGCTTCGTGAACTCTATGGGCGCGCGTTCTATTGGTTGCGCGACCAATTCTGACGAGAAACCGAGCACGATGAGGTCGGCCGCGACCAAGGTCCGGCTCGTTGCGGCTTCGACGACAGCAAGGCCGATCCAGCGCGCCACAGGTTTCTACACCTGCCCACGGTAACGGTAAACGCCAATTGCAAGGATTTCCCGTAGGGCGATGAGGGTGTCGTTCAATCCCCAACGAAGGCGGTTCAATGGGTCGCCGTAGTCTTTTCCGTTGGGCGTGAACGACGGAATGGCCGATGGCCGTTCATTTCTGGCCACTTCAGGTTGCCGGGCTTCGTGGGACGTAACGAGGCGAAAATTCCGAAAGCCAGTTTTGCGGAAGGACATGGCGGTTCGCCGCGAATGCAATCGCGACGTGACGATGAGCAACGAAGTCTCGAGATGGATGTCGGTCGTTCCCAGCTTCAAGAGGTTGGCGGGGTGCTCCGCGGTACTCCCCGGGATTGGGTCGAGAATAAGAGCGCCAGGCGTTGCACCCAACCAGCGCGCGGCTTCCGCGTACACCTCAGCTTCGCTGATCCTCTCGGCCCCGCCTCCGCTGAAGATGATAATTGGTGCGAATCCGTCAGCCAGCAACTGAACCGCCACGTAGATACGGTCCCAGCCTTCAGGGGTGGGCAAGCCATGGCTGCCAATCCCACCGGTCACGCAGACAATTGCCGTTGCCGGCCGCGGGGAATCTGATTCAATAACGAGCCGCTCGAGCCCAGTGGACCTCCCGGTCATCAGCCAGACACTGAGCAGGACGGCGGCCATACCAACCACCACGAACCCACGGCTTGCCCAGCGAGCGAGCACCCGACCGACAGCGAACAGCATATTACGGCCAACCATGCCGAACATCCTCCTTTACGCGATACAGTGGGCTGGCTCCAACTGACGAAGGCGAACCCGCCAATTGTGCACAATGACATACCCGCCGTCGAGGGAACAGGTCGTCGCTGGCGGGCGATGCGCTACGCCGTTGGCTTGCTCTGCGCGATTGCGGTTGTCTACGCGGCTGCCGTCAACCTCGATTGGGCACAGGTCGTCGACGCCTTCGAACGGGCGAGCCTTGCTTGGATCGTGGTCGCTATTCTGTCGGTCCTGCTGACACTTTGCCTGGTTACGTCCCGATGGGGCCTCTTGGTCGGTGGTGAAGCGCCGGCAAACGCCCTCGTGGGCTCAATGCCGTCCTATGCGAGGTTTCACGCCCTGTGGGACTCCGTGGTGCTTGGCCAAGCCGTGAACATCCTGATCCCGCTCAGATTCGGAGAAGGCGTGCGCCTTGGCGTCACCGCTCGCGCGCTGGCGATTCCGCCCGGACGAGTCATGGTGGGACTGGCACTGGAGCGGGCGTTCGACGTCGCCGCTTTCGCGACAATCGTCGCCACCCTGATCCTGAGCGGCATGATGCCACTGGCCTTCCGCGGTGTGTTACCCGCTGCCGCGACACTGACCATCGCTACGATCGGCGCAACCTTGTTATTCGTGCGGTTCCTCCCGGCCGTCCTCGCCTGGTTGCGGACGCACATTCGCCTGCTGACCCCTGCGACCAAGTGGA